>Ga0316585_10000058_pt1 | contig 17920 bp, 18 predicted proteins | sample S_170502SCrBrC_D_FD_204517 | JGI IMG/M metagenome (GOLD analysis project Ga0316585, IMG submission 204517) | Rhizosphere microbial communities from salt marsh grasses in Alabama, United States - S_170502SCrBrC | ecosystem: Host-associated > Plants > Roots > Rhizosphere | place: USA: Alabama...
CTTGACGCTGCTGCGGGATAAAAATGTCAGCACGTCATCCACGGTCTCCCGGGTCATGATTTCCTTGCGCTTTGGCCCGGCGTTGACATGGCAATGCAAGCACTGCTGGTTGCACAAATAGCCCAGATTGACTTGCAGAACTTCCAGCCTCGTCCGCCGAATGGGGGGGAAATCGGTCGCGCGAAGTAACGGGAGTGTGGCGTGCATTGTTTCCTACGACTCGTCAGTAAGCAATTGCTGTGACGACCTCAGCAGCGCCGCGAGGTTGCGGCGTGACGTCAGTGCAACCGACTGGTCGGAAAGCTGTCGTTCATGAAACAATAAATGTGAAATCAAACGTTGTTCCTGAAACAGCACCTGTTCGGGCTCAGGATCAAACGGCTGCTCCCGCGTTACTCTGGCAATCCAGCCCAGGTTCACGCCCCGCCCATCATCCAGCACCAGCATGTGCGGATACAGTCGCCGCGACGGATCCGGTGCTGGAAAATCGATGACTTGCAGCAAGACATGGGGTTTGTTATCCAGCATGACGGCAATATTGATATCGCTGAATTTTACTTCGACCAGAAACACAGTCTGCCCGCAGTGTTCACGCAGTTGCCGGAGCTGGCGATCGTAGTCGTGCGACGGCCACAGGCCACCGCTGAAAAGTTCCTCTGCCGTGGGAACAACCAGGGACGAATCCGATGTCGTGTGCATAGTGGCCTCCACCTCAGTGTCCCGATTTAACCAGCCCGACACATAGAAATCCACCCCACGGCAACCACGGCGCGAGCAGTGGTTCGAGACCCCGCCCCAGTATGCCACCGCCCGGGAACAGCACTGCCGTTTGAAATCGCACGCGGATCGGGGTCGGTGTCAATTCCCGCACCCAGTCATGCACCGCGCTTCGGTCATCCCAGCGGGCGCCGGCATATCCGGAACTATGCAGTTTCTGGAGATGCAGCATACTGCGCCGGTTCAATACGCCCAGCACCACGCCACGCCGGCTGACTCGCCACATCTCGCTGAGCGCCAGGCTTGGTTCAGATATAAAACACAGGCTGGTGATGGCCGCACAATAATCGAAGCTGCCAGCGGCAAACGGCAACCGCCGGGCATCGGCTTGCAGATATTCAATCCGTCCATCCTGCTGCCGGGCGAAGTCCAACATGGCTGGATCTGGATCACTACCGGTGACCTGTAAGCCGGCCCGGGCAAAACGGCGACTGAAATAACCCGTGCCACAACCCACCTCCAGCAAACTGGTACCCGTGACCGGTTGCAGCAACTGCCGCAGCAGGGAAAATTCCCGTCGCCCGATCCAGCGTCCCCGTGGCGTGTAATACCAGGCATCATAGGCTGCTGGTTCAAGTGGCATGGCGAACCCGGTTAGGGCAATAACCGATTAATCCACCTGACAAGCGTGCGCGTACTGCGGCTGAACAGCTTCTCGCCAAAATAGGTGTTGACCACCCGGCGATGAATCTGCGACCGGGTCGGATAGGCGTGTATGGCAGCGGAAATGTCGCTGATCTTCGTGCCAGTCTGCATGGCCAGCACTAGCTCATGCAACAGTTCACCGGCCTGCGCGCCCAGAATGGTCGCTCCGACGACCCGCCCCTTACGAACCAGCAGCTTGATGGAACCGGCCGTGGCCCCTTCGGTCAGGGCGCGGTCCACCTGGCTGAAGGGGAAGCGCAACACCCCCACCTCGATGTCCTGTTCCTGCGCCTGTGCTTCAGTCAGGCCGACACTGGCCAGTTCAGGATCGGTAAAGGTAACCCGCGGTACGATGCTGTAATCGGCCTGCTTGGGAAAACGAAAAATGGCATTGCTAATCACGATTCCGGCCTGATATTCAGCCATGTGGGTGAAAGCATATGGTCCGCATACATCACCGCAGGCATAAATATGCTTTTGCGAGGTGCGCATGCGGCGGTCCACCTCGATGCCACGTTTGCTAAATTGCACACCCGCCGCCTCCAGCCCAAGTCTGTCGACATTGGCCCGGCGGCCGGTTGCCACCAGGATTTGATCCGTCACCAGCCGTAAACCCTCACTTCCCTCAACGAGGATCCCCTCACTACCATGGGACACCCGATCAACTTCCACGCCAGTGTGGACGGTTATGCCCTCCTGTTTCAAACAGGCCTGCAAGGCATCGGTCAGTTCCATATCTTCCTGCGGCAATAAATGCGCTCCGCGTTGCAGGATCGTCACCTGGCTGCCAAGCCGGGCAAACGCTTGCCCCATTTCCAGTCCGATAGGCCCGCCCCCGATTACCGCCAGCCGCTTTGGCAGTTCCGGCAGGGAAAACAGATCCAGGTTGGTAAGATAACCCGTGTCCTCCAGACCGGGAACCGGCGGAATGAACGGCCAGGAACCAGTGGCGATCACGAAGCGCTTGCCTTCGACGTATTGCCCGTCGACCTCGACGCGATGTGAATCGACGAACCGCGCTGCGCCAAAAATCACCTCGCAACCATAGCTGCGGAAGCGCTCCGGATCATCATGTTGCTGGATGTGCTCGACAACCTCCCGGATGCGCCCGTTGACGGCTGCCATGTCGACCTCGGGTTCCACCGAAGTCAAACCCACCTCGGCAGCGTGACGCATTTCATACGCTACCTTCGCTGTGTGAATCAGGGTCTTGCTCGGTACACAACCATGATGCAGGCAGTCGCCACCCAGTTTGTCCGCCTTTTCAATCAGCATGACATTAAGCCCCAGTTGCGCGGCGACACTGGCCACCACCAGGCCACCGGCGCCGCCACCAATAACAACCAAATCCTGTACCTCTCTGTTTTTCATTCCGTTTCCTGTTGCGTGGAGGGTGGCTGTAACGCTCGTCGCTGGCGAAAGACCTCATAGGCGATCGGTTGCGTGTTTTCATATCCGATACGTTTGCGCCGGCTTTCCGCCAGCAAGTGATAGCGCACGACAACTTCAACCGCTACCGCCTTACTGTTGCGATTTACCTCCAGATGATAGCTGTGGGGTTGCCAACGTGGCAGGCGCGTATCCCAAAGATCAATGATAAAGGGGCGCCACAGAATAGTACGCTTGATTAGATGCTCCTCTTGTTCCACAACCTCCCCATGAGAATCAAGCAAGCGCAATTGCACACTGAGATGGCGATCTGGCGTGCCAGTCGGCAGGTAATGTGCCGCACCGGTATTGACGATGGTGAAGGTAACGCGTCGTCTGTCCGGTGAATCGGTCGATTCCTCCACCAGGCCGGCCCGCAGCGCGCTTTTTACCATGGTCGGATCATGCCCGCCGCGCCACAGGTGACGTCGCGTATCATGCATTTCACCACCCTCGACCAGGGGCCGCCTGACCAGCGGCATGTGGCACTGAACACAACCAAGCTCTGACGACTTTTCAACCCTGACCTCACCACTGCGACCGATTATCTGTCCGGTCGTCATTTTATCCAGTGGCACCTGTTCCTCGAACGAAATCAGTCTGTTCAATTGCAGCCGCTCCCCCGGCGTAGGGACTTCACCCTGACTGCTTTTGATTTCTGCCACCGTACCGCAGGGCGGGAAGCGGAAAAAGGTATCCCAGCGCTCTCCTTCCACGACGTGGCAACGCACACACACCTGATTGGGGTCCTCGATTTTCTTCACCGGGTGCGGGGCATTGACCAGCCCCTGCACGCCAACGATTTTGCCATCCCGCAAATGACAGGCCGCGCATGTCACACCTTCGTGTTGCAGCACGGGGTCAAAATCGGGGTTGTCTCCCAGGATGGGGTCCCATTTATCCTTGTCACGGTAACCCTGCACCTTGCGAGGCTGTTGACGGTCCAGCGGCGTATGACACAACCGACACACATGCTGTGAATCGTCAAATTTCCAGTCTGTCTGGAAATAGGGATCGGTCCAGGCCTGGCTGTGTATTGTGGTTTGCCATTCCGCGTAGAATGCCGGGTGACACGAACCACATTCAGCTGCACTCAAATTATCATTAAGCAAGGTCGGGGCATCCGTGGTGTCCACCGGCCAGGCGAAACGATCGTCCACAATAAAGATATTCATGGGTCGCACAAATCGCCAGGCGAGGAATGTCACCAGGACAAGCACACCAAGGATGATTAGGTTTTTCTTTTTCATACCCCGTGTGCTTGCCTGTCATTACGCATTGGCTATAACGGCTATTCCCACTCCATTTCCCGAAAAACCCGGTGCGCATTTGGTCCCTTGAGCTCATTGTAGAATTTCAGATAACGAAACCGCGACTGGTCGATGCGACTGACCGACTCCAGCCCGGCACCACTCTCGAGCAGATCATTTACACCCAGACGCAGGGCAACCAGGTAATCATAAGTATCCGCTCTGGCCTGTTTGAGGTCGGTGACATGCCCATGTCCGGGCACGATAAAGGCAGGTTGTAATGCCGCCAGAGTCTCGTAGGCGTGGATCCAGCCTTTGGAATTCGAAACCGAACCCACGGTCAGCATGCGTTCCACATAAACTATGTCGCCACTAAAAACGACCTTTGTTTGTGGTAACCAGACAAAGGTGTCACCCGGAGTGTGGGCCGGCCCAATCTGGCGCAACTGGAACTGGACTCCACCGACAGTGATATCAAGCTTGTCCTGAAAGGTCCTGTCGGCATAAATTTCCCGGGTACCGGCCATCCCCTGCTTGCCAACCAGATTTTCCAGCACCTCCAGTTGCCTGCCGGCGCGGGCCTTCTGATCGGCCACTGTGGCGACAGCAGCTATGATCTTCGCGCCCTGCCGTTTGAAATAATCGTTACCATGCCAGCGCTGATCCTGACCACCTGTATTAATGACCAGGACCACCGGTTTTTTTGTGACGCGATGAATGGCCGCGTCAATCCTGGCAGCGCCCTTGTAGCTCCCACCCGAATCGATCAGTACCACCCCTTCGTTCGTGACAACAAAACCAAAGGTAGCATTGTTGCCGAGATTGGCCGATGAACGCTGCGCCAACTCACCCACGATAGCGTAGACCCCGTCGGTGACTTTTTGCACTGACAAGGGAGACGCATGCCCCCCTGAAATGGACAAAAAGAAAAGCGTAACAGCAAGTATTTTTCGAACAAGGCCAGAAATCATAATTCCTCCTGTGTCAGGCTCGGGTTACAACCCGATCAATGTAGCTTTCTCATCCCACTGCCTTACCATTTCAATTATTGTCGTTGCGTTTAACGTTTCCGGGTTATAGGCAATGGTCAGTTCGTGTGCATGTTGCGGGCTGAAATGGACTGACACCACGCTATCGTGGTCACCCAGTACCTCTTCAATCCTGGCGCGTTTTTCTGCAGACAAGTTGGGATGAATATGAACCATAACGTCGACAATGTTCATGGCAAACCTCCTCTACCGGTATCCGGCGTGCTAGTTATAGTTGATCAAAATCCGCCTCCGCGTCATGCGATGGGCTTATCTTTTGTCGAACGCTTCAATACTGGTGAGATTCACCTGTACTGCTATAGATGGTGTTCCTGCACCGGGTAGCCATGCTGGTGCCAGTCCGTCATGCCACCCTTCACGACGTGCACGTCGGCAAAGCCGTTTTGCGCCAGGATCCGTGCCGCCCTGGCGGATCGGCGATCGGTACGACACACAATAGCAACCGGTTTTTCAAGATAGTCAGAGAGTTTACTGAGTCTGTCAGACAGTTCTTCCAATGGAATATTTTGTGCTACCGGGATATGACCCTGTTCACCAACAAAGTCTGCCGCAGTTCGCACATCGAGAACCAGCACATCATCACCGGCATCCAGCCACTGTTTAAGTGCCTCCACACCCAGCATGGGGCCACTTCTAAGCTTGTTAACCAGACGCGGCAGAAACGCCACCACTGCCAGCAAGGCCAGCGCCAGCAGGCCTTTTTGAATCAGCCCCTGTTCCCCTGCCACGGCTTCGCGCCCCACATAACCCAGATAGGTATAAGCAATGGCGCCGGGCAGCATGAACAGGTAGGAGGCAATCACGTAATGGGACAGCTTGATGCGCGTCAAACCCAGCGCGTAATTCAGCAGGTTGAAGGGAAACAACGGCACCAGTCGCACGAAGGCGACGAAATGCCAGCCTTCGTTTTCCACGCCTTCCTTCAGTTGCCTGATACGGCCACCGGTTTTACGCTCCACCCAGTCGGAAACAAGATAGCGGGCAATCAGAAATGACAGGGTTGCACCGAGTGTTGCACCAGTAAGATTATAAAAGGTACCCATCACCGGTCCGAATAACGCACCGCCCGCCAGGGTCAGGACTGAACCGGGCAGAAAGAATACCGTACCCAGGGCATAGATCAGCATGAACAAAATGGGGCCGGCCGCACCCGCAGCCTTCACCCAGTCCTCGACTGCCGCCACATCGAACTGCTTACGATAAATCAGCACCAGAGCAATACCGACGACCAGCAGCATCAGTAAACCAAAACGCAATATTTTTGCTTGCATTAATGTTTCCCGTTCTTGATGGCATTTTAAACCGAGCCAGGTGATTCATCTGGCAGAGCTATTAACTCCTTGTTCTCATCCTTAAGCGGGAACGGGTGCCGATGTCATCACAGGATCATTTCGTTTCACGTTCCATTTGCTCATTTGCTGCCGTCTCCGTCCATTCCCGACGATTGATGGCATAACCCGTAATCTTTCCGATAAACGGCAGGGCCAGCATGCCGGGTAACCAGGACACAAGTTTCGGCTCGCTGTATTTGTGAATGCCGATGGTCATGCCCTGATGGCCAGCCCGGGGCTGATCCCGGTAGGTGCCGAACAGGCGATCCCACCACGGCAGGTTGAAACCGAAATTGCTGTTGGCCTCGTCATCTTCCACCGAATGATGCACACGGTGCATATCCGGTGTAACAACAATCCAGCGCAATATCCGATCCAGACGCGTGGGCAAACGCACGTTGCTGTGGTTGAACATGGCGGTGGCATTGAGCAGCACTTCAAAGATCACCACGGCCACTACCGGCGGGCCCAGCACCACGATGGTGGCGAACTTGATCAGCAACGACAGTAGGATTTCAATCGTGTGAAACCGGGCGCCGGTGGTGACATCGAAATCCGGATCGGCATGATGCACCCGGTGCAGCCGCCACAAGGCCGGTACCGCATGCACCATCACATGCTGCAGGTAAATGATGAAATCCATCACCACAATCGACAGAACCACCGCCAGCCAGTACGGCACGGCATAATAGTGCAGCAGGCCCCAGCTCTGCTCGGCGGCGAACCCGGCAACACCGACGGCCGCGGCAGGAAAAATCAGCCGGGCCACAAAACTGTTGAAGAACACCAGGCCCAGATTATTGAGCCAGCGGACAGATTTGGACACGGTCAGTTCGCGCCGGGGCGCCAGGATTTCCCAGCTTCCCATCAGCACCAGCATGCCGAAAAAGAATCCCATCCGAATGGACTTCTCGTTCGTCATGACAAACTCCTCAATGCTCATCACCCCAATCCTCCAGAATCACGCTTGTACAACCTATGCCACGGGCTATAATGAGTAAAGATAATCTACTATTCAATTAATTTCTTGAATAGATTAGCGGAAATGCAAAATATGTCAAGCAACAACTTCAAACACGATCTTTTCAGCCAGTTCGCCCGGATCGGCAAGGCGCTGAGCAACGCCAATCGCCTGGAATTGCTGGAATTCCTGGCCCAGACTGAGCGCAGCGTGGATGAGCTGGCCAGAGTCTCCGGACTGAGCGTTGCCAACACGTCCCAGCATCTTCAGCAGCTGCGCCAGGCGGGGCTGGTAACCTGCCGCAAGAATGGCCTGAACGTGTTCTACCGGATCAGCGGTGACGATGTCATCGAGCTGTTCAGCAGTCTACGAGGGGTAGCAGAGCGACATCTGGCCGAAGTTGAACAACTGGTAAATACCTACCTGACCGTGAAGGATGAACTGGAACCAGTGCCGGCGCAGGAATTGCTGCAACGGGCTCGCGACGGGCTGGTCACGGTACTGGACGTCCGCCCCCCCGAGGAATTTGCTGCCGGACACCTGCCCGGTGCCATCAATATCCCGCTCAACGAGCTGGAGGTGCACCTGACCGATCTCGATCCGGCCCGTGAAGTGGTCGCCTATTGCCGGGGCCCGCACTGCGTGCTGGCCTTCGATGCCGTCGCCCGCCTGCGGCAGCAGGGCTTGCAGGCAAGACGCCTGCAGGACGGCTACCCTGAGTGGAAAACCGCCGGCTTGCCGGTGGAAGCTTCCCGCAACGAATCGTGACATCGCCTGTCCCCAGCCTGACACTGAATAAAAACAAGGAATGCCCACGTTATGCAAACACAACCCGAATTTCTGACTTTGCGCAAACATCTCGAACAGACCATTGTGGGCCAGGTCAATCTTTTGGATCGACTGATGATCGCCCTGCTCACCGGTGGCCACATTCTATTGGAGAGCGCTCCGGGTCTGGCCAAGACCACCTCGGTAAAGGCGCTGGCCAGTGGGGTGCACGCCAGTTTCCAGCGTATCCAGTTCACCCCCGATCTGATGCCGGCGGACATTACCGGCAGTGATATCTTTGATCCCAAAAGCGGTGACTTCCGGTTTGTCGAAGGGCCATTATTCAAGGAAATTATCCTCGCCGATGAAATCAACCGGGCACCACCCAAGGTGCAGTCCGCACTGCTGGAAGCCATGGAAGAACACCAGATAACGATCAGCGGCCGGTCACATACCTTGCCCGATTTGTTTATCGTGATGGCGACCCAGAACCCCCTTGAGCAGGCCGGTACTTACCCGCTTCCGGAAGCCCAGCTTGATCGCTTCATGTTCCATGTCATTGTCGAGTACCCGAATGAAAAAGAAGAATTTGAAATACTGGAACGGGATCGGAAAATGCATTTTGGTGAAGACAAGGCCAGTCTGGATACACGCCTGAGTCCCGAGACGGTGCTGACAGCACGCCGCGAAGTTGCGGAGATTCATATCGAAGATACACTCAAGCAATATGCAGTCAGTATTGTCAACGCCACGCGCCATCCAGAAAAATGGATCCCCGACTGGAGTAACTACATCCAGTTTGGGGCCTCACCGCGTGCAACACTGGCTATTGTGCGCGCGGCCAGCGCCCATGCCTACGTGCAGGGTCGTGAGTATGTCATCCCCGATGACATTACCGAAGTTGCCGCGGATGTTTTACGTCATCGAATAATTCTGAGTTTTACCGCAAAAGCCAAACAGATATCGAATGATCAGCTGATCCAGGGAATACTGGATGCCATACCCATCCCGTAAGAAACATGTTTCCGTTACATCTTGATAAATTCTTGCAACATTACCGGCGGTGGCTTGACACAGGGAGCCTAGCCGTACAGCAGCCCTTACTGGATACGGATGCGTTGCGGGACTTGTCGCTTTATGCACAATCACTTCCCGCCTCCTTGCTGCATTTCCAACACAGCACCGTTCACCCCCTGATTGGCGAAACGCTGTCTTTTTTCCGCGGGCGTGGATTTGAATTTGATGAGAACCGGCCCTACCAGGCAGGTGATGAGCCACGCCTGATAAACTGGCACCTGTATGCGCGCAGCGGCAACCTGTACACCAAGGTCTTCACAGAAGAACGCCGGCCGCAGGTCAGTCTGATTGTCGACCGGCGCAGTCCAATGCGCTTCGGTACCCGTGAGCAATTAAAAGTTACCCTGGCGGCGAAAATTGCCGCCTGTTATGCCTATCAGGCCCGCCATCAGGCATTGGCTGTTGGCGGTCTGATCCTGAACCAGGACCCGGCATGGTTTTCACCCGCTCCGGGCGAAATAGCATTGCAACGCTATTTGCAGGCACTGGTTGCCCCCTGTCCGCCACTCGATTTCGATGCACCAGCGCCTGATTTTACCGAACTCCTGCAGCAGCTGATACAACGCACGCCGACCGGCTGCTTCGTCCTGCTAGTCAGTGACTTCAACGATCTCAATCCGGCCGTCGCACTGCCCGTGTTGCATCAACTGGCGACACGACATACCGTACACGCGATTCAGATCCTGGATCCGGTCGAGCAGCAACCTCCCACCTCCGGTGACTTTCTTATCGAGGATACCGCTTCCCCGCAACCCTTACGCCTTGACGGAAAGGACAGCATGCAACAGCGTCAGTATTCCGAACTTTTCAACCAACGCCAGTTACAGCTTCAGGCATGCTTCGAACAAAGCGGCGTTCCGTTGCAGATTTGCAGCACTCTGGATGGGATAGAACAATGCCTGGCGCAGAATAATGCCTGACACTCTGCCAAGCACCGAAGCGTGGGTCGATATTGTGCCACCCGGGCACCCCGGCGCAATTGGAGAATCCGCCATACTGGTAAGTCTTGTGCTGGCCGTTGCCTTCCTTTTCTTCCTGGGAATTTATTTATTCAATCAACCCCGCCAGCAGGCCAGACGCAAACTGCGACGCCTTTTACGTGAGTTGCCAGCCCTGCACAACACCACCCGACCAGCCTGTTTTCAGGTTACGCACTGTCTGCGACAGACCTTCTCGCAAGACCGTTTACATGCGATTCGATTTGCTGACCGGAACCAGGCTGACTGGCAACAGTATGTCGATGGGCTTACCCGCTATTGCTTTGGCGCTGAACCCGCCTCAGTTCCTGAACTGGAACGTATCATCCGTGAAGCCCTGGTGTGGTCAGATGCGAAACGGGTAACTGACTAATGTGGCAGCAACTGGCGACATTGATCGGCGCTATCCACTTCCAGTACCCGGCCCTGCTCTGGGCCTGGCCGGTCTCTGCGTTTGCCGTCGGACTGCTGGTGCGAAAAGGCCGGTTGACCTCGCTCGCGAATGCACCAAGGATTTTTTCTGCACAACGCTATCGCCACACCCAGTTACCTGTCTTGCGGCAACTTCATGGTAACCGGCCGCAGCACCAAACCACGCAGGGCCTGGTTTGGCGCTGGCTCAGCTACGCAATGATCCTGCTTGGTATTCATGGCGCCCTGGCCTTCCCCTATCGCACCGGCCAGCAATTACCTACACCACCTGAATATCGCGACACCCTGTTCTTGCTGGACACCTCGGTCAGTATGATTTTGCGTGATTATCTGGTCGATGAGGAACGCGTAGACCGGATGACCATGTTAAAGAGCGTACTGACTTATTTTATTGATCAACTACAGGGTAATCGCATCGGCCTGATCGCCTTTTCTGAACAACCCTACACCCTGGTTCCTCTCACTGCTGACTATGCCTTGCTAAAAAATATGGTGCGACGACTGGAACCGGCCGTATTGACCGGTCGTACCAGTAATCTCGGTGCAGCAATGCTGTATACCTTGCAACAACTCGAACAAAGCAGTGCGCATCCCCACCAGAAACCCGTGCTGGTGCTGGTCTCAGATGTTAACCGGACCCAGCGCGATGTCGATCCACGCGCGGTGGCCGCCTATCTGCACCAGCAAGGTTATCGTTTACACACGATCGGTATCGGTGCCGCCACCTACGAGGCGCAGGATACTGACTATCGGGGTCTGATTTACCACCCGGTCAATTTCGACCTGCTAAAGTCAATTGCCGAAAAAGGCGGGGGTCAATTCTACTGGGCCGACAGTACGCAAAGTCTGCAGTACGTCATGCAGGCAATTCAGCAAGGTGAGCGCCAGCAGATAAAAGTGGAACCCCGTTTCATTACGATCCCGCTTTATCCCTGGCCGTTGCTCATCAGTCTGCTCGGGCTCATTATCCTGCAATCAGGGATGGGATGGCGCCGGCCAGCATGATGGACATCCTTTCAAATCTGGTATGGCGCGAACCTCTCTGGTTATGGCTGGCTGCCTATCCCGGTGTGCTGTGGGCGATACGCGGATTCATCCATCGGCCGCGGGGCAGGCACTATGCCGATGCCGACCTCATGCCATGGGCAAGGGCACGTCAGAAATATCCCTATTCTCTGCCACAAGCGTGGCGCCATGTCTCGTTTGCACTAGCCTGGGTTCTGTTCGCCATGACAATGAGCGGGCCGCGTTTGCCACAAGCTGTCTATGATCTGGATAAAATACATTACCCTGAACTCATGATCATACTCGACCTGTCGCGTTCGATGAGCGCCCGTGATGTCGAACCAAGCCGGCTTGAACGCGCCAAGCTGGAATTGCGGGATCTCATTGACCGTACCGGACAGTTGAAGATTGGATTGATGGTGTACGCGGCCAGGCCACACCTGTTAACGCCACCCACCGATGATAAAACAGTGTTACGCCATTATCTGCAGCTTGTCCATCCGAACCTGTTGCCCACGGAAGGTTCCAACCTGCCGGCAGCAATAAAATTCAGCGCCTCAACCTTCACCTCCAACCTGTCAGCCCGGGCCGTGTTGTTGGTGTCGGATGGCGAATTGCCTGCCGATAACATCACCACCCGGCGCGCACTCGAAAACAGTGTACTTCGGTTACAGGAACAGGGGATTGCTCTCTATGTCCTGGGCATCGGCACACCCGAAGGCGCCACCCTGCTCTCACCAGATGGCAGTTGGTTGCAGGTTCAAAATAAGACAGTGGTATCGAAGCTCCACGAAGCTCGGCTAAACAATCTGGCGCTGCTTGGCCACGGCCGTTATGCCACTGTGTCCGATACCGATGCCGAATGGCAAACCCTGTACGACCAGGGTATTGCGCGCCTCCAGACCAGCAACATCAGCCGCCAGGGTAACAGCCTGATCGTCTGGCGTGAATATTACACCTGGTGTCTGGTGCCCGCGGTCATGTTTCTGTTTCTGGCCTACTGGCAGCCGCGACGCCGTACGTTGCCTACGGCATCACTTATGCTGTTGCTGGTACTGGGCCTTCCCGGTGTTGTCTACCCACCACCCTCGCAGGCCGCGACTGAAGCGGAGCAACAACGCGCCTGGCAGGCCTACCACAACCAGGCCTACCAGGAGGCCAAACAACTTTACGCCCGGGTCGATGGTTATGCCGGCCGCCTCGGGGAAGGCAACAGCGCTTATCGTCTGGGTCAATACCAGGAGGCAGTACAGTTATTTACCCAGGCGATACTCGATGCCGACAACGACTTGCAGCGCGCCGACGCCCTGTTCAATCTGGCCAATAGTCAGTATCAACTGGAATCCTACGCCGTCGCGATGAAGCTGTATCAGGACGTACTGCGTTACCGCCCGGCCGATCAGGCTGCAAAAATCAATCTCAAATACAGCCGGGCCCTGTTGCGGCAACAACAGCTTGACGACGAGAAGTCAGGCGGCATGCGACCGGGCCGCGGTCCACGCACCGCACGATTGCCGGACGGCACACCGATCACCCAGGGCGGGTTAACGCTGGGTGACGATATCGAGACACCCTTACCCGAGGAACCACCCGGGCCGGGGATGCGGCCAACGCCGGGGTCCGATCTGTTCAACCGTGGCATCCATTCTGCCCGACCCGCCGCACCACAGGTCCAGGAAGTCGAAGACACCCAATGGATTTATGCTGCCACTTCACCGGAACGCATCGTACTCCAAGCCAACGGGCTGCAAGTGGATGAAAGTGTCCTCTGGCAACGGATTTTTGAAACAGAAGAAGGCTTTCCGGCACCGCTTGAACAACCCCGCCAGGTACCTGGGATGCAGCCGTGGTAAGGCACATACTCATCGCTATCTTCCTGTTAACGGGGCTACCCCATGCGGCAGTGGGACAGGATAGGTTGGCGGCGTTCAATGTGGCCGTATCTTCAACCCGGGTCGAATACGGCAAGTCCGTCTTCCTTGTGTTACACGCATCACGTTCCACACCACGCCTGGATACGCTTGACCTGTCTCCTTTGGAAACGGATTTTGCGATTGAAAGACGGGATGATGTTGAACACGACACCGGGGCGACAACACAACGGTGGCGCATCCGTATTTATCCCCGCCATCCGGGCGAACTGATTATTCCGCCACTGGCCTTTCATGGGAAACGGACTGAACCTGTTCCCATCAGGGTCACGCCGGCCATCGATCACAAGGATGACACGCCGATCGCGATCAGTACCCATGTCAGCCAGACCAATGTGTGGCTCAAACAACCGGTACGGATTGATATGCAAATCGAGACCGGAGCCAGCATTGTGGTGTTCGATTCGGACAACCCGAAAAACAGCAATATTGAATTTATGCCACTGGCCGTAACCCGACAAACTGTCACGCACAAGGGTCAAAAGCGCACCCGGCATAAACTCGGCTGGGTACTCTATCCACTCAGTCCGGGCGCACACTCCCTTCAACTGCCACCTATCCGTTATCAACGCGACGGCGTCATTACCCACCGCTTTTTTCCACCCCGGTTGGATCTGGTGGTCAAACCACTTCCGGCCTATGTTCCGGCAACCATGCCGGTCGGCAAGTTTGACGTCAGGGTTACCTTGCCGGAACGGGCATTCCAGATCAGCAACCGCCTGGGCTACCTGTCCCTGCACACCGTCAGTAATGGCCTGCCCGGACAGTATCTGCCCGGTCTGTTGCGTCAATTCAAAAGTAACCGGGCGGTGAAATTTTATCCGCCCCAGGTCGAGACAACGGGGAACGCGCCCGGGTACCGGATCCCCTTTGTGATAAACCACATGGGACTGGTCAGCCTGCCGACCCTGCGCCTGCAGTATTTCGATCCGGACACGGGCAAACTGCACACCCGCCGCTACGCAATCGGGCGCCTTCTGGTAATGAGTCAGTGGCTGATGTATTCCATATATATGCTTCTGGTACTGGCACTGTTCCTGATACTGCGCCTTGCAGCAAGAAAGTTGCGCACCCTGTTACACTACAACACACAGTACCGACTGGCGGCGCGGGAATTGCAGCACGCCGGGCAGCCAGATGAATTCAGGTCCGCCCTCATACACATCGCACAGGCCGAACACTGGCCAGCAAACCTGAGCCTGCAACGCTGGTTACAATGCTGGCAATCCCGTTACCCCGGAATGACGTTTATCAACGACAAGGTATTGCGCCTGCAGGCATGGTGTTATGGTGGCTGCCCGGCAGATGTCAGGGAACTGCGAAACACCCTGCTGAAAATCTGTTACCGGCGTGCGCCGCTACTAAGGTTGTTCAGCTAAGCGGGTTTTTTCGCTTCACCCGCTGGTGTAACGGAACACGCACGCCTGCTAGAATTCAGCGCAAGCTGCAGGGCAACAACAGCCACCCACAGGTGAAACCATGAACTGGCTCGACCGTATTTCCTACCCCGTTTTGATTTTCGCGGCGCTGTTGCTGGGTCTGGCGCCGTTTCGGCCGCAACCGCATTTATGGGAAAAGTTGAACATGCTGGTGGCGGGCAACCTGCACCGTCCCGTCGATATCTTTGATCTGTTTTTGCACAGCGCGCCGCTCATCCTGCTGGCGCTGAAGCTTGTGCATGACCAGCGCAAACGACATCAACAGCGTAAATCCAATTAACTCGACGGCGTCAATATCTGACCGGTAGTTGATACACCGGTTCGGCCCCGGCCCAGCGGAGTAAGCGGGCATACTTTTCGCTCGCTTCTGGATCATTATGCAGGATGACCACATATTTGCCCGCGTCGATTGCAGATTCGATCTCGCGCAAGTTGTCTTCCGGAATACCAATGCGATGCAGGGCAGACGCCAGTTGGGAAACCGCAGCCGCACCGGCCATGGCGCCCCCGGTCACCACTGCCCCGGCCAGCGCCCCCGCCAGCGCCTCGACAATCGGACCGGCCACTACCAGTGCGCCCAGACCCGGGATCACGAACAGGCCAGTGGCGCCGGCCAGCAAACCCCACAGCGCGCCCCAGAAGGCGCCATGCTCACCCCAGACTTTCATCCGCTCGGGGGTATTCTGGTAAGTCACCCCCAGTATATCGTCCCCCGAACCACCACTCTTGCCAAGCAGCGAAATCATGTCCATAGGGAAGTCATCACGGATCAGACGTTCCACCAGTTTTTTGGCCATCTCCCTGGTATCGAAAATTCCTACATCCAGGATCAGACGTTCATGCTGCTCGGTCATTGAACTTCACCTCACGTAACAATAGTGTGGATAATAAAATTACTCCATACTGCTTCTGCTTACACTGATATAAATCAATGTAGTAAGCTACAGTCTGAATTCGGGGCGATAAAATTCAACCTTTGTAGCATCGGGTCCAGACAGGGAAACACTACTCCTTGCAAACCATAAGGTGATTGATTGTCGTAACGGGATTCCTGATCATGTATCCCCCTGTGCAAACTGGGCACGCCCGGAATTACGATAAAACAAGGCCACAGAATGTGAATCTGCTAGATATACTGCTTCTCTCCCTCCGTCCCCGATCGCGTTATATCCAGACCGCGATTCTGGTGTCTCTGGCGACAGGACTACTGCCAGGTTGTGGTGAACAATCGCAGCCAGGCGCCAATCTTCCTGAAGTCGTTACTCTCACCATCGAACCGCAGGACACCCCGGTCAGTTTCGAATTCGTTGGCAAAACGGCCAGCTCACGCCGGGTAGAGATCCGCTCACGGGTCGATGGGTTCCTGGAAAAGCGGGAATACACAGAAGGCAGCATGGTGCAGGCCGGCCAGATCCTGTTTCAAATGGATCGCAAACCCTTTGAAGCAAAATTAAAAGCCGCCAGGGCGGAACTCGCGCAACAAACGGCCCGGCTTGAAACTGCGACGGCCAATCTGAAACGTGTTCGGCCGCTGGCCAAACAAAACGCCATCGCGCAAAAAGAACTGGATGATGCGACCGGGTCCTATAGGGCCGCCGCCGCCGCGGTTGAACAGGCCAACGCCAATGTTGTCCAGGCAGAACTTAATCTGGGTTATACCACCATCACTTCGCCACTTACCGGTCTGTCCAGCTTTGCCGTACAACGCGAAGGCGCCTACCTGGGTATCGGTACCGATAGTCTGCTTACCTACGTGGCACAGATTGATCCCATGTGGGTCGAATTCAGTGTCTCTGAAAGCCAGGTTCTCAACTACCGGGAAAAATCACGACAAGGTATTGTCAACATGCCCAAGGAAGGTGACTTCACGGTGGAGATTATTCTGGGTGACGGAACCGTTTATCCTCATACCGGCCGTATCACCTTTGCCGATGCCTCATTGAGCGAGTCAACCGGCACGTTTCTGCTCCGTGCCGAAATCGAAAACGCGGAACACACTCTGCGCCCCGGCCAGTTCGTCCGGATCCTGCTGAAAGGCGCTATCCGGCCAAACGCGATTCTGATTCCCCAACGGGCAGTCCAGCAGGGTGCCAAAGGCAGCTTCGTCTGGGTTCTCGACAAGGACAACAAGGCAAGCTTCCGCCCCATCACGGTCGGCCCCTGGCACGGGGAACAATGGTTTATCGAGTCGGGACTTGAAGCAGGCGACGTGGTGGTCGTCGATGGTGCGCTGAAACTGCGGCCCGGGACAAAGGTAAAAATCGCCACGCCCGAAGCGACACCGGGCAAGGGTGCGACTGCGAGCACCGGTCAGGCGCAGTAGACCATGAGTTCAGCTATTTTTATCAAGCGCCCGATCCTGGCATCGGTGCTTTCTATTATCGTGGTCATCGGTGGGCTGGTGGCAATGGGTGGGCTGCCCATCAACCAGTACCCGGCCATTACCCCGGTGCAGGTCACGGTCACTGCTACTTACCCGGGTGCTGACGCTGAAACGGTCGCCAATACCGTCGCTGCACCCATCGAGACCCAGGTCAATGGCGTCGACAACATGCTTTACATGCAGTCGACCAGCTCAGCAACGGGCGACATGTCACTCACCGTCTACTTCGATATCGATACCGATCCGGATACCGCTGAAGTCCAGGTCAATAACCGGGTGAACCTTGCACTGCCTGAATTACCGGATACCGTGCGCGCTACCGGGGTCAAGGTACAAAAACGTTCGGCGAGTATCCTGATGCTGATCGGAATCTACTCCCCGGATGGGCGTTACGATGAAAAATATATTGGTAACTACGCCAACCTGTATGTACTTGATGCCCTGAAACGGATCAACGGTGCCAACCA
>Ga0316585_10000060_pt1 | contig 17679 bp, 18 predicted proteins | sample S_170502SCrBrC_D_FD_204517 | JGI IMG/M metagenome (GOLD analysis project Ga0316585, IMG submission 204517) | Rhizosphere microbial communities from salt marsh grasses in Alabama, United States - S_170502SCrBrC | ecosystem: Host-associated > Plants > Roots > Rhizosphere | place: USA: Alabama...
ATGTGGCCCCCGGAGTAGGCGGGGTCGTCGTAGTCGTCCGCTACCGGAATCCAGCCCTCCGCGCGCTGGCTGGCGATGTAGGCATGGCCCGCGTCGCGCTGGGCGTCGATGGAGTTGTACTCCTGGTCTAGTCCCTCGTCGGTGGACTTGCGGGTATAGACCGCGCAGCGCAGACGGCGCTTGAGGACCTCGCTCATCGCCGGGCCCCCTTCTGCTTGGCTGCCTGCTTCGCAGCGGCGGGGGCCTTGAGCCCGAAGAACAGCGGCCCGGACCACCGGGTGCCGGTGATCTCGCGGGCGATCATCGAAAGGCTGGGGTACATGCGCCCCTGAAAGTCGTACGCGCCGTCGGCGGTTGCGATCACGCGGTACACCACATCCCGGTACTCACGGGTCAGCACCGTGCCGGCCACCGGGCGGTAGTCACGGCCGCGGCGCTGGTTCTTGCCGGTTTCGATCAGGGTGTCAATGCGTTGACGGTTGCGCTCCACCAAGTGAAGAACCCCAACGGGTCTCCGTTGGGGTCCTTTGTTGTCAGCCGTCGCGCAACGCTGCGAACCGTTTGGGGTTCCTGCGGGGGACTGCGGACCTCCCCTTCCGGCCGCCTACCCCGCCCTGGGGCCTTCTCCACTCTCCACCTGGCCCTTCTTCTCCCCGGCCTCGCCTCCCTACGGCGACTCGGAGTCCACGGCGGTTCTCCTCTGGCACTGGGTGGCGAAGGGAAATTGGCTTACCGGCGTAGCGCACCGCAGAAGCGGGGACCGGCGCGGGTCAGTGCTGGCGCACCTGTAGAGGTGCGTACCCTCACGAAACGACACGCATGTCCCTCCCTACTAACGTCTGGCGTTCGCGGCTCACACGATCACCGGCTCCGGTACCAGCCGGACACCGAACGCCTCGTACACCTTGTCCTGCACCTCCCTCGCCATGGCCAGGATCTCCGCCCCGGTCGCGCCGCCGCGGTTGACCAGCACCAGTGCCTGTTTCTCGTAGACGCCGGCCCGACCCCGCGTGACGCCCTTCAGGCCCACTGCTTCGATCAGCCACCCGGCGGCGAGCTTGACGCTCCCGCCGGGCTGCGGATAGCCGACGAGCGACGGGTGCCGCGCGATCAGCGCCTGGTGCTCCTCCCGCGAGACGAGCGGGTTCTTGAAGAAGCTGCCGGCGTTGCCGATGACCGCGGGGTCGGGCAGCTTGCGGCGCCGGATCGCCACCACGGCATCGAAGATGGCGCGCGAATCCGATCGCGCCCTGTCCCTCTCCTTTAGCTCCCGCTCCTTCAGCTCCCGGGCCAGATCCGCATAGCCCTCCACCGGCTGCCACCGCTTGGGCAGCGCAAGGGTCACCCAGAGGATCAGGCGGCGCCCGGCCAGCGCATGCTTGAACAGGCTGTCGCGATAGCCGAAGGCGCACTCGGCGGCCGTCATGCGCACGACCCGCTGAGACGCGAAATCCCAGGCCAACAGAGAGTCGAAGCGCTGGGCCAGCTCCAGGCCATAGGCGCCGATGTTCTGGACCGGCGCGGCGCCGCAGCTGCCGGGAATGAGCGCCAGGTTCTCGAGCCCGGGACGTCCCATCTTCAAAAGCCGCTCGACGGTCGCGTGCCAGTTCTCGCCGGCCCCGACCTCCACGAGCCAGGCGTCGCTCGCTTCGCCAAGCTCCCGCAATCCGGGGACCTCCACCTTGATCGCCAGGCCGTCGAAGTCGCGGGTCAACAGCACATTGCTGCCGCCGCCGAGCACCAGCCGCGGCAGCCCGGCGAGCCGGGGATCGGCGGCCAGCGCGGCGAGATCATCGGCGCCGCGCACGCGGCAGAACCAGCGCGCCCGCGCCTCGACGCCGAAGCTGTTCAATCCGCGTAAAGGGTACTGTTCGTGCAATCTTGCCTGCATGGGCGGAAAGGGCGTCGGTCGCTCATCAAATGTGCATGGAGAAGCTCACCCTCCATTCTATCGTCCCCGTGCAACCCCCAGCGCCACCTCGGCCACGGGCGGGGAGCCCGCGCATATATGCCGCCGTGCCAACCTCGCAGGGTCATTCCCGCGCAGATCCGAGGACCGTGGCACCAGAAAGTCCCCGCTGGAGCAGGAGCGCGTAGGTCTTGGCGGGTTGAGCGCGCAGGTGCGCAGCAGGTTGCGACTAGACCGTTAAAGGACTAAATTCGGTCCTATTCCATCTCAGGAGCAGGGCGATGCGCTACTCATCCCAAGTCAAGCCAATCAGCTATCTCAAAGCCAACGCCGCCAAGGTCCTGACCCACCTCGCCGAACGGCGCGAGCCCTTGGTCATTACGCAGAACGGGGAAGCCAAGGCCGTGCTGCAGGACGTTGCCTCCTTCGAGGAGACTCAGGAGACCTTGGCCCTGCTGAAGCTCCTGGCGCTCGGCCAGCAGGACGTCGAGGCAGGTCGGGTCAAGCCGGTCGCCGATGTGGTCGCGCGCCTGCGCGCGAAGCGGCCAGCGACCTGATGGTGGGCAGGCCGACGCAATACGAGGTTCTGCTCACCCAAGGCGCAGAGCGGGACCTGGAGTCCATCCATGACTACATTTCCGAGATCGACAGCGTGGCCAGCGCCAACCACGTTCTCGAGCGCTTGATGGAGGCCGTGGAGGGGCTCGCCCAGCTCCCCGAGCGTGGGACCTATCCCAAGGAGCTCGCGGCACTCGGCATCAAGGATTACCGCCAGACGGCGTTCAAGCCCTACCGGGTGATCTATCGCGTTCTGGGAAGCCAGGTCGTCATTTACCTGATCGTCGATGGCCGATGGGACATGCAGTCCGTGCTGGCACGGCGGCTTCTGGGCGCCTAACCCGCAGCATCCCGCACAAGTGTCCATAAGCGCGGGAGCTGCTTTTCCGCTGGGTCAACCACCCGCCACCATTTCCAGCTACGACAACGCCCACGGACATCTAGAAGCCCGCGAGCGGGAGTTATACCCAAAAAACACCGCGAAACCGGGTGCTTCAGGCGGTGATGTGCCCTCGGCACAACCAGCGATGCCCCAAGCGTCCGCGCTTGTCGGAACGCGGGTCGCGGCACACCCGAGGCGATGGGCCCGCGAAGGTAGAATATCCCCAGGATGCCCGAGCCCGGCGCATTCCGTGCGCGAGCCCAGCACATAGAATCCTTCGGCCTGTATCCGAACCACGATCCGGCCGCCTGACGAAAGGCGCCCGCGCTGGAATCCAACCTGAGCCAGAGAGCCGCCCGTGGAAGTCAGCGTCACACACCTCCAGGACCCCACTGCGCCGTTGGGCGTGGTCGGGCTCGGCTATGTCGGGCTGCCGCTGGCAGTCGAGTTCGGAAAGCACCGGCCGGTCGTCGGGTTCGATGTCAATCCCGAGCGCATCGCCGAGCTGAATGCGGGTCGCGACAGCACCCTGGAGGTGCCCCCAGAAGATCTACGGGCCGCCCGCCATCTGAGCTATACCGCGGAGCCCGGCCATCTGAGGGACTGTCGCATCTTCATCGTTACGGTTCCGACCCCCGTCGATCAATGCAAGCGGCCGGACCTCAGGCCCCTGCTCGGGGCCTCCGAGACGGTCGGGCGGGTGCTCAAGCCCGGTGACCTGGTCATCTTCGAGTCGACCGTGTATCCAGGGTGCACGGAGGAGGACTGCGTTCCCGTGCTCGAAAGGTGTTCGGGACTCACCTATATCCGCGCCGATGCCCCTGCTGCGACCCTCGCGGAAGGGACCGGCGCGGGGGGATTCTATTGCGGCTACAGCCCGGAGCGAATCAATCCGGGCGATCCGGTGCACCGCTTGACAACGATCAGGAAGGTGACCAGCGGCTCCACCCCCGAGATTGCGGCGGTCGTGGATGCCCTCTATGGAGAGATCATCACCGCCGGAACCCATCCCGCCAGCAGCATTCGCGTGGCGGAAGCCGCAAAGGTGATCGAGAACACCCAGCGAGATCTCAACATCGCCTTGATGAACGAGTTGGCGATCATCTTCGAACGCCTGAATATCGATACCCTGGAGGTGCTGGAAGCGGCTGGCAGCAAGTGGAACTTCCTGCCGTTTCGTCCCGGGCTGGTGGGTGGCCATTGCATCGGGGTCGACCCGTACTACCTCACCCACAAGTCGGTGGAGCTTGGCTATCACCCGGAGGTCATCCTGGCCGGTCGGCGCATCAACGATCGGATGGGCTCCCATGTGGCGGAGTCGGTGGTCAAGCTCATGCTGCGCAAGGACATGCACGTGTCCGGCAGCCGAGTCCTGGTGCTTGGTCTCGCCTTCAAGGAAAACTGTCCGGATATCCGCAACACCCGCGTGATCGACATCATTCGGTCCATGCGCGAATACGCCATCGAGGTCGACTGCTACGATCCCTGGATCGACCGCGCCGAGGCGAAGCACGAGTACGGTTTGGACTGTCTATCCGATCTCCCCGAGCGGGGCACCTACGATGCCGTGATCCTCGCCGTCGCCCATCGGGACTTCGTCGAGCTGGGGGAGGCCGGTCTGCGGCAGCTCGGCAAATCGCCTTGCGTGTTCTACGACGTCAAGTCCGCCCTGCCCCGTGGCGCGGCGGACGCCCGGCTCTAGTCAGCCGTTCGTGCGTCTCACAGGCCCGTAGGCACTCATCGCGGACCGACAGGCGGCCCTGTTCCCGGACGCCGCAGGGCCAGCATCGCGGACCCAAAGGCCGCTTCCTGGTGGGTTGCGGCGAGGACGGGGACTCCGAGGATCCGGCGGCGGATCGCCTCCCACGCGGCGTTCGCGGACCCACCCCCGGTGGTGAGGACGCGGGTCGGGCGCGGCGCCCCGAGCTGTGTGAGCAGGGCATAACCCTCTGCCTCGATCCGTGCCATGCCCTCCAAGAGTCCGTGAAGGAACCGCACGCGGTCCCGGGGTCTCGGGGACATCCGGGGAGTAAGCTCGGGGTCCGCCCGGGGAAACCGCTCACCGGGCCGCGGCAACGGGTAGTAGTCGAGCCCGGCGGGGCGCCCGGGCTCGATGCGCGCGGAAAGCTCGACCAGCTCTTCATCGCTGAAGTGCTGGCGCAGCACCGCGCCCCCACTGTTGGAGGCCCCTCCCACCAGCCAGAGATCGCCGAGTCGGTGGCTGTAGACCCCGTAGCGGCTCGCGGTGAGAGGCCGCTCGGACACCACCTTCAGCACGAGGGTGCTGCCCAGGCAGGTGACCCCGTCTCCCGGTTGGCGAACGCCGGCGGCAAGGGCCGCGGCGGTGCTGTCCGTGGTCCCGGCCAGGACCCGCACGCCCGGGTCGAGACCCAGCTCCGCGGCGAGGCCGGGATCCACGGGTCCCAGCTCGGAGCCAGGCGCCACGACCTCGGGCAGCCGGACGCCCTCCGGGACCAGGCCCAGGACCCAGTCCGGCCAGACCAGCCGCTCGGCGTCGTAGCCGAACTTCAGGGCATTGTTCCAGTCGCTCCAGCCGCAACGGCCGGTGAGTCGCGCGGCGATCCAGTCCGCCTGATGCATAGCGAGGGTCCTCGGCGGTAGGACCCCGGAGGCCCTCAGTCCCGTGGCCAGATGGAGCAGCTTGCTCAGGCTGGCGCTCGCGCCCCGCGCGGCACTGTCCGGGGGCGCGACGGCATCCACCAGGGCGGCGGCCTCCACCGCCCGCCGATCGCTGTAGAGCAGGGCGGGAGTCAGGGGGCTGCCCCGCGGATCCGTGAGCAGCAGGGTCCCCGAGGTCCCGTCGACGCACAGGGCCCGCACCCGGGCGCCTCGGGTCTCGACGACGACCTGCCGCAGGAGCGCGCGCACCGCTTCCCACCAGAGCCCCGGATCCTGCTCGACCCACCCGTCCGCGGGCATCAGGGGGTCAGGGAATGGCCGGCGCGCCTCGGCGAGGATCGCGCCGAGGGGGTCGACCGCCACCGCGCGGCAACCGGAGGTCCCGAGATCGATGCCGATGACCACATCGGGCGGCGCGCCCATCGAGATCCCCTAGGGCAGCTGCACCGGCGCGGGCGGCTGCCATCCCGCGGCGCGATGCTCGGCGACGACGGTGGTATAGATCCCGCCACGCACGTTGAAGTCCGCCGTGAGCCGCATGAAGCGCGGGGCCGTGACCTCCACCAGGTCACCCAGGATGCGGTTGGTGACCGCCTCGTGGAAGGCCCCCTCGTCCCGGTAGGACCAGACATAGAGCTTGAGCGACTTGAGCTCCACGCAGAGCCGGTCGGGGACGTACTCCAGGGTCAGCTCGGCGAAGTCGGGCTGGCCGGTCTTGGGACAGAGGCAGGTGAACTCCGGAACCCGGATACGAATCGTGTAGTCGTTCCCGGGGGCGGGGTTGACGAAGGTTTCGAGCGATCGGCTCGGAGCGCTGGGCATGGGTCGCTTCTCCTGATTGGCGCGGCCAAGGACGCGGCTAGCTTGCCGGGCGCCCCTGGGCGAAATACCGGGCGAGGAAGGTGTCGAAATCGACGTCGTCGCCCGCCTCGATCTCCTCCTGCCGGCGTCTGGATTCCTCGGCGGCACGCCTGAACATGGCCTGACGCTCCGCGCTGAGCTCACGCCCCCTAAAGTCCTGTCTATATCCAGCGGAGAGCCGATAGGAGAGGTCGAAGAAGCCTTCGCCCCGCTCCCGCATCTCCCTCAGCAGACGCGCGGAGGGGGTCAGCTCTGGATCCCGGACCTTGGCGCGCTGGAGGGCCAGGGACTGGCCGTGGGGACCACCGGCATCGCCATCGAGCAGCTCGGCAACCGGCTCCATGGTCCCGAGGACCTCTGCCGCCCATTGCCGAAGCGGGAGTCCACCGCCGTTGCGGGTGAGCATCAGGCCAGGCTCCCGTCCCCGGTGGGCCGCGAGGAGCTGATTGGCGTCGATGGCCCGCCGCTCGCTGGCCGCGATCCGCGGGCTGTCCGACAGCAGGCAATGGAGCATGAGGGTCTCCAGAAACCGTATCTGCTCCATCCCCAGCCCCAGGGGCTCGAAGGCGTTCACGTCCAGGGAGCGAAGCTCCACGTAGAGGACACCGCGCCGCCGCAGGGCCAGGGTTGGCTTCTCCAGCCACTCGGTGAGCTGTTTCGGGCGCACCGTGCTGTAGTACTCGTTCTCGATCTGGAGCACGTTGGCGTTGAGCTGCTCATAGCGCCCGCCGACCTTCACCCCGATGGCCTCGTATTGGGGGCACGGCGTCTCGATGGCCCAGGTCAGACTCCGTGTGTAGGCGTCGAGGCTGTCATAGTTCGCCTTGAGGCCGGTGCCCTCCTCCTGCTGGTTCTGATAACCGATGTCGCCCATGCGCAGCGATGTGGCGAAGGGGTAGTGGAGGGTGTGGACGTCGAAGGGCACCAGGTCCGTCTCCCGTCCCTGGACGAAGCTCCGGCACACCGCGGGCGACGCCCCGAAGAGGTAGGGCACCAGCCAACCCAGTCGCTGGAGGTTGCGGATCAGGCCCATGTAGGACTCGGAGCGGAAGTGCGCCGGATCCCCGTGGTCTTCCTCCAGGGCCCGATAGCGCTCCCAAAAGGCATCGCCGAAGGAGAAGTTGAAGTGCACCCCGGCGATCACCTGCATGGTGCGCCCGTAGCGATTGCCCAGCCCCCGGCGATAGGCGGTCTTCATGGTCGCCGCGTTGGACCGACCGTAGGTGGCCAGGGGGATACCGCGGGCCCCTTCCAGCACACAGGGCATGCTGGTGGCCCAAAGCAGCTCGTCTCCCAGGTGACGATAGACCTCCGTGTGCAGGTCCGCGAGAAAGCGCAGGGCGTCGTCGGGGTCCTGAAGCGCGGGCGTAATGAGCTCGATCAGCGCCTCGGAGAAGTCCGTGGTGACGTGAGGATGGGTCAGGGCGGAGCCCAGGGCGGCTGGATGCGGGGTCGCCGCAATGCGGCCCTGCGGGGAGACCCGCAGCCCCTCCTTCTCGATCCCGATGCGATTGCCGGAAAGGATGCGCCGGATGTCTGGGGCGGCGAGGGCGCGCAGTCGGCGCTCCAGCACCTTGGGATCCGGGCTCACGACAACTTCCTACGGCGGCGGCTTCGCCGGGACAAGGCGCCTGGGGTCAGCCCGTTCACGGGGGATGGCCGGCGACAGCCACCTGAAGCCTTGGTATCGACGGGCCGGGAATCGTCAGTTGCGCATCGCCGCCCTGGGCCGATCGACACTCTCGGCCAGGATGCTGTCGGCAAGGATCCTTGCGGCCTCTTCCACCTGGATTCGAGCGATCGCATCCCGCTGGGCGTCCAGCGCCTCCTCATCGACCTGGTCCGCCTCCTCGTCCACGGGGGTGATTCCCCGCGCGCGCAGAAACCGATCCTGCTCGTCCTTGACCAGCCGCTCCCGATGCTTGCTCTCCGCACGCCGATCCGCCTCCCGCAGGGACACCCGGGTCTGATCCTGAACCTCTTTCATCGCCTTGGAGCGCTGCTCCAGCATCTTGAAGCCTGGATCCTGGGCCACCCGCGCCGCGGACTGACGGCTGAGCCGCCCCGTATCGGTCGATCCGAACCGGCGATAGCTGGCCGCATCGATCCGCGCCCAGGGTAATGGGTTGGTCAGGGAGCGCTCCCCGTAGTCGCCGATGTCGTCGCCGGAGGGGAACCGGATGTCCGGCTCGACGCCCTTCAGCTGGGTGCTCCCGCCGCTGATCCGAAAGAACTCGGCCATGGTGAGCCGCAGCCGCCCCAGGTCGTTGGAGTCACCGGGAACGTAGCGATTGAGGTCCACCAGCGTCTGGACCGTGCCCTTGCCGAAGGTGGGCTCGCCGATCACCAGACCGCGCCCGTAGTCCTGAATGGCGCCAGCGAAGATCTCGGAGGCGGAGGCGCTATCGCGATCGACCAACACCGCCAAGGGACCCGAGTAAGCGACTCCGGGCTCGGGATCACGCTCCACATCGACCTTGCCGAAGGCGTCCTTCACCTGAACGACGGGGCCGGTATCGATGAACAGCCCGGTCAGTGCGGTGGCCTCCGCGAGCGAGCCGCCGCCATTGCCCCGTAGATCGATGACGATACCGTCCACGCCCTGGGCCACCAGCTCCGTGACCAGCCGCCGCACATCCCGGGTCGTGCTGCGGAAGTCGGCCTTGCCCCTGGTCTCGGCCTCGAAGTCCCGATAGAAGGCCGGCAGCTCGATGATCCCGACGCGTATGCCGGGGGCATTGGGCATCTTGTCGATGACGGAGGCCTTGGCGGCCTGATCCTCCAGCTTGATCTCGTTCCTGACCAGCGCAACCTCTCGCGCCTTGCCGTTCGAGCCCGCTGACTGCGGCAAGAGCTGCAGACGCACCACCGAGCCCTTGGGCCCGCGGATCTTGTCCACGACGTCTTGCAGACGCCACCCCACCACGTCCTCGATCGCACCGTCGAGCCCCTGGGCCACGCCGAGGATGCGGTCTCCGGAGAAGACCTGGCCCGATTCCCGCGCGGGGCCGCCGGGGATGGTCCGCTGGATCACGGTGAACTCGTTGTCCGAGCGAAGCACGGCGCCGATGCCCTCCAACGAGAGCTTCATGCTGATATCGAAGTTCTCGGCGGTTGCGGGGGACATGTAGCTGGTATGGGGCTCCAGGGTCTCCGTGAAGGCGTTCATGAAGGTCTGGAAGACGTCCTCCCCGGTGAACTGCTGGATGCGCCGCGCGAGTCCGTCGTAACGCTGGCGCAGCCGCTCCCGGATCTCCTCGTCGCTCTTGCCGGCGATACGCAGACTGAGGAAGTCGTTCTTGACCCGCTGGCGCCAGATCTCGTTGAGCTCCGCATCGTTGGTGGCCCAGGCGGACTTGGCGCGATCGAACTCGTAGGTCTCATCCACCGTGAAGTCGAAGTCCTGCTCCAGGAGCTTCAGGGCGTAGGCGACACGCTCGTCCACGCGCATCCGATAGACGCGGAAGATATCGAAGGCGGTGTCGAGCTCGCCGCGACGCAGGTGGTCGTCGAGCCGCCGGGCCCCGCTGTTGAAGCGATCCACGTCTCGTGCAACGAAAAACGAGCGCCCGGGATCCAGGGCCTTCAGGTAATTGTCCAGCACCGACTTCGCGAAGCTGTCGTCCAGGCTGACCTTGCGGTAGTGGTAGCGCTCCAGGACCTTGTTGATGACCAGCGCGGTCTTCGCCTGGGACTGTGTCGGGAAGAGCTCTGACAGCGGCACCGGGTGTGGCGCGGCACTCGCCCCGAGAGCAAGTAGCACCAAAATGGCGGCGGAGACGATGCGAAGGAGGGACTTCATATTCAGCAAGCTACAACGATGCATGGGGAGACAGACAGGGCGCGGGGGCTCCAGGTTCCGATCCGAGGGCCATCCGAGGCCGACCATCCAGGGTCGCGTCGACCGCCAGGCGCCCGGACCACCGCCCAGGGAGACGCGCGCGGTGAAGCACGGGCGTATTCGATATCTGACAGAGTAGAGATTCTACCCGAGCGTTTCAACGACTTAGGCGACCGATTCCCCATTGCGCCCGGCCTGGAAGGCGCCGCTTCATCGCGCTCGAGGGCCGAGCCGAGGATGGCCCGCCTCGGCACCGGAATTAAGCGGGTCCCACGGGCGTGACATTGCCGGACACCGAGATCGCCACGTCATCTCGACTCAACACCGCGTCAACCACGGCCACCCCGCTGGTAGACCTTGCGCCGATAGAGATCGGTGCGCCGGCTCACCACCCGATCGATGAAGAGGAGGCCATCCAGGTGGTCCAGCTCATGCTGGACCACCCTCGCCTCGAAGCCCTCCATCTCGTAGACATGGGACGCACCCTCCAGATCCTGGGCCCGCAGCCTAATGCGGGTGCCGCGGATGACGTTTCCAGTGTAGTCGGGGACCGAGAGGCAGCCCTCGCGGCCGATCTCGAATCCCTCCCAGTGGGTGATCTCCGGGTTGATCAGGACCAGGTGGCCATGGCTGGGGGTCTTGGGCCGCCCGGCGACGTCGACGATCAGGATGCGTTGGTGCCTGCCCACCTGGGGCGCCGCGATCCCGACAGCGGCTGGACCCGCCCGGCGGGTCTCCTCCAGGTCGGCGACGAAGTCACGCAGCTCCCGGTCGAAGGACTCCACCGGCTCGGACGCCTGCTTCAGGCGCTCGTCCGGCAGCTTGAGGATCTCCAGGACCGCCATGCCGCTAACCGATGAGGACGTCGATCGGTGCCACGTCGACCGAGATGCCCTTGGACGCAAGGCCGGACAGGGCCTCCTCCAGGGACTCCAGGGTCCGGTCGCAGAAGCCCTGGATGTTCATGATGTAGACGGGCTTGGCCGCATCCCCCGCCACATCCGACTCCAGCTCCAGGATGTTGAAGCCCTGGTCGGCGAGGATCTCGGTCACGTCCGCGACGATCCCGGCCCGATCCGCGCCCGCCACCCGCAACTGGATGTTGGGCACCAGGTGCTCGTGAAGACCACCTCGCACCGGATCCAGGTGCAGCCGCAGCCCGAGCTCCTCGGCGACCGGCTCCAGGGCGGCTCGGACCTCCTCGCGGCTGCGCTCCCCGCCCACCATCAGCATGATGGTGAAGTTGCCGCCGAGGCGGATCATGGAAGCCTCCCCGAGGTTGCAGCCGGCGCCGTAGAGCGCCCGGGTCACCCGAGCGACGATCCCCGGACGGTCGGCGCCCACCAGGGTCAACATGGTCCAGTTGGACATACGGTCGTCTCCACGAATCAGCGCGTTGCGGGGTCGAGCCAGATGAGGCTCGCCATGCGCCCGGTCGACCCATCCCGACGGTACGAGAAGAAGCGGTCGGGCTCCGAGTACGTACAGTAGCCGCCCCCGAAGACCGCCCGGACACCGACCGCCTCCAAGCGCCGACGGGCCAGGGTGTAGAGGTCCGCGAGCCAGCGGTCCCCGCTGGCGGGGCGAAAGGCCACGGACGCCCCCCGGTCAGAAACGAGGAACCGATCCCGCACCTCGGGCCCCACCTCGAAGGCGTCGGGTCCAATGGCGGGACCTAGCCAGGCCAGCACCTGATCCGGACCCGTGCCGAGGGCCGCTACCGCCTCTTCGACCACGCCGGCGGCCAGACCCCGCCAGCCCGCGTGCACCGCGGCGACCGCGCGCCCCCCGAGCTCACAGAGCAGGACCGGTAGGCAGTCCGCCGTCATCACCGCGCAGACCTGCCCGGGACCCCGGGCCACCGCGGCGTCGGCGGCGCAGCCCGCAACGGCCTCGGACGCCCGCGCCACCTCACACCCGTGTACCTGCCGCAGCCACAGGGGCTCGGCCGGCAAGTCGAGCCGGTCTCTAAGCCGGGCCCGGTTGAGGGCGACGCGCTCTGGATCGTCACCCACATGATCCCCGAGGTTGAGGCTGTGGAAGGGCCCCTCGCTCAGTCCGCCGGCTCGTGTGGTGGAGCAGGCGCGGACCTGGGGAGGCGCGGGCCAGTCAGGCCGGATGAGCTGCAAGGGCCCTGACCTCCTCACCCAGGCTTCGGAGCTGAGCCAGTAGGGCCTCCAGGTCCGGCTCCATCGGAAGCTCCCATTCGAGGCGCTCACCCGTGCGAGGATGGGCTAGCCCGAGCCGGATGGCATGCAGGGCCTGCCGGGGAAACTGCTGCAGGGCCGCGACAAGGCCTGGCGGACAGCCCTTGGGGGGCCTGGGTTGCGCCCCATAGGCCCGGTCGCCCACCAGGGGGTGGCGGATATGGGCCAGGTGGACCCGGATCTGGTGGGTCCGCCCAGTGTCCAGCTCGACCGCCAGGAGGCTGTGGCCCGGGAAACGCTCCAGCACCCGATAGTGGGTAACGGCGGGCCGCCCCCCGCCGACCACCGCCATGCGGGTGCGCTGAGCCGGATGCCTACCGATGGGCGCGTCCACGCGTCCGCCGGACACCAGCTCGCCGCGCACCAGGGCCCGGTATTCGCGGTGCACCTGCCGCTCCTTGAGCTGACCCACGAGGGCGTGGTGGGCCTCGAGGGTCTTCGCGACGACCAGTAAACCGCTGGTGTCCTTATCCAGGCGATGGACGATACCGGCCCGTGGAACCGACCCCAGGGCGGGGATCCTGTGAAGCAGGGCATTGAGCAAGGTCCCGTCCCGGTTGCCCGCGGCCGGGTGCACCACCAGGCCGGCAGGCTTGTGGATCACCGCGAGCTGGTCGTCCTCGAAGACCACCTGGATCGGGATGGGCTGAGGGGCATCGCTCAAGTCCGGCTCGAGAACGGCGTCCAGCCGCACGACCTCCCCACCCCGAACACGGTCCTTGGGGCGCCCCGGGGCTCCGTCCACCAACACCAGGCCCTCCTCGATCCACCGCTGAACCCGGCTGCGGGAGAACTCCGGCATGAGTCCGGCCAGGGTCTGATCCAGGCGCAGCCCCGCCTGCCCCTCCCCCACCCGCAGGTCCCGCTGGACGCGCCGGGGCTGCGGCGAGCTCATTGCCACGAGTCCGCCCCAGTCCGCGAGCCCTCGGGTATAATTTCGCGATTTTGAGACAGATACACCAGCCACATGATCCGAACCATAGCACGAGTTGCCGCGCTGCTGCTCCCGATCACCCTCGCGGGCTGCGGCATCTTTGGCAAGGAGTTCGACGAGACGGAGGGCTGGAGCGCCTCCAAGCTCTATGCCGAGGCCGCCTCGGAGATGGATTCGGGCTCCTACGCCCGGGCCATCGAGCTCTACGAGAAGCTGGAGGCCCGTTATCCCTTCGGCCGCTATGCGATGCAGGCCGAGCTCGATGTCGCCTATGCCCATTACAAGGCGGAGGAGCCCGACGAGGCGATCGCCGCGGCGGACCGCTTCATCAAGCTCTACCCCCAAAATCCCTACGTGGACTACGCGTACTATCTCAAGGGCATCGTCAACTACAACCGCAGCGTCGGGTTCCTGGACAAGTACATCCCGACCGACCCCTCCCAGCGGGACCCCGGGGCCGCCCTGGATGCCTTCGCCGACTTCTCCGAGCTGGTCCGGCGATTCCCCAACAGCAAGTACGCAGAGGACGCGCGCCAGCGCATGGTCTACCTGCGCAACAATCTGGCCCAGCACGAGGTGAACGTTGCCCGGTACTACATCAAGCGCGGCGCCTACGTGGCCGCGGCCAACCGGGCCAACTACGTAATCGAGCGCTTTCAGCGCACGCCGGCGGTGCAAGACGCCCTGGAGGTCCTGGTCGAGGCCTATCGCAACCTGGGGGAGGACAAGCTCGCCGCCGACGCGCAACAGGTCCTGGAGGTCAACCGGAAGGCGGGCCGATTCATCAGCGACGAGCCCCCGCCGGGCGAAGTCAGCCTGACACGCAAGCTCTGGGACTACCTGAGCCTGGATCGCGACTAGCCATCGCGGCGGGGATTAGCGCGGGTCAACGCCCGCTGTGGAGGCGATTCATCGCCGCCTGATACCGCCCCGTGAGCAGATCCCCGGTCACGCCCGCGGCCTGATCAAGGGCATCGCGAATGGACACCGCATCCTCCTGCGATGGTCGACCCAGGACATAGCCGATTACCTGGCCACGGTTTCCCGGATGGTCGATCCCGATGCGCAGGCGCCAGAAATCCGGACTCCCCAACACCCCGATGGTGTCCCGCAAACCGTTGTGCCCCGCATGCCCGCCCCCCTGCTTGAGCCGGACCTTGCCGACCGGCAGGTCCAGCTCGTCATGGGCGATCAGGATGGCCTCGGGCCGGATGTCGAAGTAGCGACTGACCGCCGCCACGGACTGGCCACTGCGATTCATGTAGGTGGTGGGCTTGAGCAGGCGCACGTCCGCGCCACCGATCGTCAGTCGGCACAGCTCCCCGTGGAACTTGCCCTCCGCCAGAAAGACTCCGCCGTGGGCCGCGGCAAGGTCGTCCACGAACCAGAACCCGACGTTGTGCCGGGTTGCGGCATAGTCGGGCCCCGGGTTGCCCAAACCCACGATGAGGCGAATGCCGGGGATCTCCATGGGCCGATACCCTGAGCGTCACCGGCCCCTCGGGATGTCCCGCTCGGGCCGGTGATCCAGACCACGCAGGGTCCTTTAGACGCCTTCCTCGGGCCCTTCCTCGCCCTCTTCGGATTGAGCGGCGGACCTGGCACCATGCATGACGATCACCGGCTCGTCCGGGTCCGGGGCATGGGCGAGGGCCACGCCCTCTGGCATGGGGATCTCCGAGAGATGCAGGATGTCTCCGATCTCCATCTCGACGAGATCGATCGGGATGAACTCCGGGAGGTCGCGGGGCAGACAGCTGACCTCCACCTCGGTGATGTGGTGGGAGACGTTCCCGCCCGCCTTGACCCCCTTGGCCTTCTCCTCGTTGATGAAGTGCAAGGGCACCACCAGGCGGATCTTCTCGTCCTGGGTCACCCGCATGAAGTCCATGTGGAGGATGAACGGCTTGGCAGGATGGCGCTGCAGGTCCTTGAGCACCGCCTGGGTGGTGACATCCCCCACCTTGAGATTCAGCACGTGGGAATAGAAGGCCTCGTTCTGTAGGTGACGGACCACCTGGTTGTGGGCCAGGGCCAGCATCTCTGGCTGCTGGTGGCCGCCGTACAAAACGGCCGGGACCAGACCCTGGCGACGCAGGCGGCGGCTCGCACCCTTTCCTGTATCGCTGCGGGACTGGGCTTCGACATCAAAACTCACGCTCATGGGCGTTCTCCGGTTTCAGACAGAACAGGGCGCCGGGGACCCGCGACCAGATACCCGACGCCAGCGGAGGCGGGCCGCAATCGCGACCCACCGAAAAATCGAGAATGCACCGACTCAGTCGATGAAGAGCGAGCTCACCGACTCCTCGTTGGAGACCCTGCGCATCGTCTCCGCCAGGAGCTCGCCGATACTCAGCTGGCGGATCTTGGGGCAAGCGCGCGCCGCGGGAGCGAGGGGGATGGTGTTGGTCACCACGAGCTCATCCAGCACGCTTCGGGAGATGTTCTCAACCGCCATTCCCGACAAGACCGCATGGGTGCAATAGGCCACCACCTGCTGGGCTCCGTGCTCCTTCAGGGCCTGGGCGGCCCGGCAAAGGGTGCCCGCGGTGTCCACCAGGTCATCGATCAGGACGCAGGATCTGCCCTCCACGTCCCCGATGATGTTCATCACCTTGGCCTCGTTGGCCTTCGGGCGACGCTTGTCGATGATCGCCAGATCCGCGTCGTCGAGCCGCTTTGCCAGGGCCCGCGCCCGCACCACGCCGCCCACGTCCGGCGAGATGACCATCAGATTCGGATACTTCTGGCGCCACACATCCCCCAACAGGATGGGCGAGGCGTAGACGTTATCCACCGGGATGTCGAAGAACCCCTGGATCTGGTCCGCGTGGAGATCCACCGTGAGCACCCGGTCCGCGCCCGCCTGACCGATCATCTTCGCGACCAGACGGGCGGTGATCGGCACGCGGGCGGAGCGCGGCCGCCGGTCCTGACGCGCGTAGCCGAAGTAGGGGATCACCGCCGTGACGCGCTTGGCCGAGGCCCAGCGCAACGCGTCGACGATGACCAGGAGCTCCATCAGGTTATCGTTGGTCGGCGCACAGGTCGGCTGCACCACGAAGACGTCCCGTCCCCGAACGTTTTCCTGGATTTCCGCCATGACCTCCCCGTCGCTGAACTGGCCGACCACGGCCTTACCGAGGGGCAGGCTCAGGTGGGCCGCGATCTCAGCGGACAGGTCCAGGTTGGCGTTCCCGGAGAAGACCATCATGTGGCTGGCGGGCACGGGGATCTTCCTGGGTCTCTGCGGTAGATGACGAACCGGCCTCTCGCCGGACTTGATTGGCTGGGGCGCCAGGATTCGAACCTGGGGATGCCGGGATCAAAACCCGGTGCCTTACCGCTTGGCGACGCCCCAATGGAAACGCGGCTACCAATTGCGCGGTCGAGAGTCTCCGTCACCCAACCGGTCGATCAGGGGCGAGCGGTTAAGCCCCCGGGCGATGAACCCATCGAGCGTCGAGGGCAATCGATCGAGGGCCGCGCGAGCCGATCGATGATCTGGAAACTCCGCGAAGCAGCAGCCGCCGGTCCCGGTGAGCCGCGCCTCGCCCTCCCCGCTCAGCCAATCCAGCGCCGCCGCCACGGACGGATAGAGGCTCCGCACGACCGGCAGGCAATCGTTGGCCTTGACCCCCGAGAGAAAGTCGCCAAGTGTGACCGCAACGGAGTTTCGAGTCAATTCCGGGTGCCCAAAGACCCGCGCCGTAGACACAGGGCAGGGGGGCACCAGGACCAGGTACCAGGGCTCCGGGAGTGTCACGGGCGTCAGCTCCTCACCCACCCCCTCCCCCCAGGCGGCACGGCCTCGGACGAAGACCGGCACGTCCGCACCGAGGCCGAGGCCCAGACGCGCCAAGGCATCCGGGTCCAACCCCAATCCCCAGAGCCGGTTGAGGGCGACCAGGGTCGTGGCGGCATCCGAGCTGCCCCCACCGAGACCGCCCCCCAAGGGCAGCACCTTCTCGACCCGGATGTCCACCCCGAGCCGGCACCCCGTGTGCGCTTGGAGCGCGCGGGCCGCCCGCCCGGTCAGATCCTGCTCCTCCGGGATTTGAGGATGGGCGGCGAGACGGCGGATCCGGCCGTCCTTCCGCACCTCGAACCACAGCTGGTCCTGTCGGTCGATGAACTGGAAAACCGTCTGGAGCCGATGGTACCCGTCGGGTCGCCGCCCAAGAATCCGCAGCATCAGATTCAGCTTCGCCGGGGCGGGCCAGGCGGAGGCATCCGCGCCAGGCGCCACGATCACGGATGGGTCTCGTTCTGCGTGACGCGATGCCGCCCAACCACCTCCAGCAGATATTCATGCTCCGGGTGCGCCTTGAGGGCCGTCTCCCA
>Ga0316585_10000061_pt1 | contig 17614 bp, 17 predicted proteins | sample S_170502SCrBrC_D_FD_204517 | JGI IMG/M metagenome (GOLD analysis project Ga0316585, IMG submission 204517) | Rhizosphere microbial communities from salt marsh grasses in Alabama, United States - S_170502SCrBrC | ecosystem: Host-associated > Plants > Roots > Rhizosphere | place: USA: Alabama...
GGTGGGTCACTTGCCTGTCACCCGGAATATGTCGCAATCGCTGCCATATCCGACGACCTTTCCTGCCCGTTCAGTCCGTCTCAGCCTGACAAAAAAAAGGGATGACACTGTCATCCCCTTTATCATCTCCCGCACAAGCGCTGGTCAGGCGATACCGGGATTGCCCTCCACGTTGAGGATCTTGGGCGTGTTGAGCTTGCTGACCTTGGCGACTTTTTCTTCGCGCAGGTATTCCGCCACCACATCCCATATCGGCGCACCGGGTGCCTTGGATCCTACCGTGGCCCATCCCGCCACTGTATAAGACTTGCTGGCTTCGATGGGCGTACCGTCATCCAGACGCATGTCGGTAATCCGTTTGCCGATGGTCTGCATGGGATCAATCGTATAATCCATACCGCCGACACGCACCATGTCGCCGCCTTGCTGGTAGTAGGGATCCTTGTTAAACAGGTTGTCACCCACATCTTCAAGGATAGTCTTGATGGTGGCACCGGTCATTTCCCGCACATAGGTCTCGGGATAGGTGATACAGGTCTGGTCCAGCACATTTTCCATGGTGATGGTTTCACCCGGTAGTACCGTAGTGCCCCAACGGAAGCCGGGTGACAGAGCAATCTGTGCGCCGCCCACTGTCCGTAAAGCATCGACGATTACCTGGTCAAAGGTGCCATTGAAATTGCCGCGTCGGTACAACAGGGAATCGGCCACCGCCAGTTCTTCCTGCAATTTGCCAAGATAGGGCTTGCGCACCTGTTCAATGTAGCCAGCCATGTCAGGATCCGGCTCCAGCAGATTGGAGAAGACCGGTAGCAATTTGTAATCGTAACCCTGTACTTTGCCGTTCTTCACATCCAGCTGCATGACACCGAGGAACTTGCCATTGGATCCCGCGTTGGTCACCAGGGTCTGGCCACCCTTGTTCTTGATCACGCTCGGGGCGGGTACACCGTCGTGAGTGTGGCCACCGAAAATGACATCAATACCACTAACCCGGGATGCCATTTTAAGATCCACATCCATACCGTTGTGGGAGATGACTACAACCACATCGGGCTTTTCGTTCGCCCGTACTTTATCAACGATGGACTGCATTTCCGTGTCCCGGATCCCGAACGTCCAGTCCGGAATGAATCGACCTGGATTGGCGATCGGGGTATAGGGAAAAGCCTGTCCGATTACGGCTACCCTTACTCCGTCCAGGTCCTTGATGACGTAGGGCTTGAAGGCGCGGCCTGTCTCTTCATTGAAGCCGGCGTAATCGGCGTATTCATAGTCAAATGCAGCATCATCGCTGACAAAGATATTCTGGGCCACAAAATCGCCCTTGAAGTCCTGAACGTTGGACATAACCTCTTTTTCGAGATAGGTAAATTCCCAGTGACCGGTCATGACGTCCACGCCCAGCAGATTGCAGGCGCCAACCATGTCCTTGCCACGCGTCCAGTAGGCGGTACCGGATCCTTGCCATGTATCTCCGCCGTCCATCAACAGGGTCCGACTTGGCCCGTGATCCGCACGGACCCGCTTGACCAGGGTGCTCAGATGGGAAAATCCACCTACGGCACCGTAAGTTTTGGCACCGTCCACATAATTCAGGTAGGTCAGCGCATGGGCTTCCATTGTGTTGGGTTTGATGCCAAAGTATTTGAGTAAATGATCGCCAACAAGGTGCGGCGGTTTTCCCTCGGCTGCCCCGATCCCGAGATTGACGCTGGGTTCCCTGAAATAGATCGGCATAAGCTGTGCGTGACAGTCGGTCATGTGCATCAGTGTCACATTGCCGAATTTGGGCAAGGCGTAGGCATCTTTGGGTGCCTTGCTGGTTTTGGTCACACCGGCGGTGCCACTGGTTTTGGTGTCACAGGCGGGTAACATGCCGGCTGCGGCGGCCATCCCCATAACCTGGATAAATTCACGACGGTTAATTGACATCCACCCTCCTCCTATTAGTTAAGCTTTTGAAATGTCGAAATTTTTCTGTACACGATCCAGTGTGTGCGATTTTGTTGTTATCCCTTTCAACTGCTATTACTCCCCTTTTCTTACCCGTGTCCATGTAACGAACAGAGGTGAGAAAAAAGGATGTCCCGCATCATAGTACAAACCGAGCGCTTCAGGCAGTCCTTGACCGGCAATTTTTACATGATACGCGACGGAGATGTTGCGTTTTGCAGCCATCTACAATTCAATTTATTCCGGCCTGCGTTCGCAGTGGTGCGCGCTTACGCCAGTTTTTCCAGACGCGATAACCGAGCAGGCTGATCATCAGGCCTGCATAAATCAGCGGCTCGCGAAGATCAGCCTTGACCAGCCACAGGTAGTGTAAGACAGCCAGCACCCCGATCAGATAGATGCTGCGATGCAGCGACTTCCAACGTCGCCCAAGTCGCCGCATCATTGCCCTGGTGGAAGTGAAAGCCAGCGGTACCAGCAAGGTGAAAGCCAGCATCCCGGCCGTAATGAAAGGCCGTTTGAGAATATCAGTTGCGATTTCCTGCCAATCGAAAAACTGATCCAACCAGAGGTAGGTTATCAAATGAAATAATGCATAAAAGAAGGTAAACAGGCCGAACATGCGCCGGAGCCGAAGTGGCCAGGCCTGCTGCAGGATCTCTCGCAGGGGCGTCATCAGCAATGTCAGCAATAGGAATCGCAAGGTCCACTCGCCCGACTGACGAGTGAGGGCCTCGAACGGATTTGCGCCCAGCCGGTCGGCATAAAATCCCCATACCAGATTCACCATGGGAACCAGACAGACGAGGAACAGGATACTTTTAATGAGCTGGAATCGGGTCAACGGCATGGATTAAAGAGGGTCAGCTTGCTTTGGCGCATCCTGGCTACCCGATGGCAAGATTAAAAGTTTTTGTTCAGATCCATACCGTTATACAGGGACGCAACTTGCTCGTCATAACCGTTGAACATGAGTGTCTTGCGTTTGAGGAACTCACCCAATCGGCGTTCCCGTTTCTGGCTCCAGCGTGGGTGATCCACGGTGGGATTGACGTTGGCATAAAAGCCATATTCGTTGGGTGCGGCGCGGGTCCAGGTACTCACCGGTTGTTGTTCAGTAAAGCGAATCTTGACAATTGACTTGATGCTTTTAAAACCGTATTTCCACGGCACCACCAGACGCAGTGGCGCCCCGTTCTGGTTCGGGAGGACTTCGCCATAAAGGCCGACCGCTAGGATTGTCAGGGGATGCGTGGCCTCGTCAATGCGCAGACCTTCCTTGTAGGGCCAGTTCAGTACGCTGCGTTCTTGTCCCGGCATTTCATTGGGTCGGTAGAGGGTGGTGAATTCTACATAGCGGGCACGGGAAGTTGGCTCGAATTGTTTAATGAAATCCGCGAGCGGGAAACCGACCCAAGGGATCACCATCGACCAGCGCTCTACACAACGCAGGCGGTAAATGCGCTCCTCCAGAGACTGTGATTTCAGGATGTCTTCCAGCTGATAGGTGCCAGGCCTGGCAACCTCACCTTCTATCGTCACAGACCAGGGATCTGTCGTCAGGCTTGAGGCATTCTTTGCGGGTGAATACTTGTCGGTTCCAAATTCATAATAGTTGTTATATTCAGTCACATCCTTGTAGGAAGTCTTCTCTTCATCGGTGGAATAGGCGGATCCTGTCTTGAAGTCGAGCCTGGTGGGCGGATTTTCCTTCGCCATAAGTTGACGCATCGATAACCAGCTTGCCCCCAGTAACAGGGCGGTACTGGACTGGATAAAGCGACGGCGCTGTTTATAGAGCTCTGGTGCCGTGATCTCTGACGATTTTATGTCGGTCGGTTTTTTTATCAGCATATCAGGACAGCGTCGATTCGTGATGGATTGAATTCAAGGACTCAAACCCTGTGACACAGTGGTTACACCGAAGTTCAGTAATCCGCCTAAGGTGTCGCTAACCTAGAATAGTATGGCATTGGAAACCATACAAAATATTAGGGTATTATCCACATTCTTTACTTTCCTGGTGTCCGGAGTTAAGCATTGGTAAACAAGACCATCAACCGCACCTTGATCCAGGATTCGCGCTTCAAAGGTGAAGTGCGCCGATTCGAGATATATAACGAAAAGTTCGTCAAGGTCATGATTCAGAATGTGTTTGGCGAAAAAACGTACCATATCAATATGGGCATAATGGAGCCCTGGCCAATCATTCATCGACACATATCATGGCGCTGGTTACTGGCACTGGGCTATTTCGGGCTTGCTACGCTAATTTACAGTATCTATCTCATTCAGCACTTTGACAGCCAGAGCGTTGGCCGGCTACTACCCTTTATATTGATATTTCTGCTGCTCGCCCTGGGCTCATTACTCATGTTCCTATATGAATCACCCAACGTCATGGAATTTCGCAGCCGCTATGGAAATTGCCCGTTAATTAGCCTGCTCCACAACAAGCCGAATGAACAAGAGTTTAAACATTTTTACAGCGAACTGAAGACCCGCGTTCTGGCAGCGAGTCAGACCATTAAACTGGATAAAAGACAAATGTTGGGGATAGAGCTGAATGAATTGCAGCGTCTGGTGGAAAAAGGCGCTATCCTTGATCAGGATCTTGAAAGAGCCAAAACTCGGGTATTAAAAATGCGCATCTAGCTATCGATACTCGTTAGCCATTATTGATTCTAACTAACCACACACGAAGTTTGATCCGCCCCTCGCCATGCGTAGCTACCCGTTTTTTATCGTTACCACGGTTTTTATTTTTGCCGCGCTTCTACTGTGGGTTGCCATAACGCGTTATAACGATTTTGTGTTACACCAGACAATTGTTTCTCAGCAATTATCTAACGGTGTCGCCAATCAGGTTGCCTTGGTAATAAATGACAAGAAGCGCCTGGTTAACCTGTTTGCCAATGAACAGGCAGGCTTGCTGAAATTTTTGGCCAGTAACCCGGACTCGGATGAAATCCATTCACATATTGAAAAAAGATTACGCCAGTATTTTCCCGATTATTTTGTTTATACCCTTGCCGACCAGAATGGTGCGCCCTATTTTGAAGATTTTGATGGCAATATGAATGAGATGTGCAAGGCAGACATTATCGAATATCTGCATACCGGCCAAAATCTGCCGCGTATCCACCCCAGTCCCAATGCCTATCATTTCGATATTATGGGTAGCCTGCCGACACTTGCCGGCCGCAATATCCTGTTAGTCAGTTTCCATGCCAATACACTTACCCATTTGTTGGCCAATTCCCAGTCCCCCGATCATACCCTGATGCTGGTAATGCCCGGCAAGCAATCGCTCATCGAAGTCACTGCGCAAGGGGCGCGCAATAAACTGGATCGCCTCAATTACATGATGACTGAAACTGAATTGTCTCATGTGCTGAGCAGAAAAGCGGTCCCAGGTACCAACTGGGAGGTTGTCGATCTGGCCAACCCCAACCTGATCCCGAATTACAAAAATAAACTTATACTGCAGTCGTTAATGATCTTTATTCCCTTTCTGCTGTTTTCCTCCATAACTTGGTATCTGTTTTTGCGCGCCTGGCACCTGAGACGCAAGGCAGAAACAGCCCGCGATGAATTTCTGTCTACTGTTAGCCATGAACTGCGCACACCCCTGACTGCAATTCATGGTTCTCTTGGCCTGGTGGCAAATGGTATTACGGGCCAGATTTCAGCCCGCAGCGCCGAGCTGGTTAATATCGCGGTTAAAAATAGTCAGCGCCTGATTCTTCTGGTCAATGACCTGCTGGACATGCGCAAGCTGGAAAGCGGAAAAATGAATTTCGATATGAAGCTAATCAATCTGGTGAATGTAGTCAGGCACGCCATTGACGAAAACCGCACCTTACTGCAACAGCATCATACCCGTTGTGAATTGATTACCGATAAAAACCAGGTGGTCGTATACGCCGATCAAAACCGAATCACCCAAGTCATGACCAACCTGTTATCCAATGCGACAAAATACGGTCCGGAAAATGAGCCCATCGAAGTCCGGATTGATGTGCGGAACGGTATGGTACGCGTCAGCGTGTTTGACAAAGGCGAAGTCATTCCCGTGGAGTTCCGTTCCCACCTGTTCGAAAAATTCACCCAACTGGACAGTTCTGACAGCCGTTCATCAGGGGGCTCCGGCCTGGGCCTGAGCATCGTCAAGGCGATCATCGAGGCGCAAGGCGGCAAGGTTGGTTTTACCAGTTATCGCGACGTTGGCACCACTTTTTATTTTGAATTACCACTGGATCCGTCCGGATCCGCGCCGGCATCAACCTGACCTGCGGACACAAAAAACCCCGCTCGATGGCGGGGTTACTGCAATGGCCTGCCGGTGTTCAGGCAGCCGTTGCTTTCTGGCTTGATTTGCGAAACACCAGGTGGTCCGCTTCAACATCCACTTCGATGACATCGCCGGGCAAGAATTTACCTGCCAGGATTTCCTGTGCCAGCTGGTTTTCGATATCCTGTTGGATTGCACGTTTCAGTGGCCGAGCGCCATAGACCGGATCAAATCCTGCTTCGCCAATGCGATCCAGTGCGGCCTCGCTGATCTGCATTTCCAGATTACGATCCTCCAGCCGCCGACGCAGAAAATCGATCTGGATATTTGCAATCGCCCGGATCTGCTCTCTGGCCAACGGATGAAACACCACGACTTCATCGACCCGGTTGATGAACTCGGGTCTGAAATGCTGGCCGACAATTTCAAGAACCGCCGTTTTCATCGCCTCGTAGTCGTTGGTATGCGCCATCTCCTGGATCAACTGCGAACCCAGATTAGAGGTCATTACGATCACTGTATTGCGGAAGTCGACCGTCCGCCCCTGGCCATCGGTGAGACGGCCGTCATCCAGTACCTGCAACAGAATATTAAACACATCTGGATGGGCCTTTTCCACCTCATCCAGCAGGATAACCGAGTAAGGTTTGCGGCGCACCGCTTCGGTCAGGTAACCGCCTTCCTCGTAACCCACATAGCCAGGCGGCGCGCCAATCAAACGGGCCACCGAGTGTTTCTCCATGAATTCGGACATGTCGATGCGCACCATGGCATCATCGGTGTCAAACAGAAACTCGGCCAGCGCCTTGGTCAGTTCGGTCTTGCCCACACCAGTCGGGCCGAGGAACAGAAACGAACCGTTGGGTCGGTTGGGATCCGACAGTCCGGCGCGGGACCGGCGAATTGCATCGGCAACGGCCTTTACGGCCTCGTCCTGCCCCACCACCCGGGTATGGATCGACGCTTCCATCTGTAACAATTTATCCCGTTCGCCTTCCAGCATCTTGGCAACCGGGATGCCGGTCCACTTGGATACCACTTCCGCGATTTCTTCTTCAGTGACGCGGTTACGCAACAGGGTCGTCTCCTTGATTTCGGTCTGGTCAGCCGCTTCCAGCTGTTTTTCCAAATCCGGAATCCGTCCATATTGCAATTCGGACATCCGCGCCAGATCACCCGCCCGTCGTGCGGTCTCCAATTCCAGGCGGGCGCGCTCCAGTTCTTCCTTGATATGGGTTGTACCTTGCACCGCGGCTTTTTCTGCCTTCCAGACTTCTTCCAGATCGTTGAAATCCCGCTCCAGTCGATCAATTTCATCCTGCAGCAGCTTGAGCCGTTCCCGGGAAGCCTCATCGGTTTCCTTGTTTAGCGCTTCGCGTTCAATTTTCATCTGGATCAGTTTGCGTTCCAGTTTATCCATCACTTCCGGCTTGGAATCGATTTCCATACGGATCCGGCTGGCAGCTTCATCAATCAGATCGATGGCCTTGTCTGGCAACTGTCGGTCGGTGATATAGCGATGCGATAGCATGGATGCGGCCACGATAGCAGGGTCGGTAATGTCGACGCCATGATGGACCTCGTACTTTTCTTTCAGGCCACGCAGAATAGCAATGGTGTCTTCAACGCTTGGTTCATCCACCAGCACTTTCTGGAAGCGGCGTTCCAGTGCTGCATCCTTTTCAATGTACTTGCGATACTCGTCAAGGGTGGTGGCACCCACACAGTGCAGTTCACCCCGTGCCAGTGCCGGCTTGAGCATATTGCCAGCATCCATCGCGCCTTCGGCCTTGCCGGCCCCAACCATGGTATGTAGTTCATCAATGAACAGGATAACTTGCCCTTCCTGCTTGGCCAGATCATTTAATACCGCCTTGAGGCGTTCCTCAAATTCGCCCCGGAATTTGGCCCCCGCCAACAGCGAGCCCATGTCCAGTGACAGCACCCGTTTGTTCTTGATCCCTTCGGGTACTTCGCCATTGATGATACGTAGCGCCAGCCCTTCAACAATTGCGGTCTTACCCACGCCGGGTTCACCGATCAGGACCGGGTTGTTCTTGGTGCGGCGCTGCAGGACCTGGATAGTGCGACGGATTTCATCATCACGACCGATGACCGGATCCAGCTTGCCCTGTTCGGCCCGTTCGGTCAGATCGATCGTGTACTTTTCCAGTGCCTGGCGCTGTTCTTCGGCATTGGGATCATCCACCGACTGGCCACCCCGGACATTCTCAATCGACTTTTCAATTGCGCCTTTGGTGGCGCCGGCCTTGCGCAACAGGTCGCCCAGCGTGCCCTTGTCCTCGGCGGCAGCCAGCACGAACAGTTCACTGGAAATATATTGATCCTTGCGTTTCTGGGCCAGCTTGTCGGTCAGGTTCAACAGGCGGGAGAGTTCGTTGGAAATATGTACCTCACCGGTGGCCTCACCGATGGTTGGCAGTTTATCCATGGCCTCGTACAGGTCGGAACGCAACTGGTTCACATTGACATCTGACTGGGTCAGTAGATGCGTTACAGTGCTCCCGTCCTGGTCCAGCAGGGCACTCATCAGGTGGACCGGTTCAATAAACTGGTTGTCACGCCCCACCGCCAGGCTCTGGGCATCGGCGAGCGCCATCTGGAATTTGCTGGTTAATTTATCCATTCGCATGATCTTGGTTCCCCTGTAACGAAAAATCTGTATTGACGACTTTATGGGTATCGTGAGTACGAATTACAAGCGATCGACGCGATTCGTTCCTGCCTGGGCGTGACGACTGTTGCCCCCGACTGCTTAGGAATCAACCGCGTCGGTGTCGTCCAGGTCCACCGGCTGGTGCAGGACTTCACCCAGCTTCTCCAGGCAGCTCCGCTCCGCCAGGTTGGCGCAGTCAATGGGTGGAAAACTTTGTACCCGGGCGCGCCCTGCGAAAATCACCGCTGGCAACACATGTCCCGGCATGCGCACCCCCGATATAGACAGGGGATATACCGGTGCGCCACTCAACCTGGACAGCCGCGCCACACCTCGTTTCAGCCGGGCCGGCCCTTCTTCCGGTAAATGGATCCGACCGCCAGGAAACAGCCCAACGACCTTGCCCTCCCGCAAGGCCGCCAGGGCCGCCCTGAATGCGCTATCGTCACGACTGGAACGGTCCACCGGAATACATTCAATCAGGCGAAACAACCAGCGCAACCCGAAACGGTTGTATTCCTCGGTGGCTATGATGAAATGCAGCGGCCGTCGGCAAGCCGCCGCCATCATCAAGGGATCCAGCCCGGAAATATGATTGGCGACCACCAGCGCCGGGCCGGTATCGGGCAGTTGCACGGTCTCGATCTGACAGGAGTGATAGTGGCGCAGGAACAGGCGGTTGAGGCCGTCGAGGCGGTCGATCCACTTGCTGCCCCAGTCGGCCTGATTGGCCGCATCGGCCTTGCGGAACAGCCAGCGCAGGCCCAGACCCATCAGCAGAAGCAGACTGATGCCGATGACAACACCCATCCGGCGCGCCTATTTGCCGGCCTTGCGGCGAAACAGATCATGGCGCTTGCTGACCAGCCGGTCCAGAAATAGCAGGCCATCCAGATGGTCAATTTCATGCTGCACGGCGCGGGCCTCGAAGCCTTCCATCTCGAACTCCCGGCTATCACCCTGTTCATCTTGCGCGCTAAGCCGAACGCTTTCGGCGCGGATCACGTTACCGGTAAAATCAGGCACTGACATGCAACCCTCCCGACCTTTGACCATGCCCTCCCAGGCCAGAATCTCCGGGTTGATCAGCACCAGTCGGCCATGCTGTTTAATTTTCGGTTTGCTCGATACGTCGATGATCACGATGCGTTCAAATCGGCCCACCTGAGGCGCGGCGATCCCCACCCCGCCCGGCCCGGCCCGCATGGTTTCCTCCAGATCCGCAACGAACATCCGCAGGGCTTCGTCGAAGGATTCGACCGGCACGGAGGTCTGTTTTAAACGCGGGTCGGGATAATGCAGGATATCAAGAACAGCCATGCGGATACCTGGTCAGCCGAGCATGGTATCGATACGTTGCAGGCTGGCATCCACCCCATCGGCCCGAACGATATCCAGTGCCGATTCCAGGGCCGGGATACCCTCTGCCGCATGACCTTCCAGATGCATGATATAGATTGGTTCGGCATTGGTCCCGGCCACGTCCGATTCCAGATCCAGTATGTCCAGCCCGGCTTCAGCCAGGACTCCGGTAACCCGGGCAACGATGCCGGCCCGGTCGGCACCATACACGGTGATATGGACATCCGGCTCGGGATGATTATGCAGCTGCGCCACAATGGGGTCGATATGCAATTTCAGGCCCAGTGATTCGGCCACCCCGCCAACAACGTCCTGCAAGGCATGCGTGCTGCCCTCGAACTGCACCATCATCATGATGGTGAAGTTGCCCCCCAGCCGCATCATCGAGGTCTCGCCCAGATTGGCCCCGCCTTCATACAGTGCTGCAGTAACATGGGCCACAATCCCCGGCCGATCTTTTCCCACCAGGGTCAACATGTACCACTTTTCTTTGTGTTGCATTGTATCGTCCTCGAATTAGCGACCTAACCATACCAAGCTGGTCGGGCAGATCAATGCAGGGCGGTATGGGCCAACCAGATCACCACCACTCCCGCGAAAATCAGCGCCAGTTGCTCCAGGGTGGCCGCTATATTCAGCCGTTTATGCAATCCCGGAATCAGATCCGCCACTGCAATGTAAATAAAGCTGGATGCGGCGACCGCCAGGATATAAGGCAGCACTTGTTGCATGTCAGCCAGGCTCCAGTACGCACCCAGTGCCCCGATGAGCGTCGTAAGGCTGGACAGGATATTGAACAGCAAGGCCTTGCGGCGGCTGAAACCGCTGTGCAGAAGTAAGGCGAAGTCACCCACTTCCTGCGGAATCTCGTGAGCCGCCACCGCCAGACTGGTTACCACACCCAGGTGGATGTCGATCATAAAGGCGGCGGCGATCAGCACACCGTCCACCAGGTTGTGGATCCCGTCACCAATAAGCACCAGTGTGCCGGCCGCTTGACCGTGAGCCTCCGTCGCGGCATGTGCCTCGCACTGTTCGGAGTGGCAGTGGCGCCAAAGCACCATTTTTTCCAATACGAAAAAAGTAAGCAAGCCCAGCAGGATCGCAATGCCAATTGTGTGAAAATCCTTGGCACCCGCCAGCGCATGGGGCAACAGAGCCAGAAAAGCCGCACCCAGCAGCGCGCCGATGGCAAAGCTGATGAAATGGGGTAGCAGGCGGGTTCGTATCGCGTCGGGCAGCAACAGGAACACGCTCGCGGCAAGAACGCTCAATACACCGCCGACCAGACTGAAGATGATGATCCAGCTTAGTAATGTCATATTATTCTTGTTCCTCGGGGGCGTGCATCATACCCGAAATCGAGAGGGTAAAGGGGGCGCGAATCAGGAGCAATTCCTGTTCCCGGGACCAGGCAACCGCACGCGATCCCGCTGCTTTAACGCGATGGTGAATTGCGACACTTCTACTCTTCCCCTGCGCCAGAATCATTCCTCGAACCAGATCACGCTGGCCATCCGGCCGGTCACACCCTCGCGCCGATAGGAAAAAAAACGCGCCGATTCAGTAAACGTACAATATTCACCGCCATAGATGGACGTTACACCCAGACCTTGTAAACGACGGCGCGCCAGTGCATTGATGTCCATCAGCCAGTGTCCCGGACGGGTCGGTCGAAAACTGACGGCGGCGGCCGGATCGGGATCGACAAAAGCCGCACGCACTTCCGTCCCCACTTCATAGGCAGTGGCACCAATGGCCGGCCCCAGCCAGACCAATAGTTCGTTGCCGGGAACCGCCAGAGCTGAGAGCGTTGCTTCGATAATCCCGCCGGCCAGTCCCCGCCAGCCGGCATGCACCGCGGCGACATTGCGACCCGATCGATCCGTCAACAACAGCGGCAGACAGTCCGCCGTCAGCACGGCGCAGATGACCCCCGGACGGCGGCTGAAACTGGCATCGGCGCGAGGCACCGCAGTCATGTCAATCTCGGCGGCATCCACCACCTTGTGGCTGTGCACCTGGTCAAGCCAGACGGGCCCGGCCGGCAGACCGAGGCGATCCCGGTTGTACCCGACTGCAGCCGGATCATCACCTACATGCCGGGCGAGATTAAGCGTGTTATAGGGTGGTTGACTTACTCCACCCTGACGTTGGGTGACGCCCGCGTAGACGTTCGGCGGGGCGGGCCAGTTGGCCGGAATCCAGAGCGATGACCATGGACTCATTCGTCCACGTACTCCCAGGTTCCGCTCGTATCCTCATCATCCTCGGGCGCCTGCCGGGCATCCTCGCGCAACAATTCAATCAGCTGACGCATGTCAGCCGGCATGGGCGACTGCCATTCCATGAATTCGTCGCGGTCCGGATGCATCAGCCCGAGCCGCCCGGCATGCAGCGCCTGGCGCCTAAAATTCCGCAGGGCAGCGGCCAGCTCCACGGTACAGTCCCGGGGCAGACGCAACCGGCCACCATAGACAGGATCGCCCAGCAGGGGATGAAGGAGATGGGCCAGATGAACCCGGATCTGGTGGGTGCGACCAGTTTCAAGTGTGCAGCGGATCCAGGTGTGCGCCCGAAAGCGCTCGCGGACCCGGTAGTGGGTCACGGCCGGCTTACCCCGGGGGGTGACTGCCATCCGCTTGCGATGCACCGGATGACGGCCGATGGGCGCTTCAACCGTGCCGCCGGCAGTCATGACCCCGGTCACAATCGCCTGGTATTCGCGCTGCATGCTGTGTGCCTGCAACTGCTCCACAAGCGATTTTTGCGCGGTAAGAGTACGGGCTACCACCAGCAGTCCGGAAGTGTCCTTGTCCAGGCGGTGGACGATGCCGGCACGGGGAATACTGATCAGGGCCGGATCATGATGCAGCAGGGCATTTACCATCGTTCCGGCGGGATTACCGGCGGCGGGATGCACCACAAGTCCGGCCGGCTTGTTGATCACCAGAATCTGATCGTCCTGGTAGACGATGTCGAGCGGCATGGCCTCCGGTTGCCAGTCGGTTTGCTCCTCCAGCTCGGCATGGATGGCCACCTGTTCCCCGCCGCGCACCTTGTCACGGGCCCGCCAGATCTTGCCCTCCACCCGCACCTGGCCGGTCTTGAGCCACTGGGTCAGACGGGAACGGGAATAATCGCTGAACAATTGCGCCAGGGCCTGATCCAGCCGCAGGCCGGCGCACTCGGCGGGGATGATGCCTTGCAGGATCGTTCGATTGGCCATAATTTACCAGGTTGCCTGGGTGGATAGCGGTCTGCGAATAATCATACCGCGTTTGAATTTACCGGTTCACGCGCAAAGTCCGGCCCGATATGAGTCCGTCCATGAACACAAAAGCCAGGCTTGCACCGGAACGCCGGTTTTTTTGTGACTCCATATGGCGCTATACTACCGCCCGGTTCACCACACGATCACCACTACAGGGCTACACCTTGTCACTATTGCACCGCCTGTTATTGCTACTGGCCCTCTGCTGCGTCATTTCCGCCTGTTCCCTGACTCCGGACGATGAGGATGAAACGGCCGGGATGACCGCCGAGGAGATCTATGCGGAAGCCAAACAAAATCTGGACAATAAGGACTATGAAGCCGCCGCCAAGCTATATGAGCGGCTGGAATCCCGCTACCCCTATGGCTTTTATGCTGAACAGGCCCAACTGGATGTGGCCTATGCCTATTACAAGGACAACGAGCCCGAATCTGCGATCCTGGCCGCCGAGCGATTCATCAAACTCCACCCGAATCACTCCCGTGTGGATTATGCCTACTATATGCGGGGCCTGGCGAGCTATGACAGCGATCAGTCCTTGATCAACAAGATCTTTCGGCAGAATCCTGACGAACGCGATCCCAAGTCCGGACGACGGGCGTTCGCGTATTTTGCCGAACTCGCCAGCCGCTTTCCGGACAGCAAATATACGCCAGACGCGATTCAGCGGATGCACAATATTCGGGACGGTCTGGCCGACTATGAAGTGTTTGTGATCGACTACTACATGCAGCGCAAGGCCTACGTGGCAGTGGTTAACCGTGCAAAATTTGTTCTGGAAAACTACCAGGGTACCCCGGCAATACCCAATGCGCTGGGATCAATGGTTAAGGGTTATCACAATCTGGGACTGGATGACCTCGCCAATGATGCGTGGCAAGTACTGAAAATCAATTTCCCCAAGCACGAAATAACCCGGCAATTGCAGGATTACCTGCCACAGAGCAAGCCGGTGCCGGCCAACACCTGAATCAAATCGCCGCTTCCCCTTCCTCGCCGGTCCTGATCCGCACGATACGTTCGATACTGGTAACAAAGATCTTGCCGTCCCCTATCTTGCCGGTACGCGCAGCCGTGGTGATGGCCTCGATGGCCTGATCGACCAGACTTTCGGCAATCACAATCTCCACTTTTACCTTGGGCAGAAAATCGATCACATATTCGGCGCCGCGATACAGTTCGGTGTGCCCTTTCTGTCGGCCAAACCCCTTTACCTCCGAGGCTGTCATGCCTGTGATGCCGATATCAGACAGGGCCTGGCGGACATCGTCCAGTTTGAACGGTTTAATAATGGCTTCTACTTTTTTCATTGCAACATCCTTCTCGTCATTATTCTAATTGGTGCGCAAATTGATAATAAACAATAACCAGGCCGAACGGTAACACCGCCGGTATTATTTCCCACGCTGGCGATTATAACCCGAGGTGATGGGATAGCGACGATCCCGGCCAAAGGCGCGGGCGGTGATCCGGATCCCCGGAGGTGCCTGACGGCGTTTGTATTCGTTTCGGTCCACCATATGGACAACCCGCGTCACCGTGGCCCGCTCATAACCGGCGGTGACAATATCCTCCACCCCGTGGTCCTGCTCGACGTACATTTCCAGAATAGCGTCGAGAATATCGTAGGGTGGCAGGCTGTCCGTATCTTTCTGGTCCGGCGCCAGTTCAGCTGACGGCGGCCGATCGATGACCCGTTGCGGTATCACCCGGCCGAGCGAATTCCGGTAATCGGCCAGCCGGTAGACCAGGGTCTTGGGTACGTCCTTGAGAACGTCATAGCCGCCTGCCATGTCGCCATACAGCGTGGCATAACCCACGGCCATTTCACTCTTGTTACCGGTGGTCAGCACCATCTTGCGCTTCTTGTTAGAAATCGCCATCAGGATGACACCCCGGCAGCGTGCCTGGATATTCTCTTCGGTGGTGTCTACCGGCCGGCCGGCGAACTCGGTTTGCAAATTGTCTAAAAAGGCCTTGAACAACGTCTCAATGGGAATAATCGAATTGGCCACGCCAAGGATCTCCGCTTCCTCGGTGGCGTCTTCGATACTCATATCGGTAGTGTATCGGGATGGCATCATCACCGCCTCGACCTGTTCCGGCCCCAGCGCATCCACCGCTACGGCCAGCGTCAGGGCCGAGTCAATGCCCCCTGACAGACCCAGCACCACACCAGCAAAACCGTTTTTGGTGACAAAGTCTTTCACCCCCAGCACCAGTGCATGATAAACACTCGCTTCCAGCGACAGCGGCGTGGCCACCGGACCCGGTTGGGGCGCGACAGCCTCACCGTTGCGATTGAAATCGACCGGGAAGAGGCCCTCACAAAAAGCCGGCATGCGTTGCACAATCCGGGCGTCAGCGGCCATGACGAATGAATCCCCGTCGAACACCAACTCATCCTGCCCACCGATCAGATTGGCATACACCATGGGTAGCCCGGTTTCCCGCACCCGATCGGTGACGACCCGCTCCCGTTCACCTGCCTTGCGGGTGTGATAGGGCGAGGCGTTGAGTGCAACGATTAACTCGGCACCCTGCTCCTGCACAGCCTTCGCAGGATCGGGATACCAGATATCCTCACACAGGATAATCCCCAGCCTGACCCCGTTGATTTCGGCAAGGCAACCCCCGGTCCCGGGGATGAAGTAGCGTTTCTCATCAAAGACGCTGTAGTTGGGCAAGTAGTGCTTGCGGGCATTGGCAAGGACTTTGCTATCACGAATCACCACCGCCGCATTGTAGATCCCCTGATGGGTCTGTTCCGGGTAGCCGACGATAAGGGTTATGCCCTTCAGTGTCTGACGCAGCCGGGTCAGACCTTCTGTAACTCGCTCGTGCAGGCCCGCGCGCAACAACAGGTCTTCGGGCGGATAGCCGGTCAGGGCCAGTTCGGGGAAAACCACGGCGTCGGCCTGATAGTCGTCACGCGCCTGTTCAGCCAGCGCGATGATGGTGTCCACATTGCCGCGGATGTCGCCGACCAGCAGGTTGGTCTGGGCCACCACCAACCGGAGTCCGGACGCGTCGCGTACTGTCTTCACCGTCAACCCGCTTCCTGCGGCGGACGCGATTCTGTTTCCTGGCCCAGCAGGCGTTGCATGCTACTGCCCATCTCGGCCGGCGAGCGGGTCACCGTCACACCGGCGGCCTCCAGCGTGCTGATCTTGCTTTGCGCCGTCCCCTTACCGCCGGAAATGATCGCGCCGGCATGACCCATGCGCTTGCCCACCGGCGCCGTTACCCCGGCAATGTAGGCAACCACCGGCTTGCTGACATGAGCTTGTATATAGTCGGCCGCGGCCTCCTCCGCGCTCCCACCGATTTCACCGACCAGAATAATGCCGCGGGTGGCCGGGTCGGCTTCAAAACGTTCGAGGCAATCGATGAAATCCAGGCCGTGGATGGGATCACCCCCGATACCGATACAGGTGCTCTGCCCCAGTCCGGCCAGTGTGGTCTGGTATACGGCTTCGTAGGTCAGGGTTCCGGAGCGGGACACGATGCCGATACAGCCGGGCTGGTGAATCGCCCCTGGCATAATGCCGATTTTGCACTCGCCGGGCGTGATGATGCCCGGGCAGTTGGGCCCGATTAACAAGGCACCGGTCTCAGCCAGCACCGGTTTGACCTTGACCATGTCCAGCACCGGGATGCCCTCGGTAATGCAGGCGATGACCTCGATGCCGGCATCGGCGGCTTCAAGAATCGCATCCGCGGCGAAGGCCGCGGGTACATAAATCATGCTCGCCTCGGCGCCGGTCTCGGCCACGGCGTCGTGGACGGTATTGAACACCGGCCGCTCAAGGTGGGTCTGCCCGCCCTTGCCGGGGGTAACGCCACCCACCAGTCGGGTGCCATAGGCAATGGCCTGTTCGGAATGGAAGGTACCTTGCTTGCCGGTAAAACCCTGGCAAATCACCCGCGTGTCCTTGTTAACCAGAATCGCCATTAGCCCTGCCCACCGACGGCGGCGACGGCTTTTTCGGCCGCATCGGTCAAACCGGCTGCCGGCAGGATGGCCAGGCCACTTTCTTCCAGACGCTG
>Ga0316585_10000062_pt1 | contig 17591 bp, 15 predicted proteins | sample S_170502SCrBrC_D_FD_204517 | JGI IMG/M metagenome (GOLD analysis project Ga0316585, IMG submission 204517) | Rhizosphere microbial communities from salt marsh grasses in Alabama, United States - S_170502SCrBrC | ecosystem: Host-associated > Plants > Roots > Rhizosphere | place: USA: Alabama...
AAACAACTTCCGGTACAAATGGTCCGGCTTTTATGTATCCCCTTCTTTCCAACTCGAAAATATAACCTTCAGCCACTAGAACGACTCCCTTTTCCAGTCGTTCGATTAGGGATTCTTTTTTATTACACATGTTTTCTCCTTCTCAGCCAAACTTGTTGTTAAAATTTCTATCGCTAAGAGAAATGAATCCTTCTCGACATTCCTTTTGAATAATTACCACAAATTTTCAGTAGGAAAATTCATTTCTTCAATAAAGCTGTCGAAAAAATCAGTATGCCCCGACAGTTCGATGTGGTCCAAGGAGTTTGCAATTTCAGCGGATTTGTCCCAGTAACGTTTTGATAAAAGAATCATGTTCGCGCCGGTTGATGCCGCATTTCCGAGTGAGATTATTTTTTCCGGTTTCAGCTTGGGCAACAGGCCAATGCGCATAGCGCTGAGAGGGTGAATATAATTGCCCAAGGCACCGGCTAAATGAACGGCATCAATATCCTCAATACCGGCACCCATTGTTTTTAAAAGGATTTTAATGCCGGAAGCTATAGCAGCTTTGGCAAGCTGCAACTCTCGGATATCTTTCTGAGTCAGCACGATGGATCTGCCGTCAAGGCTTTCTCGGGGAGAGGCGATGAGAAAATCGTGAGTTTCATTTTTCTGGGCTTGAATCACCCTTGCTGTCATCGAATTTTCTTTTCCGTGCTGATTTGGCGGGCAGATCAGGCCTTCCTGATTGACAACACAATGGTGCAGCAGCAGGGCGCTTAGGTCCACCAAACCGCTGCCACAAAGGCCTTTTGGCTTTATGTTTCCGATGACATTATATAAAAGTTCGTTATGTTCAAATCTAAAGCTTTCAATGGCGCCGGATCTGGCGATCATCCCGTGGGAAATCTTGGCGCCTTCCAATGCCGGGCCGGCTGCGGCGCTGCAGGTGAGCATTCTGCGTTTATTCCCCAGAAAAATTTCGCTGTTGGTTCCCAAATCCAGACCCAGTATCAACTTGTCATCCTGCTCTGCCACACCGGATGAAAGAATAAAGCCGACTAAATCTCCACCGATATATCCTGATTTGGCAGGCATCACATATAACATGGCATCGGGATGTAATCTTAATCCCACATCTTTGGACCGAAAGGTCATGCCTTCCGTAATTAACGGTGCAAAAGGAGCTTCGGCAATTCCGCTGGGATCCAGGCTCAACATGAAATGCTGCATGATGGTATTTCCGGCTGCCACTGCAACCAGGATATCCTTCGGTTTTAACTTAAAAGACTCGAGCAGTCGTTTGGTTATGAGGTTCAGATCCCTGATCAAAAGTTTTTGTAGCTGCAGCAGTCGTTTCGGATGGCCCTTTACATATTGGATGCGACTGATGACGTCGGACCCGTATTCTTTTTGTGAGTTGAATCTGGATATCACCGCTACTTCCTGGCCTTCCATCAGGTTGATCAGTTTACCCACCAAAGTACTGGTTCCCAGATCGTATATTAATCCGAACACGCCGCCAAGACTATCTCGCGGCTGCCATTCCAGCAGGCAGTTGTCGTGAATAATCGCCGCTCCGTTAAAATTGGTTTTCCTCAAATTTTTATACAAAGAAAAAAGACAGCGATATGTGGTTTTCAAGTCTTGATATTCAGGACTTAACATTTCTCGTATGCGCTGGACATCGGAAAGAGAGTTTTCAAGACTTGGTGGCGGAACACTTACCAGGCGTCTTTCAATAAGAGGGTCAAGCTCTATCGTGGGCATATATCCGTGCTTAAGAATCTGAAAAAGTTCTGTATCGTCATCCTCTTTTTCGGTGTAAATCGCCAGATTTTTTTGGATCTTGGTACGACATGCCAAACGAATCCCTCGCTCCAATTCTTTTGGATCTAAAAGTTCTAGGGTTTCTTTTGAGGGTTTGCCAAGGGGGGTAATAACCCTGATTTTACATTTTCCACATTTACCCAGGCCGCCACAATCTCCTTCCAATTTCACTTTCGTATTCTGAAGCGCATGGTATATAGTATCACCTTTGCTGACTTTGATCCAAATATCATCGGGTAGAACATTCAGCCAAACTTTTTTCTTTGAAATCTTTTTAGACTTCTTTTTAGTCAACTTCTTTTTATCGAGTTGTTTTATCATGCGGTTGTATTGCTGTTTAAAGGTTAAAGCTGATTTTACTCGGGCCAAAAGTTCTACTGTTTTTATCGGTTTGGTAATAAAATCTGTAACCCCGGCTTCAAAACTTTTTTCAAGCGCTTTTTCTTTATCTAATATCGAACCCGTCATCATAAGGACAGGTGTATAGGCGGTGGCTTTGCCGGCCCTTATCTTCCGGCAGACCTCATACCCCTGTATTCCCGGCAGCAAGATGTCAAGCACCACAAGATCGGGTGGGGTTTGTTTCATCATTTTTAGAGCTTCTTCCCCTGAACCAACGGTCTGTATATTCTTATAACCTTCCTTAGCGAGAATATCCTTGATCAGCTCCTGAACGACAGGATCATCGTCTACAATAAGAATTTTCATGCCAATTAGATTTTTCATAAAATCCACTCCTGTCAGATACTTGAAAACAATTTAATCAGCTTGGTTTTTAACTCGGAATAATCGACATCGATCACAACGGGTTTGAGATTCAAAAATTGTGATATATCACGAAAGCCCGGGATGATGCTATCAGAATCGAACGGCTGCCGAATGTAGATCAGTCTTTTATAGTGTTGAAAAAAACTTTCACGCATCAGAGGATCATCAAGCTCAAGGGGCTGAATACAATACTCAGGAAAGTTCAAAATAAGGTTCTTTTCAATAAAATACGTCCCTGCTTCTTCTTCGATAATAGCACGAAACCGTTTTCCTCCTAATAAAATTTCATAACAGTGCTCACCTGGGACTCTGGGAATGCCCATTTCATAAAGATGATGGTCCATTTCCGGATAACACCGTCCAAACAAACACAGAATATCATCTCCTGCTTTTTTAGCCAGATAGATGTGGTGAAGTATTTCCTCTTTTAGTTTTTGTGGATAATTATGCAGATAAGGGTCGATATAGGTGATGGTTACATTCTGGTGAAAACGTTGCAGGTCAATGTGTCTGAGTGCATCACGAAAGACACCACATGCGATGATGCGAATAGACATATTGAATCCCCCTTTTAAACTAGAAGCCATCTCAAAAATGTCTTTAGTCCCAATTTCTGTGTTGGGACCGAATTCCAACTCCTCGAAATACTTCAGTATGTCTGCGGGTTGAAACTCGGCCCCGCCTTGAACTTGAACCAAAATCCTATTTTTGAGATGACTTCTATATATGTCCGTGTTCACGCGGCGTGCTCTCCTGTTTCACTTTGGCGTCCACGCCTCGGAGAGCGGAATGGATAATCTTTTTTTAAAAAGCGTGTACTGTTTGAGTGGTTTAGGGATCGTTAGAAAGAATAGACGCAAACCGAAACATTTCAATAGCAAGAAAGTTTTTATTAAGTCGAGTCAATAATTTATAGATTGATTTCTGTTTTTTCGTTACGATCCTTTAACCACGAGTTTTATTCGCCTTCGGCGTAATTACACTGTTTGAAAAAAAGCATTATCCATGGAGCGATTGAACAAATAAAAATACCCCGCCTCCTCATGTATTTACAATTTCCGGGAATTTGTTTTTGATTTCCAGCAATTTTTCAAGACCCAATACAGGTTCGGATTCTTCGAGCCATGATCGAGCCAGCTCATGTGCATTTTTTAATGGCGTGGGCTTGCCTTGCTCTTGCCAGCGGTCGAAATTCATGCGAATCGCAAGGGTAGGGTAAAAGAACTGTTTGAACATATGCTTAACCGTGTGCTCTTCGGTGATGTAATTACCTCCTGGCCCTACATTTTCGATGGTATTAATGCCAAGCGTCTCTGTGTCTACGTCGACACCTCTGATCAATCGAAGGACCATCCCCAATATCTCGTTGTCGATGATGAATTGTTCATAAGAGATTGAGTTGCCGGAATCCAGCATTCCGGCGGCCAGATGAATATAATCGGCTCCGGCCATTGCGACCAGCAAATACGATACCCCCTTTTCAAACCCTGATTGAATATCCGGAATTTTGGCATCTGTAACACCTGCGGATGCATAAATGGGCAATTTGTAACGTTTAGCCAAATGAACGGCGCAAGTATTCAACATAGCGGTTTCGACTGAGCCCATTGTAAGATCCATAGTTCGCAGATCCATTGCCGTTGGAACAGCCCCATACATTACCCGGGCTCCGGGGTTGAAAACTTGAGCGATCGACACGCCTGCCAAAGCCTCTGCATGCAACTGGGCAAGGGTGCCTGCCAGGGTCGCCGGAGAAGTAGCACCGGCAATAGGCGCCGGCGCACAGGTGACCGGAATACTGTTTAAAGCGCAAAACTCTAATATTTTAAGGGTATTGGCATCTAATGTCAGTGGGCTTATGGGATTGGTGATAACGGAAACAAAGGGGCGTTCTTTAAGCCGGGCTTCCCCACCTGCCATGAAACTGGCCAGATGCCACAATTGCTTAGCACCTTCAAATGTGTCGCATCCTCCCATGACATGTTTGCTGGTATTGCTGAAGGCATGAAAAAAATCATTCAGATGATAGAATTCGGGGTCCAAGTCATGAGCCTGACAGGCAATAATGTAGAATCGGATGTTATCGAGACGATCGACAAGACGTGCAGTATTAATGACATCTTTTAGGATGGTCGGGCGGTATCCCCCGGTACCCATATCCAGAATTTGAAATACACGACCGCCGTTTCCAAAATAAACATTGCCCGATCCAAGGTGCAAATCATTTTTACCATCCCTGGAATACAGGGTGAATTGTTGCGGGGCCTTTGCAATCATTTCGTCAAGCCACCTCCCGGAGAACCTGGCCCGATCTTCTTTGATGTCGACTTTGACCCCGCTGGTCTTGAGCATCTCTAAGGTATGGCGGTCGAGGATCTTAATCCCTACGCGTTTAAGTATTCTGCGTCCGGCCCGGTCGATTTTATCGATTTCATTACGAGTGAGCAATGGTATTCCTGTTTCAGTTACAAAGCCTTTAAAAGATCGTCGATATGTTTTAATACGGCGTCATCTTTGGGTGTTACCTGATGTTCGGAAAGAATCCGTTTGGCCTCCTCATTACTTCGTGTGTAAAGATCCTTTGCCCCATCGGTCTCCCAATTATCGTAACGGTTGCGGTCTAGAAGTTTGGGAAGAAAAAGTGCCTGCTCAAAATTCTCAAATGTGTGGTCGTCCATCAAAAAAAATGCCTGGGGGCCTGCATTTTTAACCCTTTCAAGAGCATCCAGAGCCAGAGTGGTTTCGTTTACCGGAATGCCATTGGCGAAATAACGCGCCATGGCAACCAATTCATTGGCAATGGTGACCATTTCAAGAGAGGAGGTACTGCCATACTCGAGGTATCCGTTATCATGAATGAGATTGCAGCGCGAAAGCATTGCGGTAATGATCGAAAACATGGCTTCGGCGCCGGCCTGGGCATCCACTACTTTGGAATCCGATGCCCCTGCAAAAGACCAAATGGGAAGACCGTATATTTCGTCACGCATATCTGCTAAAGCCGCCTGAGTAAGACTCCATTCAGGACAACCGTAGGATACGACGGCGGACTTCATGTCAAGAGCGCTAACATTTGGGCCGAAAAGAAAAGGTGCCCCTTTAGCGGCAAGCTGATGCACAATCAGTCCTGCCAGGTTTTCAGCAATCCCCATGGCCATTGCCCCGGCCAGCGTTACCGGCGCACCGCCACCGGCATTAGAACCGGACGGTAGGCAAATGGGAATCCCCTTACGGGCGCAAAAAATAAGTCTGTCCATGACATGTTCAGGAAATCGCAAAGGACTTATGGCTTCCGAATAATTTAACAGAAAAGGTTTTTGACGCAGCTGGTCTTCACCTCCGGCTACCAAACAGGCAATTTCATATATTTTGGCGATATCCTCGCCGCGGTCGGCAATAAATACGATCGGCTTGTTGGTATTTTTAACCATTTCAGCAAATGCATAAACATAAATATAATCAACCTTGGGAATATCCTCAGGGTTTCCCATAGACATGGTAAAGGAAATGTTTTCAAGACCATCGACCAGTTTAGCAAAATTAGCGGTGTCTTTAAGAATGCACCTGCGCCGTTCTCCGGTTTCCAGATCCAGTGTAAACGTTGTATCCGAACCTGTACCGTAAAATGGATTTTCATCTGTCAGGGGCATGACTTTATTGCCGAGCTGATCGTAAAGTGTGATCTGGCGGGGGGCAGATCGGATTGCTTCTTCAGCCAGATAGGCGGGAAGCCGTATCCAGTCTTTACCAAACACCCTGCCACCTGCGCCGGCCAGCATGTCACGGCTTTCGGTGTGTTCCATCTTTATGCCGGTCTTTTCAAGAATTTCCAGAGCCGCTGTGTGGATCGCCAGAGCCTGTCGGCGGTTTAGAACTTTAAGACGTGGTTGAAATGTGGTAATGGATCCGAGTTCCATTGTATCTCCTTTTTAGGTGAATCCTCTCAAGTTATAAAATCGCTTCGCCATTTTATATCAAGATAGATTAAGAAGTTTTTGAGCTTCGAGTACCGCCGATCCTGCATCCGGAGCGTAAGAATCCGCTCCGATGTCTTGGGCATACTTTCTTGTAACCGGTGCGCCGCCGATAATGACTTTCACGGAGTCCCTTAGGCCGGAATCGGCCAATGCCTTGATCGTCAAAGACATGGAGGGCATTGTCGTGGAGAGTAACGCCGACATTCCTAAAACATCGGCTTTGGCTTCTTTGATTTTATCAACAAAAACCTCCGGCGCAACGTCCACGCCAAGGTCGATAATACTGAAGCCGGCACCTTCCAGCATCATGCCCACAAGGTTTTTACCAATATCGTGCAAATCGCCTTTGACGGTTCCCAAAACTATTTTGCCTTTGGTTGTCATGGCGTTTTCCTGAAAGTGCGGTTTTAACACCTCGACACATTCCTGCATGGTCTTGGCGGACCGTAACATTTGAGGGACAAAAATGGTACCTTTGGAAAATTTATCACCCACGACATTCATGGCCTCTATGAGACCCTGGTCGAGAATGTCTTGAGGATTTTGGCCGGCATCAATAGCCTTAAGGGTTTCCTCCGTTGCTGTTTTGATATCTCCTTTGATAACGGCATCCAGTAGTGTTTCGTAGCTCATCGGTTTCCCCCTTTTTAAAAGTTTTGATTTCCGGTTGGTTACTCTTTCCTAAGTTGAGCGATTTTCAAGTTTGCCGCAGACAAGCAAGTTGAATTTAGCGAAATCCCGCTTCGCGGGAGAAGATGCTGTTTCGCTATAGTCTTCTATGCGGAACGACATCTGACGCAGTAGGTGCGGTGAAATTGGAAACCCCGCAGGGTTTCAAATTATTGAAATCTAACATATCAGAATACCTTAAAGATATTATTGTATTAACCATTTCAAGAATTTGAAACGCTCAACTTAGGTCTTTATTAATTATGCCCCTTTGATAGGCATCGATAAAGTCACTACAATAATCATCTTTGCCGAGGATCATCCGAGCAGACAGCAGGTTTGCCATGAGACGTTTATCAGTCGGGTCTAAAATCGCAGCGCTGAGCCCCTGAAGCAAGCACAATGACAGAAAAGTGCGGTTGATCAAGCGGCGTGCCGGTAGTCCAAAAGAAATATTTGAAAGGCCGCATATGGTGTTGATTCCGGGAAAGTCGTTCATTATCGTTTTGATGGCACCAAGGGCAGCGTTTCCCATACGCGTATCAACGGAGACCGGCTGTATCAAGGGGTCGACAAAAATGTTCTCAAGATCTACGCCTTCAGCCGTCAATCTGTTTATCAACTCAGAAGCGGCTTTAACCCTGTCTTCGATGGTAACCGGCATGGTTGTTTCTGCCATGCATAGAGCGACGACCCGGCAGGGCTGTGCGGTTACAATGGGCAGCATGGCATCAAATCGTTCTTTTTCCAGCGAAATCGAATTGATCATCGGCTCGCCTCGGTGGTACTTAATTGCTTCCGATAACGCCTTGGGATTGGGACTGTCCAGACACAGAGGAAGATCGACTGCACCCTGAACCGTCTCAACCAGCCAGCATAGATATTCTGTTTCCCGATCAACAAAAGTTCCGGCATTTACATCAATAAAATGAGCACCTGCATCGGCCTGACGTTTTGCAACTTGAACGATAAATTCACTATCTTGCTGTTCAACCGCTTCGGCAATGCGCCTTCGACTGGTGTTAATATTTTCACCCACGATAAGCATGCTCAACCTCTTTTCCACCTTAAGAATTATCCATGATAGCTTTTTAACCTGCAAATAGTCCGAATTTACCAAACCAAAGGTTTATATATCCACCCTTTGTCCCCATCTGCATGTTGCACATATATCCAGCTCCCTTTTTCTTTTATAACTTTAAACGCAACGCCTCTTTCGGTTTTAAATACAATGCTATATTTAGTACCGGGGCCCGATCGTATATTGCAATCTTCTTTAATTGTAATAACCGACGGAATTTTACCAACAAGAGTATTTTTTACCCATCCTTTATCACCTTCAAAATCAACAAACAGAATCCAGGAACCGGATTTTTTAATGACTTTAATGGGATAGTATTTATAGACCTGCCAAAGGGTATCGTAGTTCGTCCCTGGCCCTGAACGAATATTTGCAATTGAGACTGAAACTGCAAGACGTTCTCCAGCATATGCAGCATTCGAAAAATTTACAATAAAAAATAATGCAACAACCAATACATAAAAAATAAAACGATGATTTCCCAAAGGATTTCTTTTCTCCTGAGTTTTCATACTTTTTTCCCCAATTATTATCTTATTTGCGTCAATGTGGTTTTATGAATTTTTCAGCGTGTTACAGAGAACAAGCTTTTGTCCCAAAATCCAATGAGCGACAGGTTTGTCGGATGCGTGCCAAAATAACATCCCTCTGGAGAAATATTTTCCAAAATATCAAAAATATCCTGGAAGAGGATCTCCTTTTTGTGCTTATATATCTTGTCGGTGTTTTCAAGTTTTTCTGTTTGACGTAATTTTTTTTCCACCTTTGACAACTTTTCAGAAGTCTCTTGGTCCAGTCCGACTGCACGCAAAAAATTCATGCAGTCGTCAATCAACTCATCAACATCAACCGTTGTATTTTGACTAACAGTATAGAGTTTGTATTCATTTCCCAGTTTCATTGCGTATTATTCTTTACCTTTCCAGCTTTTTTTATATGCGTTTATTTTCGGAAAAAACTTATGTCTCATATCTTTCGAAACAACCATGGCCATCTCTTCGGATATGAAAGTAAAATTGGAAGAAAGCAATGAGTGTTTTATTATGGATACATTTCTAGGAAGAAATGAAGTGAGGGTAAGCAGTAAAACAGAAACAATCAATAGGCCCTTGATAATACCGATTCCGGCTCCGAATATCCGATCAATACTTTTCAAAAAATCTATCTTAATATGGGATTTGACAATCCTCCCCAAAATACTGAACGTAACTAGGAATCCAATAAAAATACTTAGAAAACTCCACATTTTTGTTTTCGAAGCGTCCGGTATCCAGTATGATAAGGACTTAGCGACTTCGGTGTAATGTACTGAAGCTGCATAAAAACCGGCCAATACACCTGTTATTGAAAATAGTTCCCCGATAAGGCCTGTAAAAATACCACTGATCAGACAAAGGCATAGGATCGATATAATTGATAAATCGAAGAGGTTCATAGTGTTGATTATATGAGCACGGACTTTATAATCGAATCCACTGACCGACGGTGTCTATTGCTCGACCACTACCGAAATTCTTGGTAAAAATTTGAAAGTAATATAGTTCCTCTTTGCTCCTGATAATAGGATACTCGGCCTGAACAGTTTTTAACGCCTCATCGGTAAGCGCTTCTTCAAAATATGAAGGAAGAATACCGGCAGAGCCGGAACCTTGAGAAAATTCCTGTTTCACCCGCCAAGTGATGGCTTCCGGCAGATATTGTTCAAAAGCCTTTCGGAAAATCCATTTCTCGATTTTCTGGTCACCGTCCGGTTTTTGTTTATACTCAGAGGGGACAGCCAAAACATAACGGAAGAGCTCTCCCGATATGAGTGGGGCAACAACCCGTACTGAATTAGAATGGTTCATCCGGTCCAGTCTCAGAGAAGCGTTATTATGCAAGAATCCGATGCATTCCATCTGTTTGGCAAACAACTCTTCAGCCGGGAATTCTTTTAAATAGATATAGCCGCAGAAAATTTCGTCACCACCTTCTCCGGAAAGCAGAATCTCGACACCTTGATCTCTGGCGTATTTAGATATCAGATAGTTGGAGACCGAACTACGAACAAGAGAAGGATCAAAGGATTCCAGATAATAAATAACATCGGGTAAAACTTCCAGAATTTCATTAAGATCTACGATAAGCTCATGGTGATCTGAGCTAATGTGCTCGGCCAGCAATCGAGCACTTTTTATGTCTTCACTTTCTCCTACACCTAACGCAAAGGTTTTCAATCTGGCATTGGTTCCAAATTTTTCTTTAAATAAATCATTGGCCAATGTATTGATAACGCTGCTGTCCATGCCGCCACTGAGCAAGCCGGCTGTTGGTAAGGAAAAATCAACCCTTGATCGTAAGCTTTTTTTGATGATGTTCCGTATATCTTCCAACATCTGATCGAGATCGGAATGCAATATTTTAGGTTGAGTATTCGGCAGTTCGGCAAATCGGATTAGTGTGCCCGAGCTGTCCATGTAATGGCCAGGTGGAAACTCATATATATCATCAGTGATGTCTGTTAGACTTTTGAGTTCGGAAGACAGGTAAAGCGCCCCATTCTTCTTTCCATAAAAAAGAGTTTTTATTCCTAAAAGATCTCTGGCCGCAAATAGATTATTACCATCGGAGATCACAAATGTAAAGATGGCATCATCTAAATATTCAAACAAGTGGCTGCCGTATTGATGGTAAAGTTTTAACAGCAGGCGTTCTTCTCTAAAAGGGCCATCATCTACTCCCATGGGTTTTGCCCGTTCCTCCCAGTTTCCCATTTGACCGTCATAACAGATTTTTAATTCAGGAAATTGCGGATTAAATGCCGGAACGCAAATTTCAGTTTTGTCTAAAACCGACCCTGGTTTTTCAAGAATATCCCCTTTAAGATAATTCTGTGCCATTAATATCCGCTGGCCTTCAAATTTTCCTGAATAATATGGACCACGATGACCAATCCGTTTAAACATATTTTCCAAGGCCGATGTATTTTGTTGATTGTAAACGACAGCAAAACCGCTCATATTAACTCAACCTCCTTAATACCATTAGAATTACACCACTGTCTTTTCTCTTAGAGATTCTGCCATGTTGATTGTTTCCCAGATAAACTCTGGCTCATTTCAGCCGAAATGCCCGTAGGCGGAGGTTTTACGATATATGGGCCGTAGCAGATCAAGATATTCAATGATGGCCGAGGATCGTCAATCAAAGGTTTCCAAGATGCTTTTTCTCACTTTGCGTTCGGGTACCACGCCGGTTCTTATAAGGTCGACTAACAGAAACAGGGTCGGTTATACCGATAGCATACAAGATTTGCACTTTACGTTTTTGGGAAAGACAGAGACAATTTTTAAGGCCGCTGCGACCAGCGGCCGGTGTTTGAATAAACAAAATCCGGACTTTCAAACACTTCCATCAAAATACGATGATAATGACACTCTTCCCCTGATCTGAGTTCTGTTTCCGGGAACCGGCGGCGGTAGTTTTTTATCTCGGTTCTTCCCATAACATCAGTTAAAATTCCATTAAGCATTTCCACCGTTCCACTGCCTTCATCAAACTGCTCTTTTACCCGCCAAATGATTTCTTTAGGCAAAAGGTCTTCAAAGGCTTTTCTTAAGATCCATTTTTCTATGGGTGGTGATCCTGCAATCTTCATTTCCGTCGGTATCAGTTGGCCTAATCGGATCATGGTGAGATCAAGAAACGGCACCCGGCCTTCGATGGCATGGGCCATGGTCATTCGATCGACTCGTTGAAGATTTATGTTATGTAATGACGCTACCGACCGGCGTAATTCGCGATGTAAAAATTCTGAATCTCCGATATCTTTATAATAGCTGTATCCACCAAAAAGTTCATCAGCACCTTCACCTGTAAGTATTACCTTGACATAATCAGCAGCCAATCGGGAAGTAAAATAACAGGGGATAGCGCTTCTCACCAAATCTTGATCAAAAGACTCAAGGTAATAAATGATTTCAGGTAGCTTTTCTCTGACTTCTTGTTCGGTAATAATATATTCGTGGTGAATCGTGTCAAGGTGATTGGAGACCACACGGGCGGCTTCGAGGTCTCTGCTACCTTTGATACCTACGGAAAATGTGTGGAGCTGATCCATATGTTTTCTAGCCAATGCAGCAATAAGACTGCTGTCGAGACCGCCGGATAAAAATGCCCCTAAAGGTACATCACTCATTAAACGTTTGACCACCGCTGTCTCAAGAGTTTCTCTTATTTCCTCAATATAATCCTCCACAGGTGCTTGCCGGCTTAAAAGTTCAGGCACCGTATAAAAGGTTGAAAATCCTTGGGCAGAATGGAAAAAGGTTCCTGGGGGAAATTCCTGGACCATGTCACAGTTGGAAGGAAAGGCTTTGAGTTCCGATGCAAAAATCAAAGAGCCGTTTCGTTCGCCCAGATAAAGCGGTTTGATTCCGATGGGATCGCGCGCCGCGTAAAAGTTACCTTCATCAGCGATGACAAAAGCATACATACCGTCTAAATGTTCGACCATGGACACACCATGGTCTTCGTAAAGATGGACCATGGCCTCACTGTCGCTGGTCGTGTAAAACTTATGCTGTTTGATAAGTTCGGGACGTAAATGCGGAAAATTATAAATTTCTCCGTTAGCAATAACAGCCATGTTTTTTGTTTCATTGTAAATGGGCTGATCTCCGCCTTCAGGATCCATAATACTCAACCGGCGATGTCCTAAAACTCCGGAACCGTTTTGTGACACAAACATGCCTTCTGCATCCGGTCCCCGGTGGCGCACTAGAGACATCATTTTTCTAACAAGCGAAACATCCGTGTCACCCCATATTCCTGTAATTCCGCACATAAGTGCTATTCTCCTGTTGATTCATTTTTTGATTTCAAAAATTCCCACAAGCCCGTGTCCCATACCAGTGCCTGGCTGAAGCTCCATCTCAAGCTTTCGCAGGGCAAAGCCGAGGACAGATTCGATCAGGTTGGCTCGCACATCCCCCCAGTTTAACCACCCCACGCCTTCGATAACCCTGCGCATGGTTTCCATGGCTTCCTGAAGTGGTTTTGGGTAATAGGGAAGAATATCTGGAATGCAATCCAGCTTACCGGTTTCACAATCGTAGTCGCCAAGAAGACTCATGGTGTATTTGACCAGAGCATTGCTGGACATGAAAAATGACTCAAAGAAGTTGTTAAGGTGATCGAATCCCGGTCTGGGAATGTAGTCCACCAATAAGTTCTCTAAATCCGTCCGAATGTAAGTTTCAAAAAGGGCATTGACAGGATCGCGAAGCTTGGGGCAGTTCTTGTTGTAATCCCCGGTGTCCAGGTGGCGTCCAATAAAAATCGATCGATCAAAGAAAACCAGAGGTTTAATTTCTACCCCCGCCTTTTTGGATGCCTGTTCGATAATATGCATGACCTCGTCACGACAGACCAGTTTCAGGGCAAAAGAGGCAACGTCAGCCGTTGCCCTCTCCTCCTCGGGATAGATGTAGGATATGCGGTAGTCCATGAAATATTCCTGATCCGCAGGGTGGTGCCACAGATCCTGCCACTCAATAGTGTAACGACCGAGCCAGTCTCCCATAAAAATGGCATGTTCAGGTGCATGCTTGCAAACGTCGGCAATGATGTTAGTGCACTGCTCATTTGTAAAGTGTGAAAGGGTTCCAAAAGAAGTAAAATAAAAATCGAACGAAGGTTCTTCATCCAAAATTCCGGGCATCATACCTTGGGAAATATCGCCCACTTCAAATCGTAATTTAGGATTGTCACCATAATAGTCCAGCGCCTGCTGAACCAAATTTTCGTTGAGATCAATACCGACATACTCCTTTAGCATGTCGTCGGTGACAGCATTGACAATATAATCATAAATACCCGGATCCTTATTGGTAACTCCCATTATCAAGTCATATCCGTCACCACTGCCGCATCCGATATCCAAAATACGTAAACGTTCCAATCGCTTCTTTTTTCGCTCCACCAGATCGTTGAGAAAGGGGCGTAAAAAGATGGCGGTTACCTGATCTTCCCAAAATCTTCTGACATTATCATATTTGCCGATCAGGCCGGTGGATTTGTCATATTTTCCGGTCTGAAATGCCTGGGTATATGCTTTTTTTTCTGACATCTTTTTCTCCTTACAGACACCGGTTCAGACAGCCACTGTTTTCAGGACGTCAATGGCCTCAAAGGCATCCTTGCAATGGGCATCAGCACCGATCTGATCGGCAAAAGCCCGTGATGTGGGGGCGCCACCTATGAGTACCTTGACTTTATCGCGGAGCCCTTCTTCTTTGAGTTTGTTGATCACATCCTCCATCACCCGCATGGTTGTGGTCAACAGCGCCGAAAGCCCCAGGTAAGACGCCTGATTTTTTTTAACAGCCTGAACGATTACACCGGTCGGAACATCTGCACCAAGATCGATAACTTCGTATGCTGCACCCTTGAGCATAATGGAAACGATGTTTTTGCCGATGTCATGAAGATCTCCGGCAACGGTGGCAATCACGAATTTGCCCTTGTTTTCCACACCCGCTTTCAACAGGTGAGGGCTCATGATATCCATGGCAACCCCCACGCATTCGGCTGATGCGAGCATATCCGGAATGAGATATTCCTCACGTTCAAATTTCTCGCCCACAATTTCCATGGCCCGGGTCAATCCATCAATAACCACGGCTTTGGGATCCACACCGGTTTCAAGGGCCTTTTCTACCAGCTCGGTGACCGCAGGCTGCCCTTCTAAACCTTCATCAAAACCTTCGTCTTCCGCCTCTACGCGGCCCTGAACAATATTAAAAGCAATTTTCTCTATTAGTTCCTGATTATCCATTTTATATGGTCTCCTTTTTGTCGTGGTTACGAAATAATTGTTTTTATCCGGTCTGTTTGAGGCTGGGTAAAATCCCAGGGATCTCCTCGAAGATTTTTTCAACGATACCTGCTTCCAAATGAATGGCTGGTTGTTGCTCAAGTTGATCCATATACTTAAGTGCGTTTTCCAAAACTTTGTCTTCCAGTCCCTTGGCTTCGAACCGATAGGGGCTTGAAACCTCTCCGGCGTGCATGGCTTTTCGGACATGGCGAGCATAGAGACGATACGGCGATGCCATGACTTTTTTCACCGTATTGAGAATATCTTCTATGGTCTCAGGACTGACGTTGGGTTCACGCATGCAATGCTTGATTTTGCCGATTTGTTCGTTGTCCAGCACGGCCTGAACCGGACAAAAGCTGTTGGTTCGATCCAGTAAACCGAAAGCATAGTGAACGTACTGCGCACCGCTCATGCCCATATAAAGATGAGTAAACAGCTTTTCAAAGATGGCCTGCATGCCCGGGACTTTGGCATCTCCCACTCCTGCGGTAGAATAACAGGGAATATTATAAAAACGGGCCAATTGTGCACAATCTATGTTGTACTGGTTGAATTCGGGGCATCCGTACAGATCGTGCAGATCATCCAGACGAGCCCGCACAGGAACGCTTCCATAAAGTACCGGAAAACCCGGTTTTACTAACTGGGTAAGGGTAATACCGGTTAAAATTTCAGCGTTGATCTGAGCCACCATACCGGCTTCTTGTATCGGAGCAGATGATCCTCCCTGGGGCGAAGATGATATCACCAGAGGCAGACCGGCCTCAACAATTGCAAAAACTTTCTCGGCGGTATCATCCACAACCTGTAAAGGGCTCTTGAATATACAGGTGATAAAGGACACCACGGGATTTTCTCTGAGCGCTTCCGGGCTGCCGGTAATGATTTCACCCATACGCACAACATCTTTCAAACCGTCTATTGTAGTTAAACCTGCCTGGACGTGCTTGGTAATGTTGTTCAAACTGGCAAAGAATTTGTTGACATCATGGTTGTCAGGTGTGATTTCAGGATCCTGTATGTTTAACGGCCGTATGAAAAAGTCCAGGTGTTCCAATCGTTCACAAAGCCTGGCTGCCCGACTGAGCAAAGATGTACTTCCCCGCAGCTCTTTAAACTGCGGAACCTTGCATTTTATGCCGTTGTCTTCAACGCTCATAAATTCTTTCATCTGTGTTTCTATCCAGATATTGGCCTCAGAGCCTGTACCGAAATATACGCGCGGTACTTGGGCATCTAACAGCAGCCGGTTTTCCGGTATCCTGGCCCCCAAAACAAAACGGGAAGGGGCCTGGGCCACTGCTTCCTTGATGAGTCCTGAGGGAAAGCTCACTCGCCAACAAATGCTGTGTTTGTCTTTTTCTTCCCAAACTTTGGCCCCATGAGTTTTGAAAAGTTCAGCGGCTTTCTTATTGTAACACCATATGCCGGGATCCTTTAAAATATTCAAGGATGCTTGATCCAGCCATTTAACCTGCTGTGGGTCAAGTCGCTCATAAGGTTTGACCATAACGCCTTCTCGAAAACTATCTATCACGTTGCTCTCCTTTTTCGTAAATGTTTATTGATCCAAGAGGTATTATTTTTTCCGAAACGCCCGGGTATAGCGTCGACAGTGACGATCTTTCCCCACCAGAACCTCGGCGGCTTTAACGGCTGTCATCATCTGATGATCCAACGGATCCATGATGGCTGCATCCAAACCTGCAGAAATAGCCATATGTAAAAATGCTGAGTTCAATCCAGCCCTGTTGGGAAGTCCGTATGATATATTGGAAAGACCCATGACTGTCTGCGCCTCAGGGAAATTTTCCTTTATTGCCGTAAGGGTTCCTAAAGTAACCTGTCCCTGCTGTATATCGGTACTGACGGGGAGCACCAAGGGATCGAAAAAAAGGTTGTTTAGAGGAAGCCCGAATTTTTGACAAGCTTTGGCGATCTTTTCACAGGCTGACAATCTGTCTTTTACGGTTTTAGGAATGCCATCCTCATCCATGGCCAGGGCAATTAAGGACGTATTATGGCGAACTGCAAGGGGGATAACCTCCTTTAGATTGTCATCCTCGGCTTTTGTGGAGTTGATCATGCTGGGCCTGTCGTTTCGAACTTCAAGAGCGGCTTCCAAGAGTCTTGGATCCGCACTGTCAATACAAAGGGGTGTATCGACTTCATTTTGGATGATTTCGATGGCCCATTTCATGGCTGAAATTTCATCTTCCCGAGATCCTTCCCCGGTTCCCACATTAACATCGATATAACCAGACCCGGAAGCGGTTTGCTTTTGGGTCAGTTCGAGCAATTTTTTATCATCCCGATTTTGGATAATGGCCTTAACAGCCGGAATGCTGGCATTGATTTTTTCGCCGATAACGATCATAAGTTTCCTTTCTTTATGTTTGTCTTGAGATATCCGGTTCTCTGG
>Ga0316585_10000063_pt1 | contig 17552 bp, 13 predicted proteins | sample S_170502SCrBrC_D_FD_204517 | JGI IMG/M metagenome (GOLD analysis project Ga0316585, IMG submission 204517) | Rhizosphere microbial communities from salt marsh grasses in Alabama, United States - S_170502SCrBrC | ecosystem: Host-associated > Plants > Roots > Rhizosphere | place: USA: Alabama...
GCTGTCCGGCCCCATCAGATACAGGTAACCCGGCATGATCGATTCCGGGGTGGGCAAGCGGGAAGCATCCTCAGCAGGATAGGCCTGACGGCGCATTCGGGTCCTGACGATGCCGGGATCAATACTATTGACGCGGATCTGCGTATTAACCTCAAGTTCGTCTGCCATGATTTGCATCAGATTGTCCGCGCCGGCCTTGCTGACTCCATATGCACCCCAGTAGGCGCTGCCATGCTGCGCCACACCGGTGGACGTGAACATCACCGAGGCATCCTCTGATTTACGCAGCAGGGGAATGCAGGCACGACTCAGCATGAACGGTGCGGTCAGGTTTACGTGCAGCACACGCGCCCATAGTTTGAGATCGTATTGCTCCACCATCATCCGGTCACCGAGGATGGCGGCATTGTGCAACAGGCCATCTAGCCGGCCGAACTCCTTGTCTACCGTGTCGGCCAGTTGTAGATAATGTTCGAAATGGGCGCCCTCCAGATCCAGCGGGTAGATAGCCGGCTGGGCATGGCCGGCCTTTTCAATTTCATCATAGACAGCTTCGAGTTTGGGGATCGTCTTGCCCAGCAGGATCACGGTTGCGCCATGGGCCGCATAGGTTTTGGCGGCAACCGCGCCAATGCCGTCACCGGCACCGGTGACCAGAATAATGCGATCGCGTAATAGATCGGCAGCAGGTTGATAATTGGCTGGAATAGATTGCATGGCGAGTGAAGACTCAGTAATGATTATTAATGGGTTGTGAGCATTGTAACCCACGGCAGAGGGCCGCTTCGAGTCGGCTTGGCCAATGGCCGGGCGAAGGGTTCACGGCAGGTTTGCGGTCCCCGCAGTTACTGAACCGCCAGCAGGCTTGTGCTATGGTGGGTTGCAATACACGCGGAATGAATCTTTGCAGGGCAAGGGTATGAGAAAACTTAAAATTATGTTGCTCGGTATTATTATCGGCGTCTTGCTGGGGTTGTGGTTCGGTTACAACCTGGGGCGCGATGAGCCATTGTTCAGCAATCCCTTCGCTGACAGGTCACTGCAGAACAAAGCCCGGGAGACCACTTCCGAAGTCATCCAGGATACCAAGCGCGCCCTGAACAAATCGCTCGATTGAAGCACGGCCCGCCAGCGGTCGGCAGCCATACTCTTACTCATCACGCGCAGTCAGAGAGCGGGTGCCGACTTCGATCTGATCTGGTGCCTCGATTTCCTCACTGGCATTGATGCCCATTTCCGTGAATTTCTGCGCTCCCGGTATGACCCGGCTGTCGAACGAACCAACGGCGCGGTTGTAATGGTGGATGCTGCTGTCGAGACTGTTGCCCAGTTTCTGGAGGTGGGCGGTGAACGTCAGTAACCGTTTATACAAATCTTCACCCGTGTCCCGGATTTTTTCGGCATTGCGGGTCATTTGATCCTGGCGCCAGCCATAGGCGATGGCACGTAGCAGGGCGACGAAACTGGTTGGTGTGGCCAGGATGACATGCTGGGCCAGTGCATCCTCCAGCAGGCTGCGATCCTGATCCAGCGCGGCGCTCAGGAATTGTTCGCCGGGGATAAACAACACCACAAAATCGGGCGCACTGCTGAACTGGGACCAGTACGCCTTGCTTGCCAGTTCGGTGACACGCTGCCGGACATTACGGGCATGCCGCACGAGTTCTTGCTGGCGTGGTTCGTCCTCGGTGGATTCCACCGCATTAAGATAGGCGTCGAGTGGTGTTTTGACATCGACCACGATATCGCGGCCATCCGGCAGCCGGACAATCATGTCGGGCCGCTGCCGGCCATCGGTGGTCTGCACCGTTTCCTGTTCATAAAAGTCGCAGTGTTCCACCATACCGGCCAGTTCAACCAGTCGCTTGAGGGTCATCTCACCCCACTGGCCGCGGACTTCCGGTCTGCGTAACGCCTTGACCAGATTACGGGTCTCGCTTTGCAGGTTGGCCTGGGTGGCAGCCATCGTTTCCAGGTGTTTGTGCAGGGCACCATAGGCTTCCTTGCGTTCTTTCTCTACGAACCTGATTTGTTGTTCGGTTTTCTCCAACGCCTCACGAATGGGATGGAGCAGGTGTTCGATCGCTTTTTCTTTCTTGTCCAGTTCGCCGGTCGCCTGACTCTGGAAGCGCTTGAGGTTTTCTTGCGCCAGTTTCAGAAACTCTTCACTGTTGTGCCGGAGGGCCTGGCTCGACAGGGCGCTGAAGGTATCGGCCAGCTGGTCTCGGGCCTGCTCCAGTGTGGCCAGCTTTTCCATGTGATTGCGCTGTTCAAGCTCCAGGGTCGTAACCAGCTGCGTGTTTTGTTCGCGCAGGCGCGCAAGTTTGCGATGCATAATCAGGTAGACAACAAACGCACCGAGCAGTCCGGTGGCAATCAGCATGGCCAGGGTATCGAGATCAAGATGAAGGATGTTCATGCCGGATGGGCCTGTAGCCAGTCAATGATTTGTCGGGGTGAGTCCAGCAGGGCGTCCGCACCCCAGCTTAGTGGCTGGTCATTTTCGCCGATGTAACCAAACCCCGCGACGAGAGTTTTCATACCCGCCATTCTGCCTGCCAAAATATCACGTTCCGCATCGCCGATGTAGACACATTCGGTATTCTGACTGCCAGCCAGGTTACAGGCATGCAGCATCGGGGCGGGGTCAGGCTTACGCTCCGGCAGGGTATCGCCGCTGACCACGCAGGCGGCACGTCCCGCCAGTTCCAGCGCTTCCAGCAGCGGCCCGGTCAGCCAGCCCGGTTTGTTAGTCACTACCCCCCAGTTCCGGCCGGTCAGTTCAATGTGGTCGAGGACATCGTCCATGCCCGCGAACAGGCGGGTATGCACCGCAATATTATCGGCATAATGTTGCAGTAGCTGCTGCCGTAATGGTTCGAAGTCCGGATGATCCGGTTCAATTTCGAAGCCTAGCCGGATCAGGGCCATGCCGCCATGCGACACCACGGGCCGAATGGTCGCAAACGGCAAGAGCGGTCGATGATTGGCCTGCAGCACGGCATTCAGCGACGCGGCCAGGTCAGGCGCGGTATCGGCCAGGGTACCGTCAAGATCAAACAGAACGGTTTTTAGCATCGAGGCAGGCGATCACGCGTCATTCCTCATGCAATGCATGAGGTAATTGACATCCACGTCCGGCCCGAGAGAGTAAGTCCGTGAAAAGGGGTTGTAGCTCATGCCGGTCAGCTCCAGCACCTGCAGGCGACTGTGCCGGGCCCATTGTTCCAGTTCCGAGGGTTTGATGAACTTGCTGTAGTCATGGGTGCCTTTGGGCAGGAGCTGCAGCAGGTATTCGGCACCGATAATCGCGAACAGGTAGGATTTGGGGTTGCGGTTGATGGTGGAAAAGAATACCTGACCGCCCGGTTTAACGAGTCGCTGGCAGGCCTGAATAACAGAAGCCGGTTCAGGGACGTGCTCCAGCATTTCCATACAGGTGATTACGTCGAACGAAGCGGGTTGCTCTTTGGCCAGCGCCTCGGCGGTGATCTGCCGGTAGTCGACTTCAACACCCGATTCCAGCTGATGCAATTGTGCCACGCCCAGGGGTGTCTTCCCCATGTCGATACCGGTCACCCTGGCACCGCGCTGTGCCATGCTTTCGGCCAGAATGCCGCCACCGCAACCCACGTCAAGGACCTGTTTGTCTAACAGTGGGGCGCGCCGGTCGACGTAATCGAGCCGCAGCGGGTTGATCTGGTGCAGCGGTTTGAATTCACTGTCCGGATCCCACCAGCGATGTGCCAGTTCCTCGAACTTGGCGATCTCCAGTGGATCGACATTGCTGTTTGCCGTATTCATATGGTTAGCATAACGCGAAATGCGCTTGACCGGTAAGCGCCCGGTGCGTGGTAGCGTGGATGATCCGGGTCAATCCTGATGCCTGAGTCGGTCGCGCCATTGGCGAGCCCGCGCCAGAATGTCATCAATATCCAGGGTGGTCAGTTCCCGTTGTTTCAATACATGCTGACCGGCTACCCAAACATCCGTGACATGCTCACGGCCGGCGGCATGGATAATCTGGGACACGACGTGATAGAGCGGCTCGGTTTCGATACCATCCAGGTGCAGTGCAATGATGTCGGCGGACTTGCCCGGTTCGAGGGAGCCGGTTTCCTCATCCAGGCCGAGGGCCCGGGCGGCATTGATCGTGGCCATGCGCAGTACCTGATCGGCCGGCAGAGCACGGGCATCACCGGCAATGCCTTTGGCCAGCAGGGTGGCAGTATGCATTTCGCCGAGCATGTCCAGATTGTTGTTACTGGCCGCGCCATCAGTGCCCAGGGCGACATTGATGCCTGCCTCGACCAGTCGGGATACCGGGCAGAAGCCGCTGGCCAGTTTCAGATTGGACTCCGGGCAGTGCACTACGTGTACACCGTTTTGTGCGCACTGTTCGATCTCCTGTGCTTCGAGTTGCGTCATGTGCACGGCCAGCAGGCGCGGTGTCAGCAAACCAAGTTCATCGAGGCGTTGCAGGGGACGCCGGCCAGTCGTCGCCAGAGACTGTTCAACTTCATGGGCCGTTTCGTGCACATGCATGTGGATGGGAATGTCCATTTCCTCGGCGTAGGTGGCAATGCGCAGCAAGGCGTTATCAGCCACCGAATAAGGTGCATGTGGTGCGAAGGCGGTACGGAGTAGCGGGTGGTTGTGTAATTGATCATGCAGTTCGATGCCCTTGCGCAGATAATCGTCGGCATCCTGGGCCCAGGCACTGGCAAAATCGATGACGATCAGCCCAAGTGTCGCCCGTATCCCCGCCTGGTCGGCCGCCCGCGCCGCCTGTTCGGGAAAGAAATACATGTCATTGAAACAGGTCGTGCCGCTGCGCAGCATTTCCGCACACGCCAGCAGGGTGCCGTCGTGCACAAATTCAGCATTGACCCATTGTTGTTCCGCCGGCCAGATGTATTCCTGTAACCATTGCATCAGGGGCATGTCGTCGGCAAGTCCCCGCATCAGGGCCATGGCCGCATGACCATGGGTGTTGATGAGTCCGGGCAGCAATGCCTGTCGGTTCAGATGCAGAACATGGGTCGCGGCGTATTTCTGTTCAGCTGATGATGAGTCAATAATCTCAACAATCCTGCCTTCATTGATGGCGATGGCATGTCGTTCCAGGATCGTGTCCACCGGTTCGACCGGAATGATCCAGCGGGCGTGAATGAGGGTATCAATATTCATTGATTCAGTGACGTGGATCGCGTGACAGGAATGAGGAATTCTATGGCCGAGTTTTACATTCAGGTTATTGTAATGCATATTTCCGTTGTTCTTTAACCCTAATATCCGAATCTGACTTGAATGAAAATCCGGCCTGCTGTTCTCGTCTCGTCATTGAAACAAGCATGACTGAACACGATTCCATTCGCGCCATTCGCTGGCAGGACCACGCCTTGTTGTTGCTGGACCAGCGCAAACTGCCCACCGAGGTGACTTATCTTGAATGCCATTCCGCACCTCAGGTGGCCGATGCCATTCGTGACATGGTGGTACGGGGTGCGCCGGCTATCGGGATTACTGCCGCTTATGGTGTGGTGCTGGCCGCGCGTGAGCACATTGCCCGTGCAGCAGCCGACTGGCGGCAGGCGATCGCGCCGGATCTGGCGCTGCTGGCCGAGGCACGTCCGACAGCAATCAACCTCGCCTGGGCGCTGGCGCGAATGCGACGTGTACTGGAAATGAATGTTCCCGCTCCGGTCGATACCTTATTACAGGAAGCCCGCCAAATTCATGCCGATGACATCAACGCCAACCGCCAGATGGGCCAACTCGGTGCAGCCCTCATCGAACCGGGTAGCGCTGTACTGACGCATTGCAATACCGGCTCTTTGGCGACTGGGGGTTTCGGGACGGCGCTTGGTGTGATTCGGCAGGCTTGGGGTGAGTCGCGGCTGACCGGCGTTTATGCCGATGAAACCCGGCCCTGGCTGCAGGGCTCCCGCCTGACGGCCTGGGAGCTGCTGCAGGACGGGATACCGGTCGATCTCATCGTGGAAGGCGCGGCCGCCGCCCTGATGCAAACTGGCCGGATCAAATGGGTCGTTGTGGGCAGCGATCGCATTGCGGCCAATGGCGATGTGGCTAACAAGATCGGCACCTGTGCACTGGCGGTGAATGCCCGGTATTACGGGGTTAAATTCATGGTCGTTGCACCCGCTTCCACGGTCGACATGGAAACGGCGAGTGGAACGGATATTCCTATTGAGGTGCGCGGTGCAGAGGAGATCCTCACCCTGGCCGGTCAACCCATCGCCGCTGCCGGGGCCGGCGCCTGGAATCCGGTGTTCGACATCACCCCGGCAGAGCTGGTCGATGCCATTGTCACGGAACGTGGCGTAGTGCACCGGCCAACCCGTGCCGGGATGCAGACGATGATGGCGGCATCAAAACCTGCACAAAGCCAGTGATGGCCCTGACATGGATGCCTGCCGGGACGACGATCTGGCACCGGGGATCTGTTTTGGCCAACGAATAAACCCCCGGGCTGTAAATCTGAATATGAAATGAAACGTCCTGATGGCGCTTCTCGCGGCGCTTTCTTCTGATGCAGTGGGAGAGGTCGGTGTGATACAATTCCGGCTTTAAATACGCTGAAATTTTAGCCACCGCTGTCGTTATCACACATGACCGAATTTGCCAAAGAAGTCCTCCCGATTAACATCGAGGAGGAGATGAAACAGTCCTACCTGGACTATGCCATGAGCGTCATCGTGGGCCGGGCCCTGCCGGATGTACGGGACGGGCTCAAACCGGTCCACCGCCGCGTGCTCTACGCTATGCGCGAACTGGGCAATGACTGGAACAAACCCTACAAAAAATCGGCCCGCGTGGTGGGGGATGTGATCGGTAAATACCATCCGCATGGTGACACGGCGGTGTATGACACCATCGTGCGTATGGCCCAGCCGTTCTCGCTTCGCTATATGCTGGTGGACGGGCAGGGTAACTTCGGTTCGGTGGACGGGGACGCGCCAGCGGCGATGCGGTATACCGAAGTACGCATGGCCAAGATCGCACATGAATTGCTGGCCGATATTGACCGTGAAACAGTCGACTTCACCCCCAACTATGATGAGTCGGAGCACGAACCGGAGGTATTGCCGGCCCGGTTGCCTAATCTGTTGATCAACGGATCGGCCGGTATTGCGGTCGGCATGGCTACCAACATTCCGCCGCACAATCTGACCGAAATCATCAATGCCTGTCTGGCCACCATCGACAACCCGGAGATTACCATCCAGGAACTGATGCAGATCGTGCCCGGCCCCGATTTTCCGACTGCCGGCATCATCAATGGCGCACGGGGAATCGCCGAGGCCTATGCAACCGGCCGCGGCCGGATTTATGTGCGGGCACGGATCGCGATCGAGGAGTATGCCAAGGACAAGCAAGCCATTATCGTCAATGAACTTCCTTACCAGGTCAACAAGGCGCGTTTGCTGGAACGTATCGCCGAATTGGTCAAAGAGAAAAAAATCGAGGGCATCACGGAACTGCGTGACGAATCAGACAAGGATGGCATGCGGGTTGTGATCGAACTTCGCCGTGGTGAAGTCGCAGAGGTGATGCTGAATAACCTTTACCAGCATACCCAGATGCAGAACGTATTCGGCATCAATATGGTGGCACTGGTAGAAGGCCAGCCACGCCTGTTGAACCTGAAACAAATCCTGGTTGCCTTCATTCGGCATCGCCGCGAGGTAGTGACCCGGCGAACCGTATTTGATTTACGCAAAGCGCGGGAAAAGGCCCACGTACGGGAAGGTCTGGCCATCGCACTGGCCAACATTGATCCCATTATCGCTTTGATTAAGTCGGCAAAAAATCCAGCCGATGCCAAGGAACAACTGATTCGCACACCCTGGAAACCGGGCGTGGTTATCCAGATGCTGGAACGCACCGGTGCCGAAGCCTCTCGACCTGAAGGGTTGTCCATGGAGTTCGGTCTGCATGAAGGCAACTACCATCTGTCCGATACCCAGGCCCAGGCCATTCTCGATATGCGGCTGCATCGTCTTACCGGTCTTGAGCAGGACAAGATCCTTGGCGAATACGAGGAACTACTCACGCAGATCGCAAATTTGCTGGAAATTCTGTCCAGTAGCGATCGTCTGATGCAGGTAATCCGGGACGAACTGGCAGAAATGCGGGACACCTATGGCGATGAACGGCGTACCGAGATCATTGCCAGCCAGGAAGATCTGACCATCGAGGATCTTATTACCGAGGAAGATGTGGTGGTGACCTTGTCCCATGAGGGTTATGCCAAGGCGCAACCGCTATCTACATATAGCGCACAACGCCGGGGTGGCAAGGGCAAGAGTGCAACAACGATGAAGGAAGAGGACTTTATCGACAAGATGTTTGTTGCCAGTACCCACGACACCATCCTGTGTTTCTCCAGCCGCGGCAAGGTTTACTGGCTGAAAGTGTATGAGCTGCCGCAGGCAGGCCGCGGTGCGCGTGGTAAACCTATTATTAACCTGTTACCGCTGGAGGAAGGCGAACGCATCAATGCGATATTGCCGATCCGCGAATATGAAGAAGGCAAGTTTATTTTCTTTGCTACCGCCAACGGTACTGTGAAGAAAACCCCGTTGAAGGATTTCTCCCGGCAGCGGGCTTCCGGCATCATCGCGGTTGAGCTGAGAGAGAAGGACAAGCTGGTTGGGGTGGAGCTGACCAACGGTGAGCAAGATGTATTGCTGTTCTCCAGTGGCGGCAAGGCAATCCGGTTTAATGAAGCCGATGCCCGTCCAATGGGACGCAACGCCGTTGGGGTACGGGGTATCAAGCTGGCAGCGGGGCAGGAAGTGATTTCCCTGATTATTGCCAGCGGCGGTGATGTACTGACGGCAACGGAAAATGGCTATGGCAAGCGCACCCCGGTGGACGATTATCCACGTCATGGGCGCGGTGGTCAGGGTGTGATTTCCATTCAGACCACGAAACGCAATGGGCAAGTCACCGGGGCCGAGCTGGTGCAGGATGGCGATGAAGCCATGCTGATCACCACCAGTGGAACCCTGGTGCGTACCCGGGTGGACGAAATATCAATTATGGGCCGCAACACCCAGGGCGTACGCCTTATCAGCCTGAGTGAAGGCGAAAAACTGTCTGGTATTGAACGGATCGTCAATATTCAGGAAGGCGAAGAGGCGTAATGTCAGTCTTTCAGACTGGGAAGACTTACAACGTAGATGGTTCGCTCATGCGTATCCCTGTGCTTCGCGACACTCGCACATCCGTGAGCATCGCACAAAGCGGCAAGGAGCTTTATTACTTATCCAGGGGTCGGAACTGATCTGGCCGATGCTCTGCAGCGGATATTTACATCCGCTGCAAATTTTATTTTTCTGCAATTAACGAATTCTGACTATCAACTTTTGGGAGAAGAACAACGATGTCCCGTGTTTACAATTTCAGTGCCGGTCCCGCCATGCTGCCCCAGGCAGTACTCGAGCAGGCCCGTGAGGAGATGCTCGACTGGCAGGGGAGTGGCATGTCGGTGATGGAAATGAGCCACCGGGGCAAGGAGTATATGTCCATCGCTAGCAAGGCCGAGGCCGACCTGCGTGAACTGATGGGCATAGGTGATAACTATGCCGTGCTGTTTATGCAAGGTGGCGCTAGCAGTCAGTTTGCGGCCGTGCCGATGAACCTGTTGCGCGGCAAGAACACGGCCGATTATCTCAATACCGGCGCCTGGTCAAAGAAGGCCATTGCCGAGGCAAAGCGGTATTGTGCGGTTAACGTGGCAGGCAGTAGTGAAGCCGACAAATTCTCCTCTGTGCCGTCGCAGGATGAACTTCAATTACAGTCCGACGCGGCGTATGTGCACTACACACCGAACGAAACCATTGGCGGAGTCGAATTTCCCTACCTGCCGGAAACCGGTAATGTGCCGCTGGTGGCCGACATGTCGTCCACCATTCTGTCCCGCCCGATTGACGTCTCAAAGTTTGGCGTTATCTATGCCGGTGCGCAGAAAAACATTGGTCCTGCAGGGCTGGTCGTGGTTATTGTACGCAAGGATTTGATGGGCGACGTACTGGAGGCTACACCGACGATGTTCAATTATCAGGTGCAGGCCGACAATGATTCCATGTACAACACCCCGCCCACCTACAGCTGGTATCTTGCCGGGCTGGTGTTCGCATGGCTCAAGGCTCTGGGGGGACTGGAAAAGATGGCAGAGATCAACCAGCGCAAGGCCAACAAGTTGTATACCGCCATTGATAATTCCGGTTTCTACGCCAACCCGGTCGACCCGGCCTGCCGTTCCTGGATGAACGTGCCGTTTACACTCGCGAATCCGGAACTTGATGGTGTCTTCCTTGAAGAGGCCAAACTGCAGGGATTGACCTCCCTCAAGGGTCACCGCTCGGTCGGCGGCATGCGGGCCAGTATCTACAATGCTATGCCTGAAGCCGGGGTGGATGCGCTGGTTGCATTCATGGCCGACTTCGAACAGCAGCACGGTTGATGTTTAAATGCAGAAACAAGAGGCACGTAAAGCAAACCGTGCGCCATAAAAATCTGGGCAACTAATTATGTATAAAATCCTGACACTGAATAATATTTCCGTAGCCGGTCTAGAGCGCCTGCCACGGGAAGCCTACGAGATCGCTTCCGAAATCCAGCATCCGGACAGTATTCTGCTGCGCTCGTTCAACATGCATGAGATGGCGATTCCATCCAGCCTGAAAGCCGTGGGCCGTGCCGGGGCCGGGGTTAACAATATTCCGGTCGACAAGATGTCCGCGCAAGGGGTGGCGGTGTTCAATGCGCCCGGCGCCAACGCCAATGCGGTAAAAGAACTGGTGCTGGCCGGCATGCTCATCGGCTGTCGCAACCTGTGCCAGGGCTGGGACTACGCCCGCCACCTCGACGGTACGGATGCCGAAATTGGCAAGGCGGTGGAAGCCGGCAAGAAACAGTTTGCGGGTTTTGAACTTCCGGGCCGCACCCTGGGCGTGATCGGCCTGGGCGCGATTGGGCGTTATGTGGCTAATGCGGCGCTGGATCTGGGCATGAAGGTCATTGGTTACGATCCGGGCATCACCGTAGAAGGCGCGTGGAAATTGTCGTCGGCTGTGGAGAAGTCCAGCAATGTGGAAACCCTGCTGGCCAAGGCTGACTTCGTGACCTTTCATGTGCCGTTGATCGACGAAACCCGTCACATGATCAATGCCGATCGGCTGAAAATCATGAAAGAGAATGTGATTATCCTCAACTTTGCCCGCAATGGCATTATCGATGATAACGCCGTGAGCGATGCGATAAAGGCTGGCAAGGTCTATGCTTATATTTGTGATTTCCCCAGTAATCTGTTGAAAGACCATGACCGTGTAGTGACGCTGCCGCATCTGGGCGCTTCGACGAAAGAAGCGGAAGATAAAAGCGCCATCATGGTCGCCGAACAGGTACGTGACTTTCTGGAGAATGGCAATGTCCGTAATTCGGTGAACTTCCCTGAAGTACAGATGGAACGCAACGGTGGTTACCGGGTAGCGATTGTCAACAGTAATGTACCGAACATGGTCGGGCAGATTTCCTCCGCGATGGCAGATGAGGGATTGAATATCATTGACATGATTAACAAGTCACGCGGTGAGTTGGCCTATACACTGATCGATATCAATGAACAAGCCGCGGATTCGCTCATAAATCGACTGGGCGCCATTCAGGGTGTGCTGGCGGTTAGGGCACTTTGACAGCTAGAATTATACTCGTTCTGAAACAGACGGGGGATGCTGCCGGAAAATGATCCGCTGGCATGGTGACAATCAGGCTGACAGTGTGAACCGGCCCGGCTTTCAAAAGCAAAAAAATCAATAACTAACTATTCAATACGATCGATGAGCGACCAACTCAAAACACTGCGGCAGGAGATCGACAGTCTGGATGAACAGATCCAGGCGCTGATCACCAAGCGCGCCGAAGCGGCGGAAGCGGTAGCACTGACCAAACAGGCGAATGGCGATACTGCTTTCTATCGGGCCGAGCGTGAAGCGGAAGTATTGCGCAAAGTGATGGCGCGCAATCAGGGACCGCTCAGTGACGAAGAGATGGCGCGCCTGTTCCGCGAAATCATGTCAGCCTGTCTGGCACTGGAACAGGTGATGACCATCGCTTTTCTGGGACCGGAAGGCACCTTCACCCAGGCGGCTGCACTGAAACATTTTGGGCATGCGATTGAAACGCGATCGATGGCCACCATCAGCGATGTGTTTCGTGAAGTGGAATCGGAAGCCGCCTCCTATGGTGTGGTGCCGATCGAGAATTCCACCGAAGGTGTCATTAACCACACCCTGGATGAATTCATGACATCGTCACTTAAAATCTGTGGCGAAGTGGCGCTGCGTATCCACCATCACCTGCTGGGGCAGGGCGATGATCTGACAAAAATCAGGAAGATCTATTCCCACCAGCAATCACTGGCCCAGTGTCGCCACTGGCTGGATTCCCATGCTCCGGAGATTGAGCTGGTCGATGTCAGCAGTAACGCCGAGGCGGCTCGCCGGGTTGCCGCCGAGCCCGCGGCGGCGGCCATTGCCGGTGAAGCGGCGGCGGAGATTTATGGCCTGAATGTGATCAGTCGTAACATCGAGGACGAACCTGACAACACCACCCGCTTTCTGGTCATCGGTCGACGTGAAACGCCGGCCAGCGGGACTGACAAGACTTCGCTGCTGGTTTATACAGATAATCGGCCCGGCGCCCTGTATGCGATCCTGGAACCGTTCGCCCGCAATGGTATTTCCATGACGCGTATCGAGTCGCGACCCTCACGTCTGGGAATGTGGAATTATGTATTCTTCATCGATATCGAAGGGCATGTTACCGATACCGATGTAGTGACTGCGCTGCAGGAACTGGCGCAAAGTGCCAGCCGTGTCACTGTCCTTGGTTCTTATCCGCGTGCCGTTTTATAAGGGACACTCATGACCTGCAACCTTTACCCTGTCATCCTGTCGGGTGGTTCCGGCTCGCGTTTATGGCCCATGTCACGGGCCATGTACCCCAAGCAGCTGTTGCCGATGGTAACGGAGCAAACACTGTTGCAGGATACCGTCACCCGGCTCGATGGTTTGACGGAGGAGGGTGCCACGTTAGCCCTGCACGACCCGGTGGTAGTCTGCAATGAAGCGCATCGATTCTTTGTGGCCGAACAGTTGCTGGAGCTGGGCAAGGTCTCCTCGGACATTATTCTTGAACCCGTCGGCCGCAACACCGCGCCCGCGTTGACACTGGCTGCCCTGACTGTGGCGGCGCACGATGCGTCGGCCCTGATGCTGGTCATGCCGGCGGATCATGTCATCAAGGATGTGGCCCGGTTCCACACTACGATTCGCCAGGGCCTGGCGCTGGCGCAGAAGAACTGGCTGGTGACGTTCGGCATCACGCCCGATCGGGCGGAAACGGGTTATGGCTATATCCGCCAGGGAGAGAATATCAATGAAGGTGCGTTCCAGATTGCTGCCTTTGTCGAGAAACCGGCGGCGGATACGGCACAGGCCTATCTGGACAGTGGTGTCTATCTCTGGAACAGTGGCATGTTCATGATGAGCGCGAACAACTGGTTAACGGCAATTCGCGCCCTGCAGCCGGATATGGCCGCCTGCGTCGAGCAGGCCTGGCAACAGGGCGAACGGGACCGTGATTTTTTCCGGGTCGACCGCGTTACGTTTGAAACCTGTCCGGCCGATTCTATTGACTATGCGGTGATGGAGAAGGTGAGTGAACAGTCAGTGGCCGATTTGCAGGCTGCGGTCATTCCACTGGATGCGGGCTGGTCGGATGTGGGCGCCTGGTCAAGCCTGTGGGAAGTGGGTGACAAGGATGCGGCCGGTAATGTGACGCGTGGAGATGTCTTCACCCACCAAGCAGAGAACTGCCTGATATACAGCGATTCCAGCCATGTGGCAGCCATCGGCCTGAAGGATATGGTGGTGGTGGAAACAGCTGATGCGGTGCTGGTGGCACACAAGGACCACGCCCAGGATGTTAAGCAGGCGGTGGAATGGCTGAAAGGTGAGGCGCGTGAAGAGCACCTGATCCATCGCAAGGTATATCGCCCCTGGGGTAATTATGAATGCATCGACACCGGGGAACGTTTCCAGGTCAAGCGCATTACGGTCAAACCCGGTGCCGCCCTGTCATTGCAATTGCATCATCATCGCGCCGAACACTGGATCGTGGTGAGTGGAACAGCCCACGTAACGCGCGGGGAAGACGTTTTCATCGTGACAGAAAATGAATCGACCTATATTCCACTGGGCACTAAACACCGGCTGGAGAACCGCGGCGCGATTCCTCTTGAGATCATCGAGGTTCAGTCGGGCAGTTACCTGGGTGAGGACGATATCGTCCGTTTCGAAGACAATTATGGCCGCCAGGGAGACACTTGATGGCCGCCACCGATTTTTTGGCACTGGCCACGCCAGGGGTGCAGACGCTGCAACCCTATACGCCCGGCAAGCCGCTTGATGAACTGGAACGGGAATACGGTATTCAGCATGCGGTCAAACTGGCCTCCAATGAAAATCCACTGGGACCGGGCCCGGCGGCGTTGCGGGTCATCACAGGGCAACTCGACGAACTGGCACGATACCCGGACGGTAACGGCTTCGCCCTGAAGGCGGCACTTGCGCAAAAGCATGCCATTGAGGCGACACGTATTACATTGGGGAATGGTTCCAACGATATTCTGGAACTGGTGACACGGGCTTTTGTTTCGCCACAACATGAAATCATCTTTTCCGAGCATGCCTTTGCCGTCTACCCCATCGTGACCCAGGCGGTGGGTGCCCGCGCGGTCGTTACGCCAGCCCGGGACTGGGGTCATGATCTAAATGCCATGCTTGCCGCCGTCACCGACCGCACCCGGCTGGTGTTCATTGCCAACCCAAATAATCCGACCGGCACCTGGTTGAACGAATCGGCACTCAACCACTTCCTGCAGCAGGTGCCGGACCAGGTACTGGTGGTGCTGGACGAGGCCTACTATGACTATGCCAGTGACCCGGCCATGCAGGCGGCAGGCTATCCCGACGGCATGCAGTGGCTGGACACGCATCCCAACCTGATCGTGACGCGCACCTTTTCCAAGGCCTATGGGTTGGCCGGCTTGCGAATTGGGTACGGGGTGTCTCATCCCGAAGTGGCTGGAATCCTTAACCGTGTACGCCAGCCGTTCAATGTCAACAGCCTGGCACTGGCAGCGGCGGAAGCAGCACTCAGCGACACGGCGCATCTGGCAGAGAGCGTGCGTACGAATGCGGCAGGCATGCAATTCCTGATTTCTGCATTCAACCAGATGGGGCTGGATGCGATTCCCTCGGTGGGTAATTTTGTTTGCGTAAAGGTGGGTGACGGGGCAGGCGTTTACGAAAGCTTGTTGCATCACGGTGTCATCGTGCGACCGGTGGCCAATTACGGTATGCCCGAGTATCTGCGCGTCACTGTTGGCACAGCGCAGGAGAACCAGCGTTTTATCTCCTCCCTGCAAAAGGTGCTCGCATGAATGACAAACTGATCGACAGGCTCTGCATCATCGGGGTGGGACTGATCGGTGGATCATTGGCGAGTGCCTTGCGCGAAGCCGGTGCGGTCGGGGAAGTGGTCGGCTGCGGCCGGGATCCGGCCCATCTGCAGCAGGCTGTGCAGCTGGGCGTTATCGACCGGTATGAAATCGATCCGGCTGCTGCCGTCGCCGGGGCCGATGTGGTGGTGCTGGCCGTTCCCCTGGGCGCGATGCAAAAGCAGATGGCACAGATCGCGCCAGTGCTTGGGCCGCAGACGATTCTCACCGATGTTGGCAGCGCCAAGGGCAGTGTTGTGCGGGCAGCAGATGCCGTGTTCGAGACATTGCCTGTGGGCTTTGTGCCCGGGCATCCCATCGCCGGTAACGAAAAAAGCGGCGTGGAAGCGGCATACCCCGGACTGTTCCGGGCGCGGCGGGTGATCCTCACACCACTACCGACCAGTTCGGCCGAGGCAGTGACGAGGGTGAGCGCCATGTGGGAAGCCTGCGGCGCGCATGTGGTGGAGATGGACGTGGCGCATCACGATGAAGTATTGGCCGCCACCAGTCATTTGCCCCACATGCTGGCTTATGCGCTGGTGGATACCCTGGCCCGCATGGATGACAGCCGGGAGATCTTCGATTTCGCCGCAGGGGGCTTTCGCGACTTCACCCGCATTGCCTCCAGTAATCCGGATATGTGGCATGATATCTGTCTGGCAAACCACGACGCACTGGTAAAAATGCTTGAAGCTTTCAGCGATGATCTGCGTATGCTGGCCGACGCGGTACGTCGCGCCGACAGCGAGTTTCTGAAACAAACCTTCATTCGCGCCAAGCAGGCGCGAGATGCGTTTTGTGATGAATGAAGATTTGTAACTCGAAGGGCGTGGCGAATTGAATGTAGGGTGATGCAGTTCGATTTCCCGTCGGTGTGTGAATAACAAGGATTCAGGATTTTAACCAATAACCCCATTACGCTTTTGCGTTGACTTTAAAACGCCACTTTTCCCAGACGGAACCTCATCCGATGTCCGACTCACAGAATTTCATCGTCCAGCCCGGCGGTAACTTGCAGGGTGAAATCCGCGTGCCGGGCGACAAATCAATTTCCCACCGCAGCATTATGCTTGGGTCTATCGCCGCGGGCGTGACCGAGGTGACGGGCTTCCTGGAAGGCGAGGACAACCTGGCGACCCGCGACGCGTTTCGGGCGATGGGCGTGCGCATCGAAGGGCCGGAAAAGGGGCGGGTGATCATCCATGGTGTAGGGATGCATGGACTCAGGGCGCCGGACGATGCACTCTATTTGGGTAATTCAGGCACCTCCATGCGCCTGCTGGCCGGGTTGCTGGCGGCCCAGCCGTTCGACTGTACCCTGACCGGTGATGCCTCACTCAGCACCAGGCCGATGCGACGGGTGACCGCGCCATTGGCGGAAATGGGGGCGGACATCAAGACCACGTCAGCGGGTACCCCCCCGCTGCGCATTCACGGCAATCCCGGGCTCATAGGCATCGACTATGCCATGCCGGTGGCCAGCGCCCAGGTCAAGTCCTGCCTGCTGCTGGCCGGGTTGTACGCGGATGGGATGACCTGCGTTACAGAGCCGGCGCCAACCCGGGATCATACGGAACGCATGCTTGAAGGATTCGGCTATCCGGTGGAGCGGCACGACAACCGCATCTGTGTGCGCCGTGGTGGCGCACTGACCGGTGTACCGATCGACGTGCCGGCCGATATTTCCTCTGCGGCTTTTTTCCTGGTCGGTGCCAGTATTGCTACTGGCTCTGATCTGACCCTGCAGCATGTGGGCATCAATCCCACCCGCACCGGGGTAATCAATATCCTGCGACAGATGGGGGCCGACATCCGTGTTTTTAACGAGCAGAGTGTAGGCGGCGAGCCGGTGGCTGATCTCCACGTGCGTGGCAGCCAGTTACGCGGTATCCGGATCCCTGCAGAGCAGGTGCCACTGGCCATAGACGAGTTCCCCGCCCTGTTTATCGCGGCG
>Ga0316585_10000064_pt1 | contig 17454 bp, 14 predicted proteins | sample S_170502SCrBrC_D_FD_204517 | JGI IMG/M metagenome (GOLD analysis project Ga0316585, IMG submission 204517) | Rhizosphere microbial communities from salt marsh grasses in Alabama, United States - S_170502SCrBrC | ecosystem: Host-associated > Plants > Roots > Rhizosphere | place: USA: Alabama...
GTTGAACCTCATTATTCTCATCCCAGCCAAGGTAAAGCAGGGACAGATCATCACTTTGGTCAGGGAATACGCCACAGCCTGCAAGCGCGATCATGAACAGCAGGACCAATGATTTTATTAAGCGATTTGGCCGTTTCGTCCAATTTAAAAACATAAGGCCCAATCCTACTAGATAGAATTGGGCCGTTCTAATCAGAGATGAATTTCTCAATTCACTCTCAGGTGATATTCTCAGAATTCACTCTACCTGCCGGAGGGCTCTCAAATTCATCATATTCAGATTCAAACTCGGCATAGACACCGGTCACCATGTAAACTACCCACTCACAAATATTGACCACGCGGTCAGCTCCGCGCTCCATGTTGTGAATCGTCCATTCGAGTTGGTTCGCATGCGCTATATTATCCGGAGAGCTGGATGCGTAATTGACGATTTCGATATAAAGTTTGTTGAATAAATAATCAACCTGGTTATCCCAATGGGCAAGACTCTTAGCCAGAAGCGCATCCAATTCGCTAAAGGCTGTCATTGCTTTATTGAGCATATCTTGGGTTATTTCGGCCATCCGTGAGAAGTCTTCCTTAAACGACGGCAGCATCTCCATTTCCGACCCAATTTCCAAACTGGTCTTGGCAATCCCCTTTACGTAATCGTGGATTCGTTCTAATTCGCCTACTGTTTCAATCACCGTGGCAATAAAGCGCATATCTTTGGCCATCGGCTGCTGGGTGGCAATTAAGACCAGACAGCTCATCATAATTTCTATTCGCTGCGTATTAATCCGCTCATCAAAATCAATGAGTCGCTGAGCCATGACTGCATTGTGGCGGATTAGCGCATCAGATACTTTACCAATGTTTTGCTCCACTTCGCTGCCTAAGGCCAAGGTATTGGCTCTTAACTCGTTTAGTTCACGATCAAAATGTTCTCTTGTCATCACAAACCTCCTGGCAAAGTTCCTTTCCGGTAAGTTGGTTCATTAACCAAATCGGCCGGTAATATATTGATCTGTTAGTTCCTTGGCTGGGCTGGTAAAGATCGTTTGAGTTACATTATACTCTACAAGGTAACCGGCTCGATCATTATCCATATTAAAAAATGCCGTAAAGTCAGATGCGCGCGCGGCCTGCTGCATATTGTGCGTGACAATAACAATCGTATAGTTCTTTTTGAGTTCCTGAATAAGCTCTTCAATGCGTAAGGTAGAAATCGGATCAAGAGCGGAAGCCGGCTCGTCCATAAGTATAATCTCCGGCTTAACCGCGATCGTTCGGGCAATGCAAAGCCGTTGCTGCTGTCCACCAGAAAGAGAAAGACCGCTCTGATCGAGCTTATCTTTCACTTCATCCCAGATGGCGGCGTCACGCAGTGATTCTTCAACCAGTTGATCCATTTCCTGTTTTGAACCCTTAAAGCCATTGATCTTAGCCCCCCAGGCAACGTTATCATAAATGGACTTTGGGAAGGGATTTGGTTTTTGAAAAACCATGCCGATGCGTCGTCTGATCTCGACCGGATCGACACCTTCCGCATAAATATTGGCTCCATGAAAGAGTATTTCCCCCTCAGCATGCGCAACAGGAATCAGATCATTCATACGATTAAAAGCACGGAGCACGGTACTCTTGCCACATCCGGAAGGGCCAATTAAGGCAGTAATAGCATGCTGCTTGATATCGAGATCAACGTTTTTAACCGCGCGAAAATCACCATAATAACAGCTAAGATCCTTGGCTTCTATGGCCAGATGTCCATTAGATGACAGATTAAAATCGTTCATAATAAAAATTTCCTCATTTAAGCAAATCGCTTCGAGAATCGATTACGCAGATAAATGGCTAACGCATTCAGCGCCAGGAGCATCACAAGCAGCGCAATGATTGCCGCCCCAGCAATATTACGGAAGGTATCCTGGGGACGCGTCGTCCACTGGTAAATTTGAGCCGGCAGTGTCGTGAATTTCGAAAAGGGTGACGTCGGATCGGTCGTAATAAAAGTCGAAGCGCCTACAACAACCAGCGGCGCCGTTTCTCCAATTACGCGCGACATTGTCAGGATGGTGCCGGTCAATATGCCGGGAATGGCATTAGGCAAAACATGGTTCCAGATTGTTTGCCACTTCGTTGCTCCCAAACCCATACTGGCCTCGCGCAGAGATGGTGGAACAGCCTTTATGGCTTCCTGAGCGGCTATGATAACGATTGGTAAACCAAGCAAACCTAGGGTCATCCCTGCAGACAGGATTGTGCGGCCATTGGCCGTCGCACCTGCTTCAACATAGCCAAAGGCAGCGCCGCTGGTGATCGGTTCAAGAAATCGTACAAAAACGGCCAAACCCAACATACCATAGATAATCGAAGGCACACCAGCCAGGTTATTAATATTGGTCTGGATTACCTGGTTAAACCGTTTTCTAGGATCAGCGTATTCTTCCAGATAGAGAGCGGCGGCGACTCCAAGAGGAAAGGCTACCAGAATTGATATGAAGACCACCCACAGCGACCCAAGAATAGCCGTTCGTACACCGGCTATTTCGGGTTGGCTAGACTGCGGGCTGGTGATGAAATCCATGGATAACCAGGACTTAAATTTCAATTCAGCATTGGGATATTTCGTTGCCGCTTCCAGGGCAATTTCCTGGCGTTCGAAGAGCGAAGGGAACAAGTACCAGGAGGCCAGGATTTTGGGCTGAACAACCTCGGCCGTAATCATGCGTTCCAATTCAGCATGGGTCCAGGTTTCTTCTGTACAGCCGCTTGGTGGATTATCCCCGGCGCAAGCCGCTGCGAAGGCCTCCGGATTATCGCAAACCAATTGATCAAGATAAAAACGTCTTTCTCTTTCGATGGCTCGGCAGCGGCCGACTGTCACATTGGATGAGTAGATATTGACCAGCGCATAATAAGGCAGATTGGCCAGCGTTTGCTCGTCGAAGATTGAGCGAACGAAGAAGTCCATCGTACCACTTTCGGCTGTTGGAATAAAGCGGTTAATACTTTGGGCTGGCCAGGTATCATCAACATCGGACCAATTAACACTGTCAGTAAATAGTAATTCTAATTGATCGCGAGATATATCATCGGCAAAATCATTCACAGCACTAACCGCCGCTACGACAGCATCCTGGCCAATGAGATACTCGTTAACATTTAATCCTGCCGCGCGACAAGCTTCGAATTCAATCGTGTCAACCTCACGGCTGGCATCGACGATATCAATGCCTTCGGTACCTTTACAGAAAGCATTAAAACCACCCCCGGTACCCGTGCTTTCTACAAAAATTTCTCCCTTAAACCCATCCGTTTTGAATTTTTCGGCCATGGCCACGGTTACCGGGAAAACCGTAGAACTGCCGGAAACAGAGATATCACCTTCAAAATCAGCCGGGTTAATATGGGGTAATTCCTCTACACCCAGTGCTTCTAGAATCGCAGCCTGCTGCTGATCCAGCGCCTCTTCATCCGCTGCAAAATAGCCCACATCAGAGACAATCTTCAGATTCTCTAAATAGTAAGCCAGGAAGGCTGCAACTTGAGGCTTTTCCTCAATGATTTCGGCAGCGCTGTAAATATACAGCGGTCGTGTACCAGGGTATTCTCCCCCAAAGACATTTCCTTCCGTTGGTGCCACGCCATCGATAGAAAGTGCTTTTAGTTTATCCTGGTTTTCAGCATAAAAAGCGTAGCCAAAAAAGCCGACACCGTTCGGATCAACCTCAATTCCTGCTGCCAATGACTCGTCATCTTCACTGGATTCAATAATATTGGCTGCACTCGTGACCCGTGTTTTATTGAAATCAGTCACCAGGGTTTCTTCCGGAATAACCACCTGCTCGGCAACCAAACCAAAGGACTGGTTGATAATCGTTACCAGCAGTGTCAGAAGAGCGATGATGGCCACCATTGTGGCAACCAAGAACACCCAGAAGAACAATTTTCCCCTTGTGCGTCGCCCAGAAATCTGGGACTGCATCTCATCACCGGCTGGATAATAGTCGGCGAAATCCTGTTCAACCTTTTTTTGTATATATTCGTTGTCGATCATTCGTACGCCTCCCGGAATCGCCGCACGACGCGCTGGCTGAATATATTAAGCACCAATGTCATTAAAAATACAACCAGACCAATGGCGAAAATACTCTGATAGTCCACTGAATCGTAGCTCAGATCTCCACCACTGATGCGAACCATGTAGCCTGTCATCGTTTCCGCCGCCTCAAAAGGATTAAGCGTCAGATTTGGGCCAGCACCTGCGGCGATGGATACGATCATTGTCTCACCAACCGCACGTGAAATACCAACGACGAATGCTGCTGCTATACCAGATAAAGCCCCAGGCACTACTACCCGCAGAGCAGTTTCCAAACGCGTTGCACCCAACCCGTAGGAAGCTTCTCGCAAAGCAGTGGGAACCGCATGCAGTGCATCTTCAGATAAAGAAGCAATCAGGGGGATAATTAATATGCCAACAACGATTCCCGCAGAAGCCATGTTGTAAATCGACACATTATCACTGCCAAAGATTCCGCGTAAGATCACAGGCGTCACGAATGTCAGGGCAAAATAACCATATACAACAGTCGGAATACCGGCCAGTACCTCCAGGATGGGCTTAATGGTGTTTCTCGTTCGCGGTTTAGCATACTCGCTGAGATAAATCGCCGTAAACAGCCCAAGCGGCAGGGCAACAAGCATAGCGATGAAGCTGATCATCAATGTAGCTGTAAGCAGCGGCAGCACGCCAAAACGACCGATACGCGGCTGCCATATTGTGTCAGTGAAAAAATCAACCAGGTGTACCTCCGGCAGTTGGAAAAATGCAAGGGCATCCTTAAATAAAATAAACACAATACCAACGGTTACGCCAACTGAAATGATCCCGGCGAGAAGCAAAAAACCTTCGATGATTATCTCACCGATTCGTGGTTTCTTCTTCAGGCTCTCTTGGATCTCGGCCGTTGTTGGAACTCGATCTAGAGCAGCATTTGCCATCGTTTTCTCCCAATACAATCAAAACGAAAAAGACCGGTGAACTTAAAGATATGTATTAAGCATTCCTGGTCCGGTTTTCTTCTCTCTATTATTCCCTTTTTAGCTCTCCCTTAGCATACTAAGTAACGCGCTAGGAGAGGGTGTTCAAGTTCGAACGCCCTCTCCTAGCATATGCTCAATGGGTCGCAATAGCAAACATGTTATTTCAAACTATTGGCCCATTGCCTCCAACCATTTTTCACGTGATTGGTTGAGTGCCTCGTCACTGGCCGGGAAGTAACCAACGTCCAGGATTTCTTCATTAACGTAGGTCAGGAAGAAATTGATGTAGTCGGCTACTTGAGGTTTCTCACCCATAATGCCGGCATCGCTGTAGATGAACAAGGGACGTGCCAGCGGGTACTCGTTAGCATCCACCGTCGCATTGTTGGGCTCAACGCCTTCAATCATGATCGGGTGGAGGATATCCGTGTTCTCGGCCGCATAAGCATAGCCAAAGTAACCAACCGCGTAAGGGCTGCCGGCCACACCCTGCACCAACACATTGTCATCCTCGCTCAACTGAACGTTCGTGGCCGAAAGCTGTGGCTCCGGATCTTCTTCAAACACCGCTTCGGTGAAGTAGTCAAAGGTACCGCTGTCCGTTCCGGGGATGAAGCGCTGGATCGGTTCATCCGGCCAGTCCGGATTCACATCAGACCAGTTGCTCGCCGACCCGAAGATCTGTACCAACTCCTCAAATGTAGCATCCGTCAGGAAATCATTCTCCTGGCTGACCACGACTGCCAGGGCGTCCGTGCCCACACGGAATTCGATCGGTTCGCGCCCATTGGCCCGGCAAGATTCTATCTCCGTATCCCGGATCGCCCGGCTGGCGTTGGAAACGTCCGTCTCCGCGGCCACGCAGAAGCGCTCGTATCCGGCGCCGCTGCCGATGCTGTCGATGGTAATATCACCGGCGAAACCTTCATTCTGGTAGCGCTCGGCGATCCGTTCCGCCAGAGGGAACACGGTCGAACTGCCCGCGGAGACGATGTTGCCGCTCACGGCCAAAGGATCAGGGACGGGCAATTCAACCATGGCCATTTCTTCTTCGGCTGGAGCTTCTTCCTCGGCCGACTCAGCAACCGATTCGCCTTCACCAGACATGGCCGCAACCCACTTGTCACGCGCCGCGTTGAGAGCCTCATCGCTGGCCGGGAAGTAGCCGACATCTGATATCTCTTCGTCGACGTAAGTCAGGAAGAAGTTGATGTAATCGGCTACCTGCGGCTTCTCCATCATGATATTACCGTCGCTGTAGATGAAGAGTGGACGCGCTAGCGGATACTCGTTGGCATCCACCGTCGCATTGTTGGGCTCAACGCCTTCAATCATGATCGGGTGGAGAATATCCGTGTTCTCCGCCGCATAGGCATAGCCGAAGTAACCAACTGCGTTGGGGCTGCCGGCCACGCCCTGCACCAACACATTGTCATCCTCGCTCAACTGCACATTCGAGGCAGAGAGCTGTGGCTCGGGATCTTCTTCAAAAACCGCTTCGGTGAAGTAGTCAAAGGTACCGCTGTCCGTTCCGGGGATGAATCGCTGGATCGGTTCATCCGGCCAGTCCGGATTCACATCAGACCAGTTGCTCGCTGTTCCAAAGATCTGTACCAATTCCTCAAATGTAGCATCCGTCAGGAAATCATTCTCCTGGCTCACTACGACTGCCAATGCGTCCGTGCCCACGCGGAATTCGATCGGATAACGGCCATTCTCGTTACAAGAAGCAACCTCAGAGGCCCGGATCGCCCGGCTGGCATTAGAAACATCCGTCTCCGCGGCCACACAGAAACGCTCGAATCCCGCGCCGCTGCCGATGCTGTCGATGGTTATATCGCCGGAGAAACCTTCGTTCTGGTAGCGCTCAGCGATTCGTTCCGCTAACGGGAAAACGGTCGAGCTTCCCGCGGAAACGATATTACCGCTCACGGCGAGTGGATCGGGTAATCCAATCATCGACGCAGCTTCTACCATTGATTCTTCGTTAGCAGTCGCTTCGGCTTCTGCAGTTGGCGCTTCAGCAGCAGCCTCCGTAGGTTCTGAAGCGGAAGCAGGAGCTGTTGGGGCTACTTCTTGCCCCGAGCTTCCACCGCAGGCTGCTACAAACAAAGCTACAAAAATCAATAATACTGTTACTTTAAATCGCATTATCTCCTCCAATTAATATTGGAATCTAAAAAACAAAAACATTAAATCCCGAACCTTGCGAACCCTTTGCAAGACTTAATTTTGAAAAGAAAATAGGACTCAATTAGCTTGCAAGAGGGACAAGATAGAGGTGTTAAATAGGTCAGTTTTTAGAATATCACGGAGATTTTGATGGGTCATTAACCCGCGGTTAACATTCGGCTAAGGTCTTGTTAACGATTAGTTAACAGTAACAGAAACGGAAGGAATGGTGAAAAAAAAGGTGCTCCCTTTGCCCTCTTTGCTTCTGACCCAGATATGGCCACCATGTGCTTCTACGAGGTGTTTGGCGATAGCTAAACCCAGGCCGGTCCCCCCCACATTGCGCGTCCGAGCGCGATCTGATTTATAAAAACGCTCGAAGATGCGATCGAGATCTTCTTCAGGAATACCAATACCGGTGTCATGAACGAGGACAATAACTTCGGATGGGGTATCCCCTTCCGTGTATGCCGCGATACGTATTGTTCCCCCGGCACTGGTGAACTTAACAGCATTGTGTAAAAGATTTGAGACAACGCGATGCATACGCTCTGCATCAGCAAGAACTCTTGGCAGCCCATCAGAAATATCAGCCACGACGTTGATTTTTTCACGATCCGCCTGATTCTGGATTCGTTCCAACGGTACTTTAACCAGATCGCGCACATCGGTTTCGACCATTCGTAACGGCACTTCCCCAGACTCGATGCGCGCAAGCTCGAGAAGCTCTTCAACCATATTGGTCATCGTATCCAATTCACCACTCGCGCGGTCTAAAAATCGGTTGGCGATCTCTTTTTCCTCAAGGGCGCCATCTTGCAGCGTTTCTATGATCGCCCGAATTGCGGCAAGCGGCGTTCGTAATTCGTGGGAGATGTTGCTGATAAAGTCGCGGCGTACTGTCTGTAAAAATCTCACTTGAGTCAGATCTTGCAGGATCACAAGAAAACCTCTGCTGCCATGCTCCTCAAACGGGGTGACGAAGGCCTGTAGAAACAGGTTTCGATCGATCTCCACGGCAGCGACTGCCTCCCGTCCTTCAGTGCGACAAATTTGCCACAATTTAATTAGCTGGTGATGGCGCACAACCTCGGCAAATGAATAACCGATTGCGCGCTTTTGATCATATTTCAACATTCGCGCCGCGGCGGGATTAATGAACAACACGCGTCCCAGGGCGTCGGTAATTATAGCGCCATCAGCCATGTTTTGGAATACTATCGATAACTGCTGCTTCTCTTCTTCGAAGCGACGCATTTCATTGCGAAGACGATCGGACAGATCGTTTACAGCGCGCGTGAGATCAGCCTCTTCACCACTTGACCGAGGTAATACTCGGACATCGAATTCGCCCCCAGCGATGCGGTTGGCTACATCGGTCAGTTCATGAATATCCGAGCTTTTTCTTGCTGTAATCCAAAGGGTAATACCAACTATGAGCACCAATCCGATGATGGCGATAATCAAGCCGCCACTTCTCGCGCAGGATTGAGTCACTCCACAGCCGGTAATGCGATTATAAAAGCTTATCCCTGCAAGGGCGGCTGTGAAAATTACAGCATAGAGAAGCGCTAAGCGCCAATTTGCATAACGAAACAAAAAAGGTACCTGATTAGAGTTATAAAATAGATCAAGGGATTTTAACTATCAAACCGATAACCAATTCCACGTACGGTGACGATACGCACCGGATTATTGGGATCGGACTCGATTTTTTCTCTCAGCCAACGCACGTGAACGTCTACAGTGCGGCTGTTCCCATCATATGTCCATTCCCAAACACGCTCCAAGATAAGATCCCTGGATACCGCGATTCCCTTATGCCTGGCCAGAAATAGGAGCAGTTCGAACTCTTTTGGTTTAAGCTTTAAAGCCTCGCCATCCAAAAATACTTCGCGCCGGTTCTCATCTATAGTTAAATTTCCAAAATTGAGAATCAGGCTCTGCTTTGGGGTAGTCATAGTGCTGGCACTAGATTTAGAAGCAACGTCTTCGCGAATCAGCTCCGTGCGCCGCAAATTTGCCTTGACCCTTGCCATGAGCTCGCGCATGCTGAAAGGTTTGGTGATATAGTCATCCGCCCCCATCTCCAAACCGACTATTTTATCAATTTCCTCTGTGCGCGCGGTGAGCATTAGTATCGGCACACTGAGTTCTTTGCGAATAATCCGGCAAACCTCGAAACCATCAATCTCCGGAAGCATGACATCCAGGATGATTAAATCAGGTTTTCGCTCGCGCGCGAGCTGCAAACCAGCACGGCCGTCTCCGGCCTTCAAAACATCATATCCCTGCCGCTGCAGGTTATACTGGATCATTTCTGACAATGTATTGTCATCTTCAACAACTAATACTTGATAGGCCATTGTTTACCTCAGTAATCCAGCTCCATTCTAACGGGTTATACATCGAATTACCATTAATTTCTTCTGTCCCAAACCGAAATAATCCGATACAATATTATCTAAGGTCAAGTTCCCGCTTAGCCTTTTGGCAAACCAATCAACACAATAGGAGAAATAGATGTTAAATCTCGCCGTTTTGCTAGATGACAGTGCCCGTGAAGTTCCTAATCGAGATGCCGTGATATTTAACGATGTCAAACTAACTTATGCACAGGTTAATGGTGCTGCCAATCAGGTGGCTAATGGCCTTGCAACCTTAGGTATTACCAAGGGCGACAAAGTTGCCCTATCCTGCCCTAATTTGCCCTTTTTCCCGATTATTTATAATGGCATTCTAAAAGCGGGTGCGACTGTTGTACCGCTCAACGTCCTGCTGCGCCCTCGAGAAATCGCTTACCACCTGGCCGATTCAGACGCCAAGGCTTATTTCTGTTTTCAAGGCACGCCGGAGCTGCCGATGGGTAACTTTGGATACGAGGGTTTCCAGGCAGCAGATGGGTGCGATTATTTCTTTATGATTACGGCCGATCCCGCCGGACCATCACCCATTGATGGGACAACCACCTTGGGGCAGTTCATGTATAACCAGCCTCCTACCTTCGATACCGTTTTGACGGACGCTGACGACACGGCCGTCATCTTATACACCAGCGGTACGACAGGCCAGCCAAAAGGCGCGGAATTGACACACAGCAATATGATCATGAATGCCCGGCTTGGGGATAATATGTTCGATTTGGGCAATGATGAAGTTACCCTGATCACATTGCCATTATTTCATTCGTTCGGCCAGACGGTGCAAATGAATATGGGCTTTTATAAAAGATGGACGTTGACTCTTTTACCAAGGTTCGATCCCGCTGCCGCCCTGGCTATTATGGAACGAGATAATGTCTCCGTATTCGCCGGCGTACCGACCATGTATTGGGCTATGCTCAACTATCCCGGAGCAGATAAATTTGATTTAGCCAAAATTTCCGAGAACATGAATCTTGCCGTCTCCGGTGGTTCAGCCATGCCGGTAGAGGTGATGAAAGCTTTCAACAAACGATTCACCGTTAAAATTCTTGAAGGCTACGGTCTATCAGAAACAAGTCCTGTCGCTTCTTTCAACCGGACTGACAAACCCACCAAACCTGGCTCTATTGGTCTGCCGGTTTGGGGCGTCAGCATCCGGATTGTTGACTTGGAGGGGGATGATGTCCCGGTGGGTGAAAAGGGAGAGATATTGATCAAAGGCCACAACGTGATGAAAGGGTACTACAAACGGCCTGAAGCAACAGCTGCTGCATTAGAAAACGGCTGGCTGCACACCGGTGACATCGGTACATTTGATGAGGAGGGTTATATCTACATCACAGATCGTGTAAAGGATATGATTATTCGTGGTGGGTTTAATGTCTATCCACGTGAGATTGAAGAAGTCATGATGACCCATCCCGACATCAGCATGGCGGCCGTAATCGGCGTGCCCCATGATCGACATGGCGAAGAGGTAAAAGCTTTTGTCATTTTGAAAGAAGGGGCTGAATGCTCAGAGGATACAATCGTCGGCTGGTGCAAAGAAAATATGGCTGCCTACAAGTACCCACGAATCGTCGAGATCCGTGGGGAACTACCTATGACAGCCACCGGGAAAATACTCAAACGGGAATTACGTACCGAATAGTCTTACGCCAGTGTGTTCACTTAGCAAACAGAGAAAAAGGGGATTCTCACAGCTTAGAGAATCCCCTTTTATTATTTGTCCGGGAATTTGTAGTTCGTTTCTCTGTGCCTATTTGATAGTGGATCAGAGATGCCCTTGAAAAAAGTTCGTGGCAACGGCCGAGTGGTCAAGAATGTAATTGTAACCACCGAAACGATGTTGGGAGTTGACGAATAATAATTGTTCCGTACAGGGCGTCATATCAGCGATAACGGACACATCTTCTACACTGCCCCATTCATCTCCTGTTCCTTGCAGGTAAAGTACCGGCACATTTCCGCTGCCGCTGGCTGCAAACGCAGGTACTATTCCGGCAAGTCGCGGCCCTCCAAAAAGCTGGTAGAAAAAACCGGAAATCGTACTGATCAGGGGACCAAAAAGACCAAACAAATTAGCGAAAATACGCTTTGAAAATACCATGGGTGTCGTTGGCTGCACGGCAATAGCAGCTTTGATCTTACTGGTTTGAGGTAGGGCGAAAAGGATCGCATTGGCACCCATTGAAAAACCCAGAGCGCCGATTCGTTCGCTATCCACGTCGTCTCGTTCTTCCAAATAAGCAATCGCTCCGAGTAAATCCTTCGCCTCACTCTGACCGAAGGTTACCGGATGGGCTGTCGCACTTTCGCCATGATTTCGTAAGTCGAAAGTGAGGACGTTATATCCTGCGTCATGGAGATCAGAGATCATGCGCAGTAGATCTACCGGCTTGCTGCCTGTTACATTTGAGAACAGCGTTCCCCCTTCAAATCCCAAACGATTCCACTGCCAGCCATGGACAAGCAAGATTGTTGTTCCATCGCGGGTGTTTGCTCCCACAGCCGGTATAAACCAGCCTGATACCCTGAGGCCATCTTGTGCCGGGAACTGCACGTTTTCAAAGGCAAGCCCTTTTTTCTGCGGAGTTGCTGCCAGATGCTGTCGCGTAGGGGCAACCATCATGCGAGTGATATATGCAGAAATCGCCGTTGCCAATCCGAGACTAAAACCTGCTATGGCAAAAAACCAGCGCATTGATCGTCGAAATGTACTCATTCGATCCTCGCTACTTCAATTAAAACAGTGAAGAACAGTGGGATTATACCCCTTTCCCGTATGCTCCCAAGCGAAAAACCTACGCTGTCCCTCCTATTAGCAAACAGAACAAAGACAGGAGGTGTAAACTCTTTGAATCAGGTTAATTCTAATCATCAACTTCAACACCATCAAACAGGTCACGACTGGTTTCACCTTTCATAGGAGTTGGATAGGCGCGAATAAAGTATTCTGAGGAAAGAAATCGGCGCTGTATCCAATCCGGCAGCGATCTAGAATTACTCGTTCCTCCACCCTGGCTCTGATGCTGCGCGCTGGCTAACTTTTTCAAATCCCAATAATGCCGGTAGTTAATACGGGCATGAAGTTTTTCGTTTGGGATCCCTAATTGTGTGTAATCGATATCCTTGTTTCGTCCCATCTTTGTTGGATCTTTTCCACGCAATCGCAGCAATGTGGTAAATAACCAGATCATGCGGTCTGGTAAGGCGGAATAATAAAGGCGTTGGGGTTGATAAGGTGTGAGGCCATTCTGCGGGTATTGCTGCGGATCACCCGCGGCAAAGAAGGCAGCCGTTGTGATTTCGCAGCAGTGGATATGATCGGGATGAAAGTACCCGCCGGTTTCGTCATGGGTAATGACTACCTGAGGTCGCAGCTCCCGAATCAGACTAACAACCTTAGCTATCGGGAGATCGTCATCAATATTGATAAAGGCATCGGGATGCTTATTAGCGGGATCACCTATGTAACCGGAATCACGGAAACCCAGCATATGCAGGTGCCCTCCGAGAACATCAACCGCGGCGTTCAATTCCTGTGTACGAACTTCAACCAGGGAAGCAAGGCTCTCTTCATACCCCTCAGCCACAGAGCCGGCAACACCATCGGTGGCAATTGCAATATGCACATCAACACCTTCATCTGCATAACGGGCTAAAGTTCCCCCTAAACCGAAGGATTCATCATCTGGATGGGCTAAAACGGCCAGTAAGGTAGGTTTCATAACAAGGAATTCCGTGGAAGTAGATTGAAAGCCATGCTTAGATTTTATCGATCAATCGGCACTCCTCATCGCTACAACTGTGCTGATGGCATAGGCCTCTGTATGGGATAGGCTAATCGACCAGGTTTCAAGATTCTGTGTTCTTGCTAATTCTTGGGCGGCGCCGTGTAGTAACAATACAGGTCGGCCGTTTTCTTCGTTTATAATTTCAATTTCTCTCCAGGTTGTATCGCCAATTCCGGTGCCTAAAGCCTTGCTAACGGCCTCTTTTGCAGCGAAGCGCGCGGCAAGTCGATCAACACGGCCGTTACAATAATCCTGTTCCTGCTCCGTATAAATGCGATCGAGAAACCTTTGACCGTACCTGGCAAGACTCTCTTTAACCCTAGCAACCTCAATTAGATCGACGCCAACTGCTAACATGCAATCTTCATCCTCAAAATTTTAATCCGTTTGGCGATAAACTTCGAAATCAGGACCAGCAGGAGATGTTAAATCGACAACGACTTCTCTACCGCCAAAACCATAAACCAGATCATGAGCGCGGACGGTAACTTCGCTTATTTCAGAACTGATTATGATTCCACTCTGATTACGGGTAAAGGGTTGTTCAGTCTCATGTGGATGAAGTAATAAGCGGGTAAAGGGGCTTTCCTCATCGGGCTTAGCAATAGAGCCGTCAGGCATAATAACATCCCAACCGTCTGCATAATCCTCCCAACCTTTATCAGGGTGTTCAACAGTTACAGAAAAATTCCAGGTACCATCCGGTTCTTGGCGAGCTAATACGAACAAGACATCTGCATTTGCTTTCTGATTTAATGAACCACTCACCTGCTGGGTTACTTCTATCGCTGTCATAGTTGAAACGGCCGTGGGAGGCGTTTCGGTCTCTACTGAAGCCGTTTCAGTAAAATGCGGCGATTCATCTCGAGTAGGTATGAACTTCTTATCTGATGCACCTTGCTCAACAGACTCGGTCGGGGTTGCTTCTTGATCCGCCTGAGAAGAACAGCCTACGGTAAATAGGACGAAGAATACCAACAGCAAACCTATTCGCCGCATCCAGGCCATTATGCCGGCACCAAACCCTGTCTATTTCGCTCGGCAACAATTTCAGACATGATCGCTAAGGCAATCTCTTGCGGATTTGCCGCCCCAATATCCAAGCCTATCGGAGCATGAATGTGGTCTGTCTGCTCTTCACCAAAACCCATTCTTCGCAGCCGCGCGAGACGCATGGCATGTGTCTTCGGGCTGCCAAGCGCACCAATATAAAAGACATCTTGATCAAGAAGAATCTTCAAGGAAGGATCGTCAATCTTAGGATCATGGGTTAGTAGGGCAACGGCCGTGTCTGGCGTCAGCTCGATTTCCGAGAAGGCGGAGCGAGGCCATTTGTGAATCAGGCGGTCAATATGAGGAAACCGCGCGTTGGTCGCAAATACACTGCGTGGATCGATCACAATTGTGTAATATCCCATCAGGGTGGCTATCTGGGTAAGGGCTATAGAAATCTCACCTCCACCGACGGCCACAAGAATGGGCGATGTCCGGATCTGTTCAACAAATATTTTTGTTTTCGCGTCCAGGGCAATTACACCTGTCTTTTCGGATTCGGATATAGCACGGGAGACACGAGCTTGCAGCTCAGAGTTCATGCTGCTGGTCATTATTCCTTGCTGATCGAGAACAAGTTTCTGGCCCAATATGGCGGGTTCTCCAATAACCACCGTAGCAGCTACGCCTGCCCTTTCTTCTCGTATCAAACTCCTGACGGCATAGAACGCCGGTAAGTCCAGGTTTTCGACAAAAATATCTATGGACCCGCCACATGCCAGACCCACACTCCAGGCTGTTTCGTTAACAACGCCAAAATGAAGCAGTTCCGGTTGGCCTGATTCTAAAGAATTAATAGAGGCTTCTATGACCGCTCCTTCAACACAACCGCCACTGACAGAACCGCTTAAATCCCCAGCGCTGCTGTAGGCCATTTTTGAACCGGGTCGACGTGGCGCTGAACCCCATGTCATTAGAACAGTAGCAATGGCGATTTTTTCCTGTCCATCATCTATCCAGGCAGTTACGTCGTTGATAATTTCCTTCATTCTACACCCGTGAGATATCTTTAGATGTTTACTAGCTTTCCTCGATTGTACGACTGCGCTGGCCATCCAGCCACAACCCTCCTGAATATGCACTTTAGATGGGAAGGATCAAGGATTAACCTTGATCCTCAATCTTGATTTCGAAGAGTACCGGCCAATATTTACCGGTAACAAAAAGGCGGCCGCTCACATCATTATAAGCTATTCCATTTAGAACAGCCTCCGAGTCTGGACGCATTTGAGGATCTAAAATTCCCGCGAGGTCAATCCATCCAAGGATACGGCCGTCTTCCGGAGAAATACGTGCTATTAAATCCGTGTGCCAAACGTTAGCCCAAATCTCACCATTGACATACTCCAGCTCATTGAGTTGTGTTACCGGGCCGTTCACACCCTTTACCTCGATGCGCCTTACTTCCTCCAATGTCGCAGGATCCCAAAATCGAATCGTTTCCGTGCCGTCACTGACTATCAAATGCGTGCCGTTGTGAGTCAATCCCCAACCCTCGTGCGGATAATAAAATTCAGCAATTTGCTCGAAGGTTTCGCTGTCGTAAATGAAACCAATCTCACTACGCCAGGTTAATTGGTAGATTTTATCTTCGAACAACGTGATCCCTTCACCAAAATAGTTGTCTGGTAAAGCATAAATTTGCTCGACGGTTCCTGTTTGCAGATCGACCCGCCGCAGCGATGAATCCCGGCCGGTTCCTTCCAACAGCGAGCTTAAATCGTCTTCAATGACCAGCCCCTGCGTATAGGCTGTTGCGTCATGAGGGAATTCATTGACGACCCGGTAGCCCCAAATAGGTTCAATGGTTTCAGTAACTTGAATAAGCGGAATGAACGTTGCCTGAATAGTCGGCGATGGCTTTTCAGGACTCACTTTTTGAACTTCTTGAGTTCCCGTTGGCACAAGTTCGGCCGTCTGGGTAACTATCTGAGATGGCACAACCGGCTCAGTATTTAATGGTGCTGTCACCGCCGCTTGGGAAGGTGACGAAGAAGCATTGACTGTTGGAGACCTGACAGATTCAGTGGCGGAAACAAAGATTCCCGCCGGTTCAGACTGCTGAACCTGAGACTGGCAGCCAAGAAGAGAAATAATTATCAAAGAGAGAAGTAATAAATAGCGCATGGTCATTTTGTCTTCATGTCGTGTCAATAGTAATTCGTTGAAGATTATCTATATTAGGACAAACTTTCCTACTCATGTATAAATCTTTAAGAAATGAGACGGCTATCAAAGACGGCCGTTGGAGCTGTGCCTATTTTATGGCATGTCACCATCCCTGATAAATTTTTTTACTTTATTCGAGAGATAGATACCGCTTTTTACCTAAATCTTCGGATTGGCTCAACTTCTTCTCAATGGCCTAAACTTACGATTAACCATTAGTGTCCAACCGGGCTCAAGATGCTATGATTAACAGCAAGATCGACCGGTCGGTCTCATCTAACGAGCAGCAATAAATGACAGGCGAACCAATCAGTACTAAGGAAAAAATCCTCGACGCGGCACTTGATATTTTTTCGCGAAAGGGATTTTACAATACAAAACTAGACGAAATTGTTGAGGCTTCCCGTACTTCCAAGGGGGCTATTTACTTTCACTTCCCGAATAAAGAACGTTTATTTCTGGCATTGGTCGATCAGTTCGCAGACCTGCTCGAGCGTCGCGTTGTGGAAGCGATCCAACATGAAGAAAAAGGGATCAACCGTGTGCGCGTGGCCATGGTTACGATCCTGGACACGTTCGGCCGTTACCGCCGTCCGGCGAAGATACTTCTCGTCCAGGCCGCGGGATTGGGCTCAACATTTGAAGAAAAACGCAATGAAATCAATGATCGCTTCGCCTCTCTTATCCAAACTTATCTAGACGAATCGGTGGAAATCGGCGACATTGGGCCTGTCGATACGGAGATAGTTTCAATCGCCTGGATGGGAGCTATCTATAATGTCGTTATCCGCTGGGTAAATACCGGC
>Ga0316585_10000065_pt1 | contig 17442 bp, 14 predicted proteins | sample S_170502SCrBrC_D_FD_204517 | JGI IMG/M metagenome (GOLD analysis project Ga0316585, IMG submission 204517) | Rhizosphere microbial communities from salt marsh grasses in Alabama, United States - S_170502SCrBrC | ecosystem: Host-associated > Plants > Roots > Rhizosphere | place: USA: Alabama...
GTCGGTGTGATCGTTGGCCTTGACACCCGGCTTGTGCGGGGTGCGGGAATGGCAGGACTCGCACATGATCTTGGGCGCCAGATCGTCCTCGATCAGACTCTTGCGTTCCACGGCGGCCGGCGTCGAGTATATGCGGCCGGCGATGCTGTGAACCTCGGTGGTGTGGCAGCGCACACAGTCGAAATTCTGTCCGTCGACGCCCATGTGGACATCCAATTCCTTGTTCGGTTTCATGAGTGACGAATCCAGGTCCCCGTGCTTGACGCCGTCACCGCCACCGCCGAAAAAGTGGCAAGTGCCGCAGTTCTTGCGGGTCGGCCGACTGACGCTCTGGGCCACTGCGTTCCATTCGGGCGGATTGTAAGTCTTGCCGTTGCCCTTGAAAACAGTCGTTTGCTCCACGGTGAAGCCGGCTCCAGTGGGAAACTTTTTGTAAGACCCGGTTTGTTCGTGGCAGACAAGACAGTCCACCGCATGCGGGTTGCTGAAATCAAAATTCTTGTCTTTCCAGCCATAACCGGCATGGCAGGATGTGCAGCGCGGTTCGTTGGATTGAAGGTTGATACAGAAGTTGTTCATGGTCAAGCCGCCCTTGCCGACTTTCATCTTCGAATCGACATTCGGGTCGAGCCAGTTCCAGTGAATGGTCTTCTGGAATTGTCCGGCGGCGAGTTCGTGGCAGCTGAGACAGGCCTGCGTGACCTCTGGCCCACTGGTAAAGCGCTTTTGCAGAACCGGGTGCAGAGAGTGATCTGCAGTGATCCAGATATGAGGTCCTTTGGTCGCCTGTTGGGCCATGGTGCGACCCGGTGCCTGGTTTTCGTCCAGCACTTGCGTCTGGGTCAGACCCCAGGGTGGCAGCAGCAGCGCGCCGAAAAAAACCACCGCCGCCCATCTCCACATACGATTACAACCTTCCATTGGGTCCTCCGATTGCCATGATTATCTCCTTTGCGGGTGGATGCTCTCACCAAACCAGTGAGTGGAAACTGGTAAAACCGATGGGACGTGAGCCCATTAGATTAACGCGAGCACCTTCTGCTCCGAAGGTTGTTTAGCAAGGCTCATGCCAAGCCCGGAGCTTTCCTGATTATCTTCAACCTATCGAAAAATAACAAAAAAAAATCAGCTCGACCCTTGCCGGAGCGACCGGTTAATGCTATGTTAACCGTTAAGTACTTAACGGTTAACACGTCAGTTAACAAACAGATTGTGTGTTTCGGGTTTCAGCTGCGCCTATGGCCGCGAACCTCCGGTTTGATCGAAGAGAAACTGTCAAGCTTCAGTGAAAATTCCATGTTGTAAATGACACCCAACAAAAAAATCACAATGAATCTATTTTGTTTCAGCATGTGAACCGCGCCTGTCCGCTCACTTCAAAATAAACCCGCCGTCTTTTACCGCGGTTTTTCGGACACTTGGGACACAGCAGCGAAGAAGCACTATTCTTGCGTAACAAAGGAACATGCTCATGCAGATCGCACGATATTGGGAGACCATCGTCAACACGCTTCAGGACGGTTTAATCGTTGTCGATCCGGGCGGCCGCATCCTGTTTTTGAATCCGGCTGCTGAAAAACTGACCGGTTATTCGGCCACAGATATAGTGGGCAACTCCTGCCGGATATTGAACTGCACCGGTTGCCACATCATCGGGCGGGGTATCGCCGAAAAATGGTGCGCACTGTATGCCACCGGCGATGTCAAGGCCAAACGGTGCCTGATCACCAACAAGGAAGGTCGCGCCGTCCATGTCGTCAAGAACGGTTCGGTCCTGCGGGACGAATCGGGTCATATTATCGGGGCGATCGAAACCTTGACCGACATGTCGGTAATCGTCCGTCAGCAGCAGGAAATAGAATCCCTCAGAAAATCCTGTCAGCTGAGTGACGGTTTCCACGGATTGCTCGGAGAGTCTCCCGCCATGCAGCAGGTTTACGAACTGATCGACAATGTCGCCCAGACGGAAGCGCCGGTGCTGATCCAGGGACGAAGCGGAACCGGCAAGGAGTTGGTCGCCCGGGCCATCCACGAAGCCGGGGCTCGCCGTGACAAACCGTTTATAAAGGTCAACTGCGCCGCCCTGAACGAAAACCTGTTGGAAAGCGAACTCTTCGGGCATGTTAAAGGCGCCTACACCGGCGCGGATCGCCACCGAGTGGGACGATTCGAAGCCGCGCACGAAGGAACCATCTTCCTGGACGAAGTCGGTGACATTCCGCCGCCGATTCAGATCAAGCTCTTGCGCGTGCTCGAAGAAAAAGAGATCGAACGGGTGGGCGACCATAAGCCGATTGGGCTGGACGTGCGCATCGTTACCGCCACGAACCGAGACGTGGAGGCCCTGACCGCCCAGGGATTTTTCAGGGAAGACCTCTTCTTTCGCATCAGCGTGTTCCCGCTCCACATCCCGTCGCTTTCCAAACGTCTCGAGGACATCCCGCTGCTCGTACAGCACTTCATCCGCCACAACGTGTTGAAAAGCGGCAAGAAGATCGAGGGGGTGTCAGCCGCTGCCATGGCAGCGCTCACGAATTACACCTGGCCCGGGAACGTCCGGGAACTGCGCAGTGCCATTGAATATGCTTTCGTTCTGTGCAAGGACGCAACAATCGAATACGGGCACCTGCCGCCTAAAATCCTTCAACCGCACCGGTCAAAAGAGCATCGGACGAGTCGAGACAGTCGGACGAAGCTGCGGGAACGCGAGGATCTCGTGCGTGTGCTCCGCCAAGCGGCCGGCAACCAGTCCGAAGCAGCCCGCATACTCGGGGTCAGCCGCGTGACCATCTGGAAGCGGATCAAGAAATACGGCATCAAGAGCCTCGAAAGTAGAGAAACCCTCTGATAAAAGGGTCGCAGAAAAAAATAATTCCTTGACAGCAGTCGACACGCCGTGACATTCTTCAAAAGGGCGGATGACCGATGTGACGGCGCGCGGCTGCCGCGTTCAATGTTGGCCCCTGCACTCTTGCAACAGTACCTGTTCCTTCTCCTCCTCCGTTTTGATAGGTCCCTTTTCGACTCTTTTTTCCCGTTGCAGGTAGCCATTCGTCGTAACCCACGAATGGCATCTATTATTGCCGCCGGGACGTCTTTGTAACATTTTCCATGCTTTTGCCGGATCAACGCCCGTCAACTGATCCCGAAACCAACCACCGAAAGGAGGGAAGCATGGCCGCACAAAAATTACTGCTGCCGTACAATTTTTCGGATTCGGACCGCAAAGCCCTCGATTTTGCCGTCAGCACCTTCGGTCATCGCGACGATATCGAGGTGACCATCTTCCATGCCCATACCCCTCTTCCGTCCATAGATGTCAGCAGTGAGACGGTCACCGGCAGACTGAGCCAGAATATTAATTATCTGAGCCAAAAAGTGTCCGAAGTGGAAACGTCGCTACAGGAAGTCAAAGCTGAACTTGTCCGGCGGGGATTTTCAAATGACAGGGTCAAGCTGAAGTTCAAACCCCGTAAAAAAGAAATCGCCGCAGAAATTATCGACCTTCATGCCGGCGAAAAATTCAACCTGCTGGTCTTGAACCGAAAGGCCGGACGGATCGGACGTTTTTTTACGGGCAGCGTTCACGCCAAAGTGGCGGCAGCCCTGCGGAATGCAACCGTTTGCATCGTCTGCTGAAAACCAGCATCCGTAAATCCGGTGTCATACTTTTTGGGCTCGTTTAAGCGAAGGAGGCATCTCATGGGTATTGAAGAAAAAATCGATATCGATGTGTTTAAAGTGGTCACCCGTGCGATCGCGGAGGCCGAAAACCTGGAGTTGATGACCGGCCACCTTTCTCAGCTTCTGGTCGTCGCACTGGGAATAAAAGGATGCAGCATTTTTGCGTTGAACCATGAATCCCAGGAACTGGAAATCTTGGGCAGCTTTGGACTCAGCGTCGGATATGTCAACAAAGGACCGGTGCTGTCGGCCAAGAGCATCGCTCGAACCGTCAAAGGCGAACCGATTGTCGTGACCGACACGTCCAACTCCGATCTCTTGCAGTACCCCCAGGAAGCGATTGTCGAAGGCGTCCGCGCCGTAGTCTCGCTTCCGATCACCCTGCATGGCCGGGTGATCGGTGCGTTAAGGCTTTATCATTACGACGTCTGGGAAGTTTCGGAACGCGATCTGGACTCGCTGATGCTGCTCGCCGAAATCATCGGCTTGGCCTTGATGTACACCCGCCTCCGGTATGCATTGCTGTCGGTAAAAGAAACGACCAACGAAATTCACACGGTTTGGCTCGAGCCTTTCGGGGTGTAATCAGCCACCGCCAGACAGGAAACAGCGGTCGCTGACGATAACGGCAGGTAACGCGGAATTTCGCCAACTTGCATTTTCGCCTTTTCGGACGACCGCAAGCAAAAATCCCGCTTCCAGGAAAAACCGAGGCGGGATTTTTTTAAATCGATTCTCTCCGGTAAAGTCCTTTCCGGACGATCAGGGAAATACCTCATTGGGCTTGGTTGTGTCACCAGTGGCGTTCGGGTAGTCCGGATAAATGTATGCTTTCTTGTTGTTCTCAATGAGGTCACGCGCCTCCTCCATGAAACCGTTGTAGCGCTTCTTGCACTCGTAAAACCCATGCCACCAAGCGTAGTCCGGTGCCATCATGGCCGACCCCATCCGCGCCCGACGACCTTCGTGGTGCCAAAGCTCGTAGAATTCCACCTCCAGGTGTTCGTCGAAAAAGCGGGTCTTATCCAGCAGGCCTTTCGCGTAGAGGTCGTCGAGCATCTTCTTGGACGGTGCAAAGTAGACGTCGTTGTATTCCGCCACGACCTTGTCGAGCTGGAAGTAATGGTCATCCACCCATTTTTTGCCGTGGCACTGGCCGCAGACGGTCTTCATTTTGTTTCGTTCGGTTTCCCAATTGGTCTTGGCCGGCAGGGCCGCAAAATCCGACGGCCGAACGGTCAGCGGAGCTTGCAGCTCCCAGGATAGACGTTCGGTGACATCATGCGTCGTCAGAGCGGTCCCCGCGCCGGACATGTGGCAGGTCGCGCAGGTGGGGCCGCGGTAATCGACCCCTGCCGTCCAGGTGCCCGGCGCGGCCGTCCAATTGTAAGTGTCTCCAAAAGCCTCGTAAATATCGCCATGCTTGGACTCCATGAAGATCTCGATCTGCGGATGATCGGGTCCCAGATGACATTGACCACAGGCTTCCGGTTTGCGCGCATCCATAACGGAAAAGCGATGGCGGGTGTGGCAACTGGTGCAGCTTCCCTTGCTGCCGTCCAGGTTGACCCGCCCGACGCCCGTGTTGGGCCAGGTTTCCGAGGCCAGCGCACCGTCTTTGTCTTTCAGCACCGTCCCGTGGCAGTGGTAGCAGCCGGAGATCCGCTCGACGTCACTGTTCATTCCCTTGTTGAGCCAGGGATCGATCTTCCAGATGATCTCGATGGTATTGGCGTGCTTGCTGCGGCTGTATTGTGTGGCCTCGTCCGGGTGGCAGCGGGAACAGTCCTTGGGGGTTACCACGCCGGCGACCGGCACCTTATATTCCTGGGTGCCGTATTTATAGTCGGAGCGCTGATACTGCTTATAGTGTTCCTGGCTGACATCCGCATCGGTTTCCTCGGCCTGGTGACAGTCCAGGCAGGTGATGTTGGCGGAGGCATGCCGACTGGCGGCCCAGTCGGCAAAAAGTCCCGGATGTTCGATCTTATGGCATTCAATACAGGCCGTCGCCTCCTTGGGCATGGACCGTTCGATCCTAAACTCCTTCGCTTTGGGCACGTTGGCCGCCAGCAGTTGATTTGAGAAGATACCGGCTGCCAGAAGGCCGGTCCAAGCCAAGACCAAAATTGCTCCTGATTTTCTCATCGCATGCTCCCCCTGAAACCCCTGAAGTGAATTGATTGACCCCCACCCTCAAATGAGCCTCTCCACATTCTGCATGTCAATCGGTAAGGACGGTTTGTGCGGTTTGAACTGCGCGGTTCCGCGCACAATTACTTCCTGCATTTTTCGAAAAAGGACGCTTCTCTCACGATCGAAATGGCTTTTGCACTAGTATGTCGCCAATGGTCGCCATCTTTTCCCTTACCGCATCGGTCGACTGTCCCTGGACTGTAGCGCCGGTTTACAAGCCGGTGCTGCGGTAGGATTCTTCGTACTGTTTGTAGCGGTAGACCGCGCTCCGCGTGTGGACCAGGTTCCGGTGACAGTCCACGCACTTTTTTTCGTAACCGGGTCTCGGGTAGAGGACCGCCCTGTGCGCCAGCATGGCCCCTCTTTTGTTTGGAATGTATAAGATATTGCGGTGGCATTTTTGGCATTGCTCGTTTTTGAAAGAGGCGTAGGCCTTTTGGCGATTTTTCTCGTGGTCGTATTCATCCAGGGTAAAAAAGTGGATGAATACGTCTTTGATGCCGTGCGCCGTTTTGGTGTAGAAAAAGTCGATGGTGTCGTGCGGAGCCGGCAGATGGCAATCCATGCAGTCGGCGACGAACCCTTGGGCGTTGTTTACGTGAGTGGAGGTTTTCCAGGTGTTGTAGGCATAATGAATCTCGTGACAGGAAGCACAGAACTCCGGCGTGGAGGTTCGTACCATCGTATAGTACGTCATGCTGAACAAGGGGAAAGCAATGATAATTCCCAGGAGAACGAGGAATGCACTGATGATATATTTTTTTTTCATCTGCAGGATTCCTTGGTGAGTGGGAGGCGAGGGGGCGGTTCCATTTTCCGGAGCGCCTGCTGGCGGCTCGAACCCCTATGAGCACCTTTCTGGCTTCCTGAAATATAGTGGCACTCCACCGTACAGAGTCTATGCGGAGAAATCAATACACAATCCTTTTGTTTTAAGAAAAAAGCTCCCTATTGTTGGGAGCGGCATCGGTGGTCCTGTTTTTGACAACCGGCAAGGGCTGGTATAGATTACCCCTAAAGTTTATTTTTGAAACCGTGATACGAACTGTTTCGATTTTTCCCGTCGACACGTCATCAATGGAGCAGTGAAATGGGCCTTCCGAAAGAGCATCGCGAAGCGACCTGTAAGATGGATGCGGAAATGGACTCCAGCCTGCGCGACCGTCTTCCGTCGATTGCCGAGAAAATTATTGAAAGCTGCACCGATGAAGGCTGTTTCACCCACGTAGACTTCGAACCGATACCGTCCAAACAGTCGGTCATCGACATTATCGAAAAACTGCGCGAAGTGATTTTTCCGGGATACTTCAACCGCGAAAAACTCGATCCCGTCAATCTCAAATATTACATGGGGCAAACTGTCTCGGTTCTCTTCGACCTGATCTCCGAACAGGTAACCCTCAGCATCCGCCACGACTGCTTTCGCTACGACAAACCCTGCAGCGAGTGCCGCGACCGCGGTCACGAGGTGGCGCTGGCGCTGCTCGAAGAAATCCCGGAGATCCGTGAAATTCTCGCCACCGACATCCAGGCGGCTTACGACGGCGACCCGGCTGCGCGGAGCACCGACGAAATTATCTTCAGCTACCCGGGCATCTTTGCAATCACCATCTACCGGGTTGCCCACAAACTGCATGAACTCGGCGTACCGCTGCTGCCGCGGATCATGACCGAGTACGCTCACAATCTCACCGGCATCGACATTCATCCCGGCGCCCGAATCGGCGAAAGATTCTGCATCGACCATGGAACCGGAATCGTCATCGGTGAAACCACCGAAATCGGACGCGACGTCAGAATCTATCAAGGCGTGACACTAGGGGCGCTCTCGCTTCCCAAAGACGCCGGTGAAATGCTCAGAGGCAAGAAGCGCCACCCGACTATCGAAGACGACGTCATTGTCTACTCCGGAGCGACGATCCTGGGCGGCGACACGGTCATCGGTGCCCGTTCAGTCATCGGGGGCAATGTCTGGATCACCCAGAGCGTGCCGCCCGACACGAAGGTTATCATGGAACCGCAGCAGCAGAAATTCAAGTAACACCGGACGCCCATGGCCGGGAGGGTGCCGAAAGACAAAACCGTTAAGGAGAACCCGATGCATTATTTTTCAAATATCGCCAGCACGATCGGTTCCACCCCGCTGGTGCGCCTGAACCGGATGGCCGAGGGCCTGGAAGCCAAAATCTTCGCCAAATTGGAATTTTTCAATCCCCTTGGCACTGTTAAAGACCGGATTGCCGTTTCAATGATTGCAGCCGCCGAAAGGGCGGGCCTGATAACGCCCCGCACTCTCATCGTCGAACCGACCAGCGGCAATACCGGTGTCGCGCTGGCTTTCGTCTGCGCGGCCCGCAACTACCGTCTGTGTCTCACCATGCCCGACACCATGAGCATCGAGCGACGTAAACTGCTCAAACACCACGGCGCGCAATTTGTGCTCACACCGGGAGCCGAAGGCATGAAAGGAGCGATTGCAAAGGCCGAGGAAATATTGGCATCGGAAGAGGACAGCTACATGCCGAACCAGTTTGCCAACCCGGCCAATCCGCGCATCCATCGGGAGACGACAGCCGAGGAAATCTGGCGCGATACCGAAGGCCGGGTGGACTTTCTGGTGGCCGGAGTGGGAACCGGCGGCACGATTACCGGCGTCGCGCAGGTCATCAAACCGCGCAAGCCGTCGTTCAAAGCGGTGGCGGTGGAACCGACAGGTTCCCCGGTGCTTTCTGGCGGGCAGAAGGGCCCCCACAAGATCCAGGGTATCGGAGCCGGCTTCATACCCGAAGTGTTGGACCGGTCGCTGCTCGACGATGTCGTTCAGGTGACAAACGAAGACGCCTTCGAAACCGCTCGGCTCTTGGCCAAAACAGAAGGTATCCTTGGCGGGATTTCTTCGGGTGCCGCCGTTTGGGCTGCCCTGAAAGTTGCTGCGCAACCGGAAGCGCGCGGCAAGACGATTGTCGCCATCCTGGCCAGCACCGGTGAGCGATACATCAGCACGGAGCTGTTCGAGGACTGAGGATCCCAGAAAATAATAATTCCACATTTTGCTTGTCTTTTGGCTCGTCTACTGCGTTACATCCACCGACACGTATATCGATATGCGCCGCTGGATGTGCCTTGGTGACGAACCCAAATCCGGCGCGATCTTGTGGAATTATTTCTTACCGTGACCCTGAACCCCGGTCGGTCATATCGAGAACTGCGCCACCAGGGGGGTCAGCCTGTCCTGACTCTCGAGGATCAAGTCCACCACCTCGCGCACGGCCCCCCGGCCGCCAGCGGCGGCGGTGACATAATCGCTGGCGCTCTTGACCGCTTGCCTGGCATCGGCCACGGCCGCGCTGAAACCCACCCGCTTTATGATGCAGAGATCCACCAAGTCGTCGCCGATAAAAGCGATGTCCGTGTCGGCCAGATTGAAACGGGCCTTGATGTCGTGATAGGCGGCCAGCTTGTTGATCTCGCCCTGGACCACCGCATCGACCTTCAATTCCTCGGCTCGCCGCCGGACCATTTCCGACATGCGGCCCGTAATGATGCCGGTTTTAAGACCGGCCATGCGCGCCATCGCCATCCCCATTCCATCGTGGATGTTGAAAACCTTGAGCTCCTCACCGGTCGAAGAGTAAATAATCTCCCCACCGGTCATCACCCCATCCACATCCATTAAGATCATTTTGATATGCTTCAACTTTTCCTTCATCACAATTTCCCCCGGTCACCCTTGATATTCAAATTTACTCATCAATTTTTCGGTAAACCCATGAAGCAGAAAAAATTCCTGGAAGGTTCGGCATGCAATGCCCTCTCCATCATGTTTTTATACCTGCCTGTAGGATTGCATAGCGTGTGCGGTCCCGCAGCAGCTCGGCGTGGGACCCCTGTTCGACAATGCGACCGTCTTCCATGAGTAATATCCGTTCAAAGCGATCGAGACCCACAAGGCGGTGGGTAATGAAGAGGACGGTTCTACCGCCGGTGACGTCGAAGAGCGCCTTCATGATGTGGCGCTCTGCCGCACGATCGAGCCCTTCAGTCGGTTCGTCCAATACCCATATCGGGGCATCGCGCAAGATGGCCCGCGCCAACGCCAAACACCGCGCCTGACCTCCGGAGACCAGGCGCCCGGATTCGCCGATCCAGGTGTCGATGCCTCGCGGCAGGGATGTGACAAAATCTGCCAGCCGCACGGTCTCGAGCGCCTGCCATAACTCGGGTTCCGTGGCACCAGGTCGAGCGATCAATAAGTTATCGCGCACACTGGCATTGAACATATGCGCCTGTTGGGAGACGAGTGAAACGCTCTGTCGCAGGTCGCTCTCACTCAAACCGCGAATGTCTTTTCCGTCAATTCGAACACTTCCGCTCTGCGCATCCCAAAAGCGGACCAGCAGGTGCGCCAGGGTCGATTTGCCGGCACCGGTCGGCCCCAAAACGGCAAAGCGCTGGCCTCCCGGCAAATGGAAATGAATGCCGTGGACGGCGTCAGCGGCGTTTTCAGTGTAACGAAAGCTCACTCTGTCAAAGCTCACGCCGAAGTGACGCAAAACGACCAGTGAGTTCTCCGGAAATGTCACCGGCGGCTCGGCACCGACTACTTCCAGCAATTCTCGGGCGGCTTCCCGCGTGCGACCGAGGTATTGATAGGCTGACGGCAGCGGCATCAGGGCGTCGAAAGCCGCCAGGACGGTTAAGGCAATCATGGCCAGATTGGCGCCGTGAAGCACGCCGCTGCTGACCAGTGCCGCCCCGTGATACATGGCCGAAAGAACGGCTAAACCGGAGATGAACGTGATCCCGGCGGATGAAACACCCCGAATGTGGCTCATACGCCGCTGCTCGTCCAGCAGATGGCGGTGGTCTCGTTCCATTTGGCCCAGGTAATCCCGACGGCGATTGAAAATCAGCAATTCCGGCAGTCCCTGAATGCCTTCGACGATTTGGATGCGCAACTGCGTCATTAGATGGGACAATCGCCTGCCGGCGGCCGCGCCGGCGATGCCGGCCATAGCGGAAAGTCCGAAGCCGGCGACAACCAGCCACCCCAACGTCATTAGGGCAATCAACTGGTCGAAAAGCGAGAGAAAAACCGTCAACCCGGCAACAAGGAACCCGACCACCAGGCTCGGAGACAAAACCCGCACGTAAAGGTTGTCCAGAGCGTCGATGTCGGCCAAGACGCGATTGAGGATATCACCGCTGCGATAGCGCATCAGTCGCGCCGGCGCGAGCGGTTCGATCCGCTCGTAAAACCAGATCCTCAGGCTTTCCAATATCCGAAAAGTCGCATCGTGGGAAACGACTCGTTCGACATAGCGTGCCAGGGTTCGGGAGATGGCAAATATTCTGACACCGATGCTGGGGAAGAAATAGTTGAACGTCTGGGCCGCCGCCGTCGACATACCGGCAAAGGCGGCTGCCGACAGAAACCAGCCGGAAAGTGCCAGAAGGCCGACGGTCGCCGTCGTGGCGATCAGGCCGAAAAGTGTACCCGCAATCATCCATTTCCAATGCCGGATCAGCAGATGGACGAATGCGTGTAAAGAACGGTTGCGGTCAGGCATCGGTCATCCCTCCTGCACCCTTTGCTGCCAGTCGGCAAAAAGCCCCACCGGAGGCCAGCAATTCCTTGTAGGTCCCCTTTTCGACGATGCGGCCGCTCTCCAGGACCAGAACTTGATCGGCGCGCCGCAGATTTTCCAGGCGATGGGTGATGGTGAGAACGGTGCGCCCCATAGAAAGGTCAGCGAGGGCGGTCAGCACCAACTGGTCGTTTTCGGCGTCCAGGCCGGCGGTCGGTTCGTCCAACAGCAGCAGCGGTGCGTCTTTGAGAAAGGCGCGGGCCAGCGCAACCCGCTGAGCCTGCCCCCTGGACAAGCCGAACCCCTTCTCACCCACCGGCGTGTCCAGACCGGCGGGCAGATGGCGGCAGAATTCGAGCACCCTGGCCGCACGGGCGGCGGATTCCAGCTCGGCGGCGGTTGCGGCCGGCCGGCCGAGCAGAACGTTCTCCCGTATGGTTCCGTGGAACAGGACCGGGTTCTGACCGATCCAGGCCAGATGGCGTCGCCAATGCTCGGGGGCAAGGGTGTCAAGAGCAATCCCGTTGATCCGAATGCTTCCGGCGGTCGGAACGACGAAACCCATCAAGAGGCTTAGGAGGGTGGTCTTGCCGGCACCGCTGACGCCGACCAGTGCCATATGGGCACCGGCCGCCACTTCGAAATCGACGCCCTTCAGAACCGGCTGCCGCCCGGCGTCATAGGCAAAGTGCACCGACTGGTATGACACGCCGACAGTGTTTATCGGGGGCAGCCGGACGGTACCGGCCGACGACCGCAGCGCCTTGTCCGACAGAACGTTGAGAATTTCCCCGGCAGCCCCGATCGCTGCCGCACGCGCATGGTAATGGGTGCCGAGTTCCCGCAATGGCAGGTAAAAGTCCGGTGCCAGAAGCAGAATGAAAAATCCACCGGCCAGGGTAAGGGGTCGACCGTAATCGCCGAACGGAAGGTATCCCAGATAATGCATACCGAGGTATACCGCCACCAGTGCGATACCCATGGAACTGAAGAACTCCAGCACCGCAGAGGAAAGAAACGCCACCCTCAACACCCGCATGGTCTGCCGACGGTAGTCGGCCGATAGCTTGGCCACCCTGGCGCGCTCCGCCCGACTGCGGTCGAAGAGCTTCAGCGTGGCGAGTCCCTGTAGAACGTCCAAAAAATGGGCGCTCAGACGCGACAGGGCCTGAAAGTTGCGCTGGCTGATGCTCTCGGCGCCCATGCCCACCAGGATCATGAAGAACGGGATCAGAGGTGCGGAAAGGGCCAGCAGCAAACCGGCCGCCCAGCTAAGGGGTAGGACGAAAGCCAAAATAGCGATCGGAATCATAACGGCCAGAGCCAGTTGCGGCAGGTAAAATGCGAAAAAGTCCTGCAGGGCTTCGACCTGCTCCAGGAGGGTGCTGGCCAAGCCGCCGGTTCTCTGGCGCTCGGTGTAGGCCGGACCCCGGTCGAAAATGTGTTGCATGAGAGCCCTGCGCGTCTCCTCCCGCACGCGAGCACCGGCCTGAAAACCGGCCGCCTCGCGCCCCCAGGCCAAAACCGCCCGCACGACGACCACGCCGGCCGAACCAATAAAAAGCGGTGTCAGCAGGTTGCGCGGCAAACGATCGATGAAGGCGCCCTGGATGATGTTGGCCAACAAACCCGCCTGAACCACCGTCAGCAAACCACCGGTCATACCGAGGCCGACCGACAGCAGCACCCAGAGATGCGCCGGACGGGCGCTCTTGATGAGCCAGCGCAAACTGCTTTTATCGCTCGCTGTGCGAAGCGGTTCCATGGCAAAACCGTTGACAATGACCAAGGGCTTATATTACGTGATGTTACAGGTTGTAGAGCCCTCGGGTAAGTTTCGTAAAATGGGTTAGCAAAACACCCTGCTTCTTCTACTGTTTAAACCATTAAGCGCCGGTCAACAATGAAAAACGGATTGAAGCCGTTCCAAAGGAGCCTTCACCATGCCGCCCTCTGAACTATTCGTCGATCTCTCCCGCTTGCAATTCGCTCTCACGGCCATGTACCACTTCATCTTTGTCCCACTGACCTTGGGACTGTCCTGGATACTGTTCATCATGGAGTCGGTCTATGTGATGACCGGCAAACAGGTCTACAAGCACATGACCCGTTTCTGGGGCAAACTCTTCGGCATCAACTTCGCCCTGGGCGTAACCACCGGCTTGACAATGGAATTTCAGTTCGGCACGAACTGGTCTTACTACTCGCATTATGTCGGCGACATCTTCGGCGCTCCGCTCGCCATCGAAGGCCTTATGGCCTTCTTCCTCGAATCGACCTTCGTCGGGCTGTTCTTCTTCGGCTGGGACCGGCTCAGCCGACGCGCCCACCTGGCGACGACCTTCATGGTGGCCTTGGGCTCCAACCTGTCGGCACTGTGGATCCTGGTGGCCAACGGCTGGATGAATTACCCCGCCGGCGCCGTTTTCAACCCTGACACGATGCGCATGGAACTAACCAGCTTCAGCGAACTGTTTTTCAATCCGGTGTCCCAGGTGAAGTTCGTCCACACCGTGGGTGCCGGTTACGTGACCGCATCGCTGTTCGTCCTGGGTATCAGCGCCCTGTACTTGCTGAAAGGGCGTGACCTGGCTTTTGCCCGGCGCTCGTTTGCCGTGGCGACCGGTTTCGGGCTGGCCTCGATCCTATCGGTCATCGTCCTGGGCGACCAGAGCGGCTTCGTCACCGGTCAGGTTCAGAAGGTCAAACTGGCCGCCATGGAAGCTCACTGGGAATCGGATCCAACCCCTAACCCGTTCACTCTGTTCGGCTTTCCGGATCAGGAAGCTCAGAAAACCAGAGCGGCCATCAAGATTCCCTGGCTGGGCAGCATTCTGGTCACCCGTTCGCTGAACGAACCGATCCCGGGCATCAAGGAGCTGCTCGCCGAACACGATGGCCGGATCCGCAAGGGAATCACGGCTTATGGCCTACTGGAGAAAATGCGCAATGGCGACAGCTCGGAAGAAACAGCCCGGCAGTTCCGGGCGGTGCAGGAAGATCTCGGGTACGGAATGCTCCTGAAACGTTACACGCCCAGGGTCGTGGACGCCAGCGAGGCCCAAATCCAGCAGGCAGTCCGCGACACCATCCCGAACGTGTCCGTGATGTTCTGGAGTTTCCGTCTGATGGTCGGGCTGGGGTTTTACTTCCTGTTTCTGATCGCCCTGGCCTTTTACTACTGTGCCAGGCGCGTCTTCGAGCAGAAACGCTGGTTGCTAAAGATCCTGCTGGTCAGTCTGCCTCTGCCGTGGATAGCGATATGGGCCGGTTGGATCGTCGCCGAATACGGCCGGCAACCGTGGAGTATCGGCAATGTGCTGCCCACCTTTCTATCGGCCTCGAGTCTCACCACGGGCGATTTGATCGGCAGTCTGATCGGGTTGACTCTGCTCTACACCATGCTGCTGGTCGCCGAACTCTACCTGATGGTCAAATTCGTGCGCATCGGCCCCAGTAGTCTGCACACCGGCCACTACCACTTTGAGCAGAAGGCTGCAACGGAAGCGACCGGTTGAAAGTGGACCGTCGAAGGAGATTGAACAATGCCGTTTTTGTTTGATTATCTGACCTTGAAGCTTATCTGGTGGATCTTCGTCTGCGTGCTGCTGGTCGGCTTCGCCCTGCTCGACGGATTCGATCTGGGCGTCGGCACCCTGCTTCCCTTTCTCGCTCGCACCGATGAACAACGCCGGGTTCTGCTCAATGCCATCGGCCCCACCTGGGAAGGCAACCAGGTGTGGTTCATCACCGCCGGCGGCGCGATGTTCGCGGCCTGGCCCTTCGTCTACGCCACGGCCTTCTCAGGATTTTACTGGGCCATGCTGCTGGTTCTCTTCGCGCTCTTCTTCCGCCCCGTAGGCTTCGAGTACCGCAGCAAAGTCGCCGATCCTCGCTGGCGAAATGCCTGGGATTGGGGGTTGTTCGTCGGGGGGGCCGTGCCGGCGCTGGTGTTCGGGGTCGCCTTCGGCAACCTGCTCCAGGGGGTTCCTTTTGAACTCGACGGTTTCATGCGGCCGACCTACACCGGCAGCTTCTGGGGTCTCCTCAATCCCTTCGGCCTGCTGGCCGGCGTGGTGAGCCTGTCAATGCTGGTCACGCACGGGGCGCTTTACCTGCAGCTGCGCACCGAGGGTGAACTGAACGCCCGGGCGGCAAAGGCGGCGCGTTGGTTCGGCGCTCTTTTCATGGCCGCATTTGCGCTGGCAGGCGTCTGGCAGGCGGTCGGCATCGAAGGCTTCCGAATCGTCGCCATACCCGATCCCGGTGGCGTCGTCAGCCCGCTGAGCAAAACGGTAGAAATGGTCGAAGGGGCATGGATGAGGAACTACAGCGCCTATCCCTGGACGATGTCGGCACCAATCGCCGCCTTTGCCGGGGGCCTCCTGGCCCTGCTCTTTTCGGCCGCAAACCGCACCGGTCTGGCATTCGTCTGCAGCGGTACGGCCGTGGCCGGAGTCATCATGACGGCAGCGCTGGCCATGTTCCCGTTCATCATGCCCTCCAGCATCCAGCCGAATGTCAGCCTGACGGCCTACGATGCCGTCTCCAGTCATCTCACCTTGAACCTGATGTTCGTAGCGGTGGTGGTCTTTCTACCGATCGTACTGCTCTACACCAGCTGGGTCTACAGCGTTCTGCGGGGCAAATTGTCCGAGGATAAGATACGGAAGGAAACCCACACGGCTTACTGAGCGTAACATACAAAACGGTAAAGAGGAAATTATCATGTGGTATTTTTCCTGGATTCTCGGTGTACTGCTCGCCTGCGCCTTCGGCATTATCAATGTCATGTGGATGGAAGCCGAAGAGATGCTGGAGCCAGTGGAGGATGATCGATGATCCTCCCTGAACCCCTTTAACGAGAGAATGGCCCATCATGTATCTCGCCCATTTTGAATTGCACGAGAAGCCGTTCCAGCTCAATACCGACCCCCGATTCCTGTGGCTTGGCCAAGACCACAAGGAAGCACTGGCCACTTTGAGATACGGCGTCCTGGAGAACAAGGGGCTGCTGCTTTTGACCGGGGAAATCGGAACCGGTAAGACGACGCTGGTCAGCGCCCTCGTCGATCAACTGGGTGGCAAAAGCCTTGTCGTTGCCCAGCTGCCCGACCCCGGCTTGACGAGAGAGGAATTCTTTTATCTGGTTTCACGCAAATTCGGCCTCGACCAACCGGTGCGCGACAAGCAGACCTTCACCGACACATTCGGCGAATTTCTGGATGATATTTGTACCCACAGTAAAAAAGCCCTGCTCATCATCGATGAAGCCCAGATTATGGACAGCCGTGTACTGCAAGAGGTTCGTCTTCTGTCCAACTTGGAATACCGGCACACCAAGCCTCTGAATATTTTCCTGGTCGGACAAACCGAATTCAATCAAAAGCTGTTAAAGCCGGAAAATAGGGCGATAAAGGAACGTATAGCCGTCAACTGCAACCTCAAACCACTGGTCGAAACCGAAACCGCCGCTTACATTGCTCATCGTCTCCAAACGGCGGGAACCCGTAAAAGGCTATTCACGGATGATGCCGTGCGTGAAATCCAGTCCTTTTCGAAAGGGTCACCTCGCCAGATCAACATTCTCTGCGACCTCGCCCTCGTGCGCGGGTACGCCGAAAACGCCAAGATCCTCGACAGCCGGATGATCAAGGAATGCGAGGAAAGGATTCTCGTCCATGACGGTTCGAACGGTCATTCCCGGCAGGCGCTCAGAACACTTGAAGACACATCGCGACCGGAATTCTTCGAGGTTGATGCTCAGAATGATGTCCAGCCTTGGGCCGGACCGACGAGAGGCGTCAAGCGCTACGGCATTTTGGCGCTGGTGGTACTGTTGCCGGGCTTATTTATCTTCTTTGCGCTATGGAACAGTGGTCTGATCAAAAAGGTCGCGCAAGCACTGGACAAGACCTCGCTGATTCACTTGCAGACCACTCGTGAGCACGCACCCGGCACGACCACAACATCT
>Ga0316585_10000068_pt1 | contig 17343 bp, 16 predicted proteins | sample S_170502SCrBrC_D_FD_204517 | JGI IMG/M metagenome (GOLD analysis project Ga0316585, IMG submission 204517) | Rhizosphere microbial communities from salt marsh grasses in Alabama, United States - S_170502SCrBrC | ecosystem: Host-associated > Plants > Roots > Rhizosphere | place: USA: Alabama...
ACAGGGCCAGGCCCGCGCCAATAAGTGACAGAATGGACAGGAAATGCTGATCAAACCCTAGCTCGTCGATCATCCACCATGTTTCTCCTGGGCCGGGTGTCGGCATGGAGCGGTAAACAAAAATTATTATCGCCGTGCCAACCAGCACCCGGCGTGCCTCCACATCGAGAACCCGTACGAGGCGGGTCATCAGAAAAACTACGATGGCCATCGAGCCGGCGAAGATGATTTCCTGGTTATAGGGTACGTCACTCAGCCCCATGGAAATGGTAAAGATGACGAATGTCAGACTGCCACCCAGAATCCACCAGTTGGGGGTGGTTTTTTCCAATTGGCCATGGAGCATTTCCCAGGCCGCCTTCCACTCAATTCCCTTGCGGTGTAACCGGCGCAGGTCACGCGTTTTGAGCAAGCCGCCCAGCATGACGCCAAGTACCGAGATGATCGGGATAAAGAACGCGTATTGATAGATTTGGATATAAGTCGCCACCTTTTCGGTTTCACCCATGGTGTCAACGTTTTCGAACATGAAGACATTTAGCAGAGCTACGATAATGCCACCACTTATGATGGCGACACGACCGAGGGTTTGCATGGTTGTGTGCATCAAACGGATGGTTTCAGCCGCAATCGGTTCACCATCACGGTTCACACGCGGCACAGCTTCCACGGTCATGGCATCGGCAACTACGTCCTGGATTACGTAGCCGACAGGTCCCAGCAGGGTGCTGACAACATACCATGTCCCGATCGGCATAATTTGATGCATGGCGTTGGGATAAGCCAGCAGGCCAATCATAATTCCGAGACTGGCTGCGATCAGGCCAGCTCCCATGAAGACCAGAATAGATTTATAGCGCCACATGAGGTCTACTAAATGGCCAACGGGCATTTTCAGCGACCAGGGCACGTTGATCCAGAATCCGAGCGAAGCAAGAAACGCAGCGGACAGACCGAGGTAGTCCTTGACGAAAAAGGTGCCGACAATTCCGGTCAGACCGGAGATACCGGCAGCGAGATAGACCATCAGTGGTGGTAGATAGGAAAGCCTGAATTCACGGCCCAATTCAAGAATATTGCGATCAATCCAGTGAAAAATTCGGCCTGTCATGCTGCTCCTTTCAGGGTCTCTGGATGACAGGTTCCCATGCTGTGCGGATGAGGGGTATGCTTGCGTTAAGAATTGTATGCGAATTTTAAACGATTAAAAACAGGTGGCGTAATGTCGGGCACTGGCGTCGGGAGAGGATTTTGATATCGGGCCGGATTCACACTGCGCGGGCGCAGCGGTGGATCTGGTTTGCAAATCGCGCCATGGGGCGATGACAAAGATTGCCAGTTCCGACCCTTTGTCGAGTGGATTCACCGGGAACCTGACGGCAACAAAATACGTATAATGGACAGCGATTAATCAGAACAGAAAACTGCGGGGAATGATTATGGAAAAGCTTTATAAAGTACATTGTTTCTGGGAACTCCTGGCGGAAGAAAATTATTCCAAGTCCGGCAACGTGGAGAATTATGTCGAGATCAATCTGACCAAGGATATTTTTTTGCCGTTTCCGCCATTCCCGAAGCTGAACATCCAGACTGGACATGAAGATTTTGTGGTTGAGGACGTGTACGTAAATATCAAGGACATGGAGCTCACCGGAATGTACGAAATAAATGTGGACGGCGGCAATATCACATTGCCGAAACGGGACATTCCCCAGTGGCTGGCTATACGCAAACAGAGCGGTTGGAAAATCAACGTACTGGCCGGGGATATCGAAATATAGCTGATACCCGCAGCATGCTGGAATGATGCGCAGGTGGTGCGGTAATCTGCATTTATATGGCTGAGATGCAGGTAGAATAGTTGACTATGTTCTGGAATAACAAGGGACCACGTATGCATACCCTCACTACGGGGCTGAGCCGGAAGATCCTGATGCGGCTGCTGGTCGGCATCCTGATCCTGATGGCGATTCTCGGGTTGAATCTGGACTATCTACAGTCCCTTTACTTCAGTGACCAACTAACCATCGTTGGCTGGGTGATTAACGGCTCTATTGTGCTGTTATTCATTCTGGGGCTGGTCAGAATCGCGCGGTTGCTGCTGCGCTATGCGCGTGAAGAAGCCGCCCTGCACAAGGTTGTCGGAAATGTCGAGGCAGGCTTGTCTGATACCCTCAAGGGTGTTAACCCTAATTCCCTGATAAGCCAGCGCTACCTGGCTGTCTCCCAACTGCACGAGAAGCATGCCGCCATCAATCACGCGGCGCTGGCTTCGACACTGCTGGCCGGCGAAAGCACGCGGCTGTCGTTCCCCCGCTTCGTCAACAGCATCCTTATTCTGGTTGGAGTACTGGGCACCATCATTTCTCTGTCTATTGCACTCCTGGGGGCTTCGCACCTGATGGATGTCAGCCAGGGCATTGGCGGCGACATGGGGATGGTGATCCATGGCATGTCCACCGCCATGTCCACCACCATAACGGCCATTGTCAGTTACCTGTTTTATGGATATTTCTATCTCAAGCTTACGGATGTACAGACTCACTTGCTGGGTAACCTGGAACAGGTGACGACCCTCTATCTGTTGCCGAAATTTTCAGGCAGCGAGGAAAGCATGCTGGCGGAGGTACGGGGGCTGGTCAGTAGTCTTTATCAGGTGGCCCGGCAAATGGAGCTGGGCCAGTCGCAATACACCGAGGCGGGTAGCCAGCTCAACGGTATCATAAATCGGTTGGGTTCAGATATGAATGTGCTAACGCGTGACATCGCAGAGATCAAGGCCATCTTGCGTGATGGCTTCCGTCTACCGGCAGGAGATGCGGAATAATGCAGCAGGGTTTTATCGACCTGCGGCAAAATCAGGAAGCCGGGAACTCTGCGGAACATTTCTGGCCCTCCTTTACCGACATCATGACGGTGATCGTCATGATTTTCATGCTGGCCAGTGTGGTACTGGTGATCCGCAACTGGGAATTACTTGAAAATCTGAAGCAGAGTATTCAGGCCGAACGCGACGCTTCGGAAGGACTGCGTTTCAAGTCAGAGGAAAACGCTACTTTGGAAGAACAACTGGCGCAAACCCAGTACCAGTTGTCCATGTTGAACATGCAATTGATGCAGGCCGAAGAATTGGCAGCCCAGCAGGCTGGTACGCTTAAGTCGCTTGAAGGCGACAAGCGTCAGCTGCAGGAAAATCTCACCGCGGCCAATGATCATTTACTGCGGCAACAGGCTCAATTGCGGCAGGCCAGTGAGGCATTTGCCGAGCTGCAACAGCAGTACCAGGCACAATCCCGCCGGATAGAAGGGTTGCAAGACCAGGTGACCGGCCTCGAAGCCGAAAATCGTCGTCAGTCAGATCGCATCAACACTTTACTGGAGGAGGACAGTCATAATTCGGAGCAGCTGGCAGCGCTGCAGGGTGAGTACGGCGTGTTGAAGAAGAAATACGACAAGCTGGTCAAACCGGCGCGTACCCCCAAGGGAAAATATGTGGTCGAGGTGCGTTACCGCAAGCAGAACGGCAAGTACAAAATTCAGTTTCGCAACCAGGCTGACAAACAGTTAAGTAGCGTGTCACGCAACACCCTGGACAGAAAATTGGCTGAGCTCAAAAAAGCGCATCCCAACAAGCTGTATATCAAGATAATTATTCCGGCTGACAGTGGCCTTTCCTATGCGGAGGCATGGGACTTCATGAAGTCTGTACTTGAGAAATATGATTATTATTATCAGGATTAGGCGGCAACAGGGGACGTTTCGTGAATACCTGAAACGGACGAAACAGATTCGGAACAGAACTGGAACTGATAATTGACAGAATGATATGAAAGACAAATGTGAATATTGCGATGAAGCGCATGGCGAACTGCCAATGGATATCGCCTATAAACGGCCTTATCATTATTTCTTGATTCCGGAAGATGAAGTAGAGAAGCGCATACGGATCAATGATGACTTGTGCGTCATCGATGAGGAAGTGTGCCTGATTCGGGGACTGCTATCCGTTCCTGTGGCGGATAGTGAACGAGAATTCAAATGGGGGGTGTGGGCGGTTATTACGAAACAGGATTTTGCTCGCTACCTGGAGCTGTGGGACGTGGATTACCCGGACATAGAACCGTTTGTTGGGATGTTGTCCTGCGATCCACCCGGCTATGAAGGGATCCTGCATGCCGAAGTCGAGATTCATATCGGCAAGTCTTCACACCGGCCACAATTTCGGCTCAGGCCAATTGAACATCGCATGTATGAAGAGCAGCAGGCTGGCATCACGTTGCAACGTGTGCATGAAATTGTGCGTGAGGCCTTGCCGCACTTGTTCAAATCGGGTTCAGCGGCCGCGGATTCCTGAAACCAGACCTGCTTACTTCCCTGTCAGCAACTGCTCCAGTTGCTCGATTACCTCGGGTGTATCCCAGTGAATCGCCGCATTCACGCCGTAATGGATCCTGCCATCTGGGCCAATCACGAAAGTGGAAGGAAACGCCACGACATTCCACTTGCCGGTCAGCTGACCGTTCGGATCAACCAGTACAGGAAAGTCAACCGCAACTTTTTTCATGAATGTGCGGATGTGCTCCGGTGACTCGGCATAATTGACGGATATCAGATCAAAGGGCTTGCCTGCCATCTTTTTCTTGAGTCGGTTCAGGGAAGGGATTTCATCTACGCAGGGTGGACACCAGCTGGCCCAGAAATTGATAAGCGTGATCCTGTTCCTGAAGTTTTTCAGTTCGAATCGGTGACCCCTGGCGTCCTGTAACAAGATAGGCTTCGGATGAATATTGCCACGGTAGGGTTGGAGCCTGGAATCCAGCTGCGTTTGCGTTGTGTCCGGTATCGCAATTGCTTCCGGCAGGGATATGGCAGTGAGTGGCGTTTTATGCTGGCGCAGTATTCCGGTGGCGCGGATGATTTTGTCTGGTATTACTTCCAGCATGGCAAGGGTCTGGGCTGACGAATCATCTTCATAAAACAATGAAGTTACCCCGCCCATGATCTCGGTGTATACAGGTGCATGTTGCTGTAAGGCAGACTGCATGGCGGGCAAGTGCCAGCGATTGCCATTTTTTTCCGCCTCAAAAATATAAATCGGAATATTGGTGGCGTACAGTTCGGGAATAAATGTGGGTGTTGCCCCCAGTGCCGGCACATGGGTGAAGAAGTAGGGGGTAAAAAATATCGCACCGATCAGTACGCCGGGTTTGGGATACCGGGTCTGCCAGGCATGGATTCCGCGCAGTGCCGGAATAGCGCCATAGATGCTGCTGATAACCAGCACCGGGTGACGGCCATGATCCGACAGGGCAGTTATGATATCGGCAACCATGCCAGGAGGAATTTGTCGCAGGGTGTCGCTGTTGGCGGGCTGGAACAGGGCCTCAGGTAAATCAACCTGCCAGACTTCCATGCCGCGCTGTCCCAGTGCTTCTGCGACATGGCGATGGCGCGGCCGGATACCGAAATTGGGCGCAATCCAGAGCACGCGCAGCCGATTGCCTTGTCCGAAAACCTCGAATGGGATCTCTTCACCGGATGGCAGGACGAGGTTATGCTGTATGGATGTTTCGTCGGCGACACCCTGCTCTACACCAAGTCCGAGCAGTAGCAGGATCAACGCGGCGATGCGCAAGGCAGGGTGGCAGTATGCAATCCGTGTTTGCTGTTTATCCGGGGTGTGATCAGTGAGTAACAATTCCGCTGCCTCGTTTTACAGACCATGCAAAAAATAGTCTGGTCCGGTTTCGCTGGTGGCTGGTAACCCGGTCATTTTAAAGCGTAACGCGACAGGGGTATACCGGACAGCATATTGCAGGCAGGGATCCCAAGTAGGGAATGAGGGATACCGAAACCGGATCCCTGACATGACGTAGGCCAGGCGCTCTGTCGATCTCTACAAGACGTAAAGGAGCATTGCCAGGAAGTGCGAAATACTGCCGGCCAGGACGAACAGGTGCCAGATGCCATGGGCGTGTTTCATTCTTTCATCGATGGCATAGAAAATAATGCCGCTGGTGTAGAACACACCCCCCAGCGCCAGCAACAACAGACCCCCGGCGGGCAGGGCCTCAATCAAAGGATACAGGGCAACCAGGATCAGCCAGCCCATCAACAGGTAAATGATCATCTGTATGGTGCGTGATCCTTCCTTGTGAAGACCATCCACGATGATGCCGACGATAGCCAGTCCCCAGATAATCGCGAACAGGGTCCAGCCCCAGGCACCACGCAAGGTGACCAGGGTTAGCGGGGTATAGCTGCCAGCGATAAGCAGGTAAATGGCGACATGATCCAGCTTCATGAAAATCTGTTTGGCCCGTCCGCGCAGAGAGTGATACAGGGTCGACAGGGTGTAAAGCAGGAACAGGGAGGCGCCATAGATGCTGAAACTGACAATTTTCCATGGGTCGCCCTGCAAGGCAGCGAACACTACCAGTACTACAAGGCCGGCCAGGGCCAGTGCGGCCCCGACTAGATGACTGATGCTGTTAAAACGTTCGCCGTGATACATAAGATTACCGGTTGTAATAAACGTGGTTGTGAGGTTACTGCGGCCCGCCAGTACGAAACGATTTCAGGAACAGGGGGTCGGCGCTACCCGGCTATTTATAAAAGATATGCTGGCCGATGCGGGCGACACGGGCTTTCTTGCGCGCCCAGCTGGGTCTGATGTAGTCGGCGTGGTAGAAAAGGACACCGGTCAGCTCATCTGTTGCGTCGTTATGATACACCTCATCGGCCACTTGCCAGGCTTGTTGCCATATTTTCTTGTCCAGTTTCGCCCTGACGTCCAACTCGGTCCAGGAAAAGGCGCTCACATAACGGCGCCGGATACGGTCCCATTTTTTCTGGAACACCACTTCACACACCGTATCGGGATAGCGAGTGGAAGCCACCCGGTTCAGGGTGACTCGGGCCACGGCAACCTGGCCAGCCCGGGGTTCACCGCGGGCTTCATGATAAACGTTCATGGCGAGGCAGGTGAGATCCCGGTTTGTTCCACGTTCCTGCACGGACTTGGCAATCACGATTGTAAAGGCGGTAATGATCAGGATCAGCACCGGCAGAAAGATCAGGAAGGTTTTGTCATTACCCAACCACCATGCCTGCAACCGCAGACGCCAGCCACACAGGGAGCAGACGGACCAAATTGACAATGAGCGAGTAAGGAACCTGAACATGGGAAAAAGTATAGTCTAGACAGGGGTCAGGCCGGGGCATGATGTCACAAATTTGCGACCGCTTATCGGTCTCCAGCCGGTGAGGTAAGTAACGGGCTGAAACAGTCCTGGCCCACTTTGAGTCCAGCTAATGTCGAAAATGACGCATACCGGTGAATACCATGGCGATGTTGTGTTCATCGGCTGCCGCGATTACTTCTTCATCCCGCACCGAACCACCCGGCTGGATGACTGCGGTGATCCCATTGGCTGCGGCCTGGTCGAGTCCGTCACGAAACGGGAAAAATGCATCACTGGCCATTACCGAACCAGTAACCTCGAGCCCGGCGTGTTCCGCCTTGATGCCGGCAATGCGCGCCGAATTGACCCGGCTCATCTGTCCGGCACCAACGCCGATCGTCATTTGATCCTTGCCATAGACAATTGCATTGGACTTGACGAACTTGGCGACTTTCCAGGAGAACAGCAGATCGTTCATTTCCTGCTCACTTGGTGTGCGGCGTGTGACTACCTTTAAATCCTGATAAAGCGACAAGTCCGCATCCTGGATGAGCAGGCCACCATTAACCCGTTTGTAGTCAAGCCGGTGGTGGTTCTCATTGTCCCACATGCCACACACCAGCAGGCGTACATTTTTCTTGGCGGCGATAACGCCAACGGCGGCCTGACTCACCGTGGGCGCAATGATTACTTCCACGAACTGCTGGTTAATGATGGCTTTGGCGGTTTCAGCATCCAGTTCCTGATTAAAGGCGATGATGCCACCGAATGCCGATTCGGGATCGGTGTTGTAGGCTCGTTCGTAGGCCTCCAGCAGGGACTCGCCCAGCGCTACACCACAGGGATTGGCATGTTTGACAATGACACAGGCCGGAGATCCGTGAAATTGCTTGACACATTCCAGTGCGGCATCGGTATCACCGATATTGTTATAGGATAGCGCCTTGCCCTGCAGTTGTCGGGCGGTGGCAATCCCGGTTTCGGTTGACTGGGACTCGATGTAAAACGCCGCGCGTTGGTGCGGGTTTTCTCCATATCGCATTTCCTGGGTCTTGATGAACTGGCTGTTAAAGGTCCGGGGGAATTCAGTCATACTGCCGTCAGGCTGAATAGTGCCCAGATAATTCGCAATTGCCCCGTCATATCTTGCAGTATGCTCAAATGTCTTGGTGGCCAGATCAAAGCGGGTTGCGTTACTCACGGCACCGTCATTACCGGCCATCTCTTCCAGCACCCGGGTGTAGTCATCCGCGTCCACCACCACGGTGACTGCGGCATGGTTCTTGGCTGCGGCACGCAACATGGTGGGACCACCGATGTCGATATTTTCGATGGCGGTGGCCAGATCGCAGTCAGGCCTGGCGATAGCCTGTTCGAAGGGGTACAGGTTAACCACCACCATATCGATGGGTGGGATGCTGTGTTCCGCCATTACGGTATCATCCGTACCACGTCGGCCCAGCAGCCCTCCGTGAATTTTTGGATGCAAGGTCTTGACCCGGCCATCCATCATCTCCGGAAAGCCGGTGTAATCGGAAACCTCCATCACCGGGATGCCGTTATCAGCGAGCAGGCGGGCAGTGCCGCCGGTAGACAGGATTTCGATCTCGAACTGTTCATGTAACTGCCTGGCAAAATCGGCAATTCCGGTTTTATCGGAAACACTAATCAGAGCGCGGGTAATTTTGGACATGTCGGATACCATTCTGTAATTAACGCAATGTTGCGCAGGACGCGGCGTGTTTGCGATGTGTCTCTGTAGAAGTTCCTTTAATCATGGAACGCTGGAACAGAAATTGCTTTAATGTTAGCAGGCAAAAAAGCGCGTTCTTAATTACCCTGAACGAATGCCGAGGAGTGCAGAGGGTGGCGACCCGCTGCGGTGAAATAGTTACTCATGCAGGCCGTAGAGCTTGAGTTTTTTGCGCAAGGTACCGCGATTGATACCAAGCAGTTCGGAAGCTTTACTCTGGTTACCCTGGGTGTAGTCGAGTACCGCGCGGAGCAGAGGTTCTTCGACTTCGGCCAGGACCAGTTTGTAGAGCTCGCCGGACGGGTAACCATCGAGGTGGCGAAAGTACTCGGCCATAGCTTCAGCCACACACTGGTTCAGAGGCTTGCCATCATTACGACGCATGGCTTGATTAATATCGGTTACGGCAGTTTCTAGTTGTAATGCTTCACTCATGCCGCTAGTTCCTCCCTGGCTATCTGGTGTTCAAAAAAAGCAAATGTCATCGCTAGTTGTTGTTCGATTGTGTCGACCTGGCTCACAGCCTGGCGGAATGCAGCGCCATGCGCCGTTCCCTTGCTGTACCAGCTGATGTGTTTGCGCGCCATGCGCACCCCTGTGTATTCACCATAGAACGCATACAGGTTGTTTAGATGGCCGAGCAGAATATCGCGTACCTCGGTCAGATCCGGGTCCGGCAATTTACGGCCGGTCTCCAGATAATGGTTTATTTCGCGGAAAATCCAAGGCCTGCCCTGGGCTGCGCGGCCAATCATCACCGCATCGGTACCGGTGTACTCCAGTACAAAGGCGGCTTTTTCGGGGCTATCAATATCGCCATTGGCAATGACCGGGATGCCGAGGGTTTGCTTGACCTCGGCAATGGTGTCGTATTCCGCGCATCCCTTGTACTGGTCGGCGCGGGTGCGGCCGTGGATGGCGAGCGCCTGAATGCCAGCATCTTCGGCGATCTGGCCGATGGTTACGGCATTGCGGTTGTTCTGGTCCCAGCCGGTGCGAATTTTCAGAGTAACCGGTACTTCGACAGCTTTGACCACGGCCTGCAGGATTTGGGTAACCCGGCTTTCATCGCGCAGCAGGGCAGAGCCGGCCAGTACATTGCACACTTTTTTGGCCGGGCAACCCATATTGATGTCGATGATCTGCGCGCCCTGGTCGGCATTGAAACGGGCCGCTTCGGCCATCCGCTCTGGTTCGGTCCCCATGATCTGAACCGAACGGGGTTCGATTTCACCCGTATGGTCAGCGCGGCGGCGTGTTTTCGCGCTGCCCCATAGCAGGGAGTTAGAGGAAACCATTTCCGACACGGCCATGCCAGCCCCCAGTTGTTTGCAGAGCTGCCGGAATGGCAAATCCGTAACACCGGCCATGGGCGCAAGAATCAGACGGTTGTTTATGTGATGGGGTCCAATTTGCATGGGTTATTTGTTGTATTTTTGTAACCGTTATTCGGGCGAGAACGGGCTGTCAATCATACCCATTCTTGTGCGGAGGATAAAGCGACAAAGTTGACAAAAAAAGCTTGCCAAGTGGAGTCAGTTTTGTTTGATGCTGTCGCTGAACGTAAATTCAAAGTTAACCGCATCCTTGCCAGGATCGACCACCTCCAGCTTTACTCGCACCGGCTGGCCTGAAGGCATCAGCAAGTTTGGCTGGTTCATGCCACCCAGGTATTCGGCCGGGGTAAAACTGCGCTGGGCGATCACGGCGCCGCTCAGGTCGGACAGGGTGATGGTCATGACCGGGTAGGGTTGCTTGAACGGAGCCCGGTTGACGAAGGTCGCGTTGATCCGCAGCGCGTTGTTGGCTGACGGGTGCAGCCGGACATCGCGATTAATCAGCTTGATCTGGCTAACGTCACGCGGACCACTGTAGCGGCAGGGCAGGCCGCTGCAGATCCGGTCCACCACAGGCTGCATCGCAGGGAGTTTCTCAATCAGTTCACTGCCGCGGAACATGGCGAGTTGCACCAGCAGTGTGCCGAGCAGGATGACGATTGCCAGCAGACTGAAAATAAACCTGATCGGGCTGAACGGCGGCTTTTCCACTACCAGTGACTCACGCAGCCGCAGCGGCATTTCAGCCTCATATGATCCGGCCGGTCTCGGGTGAGCCGGGGTACTGAACAGGGGGGCTGTGTCGGGTGCGGATGGCGGGGCATTTGGACGCATGGGTGCCGGTTTTGTGGGCGTGGCCGCCGTCCGGCTCATGGTGGCATCCAGCGAGGCGAGAAAACTCTGTTCGAAATCATCCTCATCAGTTTTGGCCGGGGGTTGCGGTGGTGGTGCTGGTTGCGGAGCGGGTATGTCTGTCTGGGGTTTACCGGACTCGACAAGGCTGTCGGGGTTGGCGTCCACATCCAGGCCGGCCATGAGCGGGTTGCGTTTTACCTGTTCATCGTTATCCTGGGTTAACTGGGCATTCATTTCTTCCAGTAGTTCTGCGATATCCTTTTCTTCCTTGATCAGGTCTTCCGGATCCACATACTGGTAGCGGGACGGGGGTTCCGGGTTGTCGACAACCTTCGCGGGGTCTTCGCCTTGTTGTGTTGAGGAATCGTCCGACCGGGTATCGGGTTGCGCCTTGCCAAACTGGCTGAGAAATTCGGCCGCGACATTTCCCGTTTCGATGATTGCGGTGGGTTCAGGTTCACCATCGAGCAGTTCGTCGTCCAGATCCAGATCTTCATCCAGATCGTCGTCAAGTTCATCATCCAGTACATCGTCCAGATCCAGATCTTCATCCAGATCGTCGTCAAGTTCATCATCCAGTACATCGTCCAGCTCATCATCAAGAAACAGATCATCCAGCGAATCTTCTGCCCCAATCGTGAAGGTCTCATCTAAATCGGCAGTATCAATTTCCGCGGTGGATTCAGGTGTTTCCTCGGCTGGTATATCGAACTCGCCGGTGTCGGCAAAAATGATCGTCTCTTCAATCAAATCATCTTCGGGTGTGGTGTTCTGTATTTGTGTAGATGTGTCGGCATGGGCAGCAAACAGATCCAGATCGGGCCCTGCGAGACCGGACGGTTTGGTGGCGGGTTGGGTGTCTGAACTGGCCTGGGACCCCGGCGGTTCGTCGTGCAGGTGCAACTTGGCGTTGTAGATCTCCTTGCAACGGCCACAGCGTACCTTGCCCTGCGCAACGTCAAGCTGCGCCTTGGTGATCCGGAAACAGGTTTTGCAATGCGGGCAGCAGGTATACATCTGTCGGCAGCCGTCAGTCCTTCAGAAAATAGAGCCAGTATAAGAAGCTGCCAGGCATTGCACAATCGACCATACCAAATAGTGCAATCGGCATCAGTGGCGCACCCCGGACAGGCAAACCCAATCGGCCTGTTGCTCGCTGATCTGGATGTCAAATCGGGAACGGTAGCAATTTATGACTGCCTCCGCCTGTTCGGCCAGAATGCCCGACAACACAATATGGCCGGACGACTGCACCCGTGCCGAGAGCTGTGGTGCCAGTTCCATCAGTGGCCCGGCCAGGATATTGGCCAGCAACAGGGGTACCTGGGCGGAGGGGCACTGATCCGGCAGGCAAGGCTCGATTCGCGCTTCGACCTGATTTTTCCTGGCATTATCCCGCGTCGCGATAAGTGCCTGGGGATCAGTGTCCACTGCGATGACGTGACGGGCGCCCAGGCAGGCGGCGGCGATGGCGAGAATACCCGAGCCGCAGCCAAAATCGATGAGGTCCAGCCCCTCTGGTGGATGGGCATCCAGCCAACGCAGGCACATGGCGGTGGTGGGATGAGTGCCGGTTCCGAATGCGAGTCCCGGGTCGAGCAGGATATTGACGCCAGATGGATCTGGCGGGGTGTAACCGGAAGGGGTGATCCACAGTCGCTTGCCGAAGCGCATGGGCTTGAATTCATCCATCCAGGCCCGTACCCAGTCCCGATCCTCGAGAGGATTGAGGTGCCAGGCCGGTAAATCACCGCCCAACTGTGCCCGGAGTTGCGCCAGAACGTTGGGGATATCGGTGTCAGACTCAAACAAGCCAATCACCCGGGTGGCAGACCACAACGGCGTGGCGCCGGGTGGGGGTTCGTACAGGGGTTGGTCGGCGGCATCCTGCAAGGTAACCGCACTGGCGCCAGCCGCATGTAGCAAATCCGACAGTGCCTCGGCCGACGCCGGGCTCGCCTCGAGTTCCAGTTGCAGCCAGGCCATCAGGGACGGTGGGTGAGCGACGAGAGGCGAGGAAGAGCGGTTGTTTTGACGAACACTGGATTCACGGGGACAGGGAACGACACTATTTAAATCAAATCGGGTTCGGCGTGTCTTAATTTATCACTCGTCACTCACTACCCTGCCCTACTTCTCTTCCAGCTTTTTCTCGAGATAGTGAATGTTGGTGCCGCCGGCCTGGAAAGCAGCATCCTTGAACAAATCCTGTTGCAGGGGGATGTTGGTCTTGATGCCTTCGATGACCACTTCGCTCAGTGCATTACGCATTCGCGCCATGGCGAAAGTACGATCCTCGCCGTGAGTGATCAGCTTCCCAATCATGGAGTCATAGTAAGGCGGGACGCGGTAACCATTGTAGATGTGACTGTCCACCCGTACCCCGGGTCCGCCCGGTGTATGGTAGGCCGTGATGGTGCCGGGTGAGGGCATGAAGGTGTCGGGATCTTCAGCATTAATGCGGCATTCCATGGCATGTCCGCGCACCACAATATCTTTCTGTTGGTAGCGAAGGGGTTCGCCGCTGGCGATATGGATTTGTTCCTTAACAATATCCACACCGGTAACCATCTCGGTAACCGGGTGTTCCACCTGTACGCGGGTATTCATTTCTATGAAATAGAATTCGCCATCCTGGTACAGGAATTCGAAGGTGCCTGCTCCACGGTAGCCGATTTCCTTGCATGCATTGGCGCAACGTTCACCAATAAAGTTACGTGTGGCTTCATCAATTCCGGGCGCCGGTGCTTCCTCAATGACTTTCTGGTGACGCCGCTGCATGGAACAATCGCGTTCACCGAGGTGAATGGCATTACCGTGCTCATCAGACAGCACCTGGATTTCGATATGGCGTGGGTTATCGAGGAATTTTTCCATGTACACCACGTCATTGTTGAACGCGGCGCCAGCCTCGGCCTTGGTCAGGGAAATGGCGTTCAGTAGCGCCGCTTCACTGTGGACTACACGCATACCGCGTCCACCACCGCCGCCGGAAGCCTTGATAATAATGGGGTAGCCAATGTCGCGCGCAAGTCGGATATTTTCCTTCTCATCATCGCCCAGTGGACCGTCGGATCCGGGTACACACGGGACGCCGGATTCCTGCATGGCGCGGATTGCGGCCACCTTGTCGCCCATGGTGCGAATTGTGTCGGGTCGTGGGCCGATGAAGACAAAACCGCTTTCCTCAACGCGTTCAGCGAAATCGGCGTTCTCTGACAGGAATCCATAACCGGGATGTATACCGACTGTATCAGTAACTTCGGCTGCACTGATTACGGCGGGCACATTGAGGTAACTTTTAATCGACGGAGCTGGACCGATGCAGACAGACTCGTCGGCCAGACGTACGTGTTTCAGGTCGCGGTCGGCATCAGAATGGATGGCAACGGTTTTGATACCGAGTTCACGACAGGCGCGCAGGATACGCAACGCAATTTCGCCCCGGTTTGCAATTAGAATTTTTTCAAGCATGTCTGGTTTTTTGTGTTGTCTGTCATCATTTGCAGGTAAACCCGAACATCATGGTGATTGACGCCCGGATTGATTTATCCAGCGGGAGAGGAACCTAGTCAATGATAAACAAGGGCTGGTCGTATTCGACGGGCTGACCATTTTCCACCAGGATGGCCTTGATGGTACCTGCCTTGTCGGCCTCGATCTGGTTTAGCAGTTTCATTGCCTCGATAATGCACAGTGTGTCCCCGACACTGACAGTCTGTCCCATTTCCACGAAGGGACTGGCACTGGGTGTGGGCGCCTGATAAAAGGTCCCGACCATCGGCGACTTGATGACATGTCCTTCGGGGATTTGTGCATCATCCGCGTGAGTTTCTGCCGCCGGTGCTGCAGCAGGTGCTAAGGCGGCCTGAGCCGGGGCGGGTGCGGCGATGGGCGCGGCCATCATCGGTGTCGTATTTTCACGATAGCGACTGATACGTACCGATTCTTCTCCTTCTTTAATCTCGATTTCCGAGACACCTGATTCCTCGATCAATTCAATGAGTTTTTTTACCTTGCGAATATCCATAAAATAAACCTGTTAGCAATAATGTTTAAACATGTCCGAGGCTGTCGATCACTGACAGCAACGCGAGCGTATAACCATAGGGACCGAGGCCGCTGATCACGCCGCGAGCCAGGTCAGAAAAATAGGATGTGTGGCGGAAATCTTCCCGGGCATGCACATTAGATAAATGCACCTCGATGAAGGGAATCTCGACAGCGGCCAGGGCGTCACGTAACGCCACACTGGTATGGGTAAAAGCGGCCGGGTTGATAATGATCCAGGCCACGTCATCCTGCCTGGCCTGATGAATGGCATCCACCAACTCATGCTCTGCGTTACTCTGGATGCTGGTCAGCTTGTGTCCGGCCTGCTTTGCAGTATTGGCAAGTGATGCGTCGACTTCTGCCAGACTGGTGGTCCCGTAATGGTCCGGTTCCCGGGTGCCAAGCAGATTCAGGTTTGGGCCATGGATAACCAGTATTTTTGCCATCGGTTCAGGGTATCTCTAGTAAATAGGCGATATCCAGGCTGATTAGTGACTTTTGCCTGCAGGATAGCGTTATTTTTAATCTTTCTTGGCATTCACCAAGATTGATGTGAACAATTTTGCATGATCATACCGGATTTGTCTAGAAAATGGGAAATGTCGGCAAGTTCGGCGCAGATCATGAAAAAATCAACCCGATCCGGGTATAAATGCGGTCATATTGTCTGTTTCGGTTTTGCAGGGAAGAAGTTCGGGTTTCGCCCTATTTGCCGGCGGATTCGGCGTATGGGCAGGATGGTTACAATAAAGGCCGGATTATCTGTTCGGCCTCAGTGTAGGTAATCTCGCTGCGGTGACGATAGACAATCTTGCCCTTGCGATCGATGACCACGGTATAGGGCAGAACGCCAAGCCGGTTACCGTAGTCTTTGGTGATGTAGATGCCTTCCTGGTCGCCGATCAGTACCGGATATTCGATACCCATTGGATCGATGTAATCGATCACACTCTGGTTATCATCAATGGCCACACCGACGATCACAAAACCCTTGTCCTTGTAGGTTTCGTACAATTTTAGCAAGGCCGGCATTTCGCGGCGACAGGGCTGGCACCAGGTCGCCCAGAAGTTGATCATAATGACCTTGCCATCCCAATCCTTGATGCTGCGCGGTTGCCCCTCTGTATCCAGCAATGCAAAGTCTGGCCGCAGCTGGCTGGTCTGGTCGGTGGTTGGTTTAATGGTGCTTGGCGTTGGATGGGAGGCTTGCCAATGGCTGACATAAATGCCCCCCGCCATCCCCGCCACGGCGACGGCAATAATCAACACGGTTTTTTTCATGTGTTATTTGAATACGCTATTGAGGTGGTCCAGAAACTGATCGGCATCCATGGAACCTACCACACGATAACCGTTTTGTTCTTTACCCGCCTTGTCAAAAAACAAAATGGCGGGCGGTGCGATGACCTTGACCTTCTTCAGCAACGCCTTGTCCTGATCATCGTTGGCAGTGACATCGGCCTGCAACAAGACTGCGTTTGCCAGGGCCTGCTGTACCCGCGGATCGGTGAACACATATTTTTCATAGTCCTTGCAGTAGAGACACCAGTCAGCATAAAAATCGAGCATCACCGGTTTGCCCTGACTGCTGGCGCTGGCAAGTTCCCGCTGCAGATCGTCGACCGTCTTGATACGTTTAAAGACAAGGTGTTGCTGGTTGGCAGACTGGCTTCCACTACCGCCACTCCCCGTACTCAGTCCCTTCAGGGGTTGCAGGTAGTCATGACCACCAGCGGCTGCCCCGATCAGCTCGAAACTGCCGATGATCAGCAACATGACGCCGATCCCTTTCCAGAGTTTTGACCACCCGCTGCTTTCACTGCCAAGCGGTTCGAGGGCTTTCATGTACACGGCGGAAATAATTAACAGGGCGGCCCACAGTAGCATGGTGGCGGTAGGGTGGAGGATGCGCTCCAGCATCCAGATGGCCACCGCCAGCAGCATCACGCCAAAGACGGCCTTGACCGCATCCATCCAGCCGCCGGCCCTGGGCAATAATTTGCCGGCCGAGGTCCCGATGGCAATCAACGGTGCACCCATGCCGAGCGACAGGGCGAACAGGGCGATACCGCCGAGCACGGCATCTCCGGTCTGGCCAATGTAGATCAGCGCACCGGCCAGGGGAGCCGCGACACAGGGGCCGACGATAAGCGCGGACAGA
>Ga0316585_10000074_pt1 | contig 16771 bp, 13 predicted proteins | sample S_170502SCrBrC_D_FD_204517 | JGI IMG/M metagenome (GOLD analysis project Ga0316585, IMG submission 204517) | Rhizosphere microbial communities from salt marsh grasses in Alabama, United States - S_170502SCrBrC | ecosystem: Host-associated > Plants > Roots > Rhizosphere | place: USA: Alabama...
GGTTTTGGCCACCCGGGCGCCATTGAGGAGAGTACCGTTAGTGCTGCCGAGGTCGTCGACGTAGGTGTGCTCCCCCATAGTGACGAGTAAGGCATGCCGTCCGCTTACGGTCAGATCGTTTAGTTGTATATCATTGCCGTGTTTGCGGCCAATACTGATACTATCCTTTTCGATGGGAAATTCGCGAACAACTGCGCCATCCAGGGTCATAATCAGCTTACTCATTGTCTGTACCTGTCATCATAATATCAATTGTAATATAGTTTATTCTTGTTTTTGATTATTCGTTTGCATCTTATCTGATTCCCCGGGCGGAGGAACCAGAATCTAGTCGTTGGCGGCAAAATCCTCTGCAACATCTTCCCTGAATCGCATGAAATCTTCCTTATTGCGGGCTTTCATATAGGCATCATCGCCATCGATAAGTTTGGCATCCAGCAAGCGTTTCAACGCTGTATCCATTCCCTGCATTCCCTGCATGGCGCTGCTTTGAATGACGGTTTCAATCTGTTCGGTCTTTCCTTCACGGATGAGGTTGGAAACAGCAGGAGTATTGATCATGATTTCCAGCGCGACAACCCTGCCTTTTCGATCCGCTTTGCGTATCAATTGCTGGGAAATGATACTGACAAGCGATGTGGACAGCATTGTTCTGATATAAGCCTCTTCGGCGGGTGGAAACACATTGATAATCCGATCGATTGACGAGGCAGCCCCGCTAGTATGCAGGGTTGCCATAACAAGAATCCCTACTTCTGCTGCGGTCATGGCAAGGCTTATTGTTTCCAGGTCGCGCAATTCGCCAACCAGAATAACATCAGGATCTTCACGCAGGGCAGAGTGCAAGGCATCCGCAAAATTGGGGGTATGGCTGCCCACCTCACGTTGACTCACAAGGCATTTTTTATTCTTGTGGAGAAATTCAACCGGGTCCTCAATGGTGAGAATATGTCCCTTGCGCTCGGAATTAATGAAGTCAACCATTGCTGCGAGCGTGGTTGATTTACCGGAGCCTGTTGGTCCCGTTACCAGAATCAACCCTTTTTGTTGCCGACAAAGGCTTCTCAATATCGGGGGCAATTTGAGTTCCGCCAGCGACTGAATCGCTTCCGGAATAACGCGAAATACGGCACCGATACCTCGCATATGCTCATAGACATTTACACGAAAACGCCCGAGTTCAGCTGTTTGGTAGGCAAAGTCGGTGCCGTTGTTTTTTTCAAAGGCCGCTTGTTGCTCATCGGTCATGATTTCATATAGAAGACCGCGGGTTTCATCCGGTGTAAGTTCACGATATTTGATCGTCTGGGTATCACCGTTTAACCGGATACGCGGGGGATTACCGGATATCAAATGCAGATCAGAACCATTCTGTTTGACGACCAGTTCCAGGAATGTATCGATGCGATTCATAATTAATTTACCGGTTCATTCAACGGCCAGATTTGCCTGAGGCATCAAGTCAGGATCTGTTACAAAGCGCTGGAATTTTTTCTTATCAGTTGCATTTAGATAGGCATCATCCGGATCAATTTCCTTTTTTTGAACCGCTTCGAGAAGAGCAGTATCCATTAGCTGCATGCCAAGTTCACGACCGGTTTGCAGGCTTGAAGGAATTTGGAAAATTTTCCGGTCCATAATCAGATTTGCGATACCCGGTGTATTAACCAGTATTTCCAGAATAGCCTTTCGCCCGCGGCCATCGGCCAGACGCACCAGTTTCTGGCTAATTACGCCTTTAAGATGTTGTGCCAGAAATGTTGCAGCCTGTGGTTTGACCTCGGCAGGCATCGCATCAATAATACGATCAAGCGTTTTTACGGCAGATGACGTGTGCAGGGTGCCGAGTACAAGATGACCTGTTTCTGCGGCAGTCATGGCCATGCTGATGGTTTCAGGGTCACGTAACTCACCGACCAGAATTACATCAGGATCCTCGCGCAGGGCGGCATGTAGTCCCGCCGCAAAGCTTTCTACATGCAAGCCGACACTGCGTTGTACTACCAATGACGCGTTACTTTCATGCATAAATTCAATCGGGTCTTCAAGAGTAATGATATTGAATTTACGATTGCGATTGAGCCAATCAATCATGGCCGCCAAGGTTGTCGATTTACCAGTACCTGTTGCGCCAGTGACCAGAATCATGCCCTGGTGGGCATGTAACATTTTCTCGATCACCTTGGGTAGACCAAGATCTTTCATGCTCGGTATTTTGGGAGGTATGACCCGAAATACGCCACCGACGCCGGTTATCTTGTGAAACAGATTGACGCGATATCGGCCTGATTCCTCCGAGGCATAGGCAATATCGAGGTCCTGACCATTGTGAAAGATATCCTTTTGGTGTGTGCTGAGAATTTCATCGATGAGATCCCCCATTTCAGTCTCATTCAGATCCCGGTACTTGATTGGTTGCAACTCACCATGTAAACGGATCATGGGAGGTATGCCGACAGCCAGGTGAATGTCAGAGCAGCCCTGTTGGCGGCCAAGATCGAGAAAGGCATCAATTCGTGCCATCAGTCGTATTCCTTCTTGTAATATTCCATCAAGTCATTTAGAAGTTCATCGACGCTCTGGTAGCGTTCTTCCGGGTTGACGTGGATAGCTCTCATGATTATCCGATTCAATTCATCGGAGATTTCCGGATTTTTCTCTTTTGCAGGTGGCGCATTGCCTTCGACATGCTTGAACAGGGTCGCCATGTGGTCCTGTTCCTTATACGGCGGCCGGCCAGTATAGAGTTCATACATAACAATGCCGAGACTGTAAATATCGGTCCGGGTGTCAATAGCTCTGCCTCGAACCTGTTCAGGCGCCATATATGTCGGCGTCCCGACCAGGATACCGCTTTTGGTAATTCGGGATGCATCTCCCTGGCTTGCGGCTGCTGCGAGGCCAAAGTCCACAACTTTGACTATATCGTTTTCATCTACCAGAATATTTGCTGGCTTGATATCGCGGTGAACAACATTAAGCTTATGTGCCACCTCAAGACCCTTGCAAATATCAATCAGGATCATGGTGTTACGTTTGAAATCCTTGTTCAGGGAGTTCTTGATTTCATATGCCAGTGAATGACTGTGGAAATATTCCATGCTGATGGCGTACGATTTTCCGAAGGTAAGGAAATCATAAATCCGGATGACGTTCGGATGGGTAATCTTTCGGGTAAATCGCAACTCGGTTACAAATCGCTGAATTACACTTTCATCAGAAGCCATATGTGCATTGAGAAATTTAAGGATAATTTCTTCATGGACCATTGTGTCTTCAACCAGAAGCACCACCCCGAACGCGCCTTTACCCACCATACGAATAACCTTGTAACGGTTATCAATGACATCCCCGGGCTTCAACGAGTCGGCATCAATGATGACTGGCCCTGCAGTGGGTCGCGGAGCAGCGGATGGTTGTGAAGTATTGGCTGATGGCTGGCTACTGTTTGGCGATGATGCCGGGCTTGCCTTTGCACCCGGATCGAAGCGCGCCATTACCGTTGCCATGGTTTGATTCGCCAAATCGGTAAGGTCATCGCTGGCGCCAATCATCACGTCATTCAGGCCTTCCTTCACAAGGGGGAGATGGTCCTTGTCAGTGACCTTTCCCAGGGCCTGAATAACTTCCTTGATTTTTGCTTCGTCGCCGCTTGCCTTTAGTGCCTCCAGCAACGGTTTTGTGGACTGTGGGTCTTCCAGTTGTGAAAGCGCCTTGATGGCGACGACAGTAGACTCCGGCTGGGTTTGCATCATCTCCACCAGGGCTGGCACAGCGTTTTTGTCACCCAGGTTACCCAATGCATCGGCAGCACGTTCGCGCACCCACCAGTCGTCATCTTTAAGCGCTTTTATCAGGTACGCGACAGCCCGCTCATCCTTGACCGAGTTAAGAATTTCAACTGCAGTACGACGCAGAAACTCATCCTCATCATTAATCAAATTAAGTACGGCATCGACTACTTTTGGCCCCCCAATGGTACCCAGTGCATCAGCCGCGCGCGCCTTGACCCACCAGTCCTTGTCACGGATCGCATTCAGCAGTTCCTTGATAGCAGATTCGTCGCCGATCTGATTGAGTATTTCAACTGCAGCGCGGCGTATATATTCAGCGTCGTCCTGCAGGATTTCGATTAACTGGGAAATGAGTTCAGGATCGCGAATTTTGATGAGTGTATCAATGGCTTTCGACTGAATATTGAGATCGGGATCCTTGAGGAGTGGCACAATCTGGCGCGTTGCAATCGGAACTTCCATTCCACCTAAACTATCAAGCGCGCTGCTGCGTACCTGTTTACTCTCGTCATAAATCAGGCGCAATAATGTGTCCCGTGCCACGGTACTCTTTTTGCAATGTCCCAGAACCTTGGCAATCTGGGCACGGATAACCGAATCATCACTGCTCGCAAAGGGGACAAGATCAGGCACTGCCGCTTCTGTTGTGATAGTGTCAAGGATTCGGAATATCATCATCCGGACATCCTTTTCTTCCTTTTCGAGCAACTCCAGCAGTGGTTTGACCTTGAGGGCTGATTTTTTGAGAATCAGTAACTGGGTCAACGCTGTCCTGGGAATGTCCGGGTCATGAAGATAGACAAGCAATCGGTTGGGGTCGTAAGAGTTGCCCTTGGCCAATACCCGTAACACGCCCATGACGACCCGTTTATCGTCGTCGGTAAGGCCATCCACGAATTTTGGCAGGGTTTTGTCAGTCAGCATACCGGCTAGCAAAATATCGATATGCGGACTTTTGGGCGCATCGACATAGGTGTCCATAAGTTTCGGAATTGCGCTGGGGCCAATGAGTTTAATCTGGTTCATGGCCTCCTTGATCTCCGGTGCAGACATACTTTCGCTGTCTGCGAGGACATCGAGATACTTGTTAACCTTGAATGATCCTAGTAAACCCATGTGTCTTTGTCGTATCCGGAATCGTGTTGTCTGGGTAATCTAATATATAGAGAATCTGGAAAGTTAATCTGATCCAATATTCCCGGTATAGTGTTCCCTGGTCTGAGACTGTGGCAGTACATCATTCCAGAATGATCGGATCCGGCACGTAGTACATTGAGATCAGTTTGTCCCGCTGCGTGGTTCGGACCGGGATCACCCCTGGATTCTGACTCGCTGCCATGCGTCCTGGAAAAATGACATGTTGGCATGAATTACCGGTCAGCAATCTGAATAGCATTTCGGGTTTGGGGTAGGGCAGGGTTCCACCACTCATTCTAGAGTTACCTTGTTTTATATAACTATTTTATGTACTAAGTATTATATAGTGCCAACTATTATATTGTAATTAATGTAAAAAGCCTTAAAACACCTATTAAAAATATGGTAATATTCGGTCGCCAATACGGCAAACCCATGTGGGCACGTCACGACCCCGACAGCCGGGTGACCGTGGCCTGCCGGTTAGCGGCACTTACAGTAAACGCATCATACGAAGCGACTCTCGCGTTTGCCCCGGCAGAATTAATACTACACTCTAAAGAACTATCCCGGTGCAGGGCATATGTCGGCAAAAGTTATAAACATCTTGAATAGTAAGGGGAAATTTTCCTCCCTGAGAGGTCGTGAGGATGGCTGAGCTGATTATCCGTCGTGGACCGGACTCCGGTACCCGCGCGAAGCTGGATCAGGAACTGATAATCGGTCGCTCCACCCGCAGCCGGGAAGACGGAAGCGATTTTCTGCGTTTGTCCGACGCCGAGATCAGTCGTCGTCATGTGCGGATTTTTCGAGAGGGCGATGCGTTTTTTGTCGAGGATTTGCAGTCAACCAATGGCACCCTGCTGCATGGCAAGTTCCTCAAACCGGGCCAGGTCCATGCCATAAGTGACGGGGATGAACTGTATTTTGGTAACACCCAGGCGGTTCTGAGGCTGGCGGCGCAGAAACCGGCCACAACGTCAAAATCGGAACAGGTATCGGCCGCGGATTTTGACCTGGGCGGACCAGCCAGCGGTAGCTCGCGGGAAAGCCTGCACGTGATGTCCGAGGAGGATCGCCAGCCCGACGTCAGTATGGTGGTCGACGCCTCCCAGATCCTGATGCAACTACGTGGCAAGTTTGGTGCGGACCACGAGCCGGATCGGGAATTGGTCAAGCGCATGCAGTCGATTGTCCAGGTGAGCATCGCGCTGGGCGCGATTACCGACCAGGATGAATTACTCGCCAAGATTGCCGAGCTGATCTTTGATATTTTTGAAGGTGCCGAACGCGTCTTCGTGGTCGCCTGTGACTCACAGACCAGCAAGTTCGTTCCCTTGATCATCCGCAACCGCGAAGGGGCGCCGCCCTCGGTCGATGAATTCGAACTGTCACGAACCATCGTCAATGAGGTACTGGAAAAGCGTCATGCCCTGCTGTTGATGGACGCGTTGGGGGACAAGCGTTTCAACGTCCAGGAATCGATCGTCGACCTGGCGATTCGCAGCGTTATGTGCGCCCCGATGCTGTACGAAGACGAGGTGCTGGGTCTGATTCAGGTGGATACGCGACAAAGTTCGCACGTCTTCTCGAGTGAGGATCTGGAAATTCTGACCGGCATTTCAGCCCAGATCGCTGTGGCCATGAAGAATACCCAGCTCTACAAGAATATCGAGGGACTGTTTGAAGGTTTTGTGACTGCCTCGGTGACTGCTATTGAATCACGCGATCCGGGTACAGCCGGTCATTCATTCCGGGTTGCTGACTATACGGAACATCTGGCCAAGGCGGTGGATCGCTCGACAGAAAAAGCCCTGCGGGATACCCGGTTCGACCGCGATCAAATCCAGGAAATTCGTTATGCCGCGCTGCTGCACGATTTTGGCAAGGTCGGGGTGCGCGAGCACGTACTGACCAAGGCCAAGAAACTCTATCCGCACGAAACCAATGAACTCAAGCTGCGCTTCAAGTATGCCCAGGCGTGTATGGAGCGGCGCGCTTATCTGGATTTGGTGAACCTGGCAGAGGCCAATTCCATGTCAACGGAAGAATTCCGTGCCCATCGCAAGAAAATCGATGCACAGGTCCGATTAGAAGTAGAGCGGCTGAATGAATTTCTGGCCATCATTCTGGCCGTCAACGAACCTGATCACTATTATGATAAGAACACGGGTCGGCTGCACGAGATCAATGAAATCCAGTTTCTGGACCGCGATGGCCGGCCGATCCAGTTGTTAAGCAATTTCGAATTCTCGGTGCTGAGCTTCGCACACGGCAGCCTGAATACCGAGGAACGGCAGGAAATCGAGTCCCATGTCAGTCATACTTACAAGTTCCTGAGCCTGATCCCCTGGACCAAGCAGTTCGCGAACATCCCCGACATTGCGCATGCCCACCATGAAAAACTGGACGGAACTGGCTATCCTCGCGGTCTGGCAGCGGATGAAATTCCAGTCCAGTCGAAAATCATGACCATCGCCGACATCTTCGATGCACTGACAGCAGGCGATCGGCCCTATCGCGAAGGGATTACCACGGAAATGGCCTTGTCGGTGATCGAAGGCGAAGTGAAGCAGGGCAAACTGGACGAACAGCTGTTCCGGGTTTTCATTGAGTCCGAATCCTACAAACACCGCAATATGTAAGTTTCGCCACTAATGGGCCACTAAGGGATCAGCTAGAACAGCCGACCCCCCGAGATATAACGGTGCTGCCAGTAGGGATCATTCATATCAGCCACCGTGACACGCTTGCCACTGGACGGCGCATGAATGAAACGGCCCTTACCCAGATAAATCCCTACATGAGAAACTTTCGCGATGCCGCGTTTTCGGAAGAAGATCACGTCCCCGGGTTGCAGGGCATTGCGAGGCAGGAGCAGGGAAGCACGGTATTGCCCGCCTGTGGTACGCGGCACCTGGATACCGGCATGCTCGTAGGCATATTGCACCAGGCCACTGCAGTCAAACCCGGTAGCGGGCGAGGCCCCGCCATACTGATACGGCACGCCCAACATGCGTTGTGCAGATGCGAGAATGGCTTCACGCTCCCCAACGGTCGAGCCATAGGTGTGGCGGGAAGGTTGTCCACTGCAACCGGCGATCAGCATGGCCCCCAGCACCAGCAGGTAGAGGGTCGGGGAAAACAGCGGAATGGGTCGGAGCAGGGCCATGTTTTGTTTCATCGATATCTTGTTTATTATGTAGTCCAGAACCGGAATTAAATCAATAAATATTATATAATCAATGGGTTCTGATATTATATTAAAGTAACATAGTACATAAAGAAGTGTCGTAAAAGAATAGGCCCTGTATCACATCTCAATTGAATCGGGCCTGTCACCGACGCATGAAGTATGACGCTGGTCTGGTCGTGGTCTGTATCGCCATGTCAGAATCGTATCGAACATCCACTTTGTAAATTAAGGATCACGAATATGGGAATTCCGAGTCTGGTGATACTGGCCTTGCTGGCGGTCGGGGTGTTTTATGCCATTTTTATCTATAACAATCTGGTATCCCTCAAGCATGCTGTCTCCAAGGCGTGGTCCAACATCGATGTACTGCTCAAGCAGCGCCATGATGAATTGCCCAAACTGGTTGAAGTGTGCAAGCAGTACATGCAATACGAGCAGACCACCCTTGAAAGGATCATCCAGGCGAGGTCGGCGGTGATGCAGGCACGCGGGAGTGGTGATATGCCGGGCCTGGGTCAGGCCGAAACCCAGCTGCGTCTGGGACTGGGCAACCTGTTTGCCCTGGCGGAAAACTACCCGGATTTGAAAGCCAACAACAGTTTCCAGCAGCTCGAGTCGCGCATCAGTCAACTGGAGAATGGCATTGCCGACCGCCGCGAAGTGTATAACGAAGCGGTTAATCTGAATAATGTTCGTATCGAGCAGTTTCCGGATGTCATCATCGCCCGGATGTTCAGTTTCAAGGACTACGCGTTGCTGGAGTTTAGCGAAGAGGAAAAACGTGATGTGAACATGAAGCAGCTGTTTGGTGCCTGAGGCACGTAAGTATCATCGCTGATGGTAGTGCACGACTGAATGATGGTTGATATGAGTGCCTGGCGAGGCTGGGTGGCTACCGCCCCTGGCCCAGATTTCTGGCTGTGGACGTTTGCCACACTACTGGTCGCCATTCTGGCGGGTGGGGGCATTTTCTATTTTGTACGTCGCGCCCGCCTGATCGAAGACACCCCGACCTCGAAAATCCGTTCGGCTATCCAGGGTTATGTAGAACTGGTTGGAACCGGTTGGAACCTGGCAAATCATTCACTGGCTGCTCCTCTGACGAGAACACCCTGTGTCTGGTACCGCTACAAGATCGAACGCCGGGTTCATTTTGGCAAAAGCACGCGCTGGCAGACGGTGAACTCGGAAACCAGCTCACTGCCGTTGTTGTTGCGAGACGAGACCGGCCAGTGTTTTATCAACCCTACCCAGGCGGAGGTCATCCCTTCGATCAGTCAGGTTTGGTACGGTCACGCGGCCTGGCCAGCCAGCCAGGCGGGGCATCGTTCAACCGGGATCCTTGGCATGCTGACTGATCGGGGCAGGTACCGCTACACCGAGCAGCGTATGCATCCCGGCGAGCCCCTGTATGCTCTGGGTGAGTTCGTCACTCTGAGCGACGACGACGGCGCGCAAAGTATCGACCGGCAAGTCAGCACCAAGCTCCGCGCATGGAAACAGAAACCAGAAGCCTTGTTGCGGCATTTCGATATGAACCAGGACGGTAGCCTCGATCTTGACGAGTGGGAGCGGGCCAGGTCGGCAGCGCGGCAAAAAGTGTTGCAGGACAGGCTGGCCAATTCAGCTCGGGACCCCGTCCATACCCTTGGCCGGCCCCGAACCGGCCAGCCCTTCATCCTGTCCGTCGAATCGCAGCGCAGTATGAGTCGTAAATACCGCCTCAAAGCGGCGGCCTGTCTGGCAGCATTTATCCTGTGCGGTCCGGCGAGTGTGTGGATGTTGTTGCTCCGGCTAGCCAACTGATGCCGGAAGCGCGTAACACGAAGTCAGCAACGATGATCGGGAAAGTAGCGCGTTGTCCGAAAGTGAATTGAGACGGTATGGCAAAGAAAAAAATCCGTAAACGCAAAGCGGTGACATCCAAAAAGGCTGCCCGCAGGAAAGCCGGAAAAAAGACGGCGGGCAGAAAAAGCCGATCCCGTTCCAGGGCTGTGTCCAGCGCAAAACGCAAAGCGCTGGGTTGGCGACGTTACCTGCGATGGCGCATCATCGTGCCGGCGCTCATCGTGTTGGGACTGGTCTGGGTGACCTATCTCGATGTCCTGATCCGGGTGCAGTTTGAGGGCAAGCGTTGGGCCCTGCCAGCCCAGGTCTATGCCCGGCCGCTGGAATTGTATGCCGGGGAAGCGCTATCGCCGGCGGACTTTCGTCAGGAGCTCGAATGGCTGGGTTATCGCTACCGTTACCGTGCTGATGAGCCCGGTACGGTGTCCCGCAGTGAGGGTGCTTTCAGGGTATACCAGCGCGCGTTTCAATTCTGGGACGGTGAAGCGCCGGCCCGTCGCATTGATGTCCGGTTCGCTGATGGCCGGATCGAAACGGTATCGGATACCGAGACCGGGCGCGAACTGGATATCGTTCGTCTGGAACCACCACGCATTGGGGGTATCTACCCGGCGCACCATGAAGATCGGATCCTGATCAAGCTGGACGAAGCCCCGCTGCAATTACGTGAGGCCCTGGTGGCGGTGGAGGATCGACAGTTCTATCAGCACTTCGGTGTTAATCCGCGCGCGATTGCGCGGGCCTTGTGGGCAAACATCCGGGCCGGTGGTGCGGTGCAGGGCGGCAGCACGCTAACCCAACAACTGGTGAAGAACTTCTTTTTGACCAATCGGCGCAGCCTGTGGCGCAAGGCCAATGAGGCGTTGATGGCGCTGCTGCTGGAATGGCACTACAGCAAGGACGAAATACTCGAAGCCTATCTGAATGAAATCTACCTGGGTCAGGAAAGCAGCCGGGCGATTCACGGTTTCGGCCTGGCCAGTCGCTTTTATTTCGATCGACCAGTACAACAACTTACCACCGCACAAATCGCCACCCTGGTGGCGCTGGTCCGTGGTCCGTCCTATTACAACCCGCACAACCATCCCAAGCGTTTGCTGAAACGACGCAACCTGGTACTGGAAATCATGGCCGAGCAGGGCGTCATCACTGCCGACGTTGCTCGTCGCGCCAGCCAGACCAGCCTCGGGGTCGTGAAAGGAACACGCACCGATACCCGCCATCCTGCTTTCATGGATTTGGTGCGCAGGCAACTGCAGCGTGACTACCGCAAGGAAGACCTGACCTCAGAAGGCCTGAAGATTTTCACCACCTTCGATCCCCGTATCCAGCAGGCCGCAGAACAGGCGTTGAGCAAGCGGATCAAGGCGCTTGACCAGCAGCGGGGTCTGCATGGACAGTTGCAGGGTGCCGTCGTCGTGACCAATACGACCAGCGGCGAAGTTCTGGCGCTGGTGGCCGACAAGCAGCCGAGTTTTGCCGGATTCAACCGGGCCCTGGATGCCGTGCGTCCGATTGGCTCGCTGATCAAGCCGGCCGTGTACCTGAGTGCGCTTGAGCAGCCGGAAACGTACACCCTGTCAACGGCCTTGAGTGATACCCCGATTCGATTGAAGGGTGCCGGCAAGGATATCTGGGCGCCACGCAATTACGACGGCAAGTCTCACGGCACGGTGCCGCTGTTCGTGGCTCTGGTGCACTCCTACAATCAGGCGACCGTGAGGCTGGGTATGCAATTGGGCTTTGAACGCATTGCGGATATGCTGCAGCGGCTCGGCGCCGGGCGGGAAATCCCGGCCTATCCCTCCATGTTGCTGGGTGCGGTCAATTTTTCGCCCTATGAAGTGACCGGGATGTACCAGACGCTGGCGGCAGGGGGCTTTCGCACCCCGCTGCGGGCCATTCGCGAAGTACTGACGGTGGAGGGTGAACCGCTGCGCCGTTTTCCGCTGGCTGTCGAACAGGTGGTGGATCCGGCCAGTGTGGCGGTGCTGGTCAGCGCCCTGCACGAGGTAACACGTAGCGGTACGGCGCGTAGCCTGGCGAGCACCCTGCCGGAGGGACTGAGCGTGGCTGGCAAGACGGGTACCACCAACGACCTGCGGGACAGTTGGTTCGCCGGATTCAGTGGCAATCACCTGGCGGTGGTGTGGCTGGGGCAGGATGATAACCAGCCCACCGGGTTGACCGGCAGCAGTGGCGCCTTGCGGGTCTGGACCCAGCTGATGAAAACCATTCCAAACCAGCCCTTGCTGCCACCGGCCACGGATGAGGTGGAATATAACTGGATCGACAGCGCGACCGGCCTGTTGAGCCGCCAGGACTGTGACGGGGCAGCGTACCTCGCGTATATTCGTGGTACAGCGCCCGAGGAACATGCCAGCTGTGCAGAAGCCGGGGATGCGGGCACCAATAAAACAATCGACTGGTTCAAGGGGCTATTTGAATGAAACGGGGTAAGTCACGAATTTCCACTGGCCTGCTGGTGCTCGCGTTGCTGTCCGGATGCGCCACATCAACCAAGGCGCCGGATGGATTTGAAATCGAGCCCGCCAGCACCGAACAGCCCCGCGTTCTGCCGGATAGCGGTACGAACAAGGCGGCACTGCGCTTGCTGACTCAGGCCCAGCAGGCGGCACAGGCTGGGCAGCTCGACGTCGCCGAGGCTCGCCTGGAGCGGGCGCTGCGGATTGAACCGCGCAACGCCGCACTCTGGTACTACATGGCTAAACTGCGCCTGCACCAGGGTCAGTACAGCCAGGCGGCCGGACTGGCTGCCAAGTCCAACAGCCTGGATAAAGGCGACCGGATTCTGCAAGCCGACAATTGGCGCATCATTGCCCATGCTCGTTACCAGAATGGTGACATCGCGGGTGCGCAGCGCGCCCAGCAAAAAGCCGCAGAACTGGCTGAGTAAGGTCGTTCCATGCGAACACCGCCCGCCCCGCCGAGTTCCCGTATAATGATTCGATTCATTGATGTGTGTTTCAACCTGGCGCACTGAGCCACTTGCCTGTCTGAGTCCCACTTTTGCATACCCCGACCGATATTCTTGGTGAACATGGCCCACTGGCCCAAAAGGTGGAGGGTTTTGCTCCGCGCCGGATCCAGCAGGAACTGGCCGAGGCGGTGGCCGATACGCTCGAGCGACGTGGGGTGCTGGTGGCTGAGGCGGGCACCGGTACTGGCAAGACATTCGCTTATCTGGTGCCGGCCATGCTGTCTGGCCAGAAAGTGATCATCTCGACCGGCACCAAAAACCTGCAGGATCAACTCTTCAGCCGTGATGTGCCGGTTGTGCGTGATTCCCTCACGGTGCCCGTCACGGTGGCGTTGCTGAAGGGGCGTGGTAATTACCTGTGCCGACATCGTCTGGCACTGGCTGAAGACGATCGCTACACCAGTCCCGAACAGGCCGACAAGATCCGGCGGATCCGGACATGGGGTAGCCAGACCCAACGAGGGGATATCGCTGAATGCGATACTATTAATGAAGGGGATCCGGTCTGGATTCAGGTCACCTCGAACAGTGAAAACTGTCTTGGCCAGGAATGCCCGTCATTTGACGAATGTCATCTCATCAATGCCCGTCGCGCCGCGCAGGCCGCCGACATCGTGGTGGTGAATCATCACCTGTTGTTTGCCGACATGGCCCTGAAGGAGGATGGTTTCGGGGACCTGTTACCCGCTGCCGATGCTTTCATCATTGATGAGGCCCATCAATTACCCGAGGTGGCCTCGGCTTTCTTCGGCCAGGCCATTAGCGGCAATCAACTGTTGGAGCTGGCGCGCGACGCACAGACCGAGTTCCTGCGCGACATCAATGAGGGCGATGCGTTTCCCGCCGCCTGCGAAGCCCTGCAGAAGCTGGTGCGCGATTTGCGGCTGGATCTGGGACAAGATCAACGCCGTGCCGCCTGGCAGGAGGTGGCCGGGTTGCCCGCAGTCGAGGCCAGGGTGAATGCGATCGCCGAGCAGCTCGAGGCCCTGCAACGCATGCTCAAACCACTGGCGGAGCGCAGCAAGGGACTGGAGAGTTGCGCGCGCCGCAGTGCCGAACTACACACACAGTTTGATTTACTCACGGGTGAGACCCCGGAAGATCATATTCACTGGTTTGAAACCCACAAACGTTCTTTCACTCTGCATCTGACCCCGCTCAGCATTGCGGACTATTTTCAAAAGCAACTGCAGTCGCTTTCGGCCGCCTGGGTGTTCACGTCAGCAACCCTGGCAGTGGGGAACAGTTTCAAGCATTTTACCGAGCGGCTGGGTTTGCATGAGGTGGAAACGGAACAGTGGGAAAGTCCGTTCGAGTATGCCAGCCAGGCCGTCCTGTATGTGCCGGAGAATTTACCGGCACCGAATTCACCTGACTATACCGCGGCTGTGATTGACGCTGCCCTGCCGGTCATCAAAGCCAGCCAGGGCCGAACGTTTCTGCTGTTTACCAGTCATCGGGCCCTGTCCGAGGCGACGACCCGCTTGGCCGATCGCGTCGATTATCCATTGTTTGTACAGGGCGATGCACCACGCGATACTTTATTAAATCGCTTTCGCACCACACCAAATGCAATCCTGCTCGGCACCAGCAGTTTCTGGGAAGGGGTCGATGTGCGTGGAGATGCACTGTCCTGCGTGATTATTGACAAGCTGCCGTTCGCATCACCGGGGGATCCGGTGCTGAAAGCGCGCATCGACATTATGCAGCAACGCGGTATCAACGCCTTTATGAGCTACCAGTTGCCCGATGCCGTCATCACACTCAAGCAGGGTGCCGGGAGACTGATTCGTGATTTTACCGATCGGGGTGTATTGATGGTGTGCGATCCGCGTCTGATCAGTAAACCGTATGGCAAACTGTTTCTCAGTAGTCTGCCGCCAATGACCCGCACCCGCAAACTTGAAGTTGTGCAACGCTTCTTTGCGCTAGAGAGTCGCGAGGCAGGATAAATTCAATTACGTGTCTTGCCTGCAATTACAAATAAAAATCCGATCATGAAATTGCTTGCCATTGATACTGTAACCGAAGCCTGCTCTGCTGCGTTACTGGTGGACGGCGAAATTCAGCAGCGATTTACCATTGAACCACGGCGCCATACGGAATTGATTCTTCCGATGATCGATGAATTGCTGGGCGAAGCCGGTTTGTCCCTGTCACAACTCGATGCATTGGCAGTCGATCGGGGGCCTGGTTCGTTTACCGGCGTGCGTATCGGTGTCGGTGTCGTACAGGGTCTTGCCTTTGCCGCGGATCTGCCGGTGTATCCGGTATCGAGCCTGGCAGCGCTGGCGTTGGCTGCTAGCCAGGAGATTACCGCTGATACAATGTTGGCCATGCTCGACGCACGCATGGATGAAATCTACTGGGGAGTTTACCGTTTAGAGCATGGTCTGCTGAAGTCAGTCATGGATGAACAGGTCGGCAAGCCGGATAGTCTGCCGCTGTTGTCAGGTAATATTCTGTGTACAGGGAGCGGTGCTCGATTGCATGAGGCATCCTTGGCTGGCCAGAAAAATTATCATTTTATTCAAGACTGCCGTTTCGATTTCCCACACGCTTCGTTTGTTGCGCAACTGGCAATTCAATGTAAACAAGAACAGGCTGTAACTGCAGCAGAATTACAACCGGTGTATTTGCGAAATCTGGTTGCGACCCCATGCAAACCGTAAATATGACATTGGTTATACGCACAATAATATTCCTCAACATCACACTCAAACATCCGCTACACTATTTTATAAACGGCCGATTTATACATACAAGCAATATGGATCAGGTGAAGAAATATAAAGATCTGTTAAATCCTGCGCTTACTTTTTAAATGGTTTTTCGTGTTGCAGAGGCGACACAACAGGGTGTCGCAGCAGTCGGGAGATAATCAAATCATTCCTGACGATTGCTTGGTTAAATGGCGGATATGTCGATATTCAGAATGCGCTGGTTGTTATTTATATTTATTTTGCCAACGACTGCGCTGGCGAATCAACCTCCCTATACTTTCGGAATATTTCCGTACGTTACCACGACGCAACTCATCCGGTTCCACAAACCACTCGTAGAATATTTCGAAGCGAGCCTGCAACGCCCTGTGATCCTGATCACTGCGCCAGACTTTACTACTTTCGTTAATCGTACACGCGAAGGTGAGTATGATTTTATTATGACCGCGCCACACCTTGGATTGTTGGCAGAGAAACAGGGCTACAAGCGGGTGGTAATGAGCCTTCACACCGTGCAGGGAATTTATGTGGTACGTAAGGATTCAAAGATTATGTCGTTAGACGATCTGCAGGGCAAGGTCGTCACTATGGCGGCGCGGGAAGCAATTATTTTCCAGACCGCCGAACATCAGATGAAGCAGCATGGACTGATTGACGGTAAGAATATTACCATTGATGTGGCTCGCACCCACAATAATGCAATGTTCGCACCATTGCGTAATGAAGCGGATGTGGCCGTGACCGGAATCCTGTTGTGGCGCAAGCTTGGCCAGGCAAACAAGGACCAGATGAGAGAACTGGCACGAACTCCACCATCGCCCGGGTTCCTTGTTATGGCAAATCCCCGCATACCCGATTCTGTTGTTGATAAATTAAGATATACCCTGCTTGATTTTAAAAACACCCCGCAAGGAGAAAACTATTTTCGCGTTACCGGATTGAAAGGATTTAAACCGATTACTGATCCAACCATGGAGGGGCTCGAACCTTATATCAAAATTTATAACGATAAATGACGCGCCAACAGCCGAATCCCTTTCCGCATAAACTGCGTGTACGACTGGTTACGCTG
>Ga0316585_10000075_pt1 | contig 16666 bp, 16 predicted proteins | sample S_170502SCrBrC_D_FD_204517 | JGI IMG/M metagenome (GOLD analysis project Ga0316585, IMG submission 204517) | Rhizosphere microbial communities from salt marsh grasses in Alabama, United States - S_170502SCrBrC | ecosystem: Host-associated > Plants > Roots > Rhizosphere | place: USA: Alabama...
GACAAATAATTCGGCGTCTTCGAACAGGAAAAAAACCCAGAAGAGTCCACCGGACAAGACGTCTACGAAATCGACTAAATCAACCCAAGCAAGCGCACCGGAGCTGCCACCGCAACAACCTCTGTGGGAGGCTTTGCAGGAGGAGGCGCAAAAACCGGAATATGCAGATGAATTGATGCCTGAAGCGATCGCCATGGTGCGCAAATTGAATAAGGCTTCTACATCGCTTCTTCAACGCCGCTTTCGCATTGGCTACACACGTGCGGCGCGCATGATTGATGCCATGGCGGAACAGGGCATTATTGGCCCGCCCACAGGAACCAGCAAGGCACGCACCGTTTACCCAGCCGGTGATGGTGAAGAGACCCCTGTCGCCGAGGGTGAAGAGTCGAGCGATTAATACCGCCAATTAGAAACCCCCATTCATGACGAGATAACAGATAGTGGCTCAATTAGAAGGACAAGAACGCGCCGACTACGTGCAAAATATGTTTGCGCGCATAGCCGGGACATATGATTTAATGAACCGGCTGATGACCGGTGGGCAGGATGTAACCTGGCGGCGCTATGTCATTCATAAGGCGCAGCTGCCGGTAGACGGCCGATTACTGGATATCGCCACGGGTACAGGCGAGATCGCCCTGGAAGGGCTGGCCCTCGTGCCTGGTTTGCAGGCTGTCGGCGGCGACTTTACCGTGGAGATGATGGAAGTGGGCCGGCAAATTCCCGTGCGGCAGGCCATTCGCTGGGTTGGAGCCGATACGCTGGCGCTGCCTTTTCCTGATGATTATTTTGACGCCGTGACCTCCGGTTTTCTGATGCGCAATGTGATCGATGTGCGTAAGGCCTTTATGGAGCAGATGCGAGTTACGAAGCCAGGTGGACGGATCGTCGTCCTCGAGTCCAGTCCCCCAAAAAACAATTTCTTACGGCCGTTTATCCTGCTGCACCTCAATGTTGTGATTCCCACGCTGGGTAGGTTGGTAGCCGGGGATGCAGCCGCTTACCGTTATTTACCGGACAGCACGCAGCAGTTTCGCGATCCTGAAACCCTGGCGGACATGATGCGCCAGGCTGGTCTTGAAGATGTCAATTACCAGTTGTTTATGTTCGGCACCATTGCTGTGCACAGCGGCCAGAAACCACTGTGAAACGCCTGATCTGCCCAGTTTTTCTGACAACAACCTTTTTATTTAGTGTCTATGGGGAAAAGCAAATTTCCGCGGTACTAGATAACCAGGTGGCGGAAGCCACTCCTTGATTTCTACGTTATACTCCAGGGGTTATGACTACGAACCTGGAAGATAAAGTCGCCATAGTCGCCGGGGCGGGCAGCGCGCGCGGAGCGGCCATTGCTCTGGCCTTGGCCCAAGCCGGGGCGCGCGTGGTGGTCAATGACATTAACCCCGATCGCGCCGAACGCACTGCCGCGGCCGTTCGTGGAGCGGGATATGAATGCCTGGCCATAACGGCCGATGTTGCCAACCGGTTTCAATGCGTCACCCTCATTGAGGGCGCACGCGAGCAGTGGGGCCGGATCGATATCCTGGTCAATCATGCGGCCGTGCGCCCGGTCGCGCCGATCCTGAAGATGGACGAATGGGCCTGGCAGCGCTGCCTGGATGTGAATTTAAAAGGTGCTTTTTTTATGAGCCAGCTTGTGGGGCGGGTGATGGCTGATGAGAACCAGAAGCGAGGAGGGACGATCATCCATATTGGCGCGGAACCTGTCGGTGAACTCCCAGAAGTAGGCGCTGCTGCTTACGCGGCCAGTAAAGGCGGACTGGCTGCATTTTCCCGCCAATGTGCTCAAGAATATGCCCCATTGGGCATTCGGGTTCATTTTATTCAGCCTGAATCGGCCGTTGATAAGGATCAATCAAACAGTGAAGATGGTTTGGTACAAACCGTTCTGGAACATTGCTGTAAGTGATAGATGCTAGACACCGAGAGATTTGTAGTCATTAGATTTTCCTTCACCCCCATTTACAAATTGGCAGAAAGAGTTTAAAATGCATAAAGTACAAACTTTACGTATTTTACATATTTTGCACATTTGTGAGGATCCAAATGGAATCTTTTTTTCATGTTGGTAAGACTGAGTTAGCGCGCCAAACGCGGCAAATCATTCGCGCTGCGCAACGTGGGCAAACGATAATTATTGAAAATCATGGCCAGCCGGAAGTAGCCATCATAGATATTGTGGATTACCACATCTTACGTGCCTTGGCCCACTATCACGCTCGACCATCACAACTTAATAAGGCCAAAAAGTTAAGTGATGAGGTGGTTAAAGATTTGTCATCTATGCAAGATCGTTTCGACCTTGTCCTGGCTTATTATCTGTCCGAAGAAATCAGTCTGGGCCGTGTCGCTGAATTGCTGGGAATACCTTGGCTAGATTTACGAACTCGATTTTTACGCTTAGATGTTCCGTTGCGATCGGCACCCAATGATTTGAATGGAACTCAGCTGGATGTGGACAATATCAACAGCTGGTTTGAAAATCGTTGAGTCTAAGATGCCATACCTCAAATGAATTCAGGCCTTGCCCTTTTAGAGAATACCGTGCTGACTAACTTTGCGCTGATCAGCCGAGCAGATCTTGTTTTCAACCTTTGCGAATCTTCATGCGCAACCACTGCAGCAGTGATCTCAGAATATAAAATTGGAGTGGTTGTGCGTGGACTACCTGCAGACATATGGCAGCCCCTTAAGTGCTTAACTTTATCATTTGAGGAAAAAACTTTGCCGAGCAATTATCACTTCGTTTGGGGGCGGGGGAACGAACTTGTATTGCCGTAGCCGTTCATTGACGATGTCTTTTTATTACCGATGACGCCGACGCAAGATCTGTTGCGCAGTATTATGATGTTCCGATAACAGGAACAATTGGCATTTTAGTTGTCAATGTGCGCGAGAATTTTTTAACTCTGCCTGAAGGAAACAAATTGCTTTCAATGATGATTGCCTGTGACTATCGCTCCCCGGTCACAGTCCTTGATCAGCTTATTTAGGAAGTGCTTAATAAGGTAATAATTCCTTCTCGTAACTCCTCTTCTTCAATCGCACTGTTACCTAGATCCCCCATTGCTGTTAGCTGTTCCAAAGCCTCGTTGTATTTTCGCTTGCGCAAATTACCGGCAATTTCCTCATACGCGCCAGGCGGCAGATCTCCCAGGTCCATATCAAAAAGGAACGCGGCCACAGGCAGTAGTTTTTGCGCCTCTGCCTGCTGCGGCCCTTCAGGGAAATTATCCGGTAAGATATAGGCCTCAAAGCCGCGCCCTTTGGCGAGATGTTTGCGCGCTTGCAGCAGGCGCTGGTCGGGGTCGCTGCTGCCGCTGATTTTCGGGGCCGGAGGCTGCCCATCCAGGGCCTTGTTGACAAAGCGTTTTACCAGACTCCCAGGGCGTGCGCCGACGAAGTCATCAACCACCTGGCCATTGCGGAACATTTTTACTGCCGGAATGCTTTGAATCTTATAATTTTGAGCCGTACGGCGGTTGTGCTCCGTATCTAACTTAGCCAGTATAAACTCGCTATGGGGATCGAAGGCTAGATCCTCAAGCGTTGGTCCCAGGACTCGGCAGGGACCGCACCAGGCCGCTCAGAAATCAACCAACACGGGTGTTTTATGCGAACGTTCGATTACCTGGCGTTTAAAGTTCGCGTCCGTCACATCAATGACGACCCCAACTCGCGGTTCGCCCTTGTCTTTCTTGAAAAAACTAAAGAATCCCATATTATTCTTCGCTTGATTTTATTTTGTCGTAAGATCGACCCAGATCAGTGCGTCGATGAGGATTAAGTTTAGCACGTTTATCCCCTTTGGTGGTTGGGATGCATCCTCCGACGTTAAAACAGATCGTTTGGTTTAAGGTTATAGTTTAGGTATCAAATGCAGCAGATTAGTGTATTCGACATGATGAAAATTGGAGTGGGTCCATCCAGTTCGCACACGATGGGCCCCTGGCGGGCCGCGCAGCGTTTTCTAGAAGAACGGAGGATGGATGGGACATTTAGTGAAATTAGGAGGATTCGCGTTGAATTATTCGGGTCTCTGGCGAAGACTGGTCTGGGTCATGGGACGGATATCGCGATCGTGATGGGGCTGTGCGGTGAAGATCCGGCTACTTGTGACATATCCTTGATCGATGTTCAGGTGGGGCGGATTCGCGACGAGAGGGCGATATGGCTTTTACAAGAGAAACTGATTGACTTTGATCCAATAGCGGACCTGGTTTTCCATTTCGATCAAGCACTGCCTTACCATCCGAACGGCATGCGCTTTACGGCCGTTTGCGTCGGCGATATTTATGAAGCGACTTATTATTCAATTGGCGGTGGTTTTGTAGTCGAAGAAGGGGAAGCTCCTGAACAGGCCTTGAGTAACCCACCTTTTCCCACCGAGTGCGGCAATGACATCCTGGGCCACTGCTTGGAGGAGGGTTTTCCGATTTCACAAATGGTGCTGGAAAACGAAAAGCATTGGCGCAGTGAAGCGGAGGTCCGCTCAAAGCTGCTGGGCCTTTGGGATACGATGACCGAGTCCATGTACCGCGGCTGCCATACCGAGGGGGTTTTACCGGGTGGGTTAAATGTACAGCGGCGAGCGCCTAAAATGCACGCGACACTGATTCGTGATGACGAACATTATCAGAACCACAGAGAATGGGTAAGATGCATCCAGAGATACCGGTATAGTTTCCAGCGAATTGTGCGCTGGGTAAGTTGTTTTGCCCTGGCCGTTAATGAAGAGAATGCCTCGTTCGGCCGTGTTGTAACCGCGCCGACCAATGGGGCGGCTGGCGTCATTCCCGCCGTCCTGATGTATTATGTTTGCTTCTACGAGGCGAGTGATGAAGACATTATTCGCTTTTTGCTGGTTGCGGGAGAAATCGGGAGCTTGTTCAAGAAAGGAGCGACGATTTCGGCCGCTTTGGGCGGCTGCCAGGCGGAAATTGGCGTCTCCTCGGCAATGGCCGCCGCGGCCTTATGCGAGCGCAGCGGGGGAACGGTTGCGCAGTCGCTGATGGCCGCGGAGATCGCCATGGAGCACCATCTTGGCCTAACCTGTGATCCGGTTGGCGGCCTGGTTCAGGTCCCCTGTATTGAACGTAATGCCATGGGAGCGATGAAGGCGATTACGGCCGTCAGCCTGGCTCTGCAAAGTTCGCCGGAATACGCGAAGGTTTCCCTCGATACGGTGATTAGGACTATGTGGCAAACGGCAAAGGATATGAACGATAATTACAAGGAGACATCCGAGGGCGGATTGGCGGTGTTGATACCCGTTAATGTCAGTGAGTGTTGAGATGACCGGCACGGTTTGAAAAGCCCGAAGGTTTGGAAAATAGCAAGGAGCATAAATCTCATGGTCAAAGCAATGTGGAATGATGTTGTACTAGCGGAAAGCGAGGATACGGTTGTGGTAGAGGGCAATCACTATTTCCCTCCTGAAGCGGTAGATTGGCAGTATTTCAAAGAGAGCGCGACACACACAACCTGCCCCTGGAAAGGCGTCGCCAGTTATTACACCATAGAGGTGAACGGCCAACAAAATCGCGATGCGGCCTGGTATTATCCGCAGCCATCTGAGGCGGCAAGTCAGATAGAAAATTATGTTGCCTTTTGGCGAGGCGTGCGGGTGATCTGATCAAAATCAGAAGAAATTTGCGCAGTCGCGGCTAATAAATTCTCGCTTTGTCTGCGCAGTCAAATGCAATCAATGCCAGCTAAGATACTGGCAATGCCGGCTTCCCTCGATTTCGCAGCCAGTAAATCTATCTAGAGATCTCGCTCCATGCGGGATTTTTTGACCGGATTCCCTATTTAAAACCAGCACCCATTTCGTTATACTGTAGGTAGGTGAGCCAGATCACCAACGTGAAAATTAAAAAACTAACTGGGAAACTCACCTTTGTATCGATTGTTCGTTGGTTAAGGAAGGAACACATGGCCAAATTACATACGCTGCAAAACATCGGCCAATCATCCTGGCTGAACTATATGTGCCGTCCATTTATTGTGTCCGGTGGGCTGCGAGAATCCATAGAAAAGGGTATCGTGGGGATCACCGCAAGCGCTGCCGTTTTTGAGAACACTATTCGCAACGACGTGGCTTATGATCAGGATATTCGTATGCAGATTATGGCCGGAACGCCGACGACACGCATCCATGAAGTGCTCATGGCGGATGATGTCCAACGCGCGGCCGATATGCTGCATCCGATCTTCGAAGAGAGCAAAGGATTGGATGGCGTCGCCAGTTTGGAAATCAACCCCGCGTTAGCCGATGACTGTGTCGGTATCGTCGCTACGGCACGCCGCCTTCTGGCACGCGTCGATCGCGGCAATGCCATGGTTGAGGTCCCGGCCACAACGGCGTGTACGGAAGCAACCCGCGCCCTGACAGTAGATGGGATCAATGTCAATGTCACGCACATTTTTTCCGTTAGTGTGTTCGAGCGCATCGCCCAAGCCTATATCTCGGGTTTGGAGACCTATTTTAAAACGCACAGCGTCTGGCGTACAACGCCCACATCGGTTGCATCTTTTTCGGTCAGCCCCATTGACAGAGTTGTCGACGAGCGGCTGGAGGAGATTGGCCGGCCGGAGTACAAAGGAAAGACTGGGCTCGCTATGGCTCGCATCCTTTACGCTCGTTATAGGGAAATTTTTTCCGGGCCACGCTGGGCGGCACTCGCCGCGCGCGGCGCACGGCCGTTACGCCCCAAATGGACGCGGCTGGAGGCTTGGGATGAAGGGCGTCTGCTCACCATTTATGTGGATGCGCTGATTGGACCAGATACGGTTGTTACATTTACGCCAGATTTGTTGGATTCGTTCCTTGATCAGGGGCGCGTTGCCACAACTCTCGAACGGAATAGTGAAGAAGCCCAAAAACATCTGGAGATTATCGCCGACCTGGGCATTGATCTAGAAGAGCTGACAGAAGATTTACAGCTAGCTCATTTGCAAGCAGCTGATAAACAATATCAGGCTTTGATCGCCAGCGTTATCCAGAAACTGGTAACCGAGATGCCGGATTATTCATGATCATTGCCGGCAGCCGGGAACTTAATCTAAACTTACAACGTCAATAATGTAAGCGTGCGCATACGCTTAGGAGTTGTTTATGTCTGGAAAGTACCGGCTGCTGCTTGCATTCTGGAGCGCTTTGTTTTTTGTCTCGGCGCTGATCCTTTTCACAAGCGTGCAGTCTCTCAATATTGGCAGCGAGGGAAACCCGCCCCTGTTTCCAGAAGAGGGAACGGAATCGGGTAACGACGACCCCGGCGATAAACCTATCGTGGAACTGCCCGTGGATAGGGCCAAGACGCAATGGAGCCTGATCCTTTCTACGTTCTCAGCTCTCGTTTCCGCCGCGGGTTTTATGGCAACGACTTACTTTGCCATGCGTACTGATCGCCGCCAAACGGCAATAACCGAGCTGGAAATCCAGAAATTAGCCAATGAAATTGAACGCCAGCGCCTAGAGATCGATCAGATGCGCCGCGAGCTCAAGGATCAGAAAAAGGAGCAGCAGGAATAGATCCTTTTCTTCTGATACCTGACGGTGGACGCTGATTGTAAGCTGCGATATCATCCTGCCGCGGACTATCTTATGGAAGCGGCAGCAGGCACAAGCAGCGAAAATTGGAAACAAAAATCATGGCGCCTGATACAGGAAAATCCCTGGAGTATCCTTCTGGCCGGTGCTGTGATCATGTTTCTAGTGCTTCTGGTTTGGTCCACGGCCGTTCCTCAATCTTTCACCCGTCTATTTGAATCCCTGGAAAGTACGGACATCGACCAGGGGCGCATTGATACCTCACTGCCCGCGCCGCAGGGCGATTTTGCGCTTACCCAGACATTTGTCCCTCGCCATAATGGATTGAGCGAAATTGAAATCACGCTGCTGCGTTATGGCGAACCAACCGCCGGTGAAAGCGCTCAGCTTTGGCTGCAGCTGTTTGATGAGCAGGGTGAGTTGGTGGCCGAAAAAGAATTGCCGACGGCTTCGATCAGCCATAATCAAGTGGCAGCGCTGCGCACAGGACCGCTCAATGACTCCAAGGGCCAGCGATATACCTTAAAGCTCCTGGGGACAGCGGATAATCCGGTTTCCGCCTGGGGTTACAGCCTGGATGTCTATGAAGATGGGGCTCTGGCACAGATAGATACGACGACTGGTGAGGTGACAACTCCGGACGCGCAAGACCTCAGATTTTCAACGCGCTACCGGCTGACCTGGGCTGATGCTCTAAGAAACGTGGGGGAATCTGTTTATTATGAGGGGCTGCTCTTTGTACTGGCTTTGCTGCTGATTCCACTGCCAGGCGTTATTATATTGTTGGTGGAGCATACCTATAGAACCCGGCACATCAGCAGCGCCGGAGACGGCCGTCGCGTGACCTGGGACCCCGCAGCCTGGTGGGGCGCGGCATTGGCGCTGGGAGTTGCCGGGTGGCCCATCCTCTGGTCCCTTGTCACACTCGTGTGGGCGCACTGGACCGAATGGCTGCTGGCCTTAGTCCTGATTGCGGGCTGGGTAGGCGCAGCTGTTTACTGGTGGCAAGACCGAAGACAGCGGCGGGGATTAGACGATTCAGACGGCGACGATGTCAACCACCCGCCAATCATGGCTTCCTGGCATTGGGAACATCTCATACTGCTGACCATTTTGCTGGTGGGATTGGCCGTGCGCCTGGTGGCTGTGCGCGATACGCCGGTTTTGCCCTGGGTGGATGCCAGCCGGCACGCGTTGATTACGGCCGTTATGGCTCAAAATGGACGGACGATAAGCAATTATGCGCCCTATCTCCCCGTTGACCGCTTTCCTTATCACTTCGGTTTTCACACGCTGTCAAGTTCCTTGTTGATGTTGAGCAACTGGCCATTGGATAGGCTGTTGCTCTATTTAGGCCAGCTGCTTAATGCCCTGGTGCCTTTGACGATGTTTGCCGCAGTCTGGCTGTTGGTGCGCCAGCGCAGCGCCGGATATCTGGCGGCTTTCCTGGTCGCGCTTCCTTTCTTCTTTCCGGCGTACTATACAACCTGGGGCAGACTGACCCAGCTGACGGCCGTCCTGCTGCTGCCCCTCCTGCTGGCATTTACCTGGCAGCTGGTACGCGGCAGCACAGCCTGGATCGATCGCTGGTGGTTGGTAGGGATTTTGACCGCCGGGTTGTTCCTGATCCATTTTAGAGTATTGGTCTATTACCTGCCCTTTCCCGTGTTGGTTCTGTTGGTCAGCCGCTTTCGCCGCCTACGCCTGCTGCTGGCATCGGCCGTTCTGGCATTTTTGCTCATTCTACCACGGCTCCTCGATTTACTAGCCGGTACAAATCCTGTTCAGAGGCTTGGGCGTACGATTCCCGACTACAATACTTTTCCCAGCAGCTACCTGACCACCGGTTGGGAACAGGCTTTTCTAGTCCTCGCCGCTGCTGCATTTTTGTTCACGCTTATCGCCGCTTTGCGCCGCCAAGCCTGGGTGGTTTTACCGTTTGTGCTGGTTGGGTGGGCTGCTGCCCTGTTTGCCCTCCTCTCGATGGACCGGCTCGGCTTGCCCGTACCCTCGCTGGTCAACCTGAACAGCATGTATATCACGCTTTTTGTTCCCCTGGCGATTTTCCTGGCCGTGGTTTTCGGTCAACTGTGGGAATTGCTTAAGCAGCAGGGCTGGCCGGTTTGCCTTACGGGTTATTTCCTGGCCGGAGCCATGCTGGCCGCGATGTTGGTCTTTGGGGTGCGCAGCCAGGTCACGATGCTCAATCCACAAACGCTGCTGGTGAAGCCTGAGGATATGGAAGGTTTGCGCTGGCTTGACGAAAATCTAATGCAGGATACGTTGACGGCCGTCAACAGCTGGCGATGGTTGGGTGAGACCTGGGCGGCCGCTGATGGCGGGGCGTGGATACTGCCACTCACCGGCCTGGCGGTGACAACCCCACCAATCGATCATATTTACAATCCTGATCTATTCAAACAAGTCAGAGAATTTAACCACGCAGCGTCGGCCGTATCTGACTGGTCTGACCCGGCGCAAGTAGATTGGCTGCGTGAGCAAGGGGTAAGCCATATTTATGTGGGCAAGCGAGGAGGTTTTTTCGATCCAGCGAAGTTGAAAGCTAACCCGCAAACGGAACTGCTTTTCGACCAGGATGGTGTATTTATTTTCGCCCTCAATGAATAGGGGGTTCTTGCTTATAACGCACTGCGGCATTATAATCAAAAAGCCCGGAAGATAACGCACCCCGGGATATCATTGAGGGACATGGAGGTACTTAATGAATGTTGTTGTTTGTGTAAAGCAGACGCCCAGCACGACGGCCAATTTCAGCGTTGATAATGGCACCGTGAGTTGGGAAGACCCCGGCGGCAAACCGAACATAGTCAACCCATGGGATGAATATGCTGTCGAAGAAGCGATCCGTCTTATGGAGAACCATGGCGCCAGTGACGCCATTGCAATCAGCATGGGGGAGGCATCAAGTTCTGAGGCGCTAAAAACCTGCCTGGCGATGGGCTGCACAGAGGCGATCCTGGTTTCAGATGAAGCCTTTGCCGGATCGGATTCGTTGGGAACAGCACGTATTCTTGCCGCGGCGATAAATAAGGTGGGTGATGTGCAGGTCGCCTTATTCGGCAAGCAGGCGATTGATGCCGACAGCGGCCAGACGGTGGTCCAGGTGGCGCGAAAATTAGGATGGACCCCCCTTACATTTGTCTCGGCAATCAAAGAGATCGGTGACGGCAGCATTACCGTTGAGCGCCTGGTTGATGAGGGGAAGGAGATTGTGCAGGCAGCGCTGCCGGTTGTCATCGGCACGGTTAAAGAACTTAACGAGCCCCGCTATCCTTCATTTATGGGCATCCGCAAAGCGAGCCGGGCAACCATTCCCGAGTGGACGGCCGCGGACCTGGAGATCGATGGCGCTTACGGCCGTGAAGCGAGCAAGGTTGACTGGTCAGAGGTGTACACCATTCCAGCACGAGAGGGTGAGGTAGAAATTATTGAGGCTGACTCCGTTAGCGAACAAGCGGAAATTCTTGTCGAGAAATTGTTTGAGGAGAAGGTGATATGAGCGGGGTCTGGGTATTTGTAGAAAACCGCAATGGTGAAATCAGCCCCATTGCCCGGGAAGCGATCGGCGCGGCGCGGATCATAGCGGATGAGCTGGTAGAAGATTTAACCGGTCTGGTTTTTGGCGAGGACGTGGGCGATGTGGCCGATGCCGCTTTCGATCTTGGTTGTGATGAGGTGATTGGCGCCGATGACGCTACGCTCAAAGACGGCCTTGTTGAGGCTGTCGGTCCCTTGTTTGTCGCTCTGGCCACGGAGCATGAACCGGATGTGATCATCGCCGGTGCTTCGACGCGCGGCCGTGATTTAACTTCTTGGGTGGCTGCCGACCTCGATGCCGGATTGGTCTCTGACTGCGTGAGCTTAGAAGTTGATGGTGAAACGATTAAAACGACGCGGCCGGTTTATGCCGGAAAATTGTTGTCTAAGGTTTTTGTGACCGATGGCCCACAGGTGATCAGCCTGCGCGGCCGGGCATTTGCACCAGCCGAATCTACGGGCGGCAGTGGAACGGCCGATTGGGTTGATCCTGTCGTTGCTGAAGAAGATATTCCGAGCAAGGTGGTCGGCTTTGAAGAAAAAAGCGGTGGTGTGAGCCTGGTCGATGCCAGCATCATCGTCAGCGGCGGGCGTGGTGTTGGCGGTCCTGAAGGGTTTGACCCCGTGCGCGAACTTGCCGCTGTTTTAGGCGCCGCGGTTGGCGCTTCACGAGCAGCCGTGGATGCGGGCTGGATTCCCTACGAACACCAGGTCGGCCAGACAGGTAAGACGGTTAGTCCCGATCTGTACATTGCCTGCGGTATAAGCGGCGCTATCCAGCACCAGGCCGGCATGCGCACCTCTAAAGTAATCGTGGCCATCAATAAAGATGCGGAAGCGCCGATATTTAAACTCGCCCGATATGGGATTGTGGGCGATCTGTTTGAGGTGCTGCCCGCGCTTAATGAGGCTTTTAGCGAGCGTCTGGGCTGATGTTAATTTTTATTAAAACAGCCTGTTAACGGATATATTTAGCGTTCAATCGTTTTGAAGCGGTCGAACGCTTTTTTGTTATAATGCTCCCCATGAACTGGACGGCAATGCCAAAAAGCGCCTATGAGTGACGAACGGAAAGATTCGGCCGATCAAATTGATTTGGCTTACGAAGAAGGCGAATTATTACACGGCCGAGTGATCAAGGCCTTGAGTGGTTTTTTCACCGTTGATGGCGAGAAGGGTCCGATCATCGCCCAACTACCTGGGCGGCTTAAAAAAGAGCGCAAGGATACCGACATTGTGGCCGTTGGCGATTGGGTTACCGCTTTGGTCAATGAAGATGGAACTGGGACGATTGAAGAGGTCGCCGAGCGTGAATCCGTCCTCTCGCGTACCCGGCCGGTCGCTCGTGATGGGCGTCGCCTTTCAGCCGATCGCGAACAGGTTCTAGTCGCCAATCCTGATCAGGTTGTCATCGTCTTTTCAATCAAGAAGCCGCGCCCAAGCCTGCGCAAGCTGGATCGTTTTCTGGTTGTCGCGGAAATGAACGATCTCCCCGTCATTATTACGGTGAATAAAGTCGATCTGCTGGATCCGGCAGCGGAGGTTTCTTCCAGCGAGGCGCATGAAATGTTCCGGCTTTACGAAGACCTGGGATACCGGACCATTTACACGAGCGCCAAATCAGGAGAGGGTATCCAGGAACTGTCCGACGCCTTGAAGGATAAGATTTCGGTAATGACCGGATCGTCCGGCGTTGGTAAATCGAGCCTGCTGAACGCTATCCAACCGGGTTTGGGTCTGCGGGTGAATGAGGTCAGCGAGGCGACGGAAAAGGGATTGCACACGACACGCCACGCGGAGATGTTCCCCCTGGATGAAGGGGGATATGTGGTTGATACGCCGGGTATTCGTGGGCTGGCTTTGTTTGATATCGAACCGACGGAGTTGGATGCTTACTTCCGTGAAATCGCATCTTTGGTTGAACAATGTCGTTTCAGTGATTGTTCTCACCGCCATGAACCAGGCTGCGCCGTCCGTGCGGCCGTTGAGGATGGGCGAATTTCCGAGGAACGCTACGATAGTTACCTGCGGCTGCGCGAAGAACATGAGCAGCTGGAGGATGATTTATTTTAAAAATCGGTAGGTAAAATGGTCCAATTTTCAAAATCGCACCATTTTTTATTCCGCCAGATGTTCAGGGCCGAAGTGGGCGGGGAGCAGGCTGTAGAGAGTCGTCTCCAGTACATCGCCCGCAGCATCACTGAGCAGAACAGGAATATCCCCGGCGAACTCCACCATTACCTGGCGGCAGGCTCCGCATGGTGAGCCCCCGTTTTCGGTACAGATGGCGATAGCCAGGATTTCTCTATACCCCTCGGTTACTGCTTTGAAAATGGCTGTGCGTTCGGCGCAGTTTGATAAGCCATAAGAGGCGTTTTCAACATTGACCCCGGTCATGATTCGGCCGTTCGGCAGCAAAATCGCCGCACCCACGTGATAGTTGGAATAAGGAGCGTACGAATTGGCGCGCACAGCGCACGCCGCGGTGAGTAATTCTACTTTTTGTTCTTCTGTGACCATGCTCTTTCCCGTTCCTTATTTTATTTCCTACAAAGCTTCTGCCTCGAGGGAGGCTAAGGTTGATCCTCACCGGGGATCCACGTGAATGGCGCTAGCCGAGTGCCCTCGGGCAGAATGGCGTTTTCTATCTGTGCCTGTTCGACAACACAGCCATTCTCCAGCCGCGAATGGCGAATGATGGTATTAGGGCCTAAGACACAGTCTTCTCCAATCACTGTTTGACCCTGAAGATAGGTATTAGGCCAGATAATGGTGTCCTTACCGATGAGAACACCCTGATCAATATAAACGTTGTCTGGATCAATGAGCGTGACGCCCCTATCCAGCCAATAGACGTTCGCGCGGCGTCTAAAAGCTTTTTCCACCAGCACGAGTTCGCTTCGTGTGCCCGCACCAAGGGATTCATCCAGGTCCTCTATAGAGAGAGCCACGACGTCTCGTCCCTGGCTCACAGCCATTTCCACCATATCGGTGAGGTAATATTCTTGCCCGCTGCGAGCCTGACGTACCGGCAAATCTGCGATGTGCCGCCACAGCCAATCGCTGTCAAAACAATAGATGCCGGCATTTAATTCGGTAACGGCCAGTATTTCTTCAGTATTCGGCCGTTGACGCGCTTCAGATACCTCCACAATTTCAATGACGCCACCGTTATCGTCGCGAATGATTCGTCCAAAGCTGCTTTCAGGATTTCCTTCAACGCTCAGCAGGGCGATGGCGGCTCCTTTTTCCCGTTGTTCATCGGCCAGATGGCGCATTGTCGAAGCACGCAGCAGGGGCATATCTCCATAGGTTACCAGTACCTGATCGACCTTGCCTTGCAGAAGAGGTTTTGCCATTTGTGTCGCGTGACCGGTGCCTAACTGCTGCGGCTGGGCGACATAGCTCGCCTCGTCGCCAAATAAAGCGCTGACCCCGGTTTCTCCGGGCCCAATCACCATCACCGGCGGAAGATCGGCAATCGCGGCGGCCTCTTCGAATACATGCTGAACCATGGGCTTACCGCCGACTTCATGCAGTATTTTCTGTTTTTTTGACTTCATGCGTGTTCCCTGACCGGCGGCCAGAATCACAACGGCAAGTGACATGGATGAACCTCCGCGAGCTTTTCAGCGGTCAGTTTTCAGCCGTCAACTGTCGGTGATCGCTGATGGCCGGTAACTTAATGCTGAGCAGCAAAATTAAAAAAGGACCGAGGTTCTTATTCCTCAGTCCTTACATTAGCTGGGGCGGAAGGATTCGAACCTCCGAATGGCGGATTCAAAGTCCGCTGCCTTACCACTTGGCGACGCCCCACCACCAAATAGTCCGAAAATCGTAACACAACGCCTGGCAATTAGCAACTGCCGCGAGGCCTTTGAGAAGCATTTTATAGGCTTGTCTCAGCGACGGTTTAGGTCAGGTTTTCTCTCCCTTCAAGCGCACGGCCGAGCGTGATTTCGTCGGTATATTCCAGGTCGCCGCCGACCGGGAGACCGCGGGCTAATCTTGTCAGCCGCAGATTGCTGCCGGACAGACGTCTTTGCAGATAGAGAGCGGTAGATTCCCCTTCAAGCGTGGGATTAGTAGCTAGAATAACTTCTTGGAAATCCCCCTTGCGCACACGATCAACCAGCTCATCAACGCGCAAATCTTCGGGACCGATCCCTTCAACCGGCGAAATCGCACCATGTAAGACATGGTAACGGCCGTTGTAGGCGCGGGAACGCTCAATGGCCAGAACATCGAGGGGTTCCTCGACAACACAAAGTATATGAGAATCGCGGGTCTCGTCCTGGCATATCAGGCAGGGGTCCTGTTCGGTAATGTTGTAGCAGACGGAACAAAAGCGCGTGCGTTCCTTAAGATCTCGTAAGGCATCGGCAAGATCGAGCGCCTGTTCGCCTGAGGCACGTAATAAATAAAACGTCAGGCGCGAGGCCGATTTCGGACCGATGCCCGGCAGGCGCGCGAACTCGTTGATCAAGCGTTCAACTGTTTCGGGAAGGACTGAGCGGGCCACGTCTCGTTTACAACCCCAGTCCGCCGAGCATATCATTGATGCCTATATTGCCGGTGATGCCTTCCATTTTTTCAGCTGAAAGAGCCTGTGATTGTTCAATAGCCGAATTCACGGCAGCGACCAACATCTCTTGCAAAAACTCGGCTTCTTCCGGATCGAGCAGTTCGGGAATGATTGATATTGATTGCACGCGTTGGTGGCCGCTGATGACAATCGTAACTGCCCCGCCGCCGGAGGTGACAGTTACTGTCTCATTCTCCAGGGCGGCCTGAGCCTCGGCCATTTCCTGCTGCATCTGCTGAATCTGGGCCATCATATTGCCCGGCGACGCCTTCTTTTTTGCTTTTCCACCACGATATGGTTTTTTTGCCATGAGTTACTCCAGTTAATCTTCACTATTTGTATCTTCACGGATTATGCCGCCTAGTTCTTCGGCTAATTCGCGAAATTCATCATGTCCAATGGGTACTACATATTCACTGGTAACAACACTGCGCACGCCACATTTTGTTCCAAAGATCGAGGAAAAAGCGTGGCTGATACTGGACGCAGCGTCTTCTGTCTTGTCGAATTTTTCTTTAAAGATGGGAAAGTCAAAGCCTAGAATAATCATGTCGCCTTCAACGGCAAGCGGTTTGCACATTGCTAATAGGGGTGGAAGGTTTTTGTTTTCCTCCCCAACCTGGCTGACCATGTTACGCCATTGAATTTTAACGGGCTCCAGGCTTAAGAGATCTCTTTTTTCTTTGGCCGTATCCTCCACGGGTTGTAGCTCTTCGACCTCTTCTGGGGTTTTATCCGCAACGGCCGCCGCGCTTTCATGTGTATCAGCGGCGGCAGCCTCTTCTGGTGCTGCCTGTTCGGGGGCAGTTTCTTCTACAACCGGTGGAGGTGGTTTGGTTGGCCCGCGTTTCGCAGATGGCTGTTGATGAGAGACGGGGGCTGGTTCTGCCGGTAGAAGTTCCATAAAGGCCAGTTCCAGGGGCAGCTGCGGCTGCCAGCTGACGGTC
>Ga0316585_10000077_pt1 | contig 16582 bp, 13 predicted proteins | sample S_170502SCrBrC_D_FD_204517 | JGI IMG/M metagenome (GOLD analysis project Ga0316585, IMG submission 204517) | Rhizosphere microbial communities from salt marsh grasses in Alabama, United States - S_170502SCrBrC | ecosystem: Host-associated > Plants > Roots > Rhizosphere | place: USA: Alabama...
CACGATAGGCCAGTTGAAACAACCTGAACTCCGGGATTTCCAGCAAGCCAGCTGTCGCGGCAACGAGTACGCTGTCAGGTCGGGGTTGAGACTGGAAAATAGAACGCCAGTTTGGCATGGAACCGTGCCATATCGACAAACATAAACACAGTCTAGCAGGAACAACCTGCACCGTTGGGTCTCCACAGGAGATACGCTACACTCGGACTATGGGACTCCACCCTGACATCGCCCGCCTGGCCGGAACCCGTACCTTTAGCGGTATCAGCGAAGTTGTTCTATCGACGCTCGTCAAGCACAGTGAGCGAGAAACCCTGGTCAATGGTGGCATTCTGTTCGCTAAAGGCATCCCATATCAACAGCGTCTGTATATCTTGCTGGAAGGCAATGTCACATTGCGCCGCGAAGCTGATTCCAACATCACCTACCGGCCGGGGGATTTTATCGGTCTGTCCAATTACCTCGACAAGTCTGCATATACCTCAACTGTCGTGGCGGAAGGAAACTGCACTATATTGCGCCTCAACGAGGATGATTTCGCGGCCCTGGAGAAACAGTATCCTGAACTCGCCAACCTGGTGGACAACATCATCGCCCGCCGGATACGCGCCCGCACGACGACCAGCCGGGCAGTGCGCGGCGTCATGGGTCAACCGGTCTCCAGTGTGATGACCTCGCCCCTGGCAGAATGCACCATGCACACCTCGATCCGGGGTGCACACAAAATAATGCAGGAACGCAAGATTGGCAGCCTTGCAGTATTCGACGACAACCATCAACTCCTCGGCATGCTAACTTTCGCCGGATTATGCGATGCCCTGCTATTGAAGGATGCCAACCCGACCACCCCGGTTACCGATGCCGCCTGCGAAGCGCCGGTGACAATTTCCGCCGATGCCCCCCTGTGGCATGCCGAAGACAGGCTCCAGCAACGTCATGTCAAATACCTGGTCGTGCTTCGTGACGGGGAGCCGGCCGGCCTGGTGTCGCAAACCGATCTGTTCCGGGCCCGTCTGCAGCAACAGTCGGCGATCAGCCAGGACATCTCTCAGGCCGAGACATACTCCGAACTGCACGACTATTACCGAAGCATCCCGGAGTTGGCCGAAGACGCCCAGCTGCGGCATCGGCATGCCAGCCAGGCAGTCTATGAAATCAGCGAAATTCACCTTGCCATCCAGCGACGCTGCGTCGAATTGACTCTGGCGAAACTGGAATTACAGGGACTCGGGCCGGCACCACGCCGCTATAGCCTGCTGATCATGGGGTCCGGGGGACGCCGTGAAATGCTGCTAAATCCGGATCAGGATAATGGACTGATCATCGACGATGGTGGCGGCGAACTCAGTGAGATGGAACAAAACTGGTTCAAACGATTCGCGTCACAACTCAACCTGAACCTGGCTCAGGCCGGCTATATCCTGTGCCCGGGCGACATCATGGCGCGCAACCCCATGTTCCATAAAACCTTGCAACAATGGACCAGACAAATCCAGCACATGGTTGCACAACCCAATAATAAAACGGCGCGCTGGGGGAATATCGTATTCGACTTTATCACTCTGTATGGCGATGATTCACTCACCCAGCAGTTGCGTCAACACCTGTTGAACGAGATCCAGCACAATGAGACCTTGCTTGGCTACATGGTGGAGGACGATGCCGAGGGCCGCCCTCCTCTGGGACTGTTCAACCGCTTGCTGACCTCCGATGATGAAGCCCACAAGGGTAAGATCGACATCAAGCGCAATGGCTTACGACTGGTGGGTGATGCCGCCCGCATTTATGGATTGCATGCAGGGCTGCATGTCACCAGTACCCGCGAACGACTCAAACGGTTGGTGCACCAGGGCGTGCTGAACCGGGATTTGGTGGATTCGGTGCTCGCCGCCTTCGACGAACTGCTGGACCTGTTATTGACCCATCAGATCACGCAGGTCAAGGCCGGCATTGCGCCCGACAAGTTCATCAATCCCGAAACGCTGCCGTGGCAGACCCGTGCCGTTCTGCGGGTTTCCATGCGGGCGGTCAAACGATTGCAGGATCAGCTGCAGGGCCAGTTTGGCCGCACGGCCTTCTAGATTGCAGGATCGCTACATGCCGTTATCCGACTCCATGACCCGCATCGTTAATCGCCTGAATGCCATGTTGGGTTCCCGGCCACCCGATGATCCCCGACTGCTGGCCATCTATGAAAAATGTCGGGATTATGTCGTCCGGGCCCAGCTGGAGAAAACCATCGCAGAGACCCGGTTCATCATCATTGATACAGAAACAACAGGATTCAAGGTCTATGCCGGTGATGAAATGATTTCGATTGCCATGCTTGAATACCAGGGCCTGGCAGCAACGGGCCGACAATACAGTCAATTTATCAATCCGGGACGGCCGATACCGGCCGAAACCACCGCGATCCACGGGATCCATGATGAGGATGTGGCGCACAGTCCACTCATTGAGGAAATCCTGCCGGAAATTGCCGAATTTATCGACGACGGTATCCTGATCGGCCACCATATCAACTTCGATCAGCGCTTCTTGAACAAATATTTAAAACAACACGTCGGTTGCCAGTTACGCAACCTGCTGCTCGACACCATGCTGCTGTTCACCACCCACAGTGGTCGAATGGGCCATTACACCCTGGATGAGGTTGCCAGCTATTGCCAGCACACACCGGTTGAGCGGCATACAGCCCTGGGCGACGCCATGGCTGCCGCCGCCATCTTCGAATGTTTGGTGCCCAGACTGTGCGCACCGGACGATTTGGTAGAATCCCTTTATAACCAGCAATTTAGCAATGCGCCAGAGTAGAAAAAAATCGTCCCCAAACGCTTGCGGTGGTAGCCCTGATTGTTAAAAATAACACGATGTCCTTGCGACCCGTCCAGACTGCCCTGCTCTCACCATTAGGCAGACGCCTGTTGTGGGTACTGTTTGCGATCCTGTTTTACCTGTCTGGTGAAGCCACCATGATCTGGCTACTTGAACCGGCCCGCTTCGAAGGCGGCTGGCACTGGATCCGGGTTGCACTGTTTCCCGTTCTGTTGCCGGCTTTCTTCGTTCTGCAGCGGTTTTTTGGCTGTGCCAGCCATACCTGTCAGACCCGGGGCTGTCAGACTGATAACCCATCGGCAGACGCGGACTATTACACACGCCCGCCCGGATAAATGTGCAGGCCCAATTGCAGATAAATAACAACCAAGCATAAAAAAACACTTAGGAGCCCACCCATGTCAGATGAAAAAGTCTACCCCGTCCCCGCCGACTTTGCGGGCCAGGCCTACATCGATGATGCTAAATACCAGGAGATGTACCGGCAATCAATTGACGATCCGGATGGTTTCTGGGCTGAACAGGCAGAGAAATTCATTTCATGGTACAAGCGTTGGGACAAGGTCTCCGACTGGAGTTTCGACCGGGAAAACCTGTATATCAAGTGGTTCGAAGGCGGCAAACTAAATGTCAGTTACAACTGCATCGATCGTCATCTGGCAGAACGTGCCGATCAGGTCGCGATCATCTGGGAAGGCGATGATCCCGTTACTGATCTGAAAATCACCTACCGTGAACTGTATGACCATGTTTCCCGCTTGGGCAACGTACTGAAAAGCCGTGGCGTCAAAAAAGGCGATCGGGTCTGCATCTACATGCCCATGATTCCCGAAGCGGCGTACGCCATGCTGGCCTGTGCCCGCATCGGTGCGGTGCATTCGGTCGTGTTCGGCGGTTTCTCACCAGAAGCCCTCAAGGACCGCATCCTTGACTCCGATTGTCGCGTTGTAATTACCGCCGATGAAGGCCTGCGCGGTGGCAAGCCGGTATCTTTGAAGGCGAATACCGATATCGCCTTGGCACGCTGTCCTAACGTCCACACAGTGCTCACGGTCAAGCGTACCGGTGGCAAGATCGACTGGAAAGATGGGCGAGATATCTGGTACCACCATGCCATGGTTGAGGCATCAAACGACTGCCCGCCGGAAGAGATGGATGCGGAAGACCCATTATTCATTCTTTATACTTCAGGCTCCACCGGCAAACCCAAAGGTGTATTGCATACCACCGGCGGCTATCTGCTGTTCGCCACCATGACCACAAAGTATACCTTCGACCTGCACGACGGTGACATTTTCTGGTGTACCGCTGATGTCGGCTGGGTCACGGGTCATAGTTATCTGGTGTATGGTCCGCTCTCTATTGGCGGCACCACGATTTCCTTCGAAGGTGTGCCCAACTACCCCGATGCGTCGCGTTTCTGGCGGGTGGTGGACAAACACCAGGTCAATGTCTTCTACACTGCACCCACCGCCATCCGCGCTTTGATGCGCGAGGGGGACGGGCCAGTCAAGCAGACCTCCCGCGCCAGCCTGCGCCTGCTCGGCACTGTGGGAGAACCCATCAATCCGGAAGCCTGGCAATGGTACTACCGGGTCGTGGGTGAGGAGCGCTGCCCCATCGTCGACACCTGGTGGCAAACCGAAACCGGCGGGCACCTGATCACCCCCCTGCCAGGCGCCACTGCACTCAAACCCGGTTCCGCCACCAGGCCCTTCTTTGGCGTTCTGCCCGGTATCATGGATGCGGACAACAAGCTGGTGGACGGCGAGGCCTCCGGGGCACTGGTTATGCAACGGCCCTGGCCAGGTATCATGCGCACGCTGTACGGCGATCACCAACGTTTCGTGGATACGTATTTTTCTACCTACCCGGGCTATTATTTTACCGGTGACGGCGCGCGCCGAGATGCCGACGGGTACTACTGGATCACCGGGCGCATGGATGATGTGCTGAATGTTTCCGGGCACCGGATGGGAACTGCCGAGGTCGAAAGCGCACTGGTACTGCACGATGCCGTGGCCGAAGCGGCGGTCGTGGGCTTCCCGCACGACATCAAGGGACAGGGTATCTACGCCTATGTCACCCTGGTCAAGGGTGTTGAACCCAATGAGGCATTGCGCAAGGAACTGGAAGACCAGGTGCGTGAAGAGATTGGACCCATCGCCAAACCCGATGTGATTCAGTGGGCACCGGGCCTGCCCAAGACCCGTTCGGGCAAAATCATGCGCCGCATCTTGCGCAAGATAGCCGCTAACGAGCTGGACAATCTGGGCGACACCTCGACTCTGGCAGATCCTGCTGTGGTGGAAGATCTGATCGAAAACCGCGCCAACAAATAATTCCTGCTACAAACGGAAATAAAAAAGGGCCGCGATGCGGCCCTTTTCGTTAGCATGGATCAGTCTCCGGCTCAGGCGACTTCGACCGCTTTCATGCTGAGTCGAATCCGGCCCTGCTTGTCGATTTCGAGCACCTTGACCTTGACCATTTCCCCTTCGGACAGCTTGTCGCTGACGTTCTCGACCCGTTCTTCACAGATCTGGGAAACATGGACCAGGCCATCCTTACCGGGCAGAATGGTGACAAAGGCGCCAAAGTCCATCAGCTTGGCAACCTTGCCCTCATAGATCTGGCCGACTTCAACATCTGCCGTTAACTGTTCCACCTGACGGCGGGCCTCATTTGCAGCTGCCGAGTCGCTGGATGCGATCTTGATCGTTCCGTCATCACTGATATCGATGCTAGTGCCGGTTTCTTCAGTAATGGCACGAATCGTGGCCCCACCCTTGCCGATAACATCGCGGATTTTGTCCGGATTGATCTTGAAGGTAATGTAACGCGGTGCATAGGTGGACATTTCCTCGCGCGGCTGGTCTATGACTGCATTCATTTTTTCCAGAATATGCAGCCGGCCATCCCGTGCCTGATTCAGGGCAATTTCCATGATCTCGCGGGTAATGCCTTCGATCTTGATATCCATCTGCAGGGCGGTGATTCCGTCCTGGCTGCCGGCCACCTTGAAGTCCATATCGCCCAGATGATCTTCATCGCCCAGTATATCGGTGAGCACGGCGAATTTGTCCTGTTCCTTGATCAGGCCCATGGCGATACCTGCTACTGGTGCCTTGAGGGGCACACCGGCATCCATCATGGACAGGCTACTGCCGCACACTGACGCCATGGAACTTGAGCCGTTGGACTCGGTAATTTCGGAAACCACACGCAAGGTGTACGGGAACTCCTCCAGGGAGGGCATCACGCCCAACACGCCCCGCTTGGCGAGACGACCGTGGCCGATTTCACGGCGCTTGGTGCCGCCCATGCGGCCGGTTTCACCCACGCAGTATGGCGGGAAGTTGTATTGCAGCATGAAGGGATCGCGGTATGAGCCGGACAGGGCATCGATGATTTGCGCATCACGTTCGGTGCCCAGGGTTGTAACTACCAGTGCCTGAGTTTCACCACGGGTAAACAGGGCCGAACCGTGCGTCCGCGGCAGTACCCCGACCTTGACCGTAATTGCCCGGACTGTCTTGGTATCGCGTCCATCGATGCGTGGCTCACCGTTGATAATCTTGCCGCGCACCACTTTCTTTTCCAGATGTTCAATGGCTTCGCGCACTTCTTCATCGCCATAGCCGTCATCGCTGACCAGTTTAGCCGTGATGTCATTACGAATTTCACCCAGGCGGGTGTAACGCGGCTGCTTTTCACGAATGGTGTACGCTTCCTGAAAGGCTGCTTCACCGACAGCCGCGACTGCGGCATGCAACTCTTCGTTAACAACCGGTGCTTGCCAATCCCAGGTCTCGACCCCGGCTTCGGTGGCAAATTCACGAATTGCGGTAATCGCAACCTGCATTTGTTCATGGCCATACATTACGGCACCGAGCATGATTTCTTCGGACAGCAACTTGGCTTCCGATTCAACCATCAAGACTGCCGCTTCAGTGCCGGCAACGATAAGATCCAGGTCCGAGTCCTGTATGGCCTCTTCGGAAGGATTCAGCAAGTATTGGCCATCCTTGTAACCCACCCGGGCTGCGCCGATGGGGCCATTAAACGGAACCCCGGACAGCGTGACGGCCGCCGAAGCACCCAGCAAGGCAAGGATGTCAGGGCTGCAGGCGGGATCCAGGGATATGACCGTGGCAATTATCTGCACTTCGTTGGTGAATCCTTCCGGAAACAACGGCCGGATTGGACGATCAATCAGACGACAGGTAAGTGTTTCGTTTTCCGAAGGACGGCCTTCGCGCTTCAGGAAACCACCCGGGATCTTGCCCGCGGCATAGGTCTTTTCCTGATAATCGACGGTCAACGGGAAGAAATCCCGGCCCTCAACTTCCTTCTTGTCGGCTACGACGGTAACCAGTACTACGGTTTCCCCCATGCTGATTTTGACGGCACCGGAGGCCTGTCTTGCGATTTCGCCCGTTTCGAGCGTGACGGTGTGTTCACCAAATTGAAATTCTTTTTTTACCAGGGTCATTAATTTCTCTCTTCTGCCAGCGGATTATTTACGCAGACCAAGGCTGGTAATCAGTTCACGATACCGGCCCAGGTCTTTGTTCTTCAGGTAGTCCAGCAACTTGCGCCGCTGGCTAACCATGCGCAGCAGTCCCTGACGGGAGTGGTGATCATGGATATGTTCTTTGAAATGCCCGGACAGGTCGTCGATACGAGCGGACAGCAGAGCAACCTGGACTTCCGGGGATCCGGTGTCGCCCTGACTGCGCTGGTAATTGGTAAGGATTGAGGCCTTCTGGTCGGCACTAATGGCCATCGCAAGCTCCTGTATTTAAAAATAATCTGCCAATAAAAGAAAGCGCGTATTCTACCCGCGCCACCCCGCGCAACACAAGAAATTCCGCACAAAAACCAGCCATATCAGCCAATTCGGATCAGGCGCTTCGGGGCAACCCGGCCATCGTCGAGGATATGCCCCACCCCGAGAAAGTGACCATCTTCATGCTGCAACCGGACCAGGCCGCTGGTAGGGGCCCGGGGCACCTGCACCGGCTGGCCCTGCTGGACATAATAGGCCGTGTTTTTGGTCAGGCTGATGACAGGCCAGTCGGTGAGGGCCTGTTCGATAGGTAATAACCGGCTGTCGAGGGCCTCGTAGCCCTGTTTGGCCGTCTGCTCCAGTTCGTCCAGGCTGATGGCCTGGCTGAGGTCAAAGGGTCCCGAACCGGTGCGACGCAGGGCGCTCAGGTGCGCGCCACAACCCAGCGCTTCACCTATTTCCTCAGCTAAAGTACGGACATAGGTGCCCTTGGAGCAGCGCAATTCGATATCCAGTTCATCCCCTTCCAGGCGCAGCAAGGTCAGGCTGTAGATTTTGACTGTCCGGGCCTTGCGTTCGATTTCCAGGCCCTGGCGGGCAAGTTTGTAGAGCGGGGTGCCATTAACCTTGACCGCGGAATGCATGGGCGGGACCTGCTGGATCGTGCCCAGAAACCGGTCCAGGACTGCCTTCACCTGCGATTCGTCCAGTTCGGGCACCGGCCGGGTCTCGAGAACGTCCCCCTCCGCATCGGCGGTACGGGTCGTTACCCCCAGTTTCACAGTACCGATATAGCGCTTGTCGGAGTCGAGCAGAAAACCGGAAATCTTGGTCGCCTCCCCCAGACAGAGGGGCAACAAACCGGTCGCCAGGGGATCGAGGTTACCGGTATGCCCGGCCTTGCCGGCCTGGAAAAGGCGTTTGACAACCTGCAGCGCTGCATTGGAAGTCATCCCCAGCGGTTTGTCGAGGAGCAGGATACCGTTAACGTTACGGCCCCGGTTGTGTCGGCGGGCCATCTCAGTCGGGGTCCTTGTGGCGCTTGCGATCTTTATCCACCACCTGGTCGATAAGATTGGTCAGTTCAGTCCCCTTGATCAGGGTTACATCATAGATAAATCGCAGTTGCGGCAGGCTGCGCAAGATCATGCTTTCGCCCAGGGCATGACGCAGAAATCCGCTGGCTTTGTCCAGCGCCCGTTGGGCTTCGGCAGGGTCGGCTTGATCGTCGAGTAACGTGAAATAGACTTTGGCAACCGCAAGATCACGGCTGACCTCCACCCCGGAGATGGTCACACTGGCAAGGCGGGGATCGCGAATTTCGCGTTGCAGCAGTAATGCCAGCTCACGTTGCATTTGTTCGGCAACGCGCCGGGTTCGGCTAAAATCCTTCGGCATGATTAGTCCGGGGCTGGGCGACAGCAGGAACTAGAGTTCACGTGTGACCTGAACGCGCTCGTATACTTCGATCTGGTCGCCGGCCTTGACGTCATTGTAATTCTTGACGCCAATACCACATTCCATGTTTTGTTTGACTTCATTCACGTCGTCCTTGAATCGGCGCAAGGACTCTAGTTCACCCTCATAAATCACTACGTTGTCACGCAATACGCGGATAGGATTGTTGCGCTTGACCACCCCGTCGATCACCATACAACCGGCAATGGCACCCAGTTTGGGCGAACGAAACACATCACGAACCTCGGCCAGACCAATGATTTCTTCCTTGAACTCGGGGGCCAGCATTCCGCTCATGGCGCCCTTCACTTCGTCGATGAGGTCATAAATCACGCTGTAGTAATGCAGGTCTACATCTTCTTCATCGATTAGTCGCTTGGCGACATTATCGGCGCGTACATTAAAGCCAACCAGGATGGCGTTGGATGCCACGGCCAGGTTTACGTCGGATTCAGTAATTCCACCGACACCACTGGAAACAATCTTGACCTTGACCTCATCGGTTGACAGTTTGGTCAAGGCATCACTGATTGCTTCCACTGAACCATGCACGTCGGCCTTGAGCACGATATTGAGCGTGGAAATCTCACCTTCCTGCATCTGGTTGAACATGTTTTCGAGTTTGGTCGCCTGCTGGCGGGCGAGTTTGACATCACGATATTTGCCCTGCCGGAACAGCGCCACTTCACGTGCCTTGCGCTCATTCGGTACGACTGATGCTTCATCACCCGCCGATGGCGTTCCAGACAATCCCAGGATCTCCACCGGAATGGATGGTCCGGCATCATCAAGCTGTTTGCCGTATTCATTAAGCATGGCGCGCACCCGGCCATATTCCAGTCCAGCCAGCAGGATATCACCACGATGCAAAGTCCCCGCTTGCACCAGCATGGTAGCAAGTGGGCCACGTCCCTTATCAAGTCGCGATTCCACAATCACGCCTCTCGCCGGTCCGACGACTGGCGCTTTGAGTTCCAGTACTTCGGACTGCAGCAGTATTGCATCCAGCATTGCATCAACGCCTTCACCGGTATGCGCCGAGACATTAATGAAGATAGTATCGCCGCCCCAATCTTCTGGTATTACCTCTTCCTGGGTCAGTTCATTCTTGACCCGATCCGGATCCGCGTTTTCCTTGTCAATCTTGTTGATGGCCACAATTAGCGGTACCTCGGCAGCCTTGGCGTGCTGAATGGCTTCGCGTGTCTGAGGCATGACACCGTCATCGGCCGCCACCACCAGCACCACGATGTCCGTCACCTTGGCGCCACGAGCACGCATCGCGGTGAATGCTTCATGGCCAGGGGTATCCAGGAAAGTAATATTTCCTTTCTCGGATTCCACGTGATAGGCGCCGATATGCTGGGTTATCCCGCCGGCTTCACCCGTCGCAACCTTGCTGCTGCGAATATAATCGAGGAGTGAAGTCTTGCCATGATCGACGTGGCCCATAATCGTTACCACTGGTGCACGGGGCACCATATCACCGGCCGGGACTTCTTCCTTCAGCGCGGCTTCAACTGCGTCTTCCTGGAGTAATTTGACGGTATGGCCCATTTCCTCGACAACGATAGAGGCAGTATCCTGATCCAGGACCTGGTTGATGGTCACCATGGTGCCCATATTCATCAAGACCTTGATCACTTCACCTGCCTTGACAGACATCTTTTGCGCCAACTCACCAACGGTAATTGTTTCCGGTATCGCAACCTCATGGATAATCGGCGCGGTAGGACGGGTAAAACCGTGCTCACCCGAGGTGGTTGACACCACTTTTTGTTGACGGCTCTTCTTGCGCCGCCGGCCTTTTTTATCACCACTGACATGCAGTTCCTGACGACCATACTTGGTCGACCGCTTATCATCCTGCTCCTTGGTGGTTTTCTTGGCGCCACGTCCCCTGCTTTCTGGTTTAACTTCCGCCTGTTTGCCGGCCAGATCAACCTGGGCACGGGTCTGCTCTTCAACCTTGCGTAGTTCTTCGTCTTTCTTGGCTGCTTCACGCGCCTTTTCCAGTGCTTCTTCTTCCGCCTTACGCCTGGCTTCCTCTTCCTCGATTTTGCGTTTGGCTTCTGCTTCGATTTTTTGCTGTTCCGCTTCCTGTTTGGCAAGCTCGGCACGTTCCTGCTCAAGCCGTTCCTGCTCCTCTTCCATTACTACACTACGTTTAACGTAGGTACGTTTTTTGCGCACCTCAACAGTGACCGACCGGGCACGGCCTTGTGAACCGGTGGTTCTGAGTTCACTGGTAGACTTGCGTTTCAGCGTTATTTTTGATGGTTCGGCAGACGTCTTGCCTTCCTCCGAATGTTTTTTGCGCAGAAAACCCAGCAATTCCATTTTTTCGTTATCGCTGATCGAGGCATCAACGTCATCGACTGTGACGCCGGCTTCTTTAAGCTGTTCCAGCAAGCGATCCACCGGGATCCCGACTACTTCAGCAAATTGCTTGACTGTTACATCTGCCATATATCTATTCTCCTGCCCCTTAAAATTCCGCTTATTGTTCTGACTGCTCGGCAAACCAGGGTTCGCGAGCCTTCATGATTAGTTGTGCGGCAGTTTCCTCGTCCATGTTGTCATCTATGTCCAATAGTTCACCTATCGACTGTTCGGCCAGATCATCCATGGAAACCACACCATTGCTGGCCAGTTTGTAGGCCAGATCAATATTCATACCTTCCATGTTCTTAAGGTCTTCAGCCGGCTCTACGCTGGTGAGCGTTTCCTCGCTACTGATAGCGCGTGTCAACAGAACATCCTTGGCACGGCCACGAAGTTCCTCAACGATGTTTTCATCGAACTCATCAATTGCGAGCATTTCATCAACCGGGACGTAGGCTACTTCATCCATCGTCGAAAATCCTTCTTGCACCAGAATCGCAGCAACTTCTTCGTCGACATCCAGTTGTTCCATGAACATTTTCTGAATCTGCTCTGCTTCGGCTTCATTTTTTTCTTCCGCCTCTTCAATCGACATGACGTTCAGGCTCCAACCAGTCAACTCGCTGGCCAGCTTTACATTCTGCCCGCCACGACCAATAGCCTGTGACAACTGTTCCTCATCCACGGCGATGCCCATGACATGGGAATCTTCGTCGACCACAATGGATTCCACTTCGGCCGGTGACATGGCGTTGATCACGAACTGGGCCGGGTTTTCGTCCCACAACACGATGTCGACGCGCTCACCGGCCAGTTCGTTGGAAACGGCCTGGACACGCGATCCGCGCATACCAACACATGCCCCGATTGGATCGATGCGCGGTTCGTTGCTTTTTACGGCAATTTTCGCGCGTAGTCCCGGGTCACGCGAGGCAGCAACGATGTCAATCAATCCTTCACCGACTTCCGGGACTTCAATCTTGAATAATTCGATCAGGAATCGAGGATCAGTACGACTGACAAACAATTGCGGCCCACGAACCTCGACATTTATTTCTTTCAGATAACCACGAATACGATCGCCGGGACGAATTGATTCGCGTGGAATCAGATCTTCGCGTGGAATAATGGCGTCGGCATTGTTACCCAGATCCAGATAGACATTACCGCGCTCGACGCGCTTGGCCACACCCATGACCACTTCACCAATACGATCCTTATAGGCTTCAACTACCTGGGCACGTTCTGCTTCGCGAACTTTCTGAACGATGACCTGTTTGGCCGTCTGTGCGGCAATCCGGCCGAACTCGATGGATTCCACATCATCCTCGACGAAATCGCCGACCTGAATGTCCGGATTTTCGATCTGTGCAGCTGACAGGGTAGTCTGGCGTTCCGGCATATCCATGGCATCATCTTCCACGACTTCCCAACGGCGGAAAGTTTCGTAGTCACCGGTATCGTGATCAACACTGACGCGGATATCGACGTCATTGTTGTAACGTTTCTTGGTTGCGGTCGCCAGCGCAATTTCAATCGCCTCAAAGATAATGCTTTTGTCAACGCCCTTTTCGTTGGAGACTGCATCAACAACCAGCAGAATCTCTTTATTCATGATACGGCCTCTATATTCTTCGTAATCGCTATAACATCCGGAATCAACACATTCCGATCCATTTATATCTCGGGCACCAGATTCGCCCGTTCAATATTGTCCAGTGGAATCCGCCATTCTGCGTCACCCTCGGGCTCTGCCAGTAACACCTGTTCGTCCTGCACCTCGCGAATGACGGCCTTGAACTTACGATGCCCGTCCTGCGGCACCCGCAAGCGCAACCGCACCAGGCGTCCGACAAACTGTGCAAATTGCGCGGCTGTAAACAGAGGCCGATCCAGTCCCGGGGAAGATACCTCCAGGGTATAGTGACCCTTGATCGGGTCTTCGACATCCAGCACGCTGCTCAGCTGGCGACTAACACGTTCACAGTCCTCCAGCGTAATACCGTCGGGGAGGTCAATATAGACGCGCAATGTGGAATGGCGCCCTTGAGACATGAATTCCACGCCAACCAGCTCGTAACCCAGCGGTTCGATTGCGGATGCCACCACATCCGTCAGCTTGTCGTTCACCCGCACCCGAATTCACCTACCTACAAATAAAAAGTGGGCGCGAGGCCCACTTCCAATTAAATCCTTGAAAACGGCGCAATTGTAGCACTATCAGTGACGATTCGCCAATAGCCGGGCCCTTCCGGTTTGTCGCTTTATAATATGGAATGCACCCGATTCAGGAGATCCCGCCACGCTTTCGGTCGCCCTGGGCGGGGCCCAGTGAAACGCCAGATCGCCCCTCCCGTCACCTTGTCCTAAGGCGTCACCGATTCATCCAATAATATTTGACAATTCAATTATTTCAACCCTTAATATTTAGATAACCAATGATGAGCCCGGGGATTACCTATGACTGGCGTATATTACAAACAGAACCGCCTGAAACAGTTGCGGGCCTTTTGCCAGACCGCCAAACTTGGAACCGTCACCAAGGCGGCCGAAAAGCTGTACGCGAGCCAGCCAACCATTTCCCTGCAAATCCAGGCGCTGGAGCGGGAAATGAACACCAAACTGTTCGAACGGCGCGGTCCGAACCTGAAACTGACCGTAGAAGGCGAAATTCTCTATGATCTGGCCCAGCCCCTGGTACAGGGCGTGGATCATTTGCAGGAAACCTTTGATGCCCACTGCGGCAACCTGACTTCCGGCGAACTGAGCATCGCCGCCGGTGAGTCCACCATTTTGTACATCCTGCCTGAGCCGGTGAAGCTGTTTACTGAGCAATATCCGGCCATTCGGCTGAAACTCGCCAATGTGACGGGGCGGGACGGCTTGGCCATGCTGCGTGCCGACGAAACTGATTTTGCGGTCGGTTCCATGCTCGAAATTCCCGACGATATCGAGTATGAACCGATTGTCACCTACAATCCCGTCATCATCGCTCCCCCCGGGCACCCCATCACGCGCATAAAGTCCATCAGCCTGACAGATATCAGTCCCCATGGTCTGATTCTGCCCCCCAGCCACCTGAGTACCTGGCGCATCGTCAAAATGGTTTTCGCCCAACACAATGTGGGCTACCGAGTGGCCCTGGAAGCGGGTGGCTGGGAGGTCATTAAGCGCTATGTCAGCCTGGGGCTAGGGATATCCATCGTCACCGATGTGTGTCTGACCGAGGAGGATCGGAAAAATTTTGCGGTTATTCCACTGAACCGTTACTTCCCCAAGCGCAGCTACGGTATCGTCACGCGTAAGGGCCGGTTCCTTTCTGCGCCGGCCAAACGCTTTATCGACATCATGCAGAATTGTTACGCCAAGCCTGCCGGCGCTGCCCCACGCACCTCGTCCGGGTGATCCGCCCGCGGCATGACCCATCCCTCGGGTGGCATGGGCCATTTCCTGGTCGGCACGCAGTTTTTTCATTCGAAATATAAATACTTTGGATTGAAAAAATTGACTACATAAATAATCGATTTGAACCTATAGTTTCATAAGGATTAGTTCCTTGCCTGGCCGCTCCATCAGCGTGCCGGCAAGTCAACCGGAGCGATCACCATGAACCGTAAAGCACAGATTGCCGCACTCGAAAAAGACTGGGCAGACAATCCCCGTTGGTCCAATGTTAAACGGGGTTACACCGCGGATGACGTGGTGCGTCTGCGGGGTTCAATTCAGCCGGAATACACCCTGGCACAACGCGGTGCCGAAAAACTTTGGGAGTTGATCCACGGCAAAGCCCGAAAAGGCTACATCAACAGTCTGGGCGCACTCACCGGTGGCCAGGCTCTGCAGCAGGTGAAGGCCGGTATCGAAGCCATTTACCTGTCTGGCTGGCAAGTCGCCGCGGATGGCAATACCTCGGAAACCATGTATCCCGACCAGTCCCTGTACGCCTACGATTCGGTGCCCAGCATGGTGCGCCGGATCAACAATGCCTTCAAACGGGCTGATGAAATCCAGTGGGCACGCGGTATCGAACCGGATGCGGCGGGTTATGTTGATCATTTTGCGCCCATCGTGGCTGATGCCGAAGCCGGATTTGGCGGTGTTCTAAACGCCTTCGAACTGATGAAGAACATGATCATAAATGGCGCTGCGGGCGTGCACTACGAAGACCAACTCGCGGCGGTTAAAAAATGCGGCCATATGGGCGGCAAGGTGCTGGTTCCGACCCAGGAGGCCATCCAGAAGCTCATCGCTGCCCGTCTTGCAGCGGACATCATGGGCGTACCCACAATTATTCTGGCACGCACCGATGCGGAAGCCGCCAGCCTGCTGACCTCGGATGTTGATGCAAATGACCAGCCCTTCGTAACCGGGGAACGGACCGATGAAGGTTTCTACAGGGTCAAGCCCGGGCTCGAGCAGGCCATTTCACGCGGGGTGGCCTACGCGCCCTATGCCGATTTGGTCTGGTGCGAAACCGGCAAACCGGACCTCGGCTTCGCGCGCGAATTTGCGGAAGCGGTCCGCGCTGATCACCCGGATCAGTTATTGGCCTATAACTGTTCGCCATCGTTCAACTGGAAGAAAAATCTGGATGAAAAAACCATCGCCGAATTTCAGGACAAACTCAGCGAATACGGCTACAAATTCCAGTTCATTACCCTGGCCGGGATCCACAGCATGTGGTTCAACATGTACGACCTTGCCTATGACTACGCTCGGGGTGAAGGCATGAAACACTATGTGGAAAAGGTCCAGGAGCCGGAATTTGCCGCCGCTAGCAAGGGTTACACTTTTGTCGCACACCAGCAGGAAGTGGGAGTCGGGTATTTCGACGATGTCACTACCGTTATTCAGGGCGGCAAGTCGGAAGTCACAGCGCTGACCGGCTCAACCGAAGAAGAGCAGTTCGAGGCCAGCAGTGGCTAGATTGTTTCGTGCGTTAAATCTATTGCGACTGAAACGTGACGCACCATGAAAACGGCTGACCTCTGTGACCGCTACGCGGAAGAATTGCAAATCGCCGAACCCGGGCTACTCGATTTTGGTGGCCACAAAACCTTTTCCGGCGTCATCGTGACGCTAAAGATATTCGAAGACAATTCTCTGGTCCGT
>Ga0316585_10000079_pt1 | contig 16483 bp, 19 predicted proteins | sample S_170502SCrBrC_D_FD_204517 | JGI IMG/M metagenome (GOLD analysis project Ga0316585, IMG submission 204517) | Rhizosphere microbial communities from salt marsh grasses in Alabama, United States - S_170502SCrBrC | ecosystem: Host-associated > Plants > Roots > Rhizosphere | place: USA: Alabama...
GGGTGTGCATGAGATATCGGGGGAGCCTGGAATAAATAACCTATTGTAACAGTCAGGTATTCTTGGTGCGAGCGATCTTTACCCCGGTGTATTGAGCCTTAAGCTTCGGAATGAATGGCAGGGCCTGGCCTGGGCCTGGTTTCGCTAGAATGCGAATCATGCTGGAAAGGATGAATCTGGAGCGGGTGGTGGGAATCGAACCCACGTTTTTAGCTTGGGAAGCTAAAGTTCTACCATTGAACTACACCCGCATGGATTCAGGAAAGCGTTGCTTGCGTCTGATTATACCTGATACGTGGCGTGCCGGGTCCAGCATCCCGCCGGGCTGGTTCGAGGTTGACGGGATGACGGGTCTGTCGAGGATTGACGCTGGTGGTGTCTCGTCGGTAGGCTATAAAAATGGAGATTACAGTCAATGGCAAACAGCAGCAGGTTCCCGACAATTATACGGCGGCAGCGCTGGTTGAGTCGCTGGGATTGACCGGCAAGCGGATTGCCATGGAGGTCAATCTGGAAATCGTGCCACGCTCCTGCTACGACAGCCATGCACTGGCGGCGGGGGACCACATCGAAATCGTGCATGCGGTGGGGGGCGGCTGAGCCCGGCGTTTACCCTCCGTCTTGACGTACGCGGTATAATCGCAACGTTACTCACATCAGGCCCGCCTGGGCCTTGTCCAACGCAGTTCAGGAATCAGCATGACAGCAATGAAAGACACACCGCTGGTGATTGCCGGCAAGGAATACCATTCCCGTTTACTGGTCGGTACCGGCAAGTACCGGGACATGGACGAAACCCGCGCCGCCATCAAGACCAGTGGCGCCCAGATCGTCACTGTGGCGGTGCGCCGTTCCAACCTTGGACAGAATCCCGATGAACCCAACCTGCTCGAGATTTTGCCACCCGATCAGTACACCATCCTGCCCAATACAGCGGGTTGCTATACGGTGGATGACGCTGTACGTACTTGCCGCCTGGCGCGCGAACTGCTCGATGGGCACGACCTGGTCAAGCTGGAGGTTCTGGGTGATGAAAAAACCCTGTTCCCTGACATCACCGCTACCCTGGCCGCGGCCGAGATCCTGATCAAGGATGGCTTTCAGGTAATGGTATATACCAATGATGACCCCATTATTGCCAAGCGACTGGAAGAGCTGGGCTGTGTGGCCGTCATGCCGCTGGCTGCGCCCATCGGCTCCGGTCTCGGCATACGTAACCCCTATAACATTCTAACCATCATCGAGAATGCCGAGGTACCAATCCTGGTGGACGCCGGTGTGGGCACCGCTTCCGACGCCGCTATCGCCATGGAACTGGGCTGCGACGGGGTATTAATGAATACCGCCATCGCGGCTGCACAAGATCCGGTACTGATGGCCTCTGCCATGAAAAAAGCGATCGAAGCCGGTCGCGAAGCCTTCCTCGCGGGGCGTATGCCACGCAAACGCTACGCCAGCGCTTCCTCACCCATCGACGGGACGTTCTTCTAAGTATTTCACACGTAAACCCAATGCGAAGGCGCCAAGGAAAGAAAGTGGATGCGATGTCGGGAAACGGGATTGGCAGGCTGGTCAGGCAAAAACCCGGTCAGTATCTTCACGAATGATAACCGCAGCTGACCAAAGTGTCCCTCAACGTATCCGTAGTTTCGTCAAGCGCGAAGGCCGCTTGACCAAAGGCCAACTACGGGCGCTGAATGAGTTGTTCCCTACCTACGGCATTACCCTGGCGCAGGGCAGACTGGACCTTGATCGGCTGTTTGGTCGTGCGGCGCCACGTATCCTGGAAATCGGTTTCGGTAATGGTGCTTCCCTGGCGGCCATCGCCGCCCGGCATCCGGACACAGATTATCTTGGCATCGAGGTGCATCGGCCCGGTGTAGGCAATCTTTTGTTGCAGATCGAAGAGCAAGGGTTGATGAACATCCGAATTAGTAACGATGATGCAGTGGAGGTGCTGGAACAGCAAATCCCGGCTGCCTCACTGGATGCCGTATATTTGTTCTTCCCCGATCCCTGGCACAAGAAAAGACACCATAAGCGCCGTATTGTACAACCCGCTTTTGCACAATTGATTCGGCACAAACTGAAAATTGGTGGATTGTTCCATCTGGCAACCGACTGGGAAAACTATGCCGATTCCATGCTCGAAGTCTTAACCAGTCAGGAAGGATTTGAGAATGTTGCCGGACCAGGGCGGTTCACGCCACGGCCTGATTACAGGCCGCTGACAAAATTCGAACAACGGGGTCAGCGGCTGGGACACAAGGTGCGGGACCTGGTGTTCAGGCGCACTGCCTGAGCCAACGTACTATTCGATTAGTAAGAATGTGGGTTAGCGGTTTGCATGGCAACCCAGTTAACTAGGATGCTATATTAGGTGGCAACAATAAAACGGCGTTGCCAGGAGGAGTGATGAATAAGCTAAGAAATTTGTTGGCCCTGATTGGGTTGGTGGTCATCGTGCTGGTTGTGTATTCCGGCGTCAAAGCTTATCCGGATTACCAGAAATTTAAGCAACTCGATCCCAAGGCTGCGGATGTTTACAAAGAGATGTTTGACAAATTACTGGCGACCGGCAACGCGGCGGAAGCAACGGTCTGGAAAGTGCAGGTTGATGAAGGTCTGAAGCCCAAGGATGTGGAAGAGATCATGCGCTTCGTGGCCAATGAGCACAATATCAAGAATGTTGGTGAACTGCCTCTATACAAGCAGGTCGAGGCAATGGCAGGTAAACCTTATCGGTTTGCGCAAATCTACATGTTTTGCAATGCCATGACTGCGGCCAGGATGATGGATTATAGCGACGCCTACAGCGCCTACCTGCCATGTCGAGTAAGCTTGTTGGAAGACAAACAGGGCCGGTTATGGATTTACTCGCTCAACATGGATCTGATGATCTATGGCGGCAAGCCGCTACCCCCGGAATTGAAAAAAGAAGCCATGCAGGTCAAGGAGATCATCCTCGATATCATGAACCGCGGCGCTCACGGCGAGTTCTGACTGACGACCCGGACGAAAGATTTCCATTCGGTGATTTTATGCATGGAGATGCTGTGACGCATCGGGCTTGAGCGTATGCTGCGGTTGAGCCATTTAACGGGAGCGGCAGTCGCCGCTCCCACACAGGCTGGGTAAATCCCGTCCGGAATTAGTCCCGGTTTCGGGTAGTTCTTCGTAGTACGCATTCTGATTCAATTCACGCCTTATACATTCCATAACCAGGCTGCCCCGCGTACGCCGCTGGCGTCGCCATGCATTGGCGGCACCAATCGAGTGGTAACACGATCGGAGAACACATACTGACCCCAGTGTAATGGCACATGTATATAGAGCGGTTTAAGGTTGGACATTCCTCCACCGAGGACGATGACATCGGGGTCGACAAGATTGATTACCGTTGCGAGACTGCGCGCCAATCGATCTTCGTAACGTTGCAATGCGGCTTCGGCGATTGTTTCACCTTGTTCGGCCTGGGCTGCAATTTCCGGTGGAGTCAGCGGGATGCCTCCATTGGCCTGGTAATCGCGACTGAAGCCGGGGCCCGATAGCCAGGTTTCGATGCAACCCTGTTTGCCGCAATAGCAGTCCGGACCAGGCAGCTCTGATGGTTGCGGCCAGGGCAGGGGATTGTGGCCCCATTCACCGCCGATCGCATTCGCGCCAATCAGTGGTAGGCCGTGGATGGCGATGCCGCCGCCGGTGCCGGTGCCGATGATGACCCCGAACACTACAGCAGCATCGGCTGCAGCCCCGTCGGTCGACTCGGAAACAACGAAACAGTTGGCGTCGTTGGCGATTCGCACCTTGCGCGCCAGTGCGGTTTCCAGATCCTGTTGCAACGGTTGGCCGATAAGCCAGGTGGAGTTCGCGTTTTTGACCAGACCGCTGGCCGGCGAGATGGCGCCCGGGATCCCGATGCCCACTGTACCACCCAGACCGGTCTCGGATTCAAGCTGATCGACCAGTCCCCGTATGGCAGCGAGGTTGGCGGGATAGTCGTCTCGCGGAGTCGCAATACGTTTGCGGACCAACTCCCGGCCGTTATCATCCAGAGCGATGGCTTCTATTTTTGTACCGCCCAGATCGATTCCGATGCGCATAAATTCAGGTACGAGAAATTGGTGGCGTGGAACGCGGAACCACCCGCGGCTGGTCCTTCATTCCTCGTCGCTCATTATGACTGTGTCGTCGTGGCTGTAAGGCGGCGCGCACATGCACAGGATATGCAGGGCTTCACTGCCGGTGTTCTCGATACAGTGCGCCATGCCTGGTGGAATGCAGATCGTATCACCGGGTTGCACGGCGAACTGTTCTTCACCGAGCGTCATACAACCTGTTCCGTGTGTAATGTGATAGAGCTCCTCGCTCTGTTTGTGGTGATGAACGCGCGTTTTTTGCCCCACCAGAATGACAGCTTCGGCCAGGCTTTGTTGCTGATTACCATGTTGGGCCGGATGCATCAGTTCCCGAATTTTGGACCCATCCCGGGTCTGATAAGAATCTGTATCCTGCAACCGGGTAAGGCGCGACATGTTATTCGGTTTTGTAATCGAATTTGATCGGCAGATCAGTACGGGGGATGCTTACCAGTATGTAGGGCTGGGTCTGGGCAAGTGAGGCCGGGGTATTTTTTGGTGGCACGGTCTGACGCACCGTAACAACGATCTCGGCCGGAGTTCGAACGATCCGATCGATACGAATCGCATAACCGCCACTGGATTGTTCGCCCATGAAAATGGCCAGCACGGTTCGCTGGTTAAAGTCGAGAGCCGGTATTTTCTGTTCGGCAAGGTTGAGTTTGTTCCAAATCTGGTTTAATTCAGCCTGACTCTGGATAACATGGTCTTGTGGTTTGGTGACGTCACAGTAACTGCCACGGGCCAGAGTGGTAAATGGCACCGGTTGCTCGTTAACAGGAGTAGAGACGCAGGCGGTAGACAGGGCAAAGACAATGAGAAGCAAAAAATTTTTCATCTTATTCAACAACAGGCATGCAGGACTCGATGTAATCCAGTCGGATGTGAACTGTTTTACCGGATTCGTCCCCGGCAATGAGAAATTCTTCACCATCCCTGGTAAGCAAATCATACGGTGTGAGTTTACTGATGTGATGCTGACTGGTTCCGTCACGCCAGACAACCTGTAGTTGCTGGCGGTGCATGATGGCAAGCTCATAACCGTCATAGATAGCACATGGTATCGGCCGGTAAGTGTCGTTGTCACTCATTTTCACGCTGTACTGTGATCCCGATCAAAAGATGGTGCGCGTCAGTCTCGACTGAAAACACGATGGGTTGACAGCAGACATGACAGTCTTCTGTATATATCTGATCACCAGCCGAACAGTCCACCACGGTGTCAAATGTTGCGCCGCACCAGGGGCAGCTGATGGACTGGTTATTTATCATCCGGGAGGAACAGGCAAGCCAGATCATCGAGAAAGTGCCGACCGGTCGAGGTGGCCCGGACAGTGGTCTTGTCCTGTTCCAGCCAGCCCCGTTGTAGCGCCGGTGCAAGATGGATTGCCAGGGCATCCCCGGACAGGCCGGTATGGTGGACAAACATCCCTTCATCAAAACCGGCATTGAGGCGTAATGCATTCATCATGAATTCGAGCACTATCTCAGCTTCGTCCAGGTGTCGGTTTCCGGCAATATGTTGTCCTGAATTCACGCCGTCCAGATAGGTTTGCGGATGCTTTACTTTCCAGCGCCGCTCAATACGCTGCTGGAGGTGGTCGCTAATTTTATCGTGCGCACCCGCCCCGATCCCGACATAGTCGCCGAATTGCCAGTAATTGAGATTATGTCGGCATTGCCTGCCCGTCCGGGCGTACGCGGACACTTCATATTGAGTATAGCCTGCCGCCGCTAGGCGCGATTGCCCCTCGTGTTGAATGGCCCAGGTGAGATCTTCGTCAGGCAGAGCAGGCGGCCGGTGGTGAAACTGGGTGTTGGGTTCGATGGTGAGCTGATACCAGGAGATATGGGCCGGGTCCAGCGCCATAGCGGTAGCGAGGTCTTGATTGGCGGCCGCGACGGTCTGGCCGGGCAGGGCGAACATGAGATCCAGGTTGAAATTGTCAAAGCCGGCCGCGTGGGCCATCTCGGCCGCGCGGATCGCTTCGCGTCGGTCATGAATCCGTCCAAGTTGCTGCAGCTGGTGATCCTGAAAACTCTGAATGCCAATCGAAAGCCGGTTCACGCCGATGGCGCGGTATTCGGTGAACCGGTCCTGTTCGGTGGTGCCCGGATTGGCCTCCAGGGTAATTTCCACCTTCCCGTTCAGAGGCAGGCGCGCGCGCACGCCTGACAGGAGCCGGTCAATCGCCGCCGGCCCGAACAGGCTGGGTGTGCCCCCGCCCATGAATATGGAGCCAACCGACCGGCCCCAGATACGGGGCAGCTCCTGGTCCAGATCAGCGAGCAAGGCATCGACATAGCGGTTTTCATCCAGCGCGCCCCGAAGCTCGTGGGAATTGAAATCGCAATAGGGGCATTTGCGTACGCACCAGGGAAAATGGATGTACAGCGACAGCGGTGGTAGCGCGGAAAAATGGGGCATGATGTCAGAATAACTGCTTGGCAATCCTAACAATATGGGGTCAGGTGGCGGGGATATACAAGCCCGATGATAAAAAACAGGGGACCTGAAGGAGGCCCCCCTAAAGCGGTCATGGAGATGATGCCAGCTTGAAATCGATTACCGGAGGAGGATTTCCGTAATCGATGCCGGTTGGCTGACCGGCCCTGAATTACCATACGATTTATTCTTACGAATAAAGCACATTAGCACTTCAGTACTTACCAATATAGGAGTTCGGCGACGAAGCTTCAATCGCCCGTATTGATCTGGATCAGGGTTTGGATGATTGCCGGGGCGGGATTGAATTCACCCACCCCGTAGCGCACTCAGGCCTGATTGATGAGGTGGTTCGGCAGGTCGAGCCCCAGACTTTGCAGACGTTGCCGCTGCTCCTGGTTCAGGTTGGTCAGGAAATCCATGAAACACGCACGGATACTGCTATCCGGGCTGATTGAAGCGGCAGTCAGAAAATCAATGAAACTTTCCGTGTCCGCCAGTTTGAATTGAAAGCCGAACTCGTGCTCTATCTGGCGCCGGATCTTCACCAATTGTGCCACGCCGGCCTGGCTGAATATAAGATTTTCCATTATCTGCGTCCCTTTAGTTTGTCTCGGTGTGAACCGGGAAGGCCTTAAATACTATTACTTAGCTTCTACTACTTAATACCTATTACATAAGATATTTAGCACATGAATACCCATACAACAAGAATATTACGGTTTTATTTCGGTGACTTAAGTCACCGGATACCTGCGGAACCGCTCCACACACCCCAAGGATCATGGCGATCCAGGGCGCGAGAGACCTTCAGTCAAACAGGGTTTTATCGGCCAGGTGTAACTTGCCGCGCCAGTAACGGAGGCGGGATCGTAGTTGCAGGAATTTCCAGTGCAGGGAGATGGCGGCGGAGGACAGGATGTAGCCGAGGTTGAATTTTGCCCGGACAGTGGCGGTCTGTGTGTTGACGGAATCCCGCTCCGCGGTCAGGGTCGAAGGCAGGCCGGCGGCAACGGCGACCTGGTTGGGTAACAGGTAGTAGTAACCCTTGATCCCGTTGCGCCAGGTGAAGGTTAGCTGTACGTCGGCGGCGCGGTAGGGTGACTGCCAGTCCCGGTGCAGTTTTTCACTCGCAGTCCGGGTAACCAGGTAGGCGTGGGCGCCGACTTCCTTGTGGGGATATTCGATTAGCGCCAGGTCATCCTGTTTTTCCTTGATATAGGCATACTTGCGTTTGCCGGGTACCGAGCCAATGTTGATCAATTCCCAGGGTGTGGTGAATTTTTCGATGCTGGCAAACAAGCGGTGTAAATCGGTTTTCAGCAAGGCGTCGTCTTCCAGAATCAGGGCAAGCGGGATCTTCTCCTCGACGATTTTCTGATAGGCCTTGCCGTGGCTGGAATAGCAACCGACTTCATTGGGCGAGAAGGGGCGGCGGTAATGGCGTAACAGCGGCTGGTTTATACGATCCAGCGCCTCGCGCGGCAGGTCCTTGCCATACACCGCGTCGATGAACTCGAAGTCGATAGCCTGCTCGTTCAGTTGTTTGCCGATCGATTCACGTCGATCTTCGGCGTGTGGCAAGCTGATAACAAGGACCCGGGGCTGCATGGGGGCGGACGTCACCGTGGCAGGTTATGCATGGCTGAAACGAGACATCGCAGGGCCTGGCCACGATGACTGATCCGGTTTTTTACTTCCGCCGTGAGCTCGGCGGCGGTGCAATCATGCGGTGGCACATAAAAGACCGGATCGTAACCGAAACCATTTTCTCCCCGGGGTTCAGTGGTGATGATGCCTTCCCAGGTGCCCTGGCATATTATCGGCGTGGGATCGTCAGCGTGCCGCAGGTATACCATCAGGCACTGAAAGCGGGCACTGCGTTGGTCGGTCGGGAAGCCCTTCAGATCGGTCAGCATTTTTTGCAGATTCGCCTCGTCGCTTACGCCGGGACCGGCGAAACGGGCCGAATAGATGCCGGGCGCACCGTTGAGTGCATCCACCTCCAGCCCCGAATCGTCGGCAATGGCCGATAGCCCCGACTGGGCTGCCGCATTGCGGGCCTTGAGGATGGCATTTTCCACAAAAGTCAGTCCCGTCTCCTCGATTTCAGTGACGTGGAAGCTGGACTGGGGCAGAACCTGGATGTCCTGGTCAGTCAGAATCTGATCGATTTCCCTTACCTTCCCCGCGTTGTTACTGGCCAGAACAATTTTCATAGTTTTTTAATAAAGAATGATGAATACAACACAAGGTAAATAATTTTAAACACAGACTTGCAGTGCTTTATTGAAACTTACGCCAATCCTGATTGCCGTTCACGCCTGCCGATCAGCAAGTGCTTCGCGTTGGTGCTGGATTAATTGTTCAATTGCCTTGTTGCCCAGTTCCAGCATGGCCTGTAATTCATCGGGAGAGAAAGCGGCCCCTTCGGCTGTGCCCTGAATTTCGATATAGCCACCCTGATCATTCATAACGATATTCATATCAGTTTCACAATCGGAATCTTCAGCGTAATCGAGATCCATCACCGGCGTTGCGCCGTAAATACCAACCGATACCGAGGCCACATGCCCGATAACCGGGTCGGTGCTGATCAGCTCCTTGTCCTGCATGTAACGAATCGCATCAGCCAGTGCCACAAATGCGCCAGTGATGGACGCGGTACGGGTTCCCCCGTCCGCCTGGATGACATCACAGTCTACAGTAATGGTGTGTTCGCCAAGCGCTTGCATATCCACTGCCGCGCGCAGTGAGCGCCCGATGAGCCGCTGGATTTCCATGGTACGACCACCCTGCTTGCCGTGCGCGGCTTCACGCCCCATACGGCTGCCGGTGGAACGCGGCAACATACCGTATTCTGCAGTTACCCATCCTTGCCCCTTGCCGCGTAGAAAATGGGGGACCTTTGTTTCCACGCTGGCATTACACAGCACCTTGGTATCACCGAATTCTATGAATACCGATCCTTCGGCGTGTTTGGTGTAATGGCGCGTAATGCGGATAGGACGAAGTTCATCGGGGGCTCGGCCACTGGGTCGCATGGTAATTCCTTTGGGAAGCTTGGTAGTTGAATATGGGGGACGTTGAGTATAACTGCTGCGACAGGTTTGGCGCTAACCCGGTTTCGCCCGGACGCGATCAAAGGGGCTATTTTTTCATTTCATCCGAATAGGTCTCGATGGCCTGCTGGATTTCTTCAATCGCGCTCAGCAGGTTGTCCTCGGACGAAGAATTTTTTGATGTCTGCTGTCGCGTTGTGCGACGGAGCTCTTGCAAGGATATGACCCGCGCTGCCACGGCGCTGGTATTATCGCTGTGCGGATACTTGGCGGATTCGGCGCGCTCAGCCAACTGATTCAGCGCGTCGTTGAGTCGGCCTTGTTCGATAAGTGTCCCCATCTGTGCTTCATCCAGGGGCTCCCAGAAGCCGTCCGAACAGAGCAACAGAACGTCGCCTTCCTTCAATTCCACCGCCTGGCTGACGGTGATGCTCGGTTCATGGGGAAACAGCCCAATGCAACGAGTGACATAGTTGCGCAGCGGATGGTTGTGGGTCTTTTTCAGGGAAATCCGGCCTTCCTGGTAGAGTTGTTCTACATAGGAGTGGTCCTGGGTGCGGTACAGCGGCAGGCTGTTGCGAAACAGGTAGATGCGGCTGTCACCCACATGTGCCCACCAGGCCTTGCGATTCTGGATCAGGCAGATGACAGCGGTAGTCCCCGGTGATATGGGGGGGGATTGTTCCTGGCCAGCGAGGAGGATGGCGTGATGCGCACGGCGTAACAGTTCGTGCAGGAATTTTTCCGGGTACTCGGCAGGGAGTGGATTGAGCGCGAGTTCTTCAACAATACTGTCAACCAGGGTCTGGGCAGCAAGCTCTCCCCCTGGCTTTCCACCAAGACCATCACCGAGCACCAGCAGGGTGCCGGCCTCGTTTTCAATTACGGCCAGTCGGTCCTGGTTAACGGTGCGGTTGCCGAGACGACTGGTTCGCCCAAATTCAAACTGCATGTCTGGCTAACCTGACTTATTTAATCTGGTCGGCAGGGGGAGCGACCTGGTTCAGTGCTTCCATTACCTGTTCGACGGTCTGGGGTCGTAACAGGGGGTCTACTTCCATCGCCCAGTCTACTGTTTCCAGCAGTTCTGTCGAGTAGAGTTTTTTGAATGCACTGGTTGCAGGTCGCATTGTGTCACGTTCGCGCCGTTTGGTGGAAGAGGGTGGCGGAGTGCCCGCCATGCAGGTGCGGATAGTGGCGCCAAGGGCATAGATGTCAGTCCACGGGCCCACGTAGCCACCCGGATCCAGTTGTTCTATGGGGGAGAACCCCGGAGTGACAACCTGATTGGGCTGGAACTGTCGGCTGTGCATCATTTCATGGACTGCACCGAAGTCCAGTAGCAGCGGATTGGCCCCCTTGCGCAGATGGATATTGCCCGGCTTGACATCAAGGTGCAGCAGTCCGTGACGGTGGATCTCACTTAGCCCATCCAGAAGAGCCGGGAAAACAGTCATGATGAAGACTTCGCTTAACTTGCCACGATGGCGCTGGATGTAGGCCTGCAGGTTGTGGCCATCCTCGTAGTCCATGACCATGTACACCGTTCCGTTAGCACGGAAGAAGTTGATGACATTGACTATATTACTGTGCTTCAGGTTGGTCAGGGTGCTGGCTTCCTGGAAAAACAGCCGGCGGCCGTGCGCGAAGCGTTCCACATTCTTTTCATTCATGGCAACCACTTCCAGCTGGGCATTGCGTACTGCCAGCTTGCTCGGCATGTACTCCTTAATAACCACGTCATGCCCGTCTCTATCAGTGGCTCGGTATACGACGCTGAAACCGCCGCCCCCGATCGCATTCTCTATGGTGTATCCATCGACCTGGGTGCCTTTTGGCAATTCGTGGGACTGGGTTGGCATGGACTCAAGGTATTGAATTTATGAACGTATTTGGTAACCAGATTCATAGTGTCGGCATCTGGGAGGGGGACTTTAGAATGCGTTGAAGCTGATATCCCGCATACGGGCGTGATAGGCTTGCGATTCCGTATCAGCCAGAAGGACATCGCCCCAATGATTCGAAGTATGACCGCGTTCAGTCGCCAGCAGTCCACGAGTGAGGTTGGCGAACTGGTGCTGGAAATTCGTACCGTCAACCACCGCTATCTCGACATATCGCCACGCATGCCCGAGGAGTTACGCAGCCTGGAGACAATGGTGCGCGAAAAAATCAACGGCCGGCTCAGCCGAGGCAAGGTAGAGTGCAACCTGCGTTATACGTCGCCGGAGCAGAGCGGCGGTGAACTGGTGGTGGATGATGAACGGGTGAAGCAGATATCACATGCCAGCCGGCATATCGATTCCTTTTTGTATAACCCGGCGCCAATCAGTTCGCTGGAAGTGCTGCGTATGCCCGGAGTGATTCAGGGCAAGCCACTGGATCAGGAGCAGTTGACCGATACCCTGAGTACACTGTTGGATACTGCGCTGGATGATCTCATTGCCACTCGCGAACGGGAGGGCGAAAAACTGGCCCGAATGATTCTCGATCGAGCTGGCGAGATGGTGCGTATCGTCACCGAAGTAAAGGCGCAAATGCCGGCGATTCTGGAACAGTGGCGCGAAAAATTGCTGGAACGTTTACGTGAGGCCAAACTGGAGCTGGAACCGGACCGTCTGGAACAGGAAATCGTCATGCTGGCCAACAAGACTGACGTGGCCGAAGAGATGGATCGGCTGGCGGTGCACATCGACGAGGTCAAACGTGTACTTGAACAGGACAAGCCGGTGGGTCGCCGGCTCGATTTTCTGATGCAGGAACTCAACCGCGAAACCAACACGCTTGGCTCCAAGTCGATAAATACGGATACCACCCGTGCCTCGGTAGATCTGAAAGTGCTCATCGAGCAGATGCGCGAGCAGGTGCAGAATATCGAGTGATACGTCTGCGAGTCATGAGTCAGTTGTTTATTTCTGCTTGATTATCGCTGGCGTTACTTCTTGCCGGTTTTTTTGTGTTTATATATGTCGGTCGCAAATTGTTCAGGCGCAAGTGGGCGAGCGAGCAGGTAGCCCTGGATAAAATCACAGTTTTCTTTTTTCAGAAACTTCATCTGGGCCGGGGTCTCCACACCTTCGGCGACGACTTTCAGACCAAGGTGATGTCCCATGGCGATAATGGTGCGGGTTATGATGGCATCATTGGCGTCATCCGGAATGTCCATGATGAAGGACTTGTCAATTTTGAGTTTGGATATGGGCAGGGTCTTCAATTGGCCCAGCGAGGAGTGGCCAGTTCCAAAGTCATCCATCACGATGCTGATCCCCATGCGCTTCAATTTAGCCAGTTCAGATATGGCCCGGGTACCTTTTTCCAGGATCATGCTCTCAGTTACTTCCAGCTCAAGCTGATTCACCGGAAAGCCGGTTTCGTTCAGTAGCCGAGTAAGTTTCTCGGCACAGCCAGGCTGCAGTTGCCGCGGCGAGAGGTTAATTGCGAGCATAAATTGCGGTAATCCTTCCGACCACCATTGCACGCATTGAGCGCAGGCCATGCGGACGACTTTACAGCCGATCTCGCTGATTAAGCCGGTCTCTTCGGCTATCGAAATAAAATCATCCGGCGGGACATTCCCTGTGGTGGGATGTTGCCAGCGAAGTAATGCTTCCACGACCAGAATATCTTTACCATTAATGTCATATTGGGGTTGGTAGTGGACGCTGAACTGATCCTGTTCCAGCGCAGTGCGCAGATCACTTTCCATTGCCACCCGAGCCTGCACATGCTCGGTCAACCTGGGCTCATAATAATGGTAATTGTTACGGCCTGATGCTTTGGCCTGGTACATTGCAGTGTCCGCATTCTGCACCAGTGTGGCGATGTTGTTGCCGTCTTCCGGATAGATACTGATGCCGATACTGGCGGTAATCAGGTACTCGTGTTGCTGCAGGCGAAAGGGCTTCGAAAATGATGCGAGTATTTTGTCTGCCACATGGCGCGCGCTCAGCGAGTCGGTGAAATTCTCCAGCATGACCACGAATTCGTCACCGCCCAGCCGGCTCAGTGTGTCGCCTTCACGAACACAAGCCAGGATACGAGCTGTAGCCTGGATGAGCAGTTCGTCGCCGGCATGATGACCGAGCGAGTCATTGACCGTTTTGAAGTGATCCAGATCCAGGAACAGCAGGGCCAACCGGGAATTTTTACGCCGGGTCTGTTCGATGGCGTGCTCGGCGCGCAGGTTCAACAACATGCGGTTGGGTAAACCGGTCAGCGAATCATGGTGTGCCACATGCCAAAGCTGCTCCTCAGCCTGTTCCCGACGGAGCACGATGCCGGCAATGTGGGCACTGGTTTCGAGCAGTCGAATCTGGAAGTCCGTCGGCGGACGTTCGACAAAGCTGGACAGGGCAAAGGTGCCGATGGGTTGGTTGTTGGACAGCCGGATTGGCATGGACCAGCAGGCACGGATATCGAAGTCCGTAGCAAACTGTTGCAAGTCAGCCCAGCGACAGTCGGTAAAGGTATTGCTGACGAACTGGGGTTCATTCTTGAAAATAGCGGTGCCGCAGGAACCGGCACTGGGACCGGGCTGCAGGTGACTAATCGCGACCACCGCTTCTTCCGGCACACTGGGTGCCGCACGTACTTCCAGCTTGTTGTCAGATTGATGAAAAATCATGATGGAAGCGACCGAGTCGGGGACCAGCGCTTCGGCAGCCTTGCACAGTTCATCCAGCGCCAGCTGCGGGTCCTGTCCCAGGGCAATGGTTTCCATGATATCGCGCTGGAACTGGAGTAATTGCTCGGCCTGCGTAAGAGAAGAGGCGGGCTGATCGAGGTTGGCGAGAGGACGATTCATAGGTTTCATGTACCCGAAAGTTGCTTTCCATGGCTTGTGTTGTTGCGTTTCTCTGTGTATCGGCTTCCGGCTGCAGATTTTAAGAAATAACTCGCAAACCGGAGCAGACGGTACCAACCAGACCTTAATTTATACCCAATTTAGCGCCGGCAAGTGAAGAGGAGTATGTTTTAATAGATAGACCGACAAATTTTCCAGATGAGCGTGCGAATGACTTCCAATTCCCCATCCTCCAGCACACAGGTTGCGGGAGCCCTGTTTATTTTTGCAGCACCTTCCGGGGCAGGCAAAACCAGCCTGGTGAATGCCTTGTTAGACGCAACGACCGGTATCGAGGTGTCAGTGTCCCATACCACCCGGACGCCACGGCCAGGTGAGCAGGATGGTACCAACTACCATTTTACCGACATGGAGACCTTCCAGAATATGGCTGCCGCGGGCGCCTTTCTGGAACATGCCCGTGTGTTCGACAACTATTACGGCACTGCCCGGGCCAATATCGAGCAACGCCTGGCGGTGGGCGTTGACGTGATTCTGGAAATCGACTGGCAGGGTGCGCGCCAGGTGCGCGAGCAATTTCCCGACACTGTCGGGGTTTTCATCTTGCCCCCCTCCCGGACCGTTCTGGAGGAACGACTGCGAAACCGTGGTCAGGACAGTGACGCGACCATTGCGCGGCGCATGCGCGATGCGGTGCAGGAAATGTCCCATTATATGGAATTCGAATACCTGGTAATTAACGACGATTTTGAGGCAGCGCTGGATGAGCTGCGGCGCATCGTCCTCGCCCACCGCCTGCGTACCCCGGCCCAGGCCGCCCGCCATGCGGCCTTGCTGGATTCGCTTCTGGTATAAGCGAGGCCGGATCGCTATACTTTCCGGCCCTGTCATCATTTTGCTATTCCCGCCCGGTCGGGCGGGGTCTATTTGGAGAAAGTTTAAATGGCTCGTGTCACTGTAGAAGACTGCCTGGAAAATGTAAAAAATCGTTTTGAACTCGTGCTGGTATCTGCCAAGCGGGCGCGCCAGATCGCCATGGGGGCGCAATCCCTTGTGGAAGAGGAAAACGACAAACCGACTGTTATTGCATTGCGTGAGATCGCCGAGGATCTGGTTAATGCCGAGATCCTCAATGAAGTTGAACCCGAGGTCGCCAGCGAAGAGCTGCTTACAGAGCCGACTGCCGAAGATCAGGAAATCGCTGTCGAAACCGGTGCCGCCGTAAAACCGGAGCTGGATGTTGCGGCAGCTATCAAGGCAGCGCTTGAAAGTGATCTGGCCGGCAGAAGTGGAGAAGGAGACGAGTAATTTCCACACCGGAATCACAACTGACTGGCGAGGACGCCTCTACTTTTCGTATCAGTCATTTGTGCGAGCTTCTGGAGCATTATCTCGAGCCTGACCAGGTAACCGAGGTCTATCAAGCTTACCTGTTCGGCGCCGAGGCCCACGAGGGTCAACAGCGCCTGAGCGGCGAACCCTATATTACCCATCCTATCGCAGTAGCCCGGATCCTGGCAGAAATGCACATGGATCATAAAAGTATCGTTGCTGCGATCCTGCACGACGTCATCGAAGATACCGAAACCGCGAAGGAGCAGGTGGCCAACCGCTTCGGCGAAGAAGTGGCGCAACTGGTCGATGGGGTCAGCAAACTGACCACTATCCAGTTCGAGAGCAAGGCCGAGGCGCAGGCTGAAAATTTCCGTAAGATGATGCTGGCGATGGTGCAGGATATCCGCGTCATTATGATTAAGCTGGCCGACCGGCTGCACAATATGCGTACCCTGGGCGTGATGCGGCCCGACAAGCGCCGGCGTATTGCGCGCGAAACGCTCGAAATATATGCACCGATTGCAAATCGGCTCGGCATGAACCGGGTACGACTCGAGCTCGAGGACCTGGGATTTAGCGCCATGTATCCAATGCGTAGCCGGATTCTGGCTGAAAGCCTGAAGAAGGCGCGCGGCAATCGCAAGGAGATCGTGAGCAAAATTGAGGACGCCTTCAAGGAACGCCTGCGGCAGGAGGA
>Ga0316585_10000082_pt1 | contig 16341 bp, 12 predicted proteins | sample S_170502SCrBrC_D_FD_204517 | JGI IMG/M metagenome (GOLD analysis project Ga0316585, IMG submission 204517) | Rhizosphere microbial communities from salt marsh grasses in Alabama, United States - S_170502SCrBrC | ecosystem: Host-associated > Plants > Roots > Rhizosphere | place: USA: Alabama...
CAATAAAATCCGGGCAGCGTGCTCATGACAGTGTTCGATTACCCTGCCAGCCATCCGTGCGTAAGCGGTGGGATCCATTGTCTTGGCCCGAAACTGCACCAGTGTTATGCCGGCCTGGAGGCATCGTTCCAGCCGTGCGTGGAAGTGGGCTTCAGAGTCAAACGCGCCGGTGATCAGGTACCTGTCCGGCAGGTTAACGGCCTGGAGAATTGCGCGGTCGGCTGCCGGGAACTCGTATTCAGCCAGGTTTTCCTGCGGACACCACCTGACAGGTTGATTCTCACAACCCCGCGGTGAGCCGGTAAAACTATCGATTTGCCAGACATCCAGCCAGACCTGTTTGTCCGTGTAGATGTGTCGAATCTGGATAAGGGGCCGTGCCACAGTCACGTTAATGCCCACTTCTTCGTGCAGTTCCCGGACCAGGGCCTGTGCAGTTGTTTCACCCGGCCTCACTTTGCCGCCTGGGAACTCCCACTTTCCGCCCTGGTGTACGCCATCGGGTCGTTGGGCGATCAGGATTTCATTCGCCGTATTTCGCACCACTCCAACCGCTACATGCACAGTGGTGTCATTCATTCTGCTCAGGTGCGGTACTCCGCATTGATGCGAATGTAATCGTATGAAAAATCGCATGTCCAGATCTCTGCCTTGGCAGTTCCCCGCCCCAGGGTGACCCGGATGGTTATTTCATCCCGGGCCATCACTGACAGTCCTTTGGCTTCGGTATAGTCCGGCGCGCGCGAACCCTGCCTGACGATACAGACCTCATCCAGATAAATATCAATACGATCAAGTACCAGTCCATCCAGTCCGGTCCGGCCCACCGCAGCCAGAATCCGGCCCCAGTTGGGATCACCGGCAAAGAAGGCCGTTTTCACCAACGGCGAATGGGCAATGGTATAGGCCACATCAAGGCATTCTGCTTCCGACTGTCCTTCATCCACGGCAACCGTGATGAGCTTGGTCGCACCTTCACCATCACGGATAATGTCCCTGGCAAGCGCACCACAAACTTCCTCGACGGCCTGGCAAAGAGTTTTAAAACCATCACTGTCAACAACCAACCGGACTCCACTTTTTCCGGTTGCCATAAGCAGACAGGCATCATTGGTCGACGTATCTCCATCTACCGTAATGCGGTTGAATGACCGCTCCACAGCCTGTTGCAGACATTGCTGCAGGCCATCAGATTCAACCGCTGCATCAGTCGCAATATACGCCAGCATGGTTGCCATGTCAGGGCGGATCATTCCCGCTCCCTTGGCCATTCCGGTTACAGTAATATTGACACCGTCAATCATGACTTGTCGTGACACCAATTTAGGAACGGTATCGGTTGTCATGATACCCCACGCCGCATCTTCCCATCCGGCCTCCGCCAGCTGACCCAGTACGATCGGGAATGCGTGAGTGATTGGCTCAACGGGCAGGGGCTCGCCAATAACCCCGGTCGAAAAGGGCAGAACTTCTTCTGTTAAACAACTCGCCTGCGCAGCCAGGGCAGCGCAACACTCGATGGTGTCTTCGATGCCCGACTGGCCGGTTCCAGCATTGGCATTTCCGGTGTTGATTACCAGGTAGCGCGGCATTTTCAAAGACAGATGATCCCGCGCCACGATGACCGGTGCCGCGCAAAAGGCGTTGCGGGTAAAAACAGCGGCGGTGTGAGTGCCTTCAGCAAGTTCGATAACAACAAGGTCCCGGTGATCCGGTTTTTTAATTCCGGCACAAACGGTACCGAGCCGTAAACCCGGCACCGGCAAGAATTCAATTTTCTGGTTCATGGTAGAGGGACATCCTGATGATCAGGCATAAACATATTCAACCAAACAACTCTTCACGCGCAAGGGATAAAACCGACGACTCCATGGCCTTCTGAGGCCTCCCTCATTGCCTGTCACCGTGTGGCTAGCTAATACGCCCATGGCAATGTTTGTACTTTTTGCCAGAACCACACGGACATGGCTCGTTGCGACCCACCTTGCGTCCGTCACGTACATAGGGTGTACCGTGATCTTCTTGAGACGCCTCACCCTGCATGGCACTCGCATTGGCGTGCTGGAACTGCATGTCACTTTCCAACTGGCGTCGCTGGGCTTCCAGGGCTTCAATTTCTGCTTCACTACGAACCTGCACCCGACTCAGGACTGTAATGACTTCATGCTTGAATCGATCCAGCATGCTGGCAAACAATTCAAACGACTCACGTTTGTATTCCTGCTTTGGATTCTTTTGTGCATAACCTCGCAAGTGTATCCCTTGGCGCAATTGATCCATCAATGCCAGATGATCACGCCATTGCGTATCCAGCACCTGAAGCATGACGGCTTTTTCAATATGTCGCATTACTGCGGCGCCATGTTCCTGTTCCTTCGTGTTATAGGCAGTAGTAATTTCTGTCAGTACTTGGTCCCGTAGAACGTCTTCATCCATGCCCGGGTCATCTTCCAGCCATTGCTGAATGGGGAGCTTGAGCCCAAACTCACCTTCAATTGCATCCACCAGCCCGGGTATATCCCATTGTTCCTCGACACTCTGTGGGGGCACATGGTAGCTGACAATGGTATTGACTACATCGTGGCGTATTGCCTTGATGGTTTCGGACAGGTCATCGGCACTGAGAATTTCATCCCGCTGGCCGTAGATCACCTTGCGCTGGTCATTCGCCACGTCATCGTATTCCAGCAATTGCTTGCGCATGTCAAAGTTATGGCCTTCCACCTTGCGCTGGGCATTTTCGATAGCACGACTGACCCAGGGATGTTCGATGGCTTCGCCTTCCTGCATACCAAGGCGTTGCATAATCGCCGAGACGCGTTCCGATGCGAAAATCCGCATCAGGTTGTCTTCCAACGATAAATAGAACCGGGACGAACCAGGATCGCCCTGTCGGCCAGAACGACCGCGTAACTGGTTATCCACCCGACGCGATTCATGTCGCTCAGTACCTACAATGTGCAGACCACCGGCCTCGAGTACCTGTTGATGGCGAGTTTCCCATGTCGCGCGTAACTTTTCGATTGCATCGTGTGCCGGTTCCTTCAGTGCATCGATCTCGACCTCAAGATTGCCACCCAGTACGATATCGGTGCCGCGACCGGCCATATTGGTAGCAATGGTTACCGAACCGGGCATCCCGGCTTCGGCCACGATGGTCGCCTCACGCTCATGCTGTTTGGCGTTCAATACCTCGTGACTAATCTTGTCTTTCTTTAGCAGATTGGAAAGGTATTCAGACACTTCAATAGATGTCGTTCCCACCAATACGGGTTGCTGGCGTTTCTGGCAGTCCTTGATGTCCGCTACGATGGCTTCAAATTTTTCCCGTTGGGTCAGGAATACCTGATCCACCCTGTCATCCCTTACCATGGGACGGTGTGTCGGGATCACGACCACTTCCAGACCGTAAATTTGCTGGAACTCATAGGCTTCGGTGTCTGCAGTACCGGTCATGCCCGACAGTTTTTTATACAGTCGAAAATAGTTCTGGAATGTAATCGACGCGACAGTTTGATTTTCCTGCTGGATGGGAACCCCTTCCTTGGCTTCCACCGCCTGGTGCAGACCATCCGACCAGCGTCGCCCGGACATGGTCCGACCCGTAAACTCATCAACGATTACAATCTCACTGTTCTGCACGATGTAGTCCACGTCCTTCTGAAACAGGACATGTGCCCGCAAACCAGCGAGGACATGATGCATCAGGCCGATATTGGACACGTCATACAGAGTTTCACCTTCGCCCAGGAGCCCCGCCTTGGCCAGTAATTCTTCGACACGTTCATGGCCTTCCTCGGTGAGGTGGATTTGCTTGGCCTTTTCATCAACCGAATAGTCACCTGGGCCGTCTTCTTCTTCCTGTTTGGCCAACTGGGGGATCAAGGTATTAATTTTGTAATACAGTTCAGAAGTGCCCTCGGTGGGCCCGGAAATGATCAGCGGTGTGCGCGCCTCATCAATCAGAATAGAGTCGACCTCGTCCACAATCGCAAAAGCATGGCCACGCTGGAACTGTTCTCCTTTGCTGAAGGCCATATTGTCGCGCAGGTAATCAAAACCAAATTCGTTGTTGGTACCGTAGGTGATATCGGCGGCATACGCCGCCTGCTTGTCCTCGAACGGCATGTTGGAAAGAATCACACCGACGCTCATTCCGAGAAATGAGTAGATTTTACCCATCCAGTCGGCATCACGCTGGGCCAGATAATCGTTCACAGTCACTACATGCACGCCCTTGCCCGGTAAGGCATTCAGATATGCCGCCAATGTAGCAACCAGGGTTTTACCCTCGCCGGTACGCATCTCGGCAATCTTGCCACTGTTCAGGACCATACCGCCGATCAGCTGGACATCGTAATGGCGCATATTCAGGACCCGTTTGCCAGCCTCACGTACTGTAGCGAAAGCTTCCGGAAGCAGGGCATCCAGGCTCTCCCCCTTGGCCAGGCGATCCCGGAACTCCTGGGTCTTGTTCTGCAATTGCACGTCGTCGAACGCCTCAAATTCAGGCTCCAGTGCATTAATTCGCGCCACTGCCCTGTGCATTTGCTTGATCAATCGTTCGTTACGACTGCCAAATATCTTTCGTACCAGTTTTCCTACCATATTCCTGCCTGGAGTAAGTTGTCAGCGACGCGCCCAGATTCCTGGAGTTAAAAACACCACAACCTGGAATTCCGGTTTATAAAGCGCGCTATTTTACAGGGCGCTGGCCGATTTGTCCGCTTAATGAGATGTCGAAGTTGACATTACCGGAACCGCTTGTACCGCTTGGGCGGTGGATTTTCGCGTTATCTTTCCCTCATTGCTGATCGAAAGTTCGCTCTCCGGGAAGTCCTGTTCGGTTAACGTTTTCATCAGGCGGGCTGCAGCATGGTCTGGATCAGGGGCCGGGCCAGCGGGTCGGATTTGTCGAGCCGAAACGATTTGCCCGTCGATAAAGGCGCCATCCTGGTTCAGTCTGACCTTGAGCACCGGTGCCCAACCTTTCATACCCGCCACACTGATGCCATAGTAAGTGCAAAAATTACCCAGGCTGTATGCCACTAGACGGCCCCTGTAAAGCTCCAGAGCGCGTGGGACATGGGGGCCATGCCCGATCACCAGGTCCGCGCCGGCATCGATGACGGCATGTGAGAAAGCCACCACATCACCCCTATCCTCGCCATAGTAAAACTCCGACTCAAAAGGAACATGCAAGGCGTCCGGCCCTTCCGCGCCAGCATGTATCGAAACCAGCACAACATCGTGGGAAGCAGCCAAACCGGCAACCAGTTTCCGGGCGGCCGGGATGTCCAGCATGTCATGTGAGTTCTTGAATGGCGCAAAGGCAATCAGTGCCACGCGTTGTCCCTTGACCACCCAGCTCGCAATATCACCGTCGCGCCCGGAGTGCCGAATAGCAACACTCTCAAGCGCCCTCATGGATGCATCCCGGCCCGTCTCGCCGAAATCCCTCGCATGATTATTCGCCAGGCTGATGACGTTAAACCCGGCCTGTTGCAATAACACTGCATAGCGGGCGGGAGAACGAAACAAGTAACAATGTGCTGGATCTTTACACTTTTTTTCCGGTTCACCATCATCCATCAGGGTGCCTTCCAAGTTACCGAATGTGATGTCTGCCGCCGATAAAACGGGTGTCATGGCGGCGAGAAGCGTTGCGCCATCCTGTGGCGGCAGCTGATTTTCCGGAAAATCGGTACCCGGCATGATATCACCCACTGCAACGACCTCCAGATAGACAGGCGGCGCAGCCTCCGGGGTTATTTCAGACTCTGGCGAGGCTGTTTCTGGCAGGTTTGAACAGCCCGCCAGCAGCCCAAGTAGCATGATTATGCCGAGCCTGAACTGCCTGTGAGACGACTTAAAGGGAGAACGGGGGCGAGACTCATCCAGGTTGGACAAGACCTCTGCAGAGGTGGAACCGGAATATTTTATCAGCACTATAGGGTGGTCATCTGCCAACGCCGCTTACAGGCAGTCCCTTCGGAACTGGCCGCACATGCCATGTAACGCGGGTTCGAAATAACGAAAAGGATTCTTAATTTGCTGCTTGAATATACTTGATGGGATTTACAGCACGACCATTATGTAAAACTTCGAAGTGCACATGCGGCCCGGTGGATCGACCGGTGCTCCCCATTTTGGAGATGGCCTGTCCTTTTTTGACCATATCGCCTACTTTCACCAGAATCTCGTTATTATGGCCATAACGAGTTGAATAACCCTTGCCATGATTGATTTCCACCAGTTTTCCGTATCCATAGCGCTTGCCGGCAAAGGTCACAACACCAGCAGCCACGGCAACCACCTCAGAGTTTAGTTTACCGGCGAAATCTATTCCGCCGTGGTGAGCGCGACGGCCGGTGAACGGATCGGTGCGAGTGCCGAAATAAGAAGATAACCAGCCGCGTGTAATTGGCCGGCCGGCCGGGACCACTTCCTTGTCCAGCGTGCGGTTCATCATCATGTCTTCCAGAACTGCGAGCTGTTTGCCGCGATCATCCAGCTGGCTGGAGAGAGCATCAAGTGATTTCATGAAATCCGGGACATTCATCGAGCTGGCCAGTTCTTCCTTGCCGGTCTCCGGGCCACCCTGGGCCGGAGGGTGTTCAAAATCAAATTCACCCTTGTCCAGCTTGGCCATCGTGGTCAGCCGTTGACCCAACGCGTCAAGCCGCATGACATGTGCCTGCAATTTACCCAGGCGCAGGGCCAGGGCGTCGATATTCTCTTCAGCGGTGCGGGTCGCCTCTGCCACCTGGAGCCGTTGGGCATCTAGTTCGGACTGAATTGCCATGCTCAAATCATCTGGCTTGGGTGTTGCCTGAATCTTGCCAAATTGATAGCCGGCGACCATAAATGCGGCGGGGAGTACAAACAGAAAACCGGTCACTAACAACAGGATCCGTTGCCTTGAAACTGTGATCAGGCTTGAATAACCCTTTGTTTTTCTCAGTATGACTATGCTCATAGGACAGCAATGCTCTTTATTATCGAGTTTTGTCAGGTACTATATCGGCTCACAGACGCAACTACTTAATCTTTGTAGAGAATTTAGTATGAATTTTTCCGGCCCATTGTACAAGCTCCTTCTAGGAAAAAAAGGTGATGTTGCGGATTTGGTCACACAGACACGGCGGCTCGGTCATTTAACCCGTCTGCTCCGCTCGGAACTCGATAGTGCCCTTGCCAACCATTGCCAGGTCGCAAGCTTCAGGCCCCCTGCGCTGGCAATTGTGGCAGATTCACCCGCCTGGGCCACCCGGTTGCGGTTTCAGGGCAAGACTCTGGCTCAGCAATTAAAACGAAAACACAAAGAATTTCAAAGACTTGAATATATCGAGGTCCGTATTTATCCATCCCGACTACAACCCAGGTCTGCTCCGCCATCACCCCGGCGAATTAGTCACGCTGCGGCCAGCAACATTATTTCGGTGGCGGAGAGTCTGGATGATACCCCGCTGAAAGAGGCCTTACTGCGATTGGCCCGTCATGCGGGTAGCAAGAATAAAAATTAATAAGTCTTTGAAGTAAAGGAAGTTTTTTCAGTTGGCCGTGACAGGCTGAATGAACGAAATAGGAGCATCTTCAGGATCCTTGAAAATCACTTCTTCCCAGGCATCCTCCTGGGCCAATAACGTACGCAGCAATTTGTTATTCAGCGCGTGACCCGACTTGTGGCCCCGGAAGGCGCCAATCAGGCTGTGCCCCAGTAGATATAGATCGCCGATGGAATCGAGAATTTTGTGCTTCACGAACTCATCCACGTAACGCAATCCATCTTCGTTAAGAATACGGTAGTCATCCACCACCACGGCATTATCCAGGCTGCCCCCCAGCGCAAGATTGTTGGAGCGCAGGGTTTCAATCTGGCTCATGAAACCGAATGTTCTTGCGCGACTGACTTCCTTGACGAATGAGGTGGTTGAGAAGTCCACTTCGGCGGTCTGGTGATCGTGCTTGAATGCCGGATGGTCGAAATCAATAGAGAAGCCCACCTTGAAACCGTCAAACGGTTCGAATCGCACCCACTTATCACCATCTTCAACGGTGATGTCGCGCTTGATGCGGATAAAGCGCTTTGCGGCTTCTTGTTCCTGGATACCGGCTGACTGGATCAAGAATACAAACGGCCCAGCACTACCATCCATGATGGGAACTTCCGGCGCATTCAGGTCGATATACGCATTATCAATACCCATCCCGGCCAGAGCTGACAACAAATGCTCGACAGTTGAAACTCGGACGTCGCCATTCACCAGGGACGTGGAAAGTGTTGTGTCCCCCACATTCTCAGCCTTGGCTTCAATCTCGACCGGCTCTTCTAGATCAATACGGCGAAATACTACCCCCGTATCTGCCGCGGCCGGCCTCAGTGTTAAATAGACTTTCTCCCCGGTATGAAGACCCACTCCGGTGGCACGAATAATGTTTTTCAACGTGCGTTGCTTGATCACGTAGTGCTGTCCCTTTTTGCGGCGTGCAAATTTTCGCACAATAACCAGGTCGTTCTGACCGGGAATATTAAGTAACTGAAATATCAATATTACGTAGACCCGCTATAATAGAACAGGTTTTATATTTCAGCAACTTAGCAAATCAGCCTGCTTCCGGGTCGCCCGGGGTCCGATTTTGTTCTGACTGCCTTGGTAAATTTTATTATATATCTGCTTGGTTTACCTCCATTCAATCCGCCTGACGTCTTAAGAAGGCCGGAATATCCAGATAATCCATGCCCGACTCGGTTGTCCCACCAAATTTCTCAGTTGCGGTTTTCTTGCGAATCACCGTAGGGCGGTCCAGCTGGCCATAGTCCACCTGGCCATCCGCCTTCTTGTCGACCACCAGTTTAACCGGTTGCTCACCCGCCTGGCCGACATGACCCAGTCCGGTCGCAACCACCGTTACCCGTAGTTCGCCCACCATATCCGGATCGATAACGGTGCCCACCACCACCGTGGCATTTTCTGAGGCAAATTCCTTGACTGTATTGCCGACTTCTTCAAATTCACCAATCGACATATCCAGACCGGCGGTCACATTGACCAGGATACCGCGCGCGCCAGCGAGATTTACATCCTCAAGCAATGGACTGGCGATCGCCGCTTCGGCCGCTTCACGGGCACGCCCTTCACCGGTAGCGCGTCCTGATCCCATCATGGCCATGCCCATCTCGGACATAACAGTACGTACATCAGCAAAGTCGACATTGATAAGTCCCGGGCGGGTAATCAATTCAGCAATGCCCTGTACCGCCCCCAGTAACACATCGTTGGCCGCCTTGAAAGCATCCAGCAGGCTGATACTCTTGCCCAACACGGACAGTAGCTTGTCATTGGGGATGGTAATCAGCGAATCGACAAAGCTTTTCAGTTCATCGATGCCGTCGTTCGCCACATCCATGCGTTTTTTACCTTCGAAGGGAAACGGCCGGGTTACCACGGCAACCGTAAGTATGCCCATTTCTTTGGCAATCTGGGCCACCACCGGCGCACCGCCAGTACCGGTACCACCCCCCATACCCGCAGTGATGAAGATCATATCGGCGCCCTCCAGCACTTCCTGGATTCGTTCCCGATCCTCCATCGCTGCCTGCCGGCCAATTTCCGGATTGGCGCCCGCGCCCAAACCTTTTGTGATGTTGCCACCCAGCTGGAGCACCGTACGCGCAGAATGATTCTTCAAAGCCTGTGAGTCTGTATTGGCCACGATGAAATCCACGCTTTCGAGATTCTGCACCACCATGTGCTCAACGGCATTGCCTCCACCGCCGCCAACACCCACGACCTTTATCACAGCACTCTGATTATAGCTATCCATTAATTCGAACATGATTTACCCCTCCTCGTTATTGATAACGAAATTAAAAATTACCCTGAAACCAACTTTTCATTTTCCGCAACACGCCCCGAAAACCAGTGCCCATACGGGCTTCGGTCTCGCGCAAAGCACGGTTCTGATAACCGAACAACAGCAACCCAACTCCGGTTGAATAAATCGGGTTGCGTACCACATCCACCAGACCGGACACATACTGGGGCATGCCCAGCCTTACCGGCATGTGGAAAATCTCTTCCGCCAACTCCGTCGCCCCTTCCATCTTGGCGCTGCCTCCGGTCATCACCACCCCTGCGGCACACAGATCCTCGAATCCGCTCCGCCGCAACTCGGCCTGGATCAACGTAAACAGTTCCTCGTAGCGCGGCTCGACCACCTCGGCCAGGGTCTGGCGCGCCAGACGCCGGTCCGGCCGATCACCCACACTCGGTACCTCGATGGTTTCCTCCACCGAAGCCAGCTGGGTTAGTGCGCAGGCATACTTGATTTTGATTTCCTCGGCATGCTGGGTTGGCGTGCGGAGTGCTACCGCGATGTCATTAGTTACCTGATCGCCGGCAATCGGAATAACCGCAGTGTGTCGAATGGCGCCTTCTGTGAACACTGCGATGTCGGTGGTCCCGCCGCCGATGTCCACCAGGCAAACACCCAGTTCTTTTTCGTCATCGGTCAGGACCGAATGACTCGACGCCAGTTGTTCCAGGATTATGTCATCGACTTCCAGTCCACAGCGGCGCACGCACTTGATGATGTTCTGTGCTGCGCTCACTGCGCCGGTGACCATGTGGACCTTGGCCTCCAGACGCACACCCGACATGCCTATCGGTTCGCGAATGCTTTCCTGAGCGTCGATGATGAATTCCTGCGGCAGGATATGCAGGATTTTTTGATCTGCCGGAATCGCCACCGCCCGCGCTGCGTCGATAACCCGCTCCACATCGTAGGGTGTCACCTCCTTGTCGCGAATCGCCACGATGCCGTGGGAGTTGAGACTGCGCACGTGGCTGCCCGCAATACCGGCATAGACCGAATGGATCTGGCAACCCGCCATCAATTCCGCTTCTTCCACCGCGCGCTGGATAGACTGCACTGTGGACTCGATATTGACCACCACCCCTTTCTTGAGGCCGCGTGATGGATGGGAGCCAAGGCCGATGATTTCAATTTCGTTGTCCGGCGTAACTTCACCCACAATCGCGACCACTTTCGAAGTGCCGATATCCAGGCCGACGATCAAATTCTTTTCCATTTTCTTCGACATTACCCAGTCACCCCCCGCGACTTGTTTTTTTCGTTGTCTTTGCGTCGTGGTTCCACTGCACGGCCATGCCATGGCTATAGCGCAGGTCAATACGTTTAATTTGTGCGGCATACGCGGCCAGTGATTTTTTGTATACCTTGACGAAGCGTTGCAGCCGCGCTGTCTGCTGCTCCCGCCCCAGCACCAGTTCGATGCCGTTATCCAGCCACAGTCGGACGGCGTGGCGGGCATCCAGTTGCAGACGCGTTATTCGTAACTCCAGCGGCGCCAGTTGCGCTGACATGGCCCGGTACTGTCCGGTAATGACATGCTCCAGTCCCTTGGGAGCCGAAAATTTCAAGAGCCCTGATGGGTAACTGGTTGTCTCGGGATAAAACAACACGCCCTCCGTAGTCACCAGACCGCCGTCGGCCCAGTAGGCCAGGGGTTGTTGCTCCACCACGCGGATACTGATGGTATCGGGCCAGACCCGGCGCACCGCGGCAGATTTCACCCACGGCAACGTTTCGACCGCATGGCGAATCAGATCCACATCAATGTTGAAATAACCGCCTTGCACCTTACCCAGCACTGTGTTGCGCAGCATGGCCTCGTTAACCTGTACCAGCGCGCCCTGCACGCGGATTTTGTGGATGGGCAGGGTAGCCGGGTCGGCAAGCTTGTCCAGCACCAAAGCAAGGAGGAAACCCGCCATCAACACCAAGCCGGCACGAATCAGCCAACGGGTATTCAGATTGGGATTGAGGGGCATTTCAGGCCACTTGTGACCACCCCGCATCACGGCCTGATTCTGACTAACCCGCGCGAACATGACTGCCCTCCTGCGGTATCGCCAGGGTGTGCGCCAGAATGCGCACCACCAGTTCGTCGAATTCAATCCCGGCCGCCCTGGCCGCCATTGGCACCAGGCTATGGTCTGTCATGCCGGGCACCGTGTTCAGTTCGATCACATAGGGTGTGCCGTCCGGATCACACAAAATGTCCACCCGGCCCCAGCCCCTGGCACCCAGTGCCTGGAAAGCCGCCAGCGCCAGACGTTGCAAGCGCAGTTCTTCTTCTGCCGGCAGGCCGCAGGGGCAGAGGTAGCGAGTATCATCAGCCTGGTACTTGGCTTCGTAGTCATAGAATTCACGCGGTGTTTCCAGACCAATCACCGGCAAGGGGGTGTCACCCAGAATGGCCACGGTGTACTCCTCGCCCTCAATCCAGCGCTCCGCCAGTACTTTGCCCTCGAAGGCGGCCGCTTCGCGATACGCCGCCGGCAGGGCGTCGGCGTCATCCACCTTGCTCATACCTATGCTGGATCCTTCCAGCGCCGGCTTAACCATCACCGGTAGGCCGAGGCTGGCCTCGACCCACCCCGGCTCGGTGTCGGCTTCCAGGATCAGCCACGCCGGGGTCGGGATCCCGGCGCCTTCCAGCAACTGCTTGGAGCGCAATTTGTCCATCGCCAGGGCCGAGGCCATCACCCCGCTCCCGGTGCAGGGCAACCCCAACACCTCCAGTAGACCCTGAATGATGCCGTCCTCCCCGCCCGGGCCATGCAGGATATTGAAAACACGATCGAAGCCTCCCTGTTGCAATTCGTTAACAATTTGCGGCCGGTGTACATCAATGCCATGGGCGTTGACGCCCTGGCGCAGCAAGGCGTCCAGCACCGCCTGGCCGCTGTTAAGGGAAACCGCCCGTTCGGCTGACCAGCCACCCATTAGCACGGCCACCTTGCCAAACAGGGCCGGGTCGATGGGATAGGGACGCGCATCAGCCCCCATCTCGCCCACCTCGTTCACCCACGATGCGTACCTCGCGCATCAGTTCGATGCCGTGTTCCTGTTGCACTGTTTGCGCGACCTTGTCGATCAGCGCTTCGATGTCGCCGGCCGTGGCGGTACCGGTATTGATGATGAAATTGGCGTGCTTTTCCGACACGCAGGCTCCGCCGATGCAATGCCCCTTGAGACCGCAGGTCTCAATCAGACGCGCCGCGTAATCGCCCGGCGGATTACGGAACACCGAGCCGGCATTGGGTTGGTGGGTCGGCTGGGTGGCGGCCCGCCGTGCCAGATTGGCCTTGATCTTTTCCAGACTGACATGCACATCGCCCTTCGCCAGCTTAAATGTGGCCGCCACGAACCATTCCCCCTCTGGTCCTGCCACATGGCGGTATCCAACCTCGTAATCGCCCGGGGTACGGACATGGCGCTGACCCTGCCGGTCGAGGGTTTCCAATTCAGTCACGAATTCCCACGTCTCGGAGCCCAGTGCCCCCGCGTTCATCGCCAGTGCGCCGCCAAGGGTGCCAGGGACGCCACACAGAAATTCAAGCCCGGCCAGTCCCGCTTTGGCAGTGGTGCGCGCCAGCTTGGGACAGGCCACGCCCGCTTCCACCCGCACCCGGTTCTGCGCCAGGATGTCCAGTTGGCTCAGACAGCCACTCAGACCAATCACCGTGCCACTGAGCCCGCCATCACGTACCAGCAGATTGCTGCCAAGACCGACGAACCAGATCGACTCGTCCATCGGCAGGCTGGTGAGGTACAGCGCCAGATCGTCCAGATCGGCCGGCAGATAGAACCGTTCAACCGCACCGCCGGCGCGCCATGACGTATGACGTGCCATCGGCTCCTCAAAGCGCAGGGTGCCGCGTAAGTGTTGGAGGGTTGGCGCAGTCATCATTCGCTGCCCGCCTCCAGTTGCTGCTTCAGTCTGGCAGCGGCCGAACCGATATTGCCGGCCCCCAGGGTCAGCAGAATGTCACCATCCTGCAGCAACCCCTTGAGAGTGTCCGCCAGTTCGTCGATGTCCTCCACAAATACCGGGTCCACCTGGCCGCGAGTACGAATGGCCCGTGCCAGAGTACGCCCGTCGGCGCCTGCGATAGGCGTCTCACCAGCCGGATAGACTTCCAGCAGCGCCAGTACATCCACTTCCGACAGGACCCGGGTGAAGTCCTCAAACAGGTCACGCGTGCGACTGTAGCGATGGGGCTGGAATGCCAGCACCAGCCGCCTGTCTGGCCAGCCTGTCCGGATCGCCTCGAGGGTGGCGGCCACCTCGCGTGGGTGGTGGCCGTAATCGTCGATATGCAGCACGGTACCCATGGGGGTGTCATAGTCACCGTTGATCTGAAAGCGCCGACCAATGCCCTGGAAGTTCGCCAGCGCCCGTTTGATGGCGTCATCGTCGATACCAACCTCGTGCGCCACGGCAATCGCCGCCAGGGCATTGAGCACATTGTGCCGGCCCGGCAGGTTGAGTGTAATTTCCAGCCAGTCTGCCCGATCGGGCCGGGCTACCCGAAAGCGGGTGCGGCTGGCTGTCTGGACCAGATCCGTGGCGTGAATGTCGGCCGCTTCGTTAAATCCGTACGTCGTCACCGGCCGGGTAATCGCGGACAGAATATGGTGCACTTCCGGGTCGTCAAGGCACAGCACCGCCAGCCCGTAGAACGGCAAGTGATGCAGAAATTCTATAAAGGTAAGACGCAGCTGTTCGAAGTCACCACCGTAGGTTTCCATGTGGTCGGCGTCGATATTGGTCACCACCGCCATCATCGGTTGCAGGTGCATAAACGATGCATCCGACTCATCGGCCTCGGCCACCAGGTAACGCCCTTCGCCCAGCCGGGCATGGCTGCCGGCACTGTTGAGACGCCCGCCAATCACGAAAGTCGGGTCTACCCCGCCCTCTGCCAGCACGCTAGCGATAAGGCTGGTGGTCGTGGTCTTGCCATGGGTGCCGGCAACCGCAATGCCGTAACGGAAGCGCATCAATTCGGCCAGCATCTCGGCGCGCGGCACCACCGGAATACGCTGTGCGTGGGCCGCTACCACTTCGGGGTTGTCGGCCTTCACCGCGGTGGATGTCACCACCACATCACAGCCTTCGATATGCCCGGCCGCATGGCCAAAGGTGAGGCTGGCGCCCAGTTCATTCAAATGACGGGTAACCGCGTTTTCCTGCAAGTCAGAGCCGCTGACCTCGTAGCCCAGGTTGAGCATGACCTCGGCGATACCGCCCATGCCCACACCCCCGATGCCAACGAAGTGGATCCGCCGAATGCGGCCCATCCCCGGCTCACCCCGGGCCGAAGCCGTGTCCGTGACGCGACGGCCTAAATTAACCATGCATCACCTCCAGACAGGCACCAGCCACCTTGCGGGTTGCGTCGGGTCGGGCCAGTCGCCGGGCCGCCTCGGCCATCTCCAGCAGGCCCTCGCGGCCGTTGGCCAATAGCGTTTTCAGGATACCGGCCAGCGAATCGACACTCAGCTCGGATTCAAGGATCAGACGGGCCGCACCGGCCTCACTGAGAAACAGGGCATTGCGGGTCTGGTGATCGTCGACCGCATGGGGATAGGGTACGAGCACAGCGCCCAGGCCGGCCGCCGCCAGCTCCGAGATGGTGAGGGCCCCGGCTCGACAGATAACCAGATCTGCCCAGCCCAGGACACCGGCCATATCCTCGATGAAGGGGATCACCTCGGCACCAACGCCGGCCGCCGTGTAAGCAGCCTGCGTCGCCACATCCTTGCCGCGCCCGGCTTGATGGCGAACCTGCAACGCCGGGTCGGCTGGTAGTTTCGCTAGCGCGTTCGGGACGGTTTCATTCAATGCCTGGGCGCCGAGACTGCCGCCGATGATCAGAATGCGCAGCGGACCCTGACGGCCGGCAAACCGCTGTGCAGGAGTCGGCAATGCCACGATGTCCTCGCGCACCGGGTTGCCCGTCTCAATGGCGTCAATCCCGGGCGGGAAACTGCCGGGGAACGCCTCCAGGACACGCCGGGCCAGGCGGGCCAGCAGCCGGTTGGTCAGGCCTGCTACGGCATTCTGTTCATGGATCACCAGTGGGCGGCGCAGCAACCAGGCTGCCACCCCGCCCGGACCGGTAACGAAACCACCCAGTCCCAGCACGGCGCCGGGCTGGTGGCGTCGGCACACGCCAATGGATTGTGTCAGAGCCAGACTGAGACGCAGGGGTGCCAACAACCAGCCAGCCAGCCCCTTGCCACGCAGGCCCGTCACGGAGATGTATTCAATGGGGAATTCGGCGGCGGGCACGACGCGTGACTCCAGCCCACGACGGGTACCCAGCCAGGTGACCGCAACACCCTGCTCCCGCAGGTGGCGAGCAACTGCCAGGGCCGGAAAAACGTGTCCGCCGGTACCGCCCGCCATAATAAGTACCCGCGCTACCATGCCTTTTTCTTCCGTTGGGTAAGCCGGTCGTT
>Ga0316585_10000083_pt1 | contig 16313 bp, 15 predicted proteins | sample S_170502SCrBrC_D_FD_204517 | JGI IMG/M metagenome (GOLD analysis project Ga0316585, IMG submission 204517) | Rhizosphere microbial communities from salt marsh grasses in Alabama, United States - S_170502SCrBrC | ecosystem: Host-associated > Plants > Roots > Rhizosphere | place: USA: Alabama...
GGTGTGCGCATATTTGAAAATATTTCCGCGGAAGGCTGGGGCAAATGGCTGGAACGACTGACAACCATCATCAACGAAAACCAGCTGAATACTGCCGATCCGGGCAGCCTTGATGTCATTGAACAGCATATGTTGGGGTTTTTATTTGGTGAAGGTGAAATGGGCCAGTTGCCGGAAGGCTTTGTGGCACCCGGCGGCAAGAAATAATCGACTGAGCCCGATGCAAGCCCTCAACACCTACCCGATTGCTGAGCTAAAACTGATCTATCAGTTGCTCCATGCCCGCCTGCCGGAGCAACCCGACCTTATGGATTCACAACTGCTGCAGGATTTGCAACGTTTCCTGCAACAACGTGCCGGGGAAGATGGGGTGGACGTTTCACGCCATGGTGAATGGGCTCATTGGCTGGCGGACAATGGAACCCTTTGAGGTTCACCTGACTTCACTCACACTCTAAACCGTCGAACCCGCTACGTCTTTGCAGATCTTCTCCGCATACCGGCTAATGACTAACCGATGAAATACTGCAGCGAGTGTGGCCAACCTGTCAGATTGCTCGTCCCCGACGGTGATAACCGGCCGCGCCATGTCTGTGGCGCGTGTCAGACCATTCATTACCAGAATCCCAAAATTGTGGCCGGTACCCTGCCCGTCTGGAGTGAACAAATCCTGTTGTGTCGCCGCGCTATCGAACCGCGTTATGGTTTGTGGACCCTGCCAGCAGGTTTTATGGAGAATGGCGAAACCATGGAACAGGCGGCTGAACGTGAGTCACAGGAAGAAGCCAACGCGAATATCGAAATCAAACAGCTATACACCATTATCAGTTTGCCCCATATCAACCAGGTGTACGCCATCTATCGGGCACGCCTGTGCGATATGGATTATTCACCCGGCACAGAAAGTCTGGAAGTGAAATTATTCCACGAATCCGAAATCCCCTGGGACCGACTGGCGTTTCGAACTATCCACTACACCCTGAAACAGTATTTTCTCGATCGCAAAAAGGGGCAATTCCCCCTGCATACCCACACCATCCTCGCCAATAATCGCGAAACCCCCGACCCTGGCAACTAACCCGTGGTAAGCGAGCCGCTTCATCCCCGGTACGTCTCTCACATCAGCTAAGGGTGTGTCAGACCAACACTCCCCACAAATAAATGCCGCGACACATTCATGTTTCGATGCTGCCGGGCCGATAACACATTCCGAAAGTGAGAATTCGGTCAATACATTTGACGTCGGTTCATCTAAGTTATTTGTATTCCATGCCCGTTGTTTGTTAGGACACCCAAATGGCAATTGCTACACAACACCTTCGTACCCTGCTTATCAATCCCTTCCAGGTAAAAGTAAAACGCGTGCAGGCGCTGCTGCCGTCGCTGGCAACACGCTATCCACCCCTCGCGCTGCTGTTAGGTGGCCTTGCGGCACTACCGGGATATGGGTTTCTGTTCTTGTTTCCGGTCTTGGCTCTGGTGCTGGCCTGGAGTCTACCGATGCTAATTTATCAGACCGGATCCCTGGCTGACTGGACAATTTTGGTTCTCAGCACCTGTATCCTGTTGCTGTGCGGCGGAATCAGCTGGGTCATAATTCGCACTCCCGTCCGGGCGCCAGCCGGACTGGAACTTGACCACACCATGGCCCCCGCGTTGTTTAAACTCATCAGTGAGCTGGAAGCAGCCTATGGCCGACCAGTGGTGGATCGCATTATCCTGCGCAGCCGTTTTGAGGTGCAGATCTCCCGCACGCCGAAATATGGCATGCCGTTTCTGACCAGCAACACCCTGGAGATTGGTCTGCCCGTACTGCTCAGTCTGCCCCCTGATCATTTCAAGGCCCTGCTTGCCCGGCGGATTGGCCAGATTGGCAGCCGACATAACTCGGTGAGTGGATGGCTATACCAGTTGCGCAGCATCTGGCAGCAGTACCAGAGCAGTTATGCTCAACAAAAGACCCTGCCTGGGCGATTTCTGCATGCCTTCTTCAGGCTTTATACTCCGTTTTATCTTCAGGCCTCGGTATTTGCCGCCCGTCTGGACGAACTGGAAGCAGACCGTTATGCGCTGGACGTGATCAATGATCGGGATATGGCGAGAGTTATTTCACAGGAAATTGTGGCGCGGGATTTTCTATACAGCCGCTACTGGCCCAAACTCAAACAGCTGATGCAACGGGGTGCAGACGCACGCTACCAGGCCTACGGCCAGATGAGCGCGGTAATCCACAAGGGAATCAATAAGGAATTTGTTCAGCAGAGCCTGATCCGCGCCCTGCAGGCGCCGCAGCAGGCGGGTAATCCGGTGCCGACCCTAGGCCGGCGCCTGGAAAACATGGGCTTCAACAAGCCCGGCACTCCTCAGGTCCTGACCCAGTCTGCGGCCCGGAGCTATCTAGAGCCGCGCAGCCTGCAATTGATCACCCAGGAATTTGACCAACGCTGGTTGCAACAGCAGCAGCGACGAATCAGGCGACGCTCTGCCCCCTGAACTCGATGCCGAGTGGCGGCACATTATTATGTAAAAACCAGTTATCCATCACCACATTGCGGGTGAACCAGTGGTTCTGCATCAGCTGCCGGGCAATCAGCCTTTTCAAACCTGCTGGCAATCGATCAAATATGTCCGGGCCCGGCTGGCGTTCACCAAAGCGCAGGGTCATCAGATCCACGTAAGCTTGCAAGTTCTCCCGGCGATAATCTCCGTTGGCCTGGGCTATCGTGTAACCGGCATACAGACCGGATTCCACGGCCGGCCGGATCCCTTCCCCGCTGTTGGCATAGGCCAGCCCGGCGGCATCACCGATCAACAGAACCTGGTCCTGTAATAAATCGCGCCGGGCTTTGGGATAAAGCAGATAAGCATGCCCCTGAAACTTACCCGGGATCCGGGCGGGGATCCGGCCCTGCTCCTGCAGAAAACGGACGAAGGCCTCGACATGCTCGGACAGTCGGGTGCTGTCCTCTCGCCCAAGGCCGATGTTCAGGTAATTGCCCTTGCGAAACACCCAGCCGTATCCGACCAGATCCCGGGTAAAATACAGTTCGGGGATTTCACCTTCCGCCTTGCATTCCGCTAGCTGCGGCGGGGTCATTTCGAACTCGATTTCCTGGGCAGTCACCGTGATTTCACCGCTGCCTGGCCGTGCGCCCAGCGCCCTGGCGACGGGACAGAAGTGCCCCCCAGCACCGACCACCAGACGGGTCTCGATCTCATCGTTTACCCGCCAGCCTGAATCGGTCTTTTGCATGGATTTGAATTTCCGGCCCAGCAACAGCTCCGCACCACTGCGTTGTAACAGGTAATCATCAAACTCGCAGCGCCGGATTCCGTAGCTCACGACTTCGTCGCCATAGCGGGTTTCCACTTCACGGCCACCCATCTGGCTGATACGGAATCCGGTAATTGGCTGCAGGGTGCGATCCAGACCATAGGCGTCTGGATCGATCGCCAGTTCCTCCAACACTGCCGGCGTCACCCAGCCGGCACAGATCTTGTCACGGGGGAAATGAGCCTTGTCCAGAATCGCAACGGATAACCCACTGTCACGGAGCTTCCATGCCAGTGAGGATCCGGCCGGACCTCCCCCGACAATCAGCACATCGTAGTTCGACATCGGTTACTCCTGAGGCTCCCGTCGCCCGGGATTATTGGATTCAGGGGAATACATATACGCACGTGACCAGGGAACATCGTTGTTATCACCACGAGCAAACAAGATTTGAAACAGGCCCAGGGTACCGGAGGCAAACGACGCAATGGAACCGCACAGGTACAGACGCCAGGCGCGCACAAAGCTTTCGTCGAACATGTCGGCGACGGAATCTGTGTGTTGTTCGTATCGTTCCAGCCAGTGTTCGATGGTTGTAGCGTAGTGCAGACGCAGATTTTCGACATCCCATACCGAGAAGTCATGGTGCTCGAAAATGTCCATCATCTCGCTCAGGGCGGGGGCATAGGCACCCGGGAAAATCCGTCGTTCGGTCCAGGAACTCATTTGCCCTGGCTGGTTCCGCCCGATGGAATGAATCAGTCCACGGCCATCGGGTCTAAGGCAGCGATTGATGACATCGCCCAGAGTTTTAAAGTTGCGTGTTCCCACATGTTCCAGCATGCCCACCGAAACAAACACATCGTATTTGCCCTTGATATTGCGGTAATCGTCTTCAATATATTCGACCTTATCGGCCAGCCCCATCTCTTTCGCCTTGTTGCGTGCAAAAGCAATCTGCTCGCGGGAAATATTGTAAGCCCGTACTGACACTCCATAATGTTGGGCCATGAAACGGGCCAGGCCACCCCAACCACAACCGGCCTCCACGACGGTATCACCCGGCTTGAGCTGCAACTTGCGACAAACATGGTGTAACTTGGCAATCTGGGCCTGTTCAAGACTTATCTGGGGGTCGGGGAAATATGCGCAGGTATATTGCATGGCCTCGGTATCCAGCCACTTTTCATAAAATTCGTTACTCAAATCGTAGTGATGGTAGATGTTGTTCTTGGCCCGGGCCATGGTATTGCCAATGGTGCGATGCAACAGTCCCGTAATAAAGCGTCGCAGTTTGCCACCGGCTCCGTAATCACCCATGCTGCGGAATACGATGGTAAGAAAGCCCGCCATGTCGCCGTCAAACCTGATTCGACCACTGCTGTAAAGATCGCCGAACTGCATTTCCGGGTCCACAATCAGACGCAGCAGTGTGCCGCGATCCAGTAATGTCACAACAGGGACATCCTGCTTGTCACCACCATAAACCGCCTGACCATCCCATAGAATAATTTTGAGAGGGGGATGCCCGATCATGTCCACAACCTGGTTAATTAGCCAGTGATCCAGCACGGTAACGCGGCCATTATCGGGCGGGGTGGAAGTATCCTTCACAGGATGGTACTTGATGCCGATTTTGTTGAACTTCTTGTCTCGCTGTTCAATGCCCCAGGCACGCTCTTTTCTTTCGGCGACTGATAGGGGTATATCTGATTCCGGCTTTTTCTGTTTCGTCACTTTTTCCGGTGCATCCATGGTTACTCTCCGGTCAGGGTGTTTATTCATCTCACTGTGAAGATGTATCACTCTAGCGGTACAGCTGTCTTCTCTTGTCGTTGCCTTTGACTAACCCAACCAATACTATGTCAACCAATCCCATTTGAAAACCACTATCCATGTATCTGCTTGCCTTTCCCCGACGGATCCGTTCTGTGCACCATATTTACGCCCTGTTCTGGGCAGCTTTTACCATTTGCAGCACGTCGGCCCAGGCGCAATCCGAGTCGGGCAAAGTCGATTTTTCTTTCGATTTCGGCTATCTGGACTATCAATGGCTGTATGACGACGGCGACACGCGCGACACAACGATCCAAAGGCTGCATGCCAGGTGGTTGCAGCCCCTGACCCCCTGGCTGCGTGGCGGCCTCCAGCTTGCTTACCTGGATCTTACCCAGGCCGACAACCCATTGCCCTCCGGCCAGAGCGCCGTTGGTTGGGGTCTGGGAATTACCCTTGATGGTATGATGCTGGACACCAGGCTGTTACTATTGTCGGGCCGGTTGTCATTCGATTATCAGACAACCCTGGGCGAGAGCAGTGATCAGTCCAGCGACATCAGCTGGGGCCAGATAACAGGAGGTCTCGATCTTGCTATTCGTCCCACGACAGCGCTGGATGTCCTGGCCGGGGCGGAGTACACCGTGATTAACGGTACCCAGAACAATAGTGGCTCGACTGATACCGTATCGACCTTCCACAACGACCAGCCGATCGGCTACTACGGTGGGCTACGGCTAAATCTGGGTGCAGATGGCGCCATCAGTCTGAAAGGTTATTGGGGCGGCAGAACAGGTTACAGCATGGCATTCAGCCGCCAGTTCTGAGTTTCCGTCCGGCGTCCCACCTGTTTGCCCATCCCCAAAGCCGGAAAAATAGTGGGCATGTGGAGTAATTTGCCATCCTTTGTGAACGGAGTCACAACATCGCCGCATATCATAGTCTAGATTTATGAAATATAAAGGTATTTCTTTCATACGGTTCTGGCCAGAAAAGGTTAGAAGCATGGACAGCTACTGCCGTATTTAAACCCCGGATTCTAGCTATATGGCCGCTGCCAAAACCAATAAAGTTGATGTCAAAACACTGCGTTCCCTCGAACCCGTTGGACATCTGAGCCCTGACAAACTTGCCGAACTGGCTGCCAAGTCAAGTGTTGAAGGCCTGCCCGCCGGGCGGGTGCTATTTCGTCAGGGTGAGCGTGACAAACGCCTGATCTATCTGCTCAGCGGTACGGTTGAGCTCACTAACACCGGCAGCGCCAGTGGTAAATTGGTCAAGGCGAAAAGTAGCGCAGCCCGACATCCCCTCGCACCCGAGCAACCCCGGTCCAGCAACGCCAAGACAAAAACAGATTGCACCTTCCTCTATATCGACAGCGACCTGCTCGAAATACTGAGCGAAAACGAAAATTCGGGCTTCATCGAAGTTGAGGAGCTGAGCGCAGATGACGACAGTGCCTGGATGGTGCGTTTCCTTCAATCCAGAGCGTTCCTGAAATTACCCACCGAAAATATTCAGACCTTATTGATGAAACTGGAAGAAGTTCCAGTGAGCAAAGGCGATGTCATCATCAATCAGGGAGATACCAACGATTTCTATTACATCGTCCAAAAGGGGCGCTGCGCGGTCTCACGCCGTCCGGCTCCTAATTCACAGGATGTGCAGATTGCTATCCTTCGAACCGGCGATGGTTTTGGTGAAGAAGCACTGATTACCGGCGGCAAGCGCAATGCCAACATAACCATGTTGGAAGACGGCGTACTGATGCAGCTGGGTAAAAAAGATTTTATGGAATACCTGGCTAACCCCCTGGTCAACTATATTGATAATAAAACTGTGCTCGAAAAGGCCAGCCGGGGCAGTCTGCTGATTGATGTCCGACGCCATGATGAATTTATGGCAGACCATGTTGAGGGCTCGATTAACATCCCGTTATCCATGCTACGGGTAAAAATTGAAGGTCTGAACAAAGAGCGGGAGTTTGTTTTACTGTGTGATGACGGTCATCGCAGCGCCGCCGCAGCCTTTTTGCTGACTCAGCATGGTCTTGATTGTTATGTTTTGAAAGGCGGCTTGGGCAATAGTAAGCTGAAACTACCTTCTGCCAACCTGTCAGTTCCTGTAGTCAACGCCGAAAACAACAAGAAAACCGCTGTTGCCAAAAAGGCCCAACATGCAGCGGAAGCCAAAGCAGACAAGATCCGCAAAGAAGCACAAACTGCCAAACAAGAAGCCGCCAAACTTGCGAAACAAGCAGCCGAACTTGAGTCTGCCAAACGTAAAGCCGACGCTGAAATCAAACGCCTGCAGCAAGAAGAAGTCGCTAAACGCGAAGCCGCTCTGATTGCCACCAGGCAAAGACTCAATGAAGAATCTAAACGCGCCAAACAAGCTGAAGAAAACGCTGCCAAGCTCAAGCTTGAGGCAAAAGCGTCCAAACGCAAGGTGGAACAAGAACTACAACGGCTGCAATCAGAGTCTGCGCAAAATGAAAAACGCCAAAAAGACCTTGATAGTGCCCTGCAACATGCCAAATCTGTAGCCACCGAGGCCGCCAAGAAGGCCGATATGGCAAGGCGTCAGGCTGAACGCGAAGCCCAGGAAATTCGCCAATTGGCCCAACAGGAAGCTCAACAGCTTCGCAAGGAAATGGAAGAAAGTCGGCTGAGATTTGAACAGGAAGCCCGAGAGAAACAACAGAAGCAAGTACGCGAACACAATGCGAGGCTGGAAGCCACTCACCAACAGGCGCTCAACGAAGCGAAAAAAATTCGTCTCGAGGCACACAAAGAAGCGGAACAGCTACGCCAGGAACTGGAATCTACCCGTCAGCAAGTTGAAGCTCAAGCAGCCCAACTGGCCGCCCGGGAACAGGAACAACAGCAACAGCTGCTAGACATCGCTCAACGCAAGGCTGAAGAACTCGCCAGACTGAAGACAACCGAAGCCGAGGAGGAAGCCGAGCGGATTCGTCAGGAAGCCCTTGACGAAGCCGAACGGTTACGCGAGGAGATAAAATCTGCTCGTCAACTTCTTGATGACCAGGTATCAAAGGCGCAAGCGCAATCTAAACAACTTAATAACGAAAAAGCGCGAAAACTTGCCGCCGCGAAAAAAGCCAAACTTGCAGAACAGGAGGCTGAGCGTCAACGACAGGCACACGCGTTAGCCGAGCAACAGCGTGCCGAACAAGCGGAACTAGAACGTAAAGCGAAACAGCGTACTCAACAACAAGCTGCCAAACTGGCTAAAGAAAAAAGCGCCGAGGCCATGCGACACAAGGCGAAGGTTATCAAGGCACGACTGCAGAAAGTAGAGCAGCTACGTCAGGAAGAAGAAGCACGTAACAAAGCGGAAGGTATGTCGCTCGCCAATGCCACAATACGCAAAGTCGGCAATAGAATTATCCTGGAAGGGGATCAGGATATCTTCATCTTTAAGGAGCCGTCTGTAACACCTGAGGAAATCACCAGCAAACCGGAGTCGGTTAAAAAGGTGGTTAAAAAAGAGAAGAAAGTTAATGAGCTGCCTTCTTTCAACATTGAAACGCCAGCACAGGAAGTATATGTCCCCATTGCGCGAAATGAACTTTCTGAAACGCTAAACCGACATCGGGAAGAAATTACCGCTCACCACAAGCAACGAAATGTCCGCATCATAGCGATCGCTGCAAGTGTATTGTTAACCGTCGGGATAGTCGGTTCCATGTTTATTTTTAAATCGGAAAACAAGTTACCAGCGAGTGCTTCGCGGCAAATAGACAAGACCACCCAAAAAGCAACCATCGCCAAACCGGGTATCAAGGTACCCACTTATTCCCCAGAGCAATTAAAACAGGCCAAAAAACTAAAAAGTGAAGCCCAACGGCGGTTTGATAAACAGTTGGAGGACTGGAAAAATAAAGTCGCCCTGAAAAAAGCCAAACCATCACCAACGGTTACCCCAACACCCGTTGAACAAACGCCTGCCATTCAGACTCCAACCGTTCCAGCCGAAACACCGGCGCTTTCTGATGGACCAATACCGCCAGTCAGCGAAATGCTCGATACAGTACCGGTCCCGGAACAGCGAGCCGCCAGCGCGCCTGAACCGATCGCCGCGTTTGAATGAAACTAGTGAAGAACCTGCTGTTGACCCAGCACCTGCCGTGTTAGCACCGACACTTATTCCGGGGGCGGGAGAATAACGCTCTTGCTACCAGAATTCTGACTGACATATTCGAAAATAGCGACATAGACGGGCCATCCATTGTTGTCAGTGACCACCACTGACCATTTGCCTGTCATATTCGGTTTCAATTTCTTAACCGAGTAGACCCGCCAGCTCGGCCCAGCAACATCAAATTTCTTCTCGGAAATTACATTACCTTCATACTCCCAACGATGGGTAATTGTTTGTCCCTGAAATCGGTGCAAGTCAGTGTAAAAGTAAATTGTATCCACATCGTTGGTTAAAATTAGAACCTGATCAACCGGCCGACGATCAGCAATCTGGCTGGTAAACACGCCATTGACAACCCACGAACCGTTGTCGTTAGCCTGTTCAGCATGGCCCAAACTGCAAAACATCAACCAAATCAGCAGAGCCGGCTGCCAGTATTTGCGGCCGACCAAGTATCGGGTTAGACGACTATTTACGGACATAAGGTCGTTAAGCAACCATAGTTAGGGGTAACTCACAGATTCTGACTGGTATAGTGTTTGCGGTATTATCATGGTGTTCACAACCTATTTTAACTACTTTAAACGAGTCCGCCAGTGGAAACCACATACAACGCTCAAAATGCTATCGTGGTCACTAATTTATGCAAAGATTTTGGTAATTTGTATGCAGCAGACAATATTTCCTTTACTGTCCAAAGCGGATCAATAACAGTACTACTCGGCGGGAACGGGGCCGGCAAAACCACTACCAGCACCATGCTATTTGGATTGTTGCTCCCAAGCGGTGTGCTCATCCATGTTCTGAAGGAAGTGGCGCCCGGAGATGATATGGCCAATGAAATAATAATTCGATTCTAGCGACATCTTAACTATCCATGGTTTACCAAGCGGTTCTTATGCCTTTTCCTGTGCACGTAGTTTGGCGCGAATATAGTCAGAGTGCGAGATATACAGCAAATTGGCAATCTGTCGAACCAGGTGTTCCTCGTACTTGTCTACCTCTTCGTCGGCCAGAACAATACGCCAGATTTGTTCAAGCAGATTAACCTTTTCATCAGTATCCAGATGCTGATGCAGCAACGATGTGAATTCATGCAATGAGACCACATCCTTGACGCGCGTCTCAGCCTGGTCAAGTAGTGCATGGGCCTCATCAGGCGACAAGGAAAAGCAGAACTGCAATGATCGGACTACCGCTTCACGCTCACTGGCCTCGACACGATGGTCGGCATACATTACTTCCACCAGTATTACCGCTGCCGCAAGACGGGTCAGTTCCCACTCATCGGTCTGTTTTTCCAGCATCGATGGTCGCAACGAATGAGTAAGAAAATTTTTGAGTGTATCAATCATTTGTTATCATAATAACAAATTAGCCGAGTCGCCACATCAGCCAGGCTATAGCGAACAGGGTCAGCAAACTGGCCAGAACCAGGTTGTTCCGTGCACCCTGTTCCGGCTCCAGCACTTCCTGTTGTAGTAGTCGATCCAGTGGTTGCGCATGGTTACGTAAATTTTCCCAGGCCGTCTTCAGGGCTGCCGTTACTGGTCCTTTTCTGGTTATACCCCATTGCTGTTTTGCTTCGGAGAAGTTGATAATACTGTCTGGCCTGCCTTTTGGAAAAATCGCTTCCCGCGTCACCAGCAGACAGCCTTCAAGATTCACATCCGGTGTCAGATTGCGTACTGCCAGTAAGGTGGCTTCCAATTCCCGTAAGGGATTCGGAAACTTGTAGCTTCGCTTACCCAGGACCTGGGTCCAGGTATCGATTTTATCGGCTGCAAATACGGCCCCCCGATACCGTCTCACCTGTATTACTATAATTCCTATTGGATGCAACACGACATGTTCGAGAAAAACGGTCCCACCAATTCCATCCGGGATAATCACATTATGCAAGCTCGCTTGTCCCAGTTTACGAATCTTTCGCAGCAGGTTGAGTTCATCCCGCCACTTTCTGAATAAGGGAAGACACAGCATGATGACCAGTACAAATAATACTGCCGGCATTGACCAGGTCATTAATTGCACTTCATGCCCCTGAATGTAGTCGGAAATTTGTTGCCCGATTTCGTTCATCGTGAATCCCTGTGTTAGCCCATATGGTATGCCAAAACCCTTGCCAGTCGCTATGCTGAAATATTGACTATTGTCACATCTGGCATATCATTCTTCCTCATATCATCTTCCCCAGGGAAGTACTATGATTCATATTGAACAGGGGCATATCCATTGACAGAAAACCAAGACCAGAATCTAGAAGCCGCCCAGAATGTAGTCAATGATTACGGCCATCTTCTGGCACAACTGGATGGTACCTGTTATGCCCACCCAATCTCCCGCCTACCTCGCACAAAAGAAGAAATTAAAAACGCTATTCAGCTTCTGCTTTGGGAATTGCAAGGTGAGGACGATACGATATGTGGCAGCCTGGCGCAGAGTTATGTCTATTTGGCGCAGTTTGTCGAGGATGATGAAGCCGAGATCGTATCGCGCGGTCAGGCTGTATTACAGTCCAGTGATCTGGACCCCGATGAACTGGATTATGCTGACAAGGCCGCCCCGATAATCAATCGTATTAAACTGGAAATGGAAAGTCTGATGTCTGACATCAAGGCATTCATTCCCTGACCATTCAGTTGCCGAGGTCTTTAAGCACTTCCTCGACCTCGGAAAACTCCAGCATACTGATTCGAATTGGATCCCGCTTTCCCTTGACCCGCAGGTGTTGTCTTCGGTCGGCAACGAATTTTTCCGGCAAGTACTGATAAGCAGCCTCACTCAACACCACATCAGTGCCAAGCAGTTTGGTCGCGCTTTCCAGTCGAAAGGCAATGTTTACCGCATCACCGAGCGCGGTGTTGTCATGTCCAATACCCATTGAGGCGGCACCCGTGTTGATCCCCACACCAATCTTGATCGGTTTGGTCAGTTCCGGGAAGGAAGAGATTAGCGCCTGGGTAACGTGATTAATATCAACTGCCGCGGCCAGTGCCTCGAATACCGTCTTCTTTTGGTCAACATCCGATTCCCAACGGGCGAACACACAGTCACCAATAAACTTATCGACCGCGCCACCATGACTGAACACAATATCATTGACCTGGTGAAACCAGTTGTTCATGATTTTTGTCAGGATCCGGATATGCAACGTTTCGGACAACGAAGTAAAATCGCGGATATCCGCCACCAGGATTGTGATTTGCCGAATTTCAGGATTGTCAGATATGAGTGTGTCTTGTAACGATAAGGTATCGAGTGATACGGCTTCCTTGGTTGTTTGATGAAATTTCAACTCGACACGCCCCATCCGGATTTTATCGCCGTCGCGCAATAATCGCGGTGTTGCCACCCGCTGCCCGTTGACGAAACTTCCGTTCGAACTGCCACCATCGATGAAGTAGAAGTCGCCCCGCCCCAGGCAGCGAATCATGGCGTGATTACGCGAAGCGTGTAAATCCGGCAAAACAATATCGCTATTTCGGTCCCGTCCCATGGTCAGAACCGATTTGCATGGTACTTCCTTTACTTCACCCTGATGCTTGAATCGAATATACGCTGCCATGGCCTGCCATTTTCCGCCAGGAAATCTGCCATTATTTACAATGATAATAACCGAACCCGCGGTAGCAGGTAACGATCCGATGATAATCGGTAGACTCAGGCCGATAACAGGTAGCGACAAACCGGGTGGACGGCCATAGAGCGCAATAAGGAGACATCCTCGGCGGCACGCATGCCGTACCGGATCGCATCAAAATCCCGGGATTCCATCGCGACCGGATCGGTCAGAATTTCAGCCGTTTCACCATATTCACTTCGAATGTGCGCGGCAACCGCCTTCCGGGTCCGTTCATTGGTGACAAACTCAGTCACCGTGCGAGCCACCCGGAACAACCAGGCCTGGGCGAACACATCCCCACGTCGCTGCCGCTCATCAGCATCAAATTCGGACATGCCGGCAATAAAATTGTCCCGCGACAGGTTCAACTGCCGGAGCAGGACGCGGAAAGTGTACGTAGCTACTTTGGGGCCATGCCCCAGCCCGATGAAACGGTACTCCGGTGGACAACCGAAATGACGAGCCAGAAACATCTCACAATCGAAGGCGCGGGCCACCAAATTACCCAACGCCAGCACCCAGAATGGCGGTGTGTAGTCCAAACCGGTGTTTATGGCCGCCTCCGCCACTTCGGCGGCGCGAACATCATCCTCGGAGACGGCATATTTGTGCATCAGACGACGCGCCTGACGCAGCGCAGACGCTGCTTCGTTGGGATTGCCCGATTCAGAAAGCCGCAGGCACTTGGCAATCTTATCGATAATCTTCCGGTAGTCCACTGCCCCCACCCTTTTTTATTAGAATTCTGAGTTAATTCTATAATATAAACATAACTTTACAATAATATTTTGCTAATTTACATTAAATTTTCTACCCACTAAGAGCAGGTGCCCGACCTGAACGGGTTGTTTTACACTTTTTTTACCCACATACCTAACTTTAGCCCGAATGGTTATCAACCTGACCGCTGACAGAAAAATGAACCCAGAGCCTGATGCGCCCGAATAACGCTATTTCCCTTCCCGCCATTGATGACAAGGTGATGCGCAAGCAGGCCTGGCAGACTCCCCCCGCATCCCACGTAACGGGCAAGGCGCGGGAGCGGCTGTTGGCCCGCATCAAGCAGCTACTAGACGAAAAAAATGCAGTCCTGGTGGCCCACTATTATACCGATGAAGACCTGCAGAAACTGGCCGATGATACCGGCGGGTGTGTTTCTGACTCCCTGGAGATGGCACGTTTTGGCCATGCCCATCCCGCCAAGACCATTGTCGTCGCCGGCGTGCGCTTCATGGGCGAGACGGCCAAGATCCTCAACCCGGAAAAGCGGGTGCTCATGCCTGCCCTGGAAGCCGAGTGCTCACTCGATCTGAGTTGTCCGGCAGACGCCTTCAGTGCGGCTTGTGACGCGCACTCTGATCGCACCGTGGTGGTCTATGCCAACACCAGCGCCCAGGTCAAGGCCCGCGCCGACTGGGTCGTAACTTCAAGCATCGCCACCAAGGTGGTGCAACATCTATACGAACGCGGCGAGAAAATTCTCTGGGCTCCGGACCGTTATCTCGGCGCCTACGTGCAGGAAGTCACCGGCGCCGACATGCTGCTGTGGCAAGGCTCGTGTATCGTGCACGATGAATTCAAGGCCAGCGAATTACGCAAGCTCATGGACAAACATCCAGAAGCGGCCGTTCTGGTACACCCGGAGTCTCCGCAGGATGTCATTGCCCTCGCCGATATCGTCGGCTCCACGACCGAGATCATCAAGGCCGCGCAGACGCTGCCCAATCCTGTCTTCATTGTCGCCACCGACCGCGGTATCTTCTACAAAATGCAGCAGGCCGCCCCCGGCAAGACCTTCATCGAAGCCCCCACCGGAGGCATTGCCGCCAGCTGCGGGAGTTGCGCCCATTGCCCCTGGATGGCCATGAACGGCCTGCAGAATCTCGCCGAGGCTCTGGAAAATGATGGCCCGGAACACGAAATCCATGTGGATCCGGAAGTCGGGTTGCAGGCCATGAAAGCGGTGAAACGCATGCTCGACTTCGCCGAACAACTCAAGCTCAATGCCACAGGGAAGGCAAACATCGCCTCACCTGCCTGATCGTAAAGGCGCCTAATCTCACCCTTCCAGACTGCGCGAGGCGATTTCGTAGACGTCTTTCGACACTCCTGACTGTGTAACGATGCGTTCCAGTTCGATTTTCATCTGTGCCTGACGCGCGGCATTGTAGCGGCGCCAGCGGCTGAGGTTCTTGACCAGGCGAGCAGCAATGCTGGGATTGAGGGCATCGAGTTCGAGGACGCGATCAGCAAGAAAACGATAACCGGTCCCATCACTGGCATGGAAACGCACCGGATTACCTGCGCAGAATCGGCCAATGAGGGCACGGATCTTGTTCGGGTTATGCAGATCGAAGGCCGGGTGCTGCAGCAGGGCCTCGACCCGTTGCAGGGTATCGGGCAAACTTGAACCGGCCTGCAAGGCGAGCCATTTTTCCACCACCTGCAAATCGTGCTGCCAGCGTGAATAGAAATCGTCCAACGTTGCCTGGCGTGCCGGGATGTCCAGATCCGCCAACAGTGACAAGGCGGCCATCTGGTCAGTCATATTGTGGCTGGCCTCGTACTGATCCACGCAGAGTTGCTGCAAGGCCGGCATGTCCAGGGTAACAAGATAGCCCAGGGCCATATTTTTGATGCTGCGGCGGGCCATGTCGTTAGCGCTGAAACGATAGGGAGTCGTCTCCGCGTTTCCCTTGTAAATCTTCAACAAATCTTCCTGAAGATGGGTGGCCAGGCAGCGGCGCAGGAATTCACGGGCGGTGTGAATGGCATCCACGTCGACCTCCGCCATCTGCTCGGCGATATATCCCTCCGAGGGCAGTGTCATGATGCGGGCAATCAGCGCCGGGTCGAGTTCCGGATCGGTCAGCACCTTGCCGAAGGCGGTAAGTAATTCCACCGCAACCTGCAGTTCCCGACCCGCCTGGCAGGCCTCGATGAGCTGCAACAGCGTCTTGAGCGCCAGTTCCTGGCCTGCCTCCCAGCGATTGAAGTCATCACTGTCGTGGGCCAGCATGAAACGCAGATCGGCCTCGTTAAAATTTGTCTGCAACTTCACTGGCGCGGAAAAACCACGCAGCAGGGACGGCCGCGGCCGGGAAGATAAGCCGACGAAATGAAAAGTCTGCTTCGATTCGGTGAATGACAGCATGCGTGTCGTTTCCACGGCCGAAGTTTCTTCCCCGGCAAGTTGCAAGGATAGAGCCTGACCCTGCTCATCGAGCAGACTTACGGCTACGGGAATATGGAACGGGAGCTTCTGTGACTGGCCTGGCGTAGTTGGGCAGTGTTGTTCGAGCGTCAAGCGATAAGTCCCCTGATCCGCATCGAAATCTTCATGCACGCTAATCTCGGGCGTGCCTGCCTGATTGTACCAATGCCGAAACTGCCTGAAATCGACGTCATTGGCGTCTTCCATGGCACGCACGAATTCCTCCGTCGTCACAGCCTGGCCATCATGACGCTCAAAAT
>Ga0316585_10000085_pt1 | contig 16303 bp, 14 predicted proteins | sample S_170502SCrBrC_D_FD_204517 | JGI IMG/M metagenome (GOLD analysis project Ga0316585, IMG submission 204517) | Rhizosphere microbial communities from salt marsh grasses in Alabama, United States - S_170502SCrBrC | ecosystem: Host-associated > Plants > Roots > Rhizosphere | place: USA: Alabama...
CTAACTGCGCCAATCCAGATTCTGGGTTTTGTTCGATCAGCTTGTCTAACTGGTATCTGGCTTTATTGGTTGCTCCACCACGCCGCAGAGTATCGATCACTTCCATCTGCAAGGCGACATTTTCCGGATTATCCATGGCTGTGGCTGCCAATTGTTCAAACCGCTGTTGGCCGGACACATTAGCGAAGGCGGGTGCTTCAAACCAGCCCTGGCGATCGAAACGCCAGAATAGAAATAGGATAACCGCGTGAAAAACAAGCGTTGATCCGCTTAAAATCGGCGTTTTCGAAAAATCATATATTGTTCGCCAGTCGCCATCGAATCCCAACAGCGTGAATATCGGATAATAGATCAAGGAAAAGTAAATCTGGAAGCGGATCGCACGTAAGCCAAAATAGCGAATAAATGAAGATTGGGCATTACGTGTTACCAACCACATAAGAACCCCGGTGAGCAGTGACCCTACTGTCCCTGCGATAGCAATTAACCACATTTCACTGGCGCTGAATGACCCGCCAGGAACCACATAGCCCCAAAAAACGCGGTAGTTAAATTGCACAACCTCGCCGCCTGTGGCCAGGATGGCCAAGGCATGGGATGCTTCATGGACAAAAACGGCGATAGGTACGGCGATGAAAAAGGACGCCTGATTCGCCAGAGATTTTTTATGAGGCGTGAGCGGTTCGTTCGTGAGGTTTGACCACTCCCGCCAGATGGCGATGCTCAACTGGGCAGAGCGAAATATATAGAGGAGGGAAAGAATATTAAAAAGGCTAAAAATCGAAGGCATAATTTGCCGCTTAACCCTTAAAGGCGGTGTTGCATATAACGTTTTTCCGGTTAGTTGGAGTTCCTTAACCGGTGGTGGACAACAACTGCCGAAACTATACATGACTGTTAGGGGGCGGGCAAACGGCCGTATCAGGTGCTTATTGATAGGTCTACTCCCTTTTACCTGTTAAATGATTATGTTAAAATGATCGCAGAGAGTGAAGTGTGACAACTAAAATGCAATTCCTGGGCGAACATCCAATATTCGCAAATTTATTGGATGATCAATTATTGGCTCTCAATCAAATAGCTCGGGAATATTCCTTTGAGCCAAACGCGATTATCGCCTACCAGCGAGATATGGCCGACAGCATGTATCTTGTGCATGACGGCCGTCTCTATGCCAAAGAAGTAGATGAACAGGGCATCGTTCGCGACGGCAATACGCGTCAGTATGTAGCCAATGATTTTTTTGGCGCCGAGTGGTTGTTCGAAGTAGGCAGCCATCCGGCGACGGTAACCGGTACCGATGAAGGCCACATTATCATTATTAAGGGGGATGATTTCCGCCAATTTCTACGCGCTTACCCCGATGCCATTCCACGCCTTGAACCAATCGTTGATCAGGATGGCAATTGGTACGCAGGTTTGTCGGAGGATGTATGGGAGATAGCGGAGAAACTGCCGCTGGTTGAACGAATCGATCGTATTGGGCCGATTCGTCTGCTCCCCGACGAGATCGTCGAATATTATACGCGCCGCAGTTCCATATTTCTGTTGGAGAGTCTTCTCTGGCCCCTGTTGGGCATGATCCTGATCCCCATGCTGGCGTACTTCCTCATACCTGTAGACTCGACAGCCACGAACATTCTTCGGGGAGCCGTTATCGTTCTTCCCATACTTTTCTTTGGAATACTGATCATCTTGCGCCTGCTTGATTGGCGTAATGATTATTTGGTTATTACTAATAAGCATATATCCCATCGCGAATTTGAACTACGCACTTTTAGAACCCAACTTAATAAGGTGCCTATCAGCATGGTGCAAAGCGTGGCTGTGGAACGGCCGAACTTCACCGCCAATCTTTTTAACATAGGTTCCGTGCGCATCACCACCGCTTCCAATGTGGGGATGATCGTTTTTAACGGCATCAACAATCCGTCAGAGGTGGAAACCGTCCTCAATGATTTGCGACGGCGTGTGCAGGTAATGGATGCCGCTGTCGCTCAATCAACCATGCGCCGTTCGGTGACAGATCATTTCCAGGTTGATTCGAGCATACATCTTGTTCCTGATGAGGACGAGATGTTTGAAGATGAAGACTTGCTGGTCGTGGATACCGAGCCTGGATTTGGCATTTCCGTCGGCCGTTTACTGGATTGGCGGCTGGAAGACGGAAACGTCATCACATACAGGCGTAATTACCTGATCTTGTTGTGGGAGATCATTCCACCGATGTTTCTGATCGCTCTGATCATCGTGGGCGCCGTCTTCCTTACTAGTTATTTTGACATAGCAAGCCCGCTCTTTTATGCGCTCACCCTGATGTTCATTCTGTTTGATTTGCTGTGGCTCTTATGGCGATACGAGGATTGGCGCAACGATATATTCCAATTGACAGACAAAGATGTCATTGATATCGATCGCAAACCCTTTGGTTTTGGCGAAAGCCGCAAGCAAGCGCCGCTGCAAAACATCCAAAATGTAAAAGCGGAAAGGCCTGGTTTCTTCGCTACCCTTTTTGATTATGGCGATGTCCATATTGAGACGGCCGGGGCTGATTCTGATATTGACTTCGACCGCATCCCCCATCCCAGCCAGGTCTTAAGCGATATCTTTCGCCGGCTGGAAGAATCTCGTGATGCCCAGCGTCGCAAAGATGATGAGAAACGGCGCAAGGATTATGCGATTTTGCTAGACGTTTATAGGCAGGAAATGGAACAGGACCGAATTCCTCGCCGCACACCGCCGATTGACGAATAATCCGTTTCGTTTTACCATCCCTCTGTTAAAATAATGACAAGATAAGTATGTGGCTGGTTGTTTGTTACTCTTAACAAAACAAACACCAGATTGCCGGATGTGAATAGTCATGACAGTATTAGATATAGTAACTTTACCGGACAAAATATTGCGCCAAAAAACGCGCCCCATAACCAGCTTTGACGATGACTTGCAGCAGCTAATCGACGATATGATCGAGACGATGCGTGTTGCCCCCGGTGTCGGCCTTGCTGCTCCGCAGATTGGAAAATCTATCCAGCTAACGGTGATCGAAACCCTGCCTGAGTTGGACGAAGAAGGGCACGAGATAGAAGATTCACGCGAACTCTATGTGATCGCCAATCCGGAAATCGTATGGCGATCGCGTAAAATGGTGGATGGTATTGAGGGTTGCCTTTCCATCCCCGGTTATGTCGGCGAAGTGGAGCGGCACGAAGAAATTCGCCTGCGCGCGCAGGATAGGCACGGAAAAAACATCAAGCTCAAAGTTAAAGGCTGGACCGCCCGCATCTTCCAGCATGAGATTGATCACCTTCATGGCGTGTTATACATCGATCAACTCACCGACCGCGAAAATTTCTGGACCGAAGCGGAATTTGATGCGATGCTGGCGGAAACCGACGAAGAAGAAACAATTGCCGAGATGTAAAAGGAGAACAGTATGTCGCTCACGCGCCAAGAAGTACAAAAGATCGCCCATTTAGCTCGCTTGGCCCTTACTGAAGAACAGATAAACGAGTATCAAGTGCAGCTTTCGGCCGTTCTCGACTATGCCGAAATGTTAAATGAGCTGGATCTGAGTGATGTCGAGCCTACGGCGCACGCGATCTCGCGCGAGAATGTCATGCGCGCCGATGAGGTGATGCCATCTCTCCCGACTGTCGAGGTGCTTGCTAACGCCGAACAACATCAGCAGGATCAGTTCTATATCCAATCCGTGTTAAGCGACTGAAATTGACCTGAATCCAGCCGTACGTTGATCCCCTTATACGGTGCCGTACTGCTCAACGTAAGCGGGTGGGGTTGTCGCTGCCGCAATTAGAAATCACACAATATGGAATCTTTACCCGATTTAAATAGACTAAGCATTGCTGAGGCAAGACAGGGTTTGCAGCAGGGTGTCTTCAGCAGTGAAATGCTGACGCGCGCCTTTCTCGATCGCATCCTTGCCCTGGATGATCAGCTAAACGCCTTTCTGACAGTTACTGAGGATCTGGCCTTAGCAAAGGCTTCCGAAGCGGATAAGCGCCTGGCTGCCGGGGACGAAGCCCCTCTCCTGGGTATTCCCGTGGCCGTGAAGGACATTATCATCACCGAAGGCGTCCCGACAACGGCCGGCAGCAAGATCCTGGAAGGCTTTATTCCGCCCTACAACGCCTTTGTAACCGATAAGCTGCAAGAAGCGGGTGCGGTCTTGTTGGGCAAAACCAATACGGACGAGTTCGCCATGGGGTCTTCGACGGAAAACTCGGCCTATGGCGTTACGCACAATCCCTGGGATCTCAGCAGGGTGCCCGGCGGCAGCAGCGGCGGCAGCGCGGCAGCCGTTTCCGCCGGTCTGGCTATGGGTGCTTTAGGTACGGATACAGGCGGCAGCGTGCGCCAGCCGGCCTCCTTTTGCGGCTTGGTGGGCATCCGGCCGACGTACGGTCGTGTCTCCCGCTGGGGAGCAATCGCTTTTGCTTCCAGCTTTGACCAGGTAGGCACTTTCGGCCGCACGGTTGGCGACTGCGCGACTATGCTGCAAGTCGTTGCCGGCTATGACCCGCGAGACAGTACATCGCTCGATGTCCCGGTGCCCGACTACCAGGCGGCGTTGACAGGGGATGTGAAGGGGCTGCGCATCGGTGTGCCTCGTGAATATTTTATCGATGGTATTGAACCGGCGGTCGAATCGGCCGTGCGTGAAGCGATTGCCGTGCTGGAAGCGCAGGGCGCCGAGGTGCGGCCAATTAGTCTGCCGCATACGCGTTATGCGCTGCCTGTTTATTATTTACTTACTCCAGCCGAAGCCAGCGCCAATCTCGCCCGTTATGACGGCATTCGTTATGGGCCGCGGGTTGCCGGAGAAGACGTGATTGACTCGGTTAAAAATACGCGTGCTCTATTCGGACCGGAGGTGAAGCGGCGCATCATGCTCGGTACTTATGCTTTGAGCGCCGGTTATCATGATGAGTATTACGGTCGTGCTTCCAAGGTTCGTACCTTAATTAAGAAAGATTTCTTAGACACTTTCCAGGAAGTCGATGTGATCGCTTGCCCAACCAGCCCCACAACAGCGTTTAAGATTGGCGAACGCACGGCCGATCCTTTGAGCATGTATCTGGCCGATATTTTTACCCTTTCGGTCAATCTGAGCGCCAGCTGCGGGCTCTCCCTACCATGTGGGTTTGATGAGCAGGGGCTGCCCATCGGGCTGCAGTTGATCGGTAATACTTTGCAAGAGGAGACAATCCTCAATGCCGCCTTCGCCTACGAGCAGGCGACAGAGTGGCACAAACAGGTCCCGCCGCTGGCCGAAATTTTGTAAGAGGGGAGTTAACCGTGAATATTTGCATTCTGTATGCCGGTGTTGAAGATAGAGAACAGATATGGCCGGATAAGCGATCCTTACCCTTGCAAAGAGTGGCCGGCAGTAATGTCTTAGGCCATGTACTGAATCAGATATGGGATGCAAAACCCGAGCAGGTGATCGTGGTCGTGGAACGCGATGAAGAAGCAATTGCGGCCTGGTTCGAGGAGCAAATCCCACACATTCACGCGAAGGTAATAGCCGCACTTCCTGGTTCAAAGCCGCTGCACGCTCTGGCTTTATGCCGCGATTATTGTGATAAGGAACCTATGCTCGTGGCGTTGGGCAGCCATATCACGGAAGCGGATTATAAGCATCTTGATCGATTTGACGCCGACGCGACACATTTTGTGAGACCGCGGCAAGAAGATATCTGGGCCGGAGTGAGTTATTTCCGGCGCGGAACGGACTGCTTCAGCGCCCTTGACGAGGCGCAAATGGCAGGAAACCTGGACTTCGCAGGCTTTTTGGAGTATTTGCAGCTGGGTGATCTGTATGTGGAAAAACAGCCGGCAAGAATGTGTCTGGAAACGAGAACGGCCGAGGATCTGCTTTTCACCAACGCTCGCCTTCTCGGTTTGGGTTATGGCACTGCAGATGCTATCGAGCGCAGCTATATGGAAGACTTCACGGTGCTTCCGCCGGTGTTTTTACATGAATCGGCGGTGATTGAAAATGCCGTCATCGGTCCCTATGTCAATGTCGAGGCTGGGGCGATAATCAGGGACAGCGTTGTACGCAACAGCCTGATCGGTCGCGAATCGGCCGTCACTGAGGTTGTTCTCGACGGCTCAATTATCGGCGCTAACGCCCAGGTAAAAGCCTCCGGCCAGTCCCTGTTTGTTGAAGACAACGCGGAGATAGGCGCAAACGCCTTGCCGGCAGCTGACTTCTGACCGCTAACGATCATTCCAAGGAGAAATTTATGAGCGCGAAGGGTAATTACGAAGCAGTCATCGGCCTGGAAGTTCATGCCGAGATGCTGACTGATTCCAAGATGTTTTGTGGCTGCCGCGTTGTGGACAGTGTAGAGGCCGCGCCAAATACGGCCGTCTGCCCCGTTTGCCTGGGTATGCCTGGTATGCTGCCCGTGATCAACAGCCGTGCTATTGATTATGCCCTGCGCGTCGCCCTGGCTCTCAATTGTGAGGTCCAACTCCATAATATCTTCGCCCGTAAGAATTACTTCTATCCCGACCTGCCCAAGGCCTACCAGATTTCGCAGTATGAACTGCCCCTGGCGCGTCATGGCTGGTTGGATATCGAACTACCGGATGGAGATGTGAAACGCATTCGCATCCGCCGCGTGCATATGGAAGAAGACACCGGTAAGCTGACCCATCTGGAAACGGGCGGCTCCCTCGTCGACTATAACCGCTCCGGCGTGCCTTTATTGGAAATCGTCACCGAGCCCGATGTTCGCTCCGGCGAAGAGGCGCGCATCTTCACCAGTAATGTCCGCCAGATACTGCGTTACCTGGGCGTCAATTCCGGTGATATGGAGAAAGGCGTCTTACGCGTGGAGCCAAATATCAGCATCCGCCCCCTGGGCAGCTATATTTTGGGCACGCGTACCGAATTAAAGAACCTGAATAGTTTTCGCGCTTTGGCTGACGGAACGGATTTTGAGATTAAACGCCAATCGGCCGTTCTTGATGCCGGCGAGGAAGTCGTTCAAGAAACACGTGGCTGGCATGATACGCGCCGCGTTACTTTCTCCCAGCGCGTTAAAGAAGAGGCGGATGATTACCGTTATTTTGCCGAACCCGATCTGCCGCCTTTGCAGCTGGATGAAATCTGGATTGAGGAAATCAAGGCGGCTCTGCCGGAACTACCCGGAGCCAAGATCAGGCGCTATCGTGAGACTTTGGGCCTTTCAAATTATGATGCCGGAGTCCTGGCCGAGGATCGCCTTGTAGCCGAGTTTTTCGATGCCGCCGTTGACGCCGGCGGCGATCCCAAAACAATGGCCAACTGGATGATTAACGACCTCTTTGCTCTGATGAACGAGCACAAGCAGAGTATTGATCAGGTTAATGTCTCGCCGGCTGGCCTGGTCGAATTAGGTGAGCTAGTTGCCGGTCAGAGTGTCAACAGCTCGACGGCCGTGAAAGTGCTGGCGGAAATGTACACTACCGGCCAAACGCCGGGGGCGATTGTCGCCAGGCGTGGACTGGCCCAAATTTCCGACGAGGCGGAGTTAGCCAAGATCGTGACTCAAATTCTGAGTGATCACCCATCCGAGGTGGCTGACTACGAGGCGGGCAATGAAAAACTGAAAGGCTGGTTTGTCGGCCAGGTCATGCGCGCCACGCGCGGTCAGGCCAACCCCACTCTCGTCAACCAACTTCTTGACGAACAACTCGCTGCCTGAAGCGAATAACTAACTCAAGGGGTTACCCTGTTATGACCTCAATCTAATGTCTTAAAGATAGCAACTTGGCTTAATTATTTCAATCCGGAAACGATCGTGTCGACGTTGGCTCGGAACATGCCAATGTAGCTGTCGGCGCCGCTGCCCGCTGGACCTAAGGATCCGGTATACAGCGGGAGCACTTTAACCTCATCACAATAGTCGAGTTCGCCGGCAACAGTTTGCGCAAGGGTGTCGCTGGTCGCTGTTTCGCTGAAGATTGCGCATAAACCATGATCTTTCATGGTGTTGATTAAATCGGCTAAATCACTGGCCGAAGGTTCCGCCAGCGTGCTCGCTCCGGGAATCACCGTTCCTAACATCGTGAGTCCGTAATCAGCTTCCAGGTAACCAAAAGCATTGTGATTGGTAACCAGGAAGCGCTTTTCTTCTGGAATGCTCTCCATTTGGTTTTTCACATAGGCTGCCAGATCATCCAATTCGGCGCGATAAGCCGTGGCATTAGCTGCGTAGATCGAGGCGTTGGTCGGGTCGAGGGTACTTAGAACCAATTCTACATTGTCTACCCACTGCTGGACATTGCGCACACTAAACCAGACATGCGGATCGAGCGCATGATCGTGGGCTTCGGTAGCAGATCCGGCTGTGTCTTCGTGATCATCTTCGCCAAACGGCAGGGGCTCGATGTTAGCTGAGATGGGAACGATAAGCGCATTGTCCCCAATGTTTTTTAAATCACCAACCAATCCTTCCTCCAAATCCCAACCATTGATGAAAATAACATCCGCGCCGGCAACGGCCGTCAGATCGCGCGCCGCCGGGACGTAACTGTGCGGATCCTGTCCAGGCCCTAATAAAGTAGTCAACTGAATCGCGTCCCCACCAACCTGAGAAACGACGTCACCGATGATGTTTGTCGTGGCTACGACGTTCAGCTTTTCTCCGTCTGCCAGCTCGGCTGATTGCAGTTCGGGGAGCGTTAATTCGTCTCCCTCGCTTGCAGGCTGGCTTGAGCAGCCAATGATCATGAAGAAGGTAAACAAGACAAGAATCCCAGCGCTTAGCCATCGTGGAATTTTGGGTAATGAAGCCATTATAAACTGTTCCCTATTGGTATTTTGTATCAATGATATTTTGTACCAATTCTAGCGCGCACTTATTATCTGTCAAGGCAAGAAGCCGACTTGTTCTCGTTAATTTCTCAAGTCAGCATCTTTACCTACCAAAACTACTGGTTCACCAAGGACATGGGTTAAGAAGAGAATTCGTTCTTCATCCCCTTTTAACCGTAACCGGTTCTGCAGTGCCTCTGGTTCCAGTGGAGAACCGCGTTTCTTGATCGTTACCCGGCCGATATGGTGTTCGCGCAAATATTGTCGGAGGCGTTTTAAGTGGAAAGGAAACCAATCTTCGATTGCAAAGCAGCGCGCGAACGGCGTTTGCTGCCCATCGTCCGCGGTGAGGTAGGCGATGCTGGGATCAATCGGCGCAGCCCCTAAACGGCGGGCCAGCGTCTGGATCAAGTGCGCCCGGATGACAGCCCCATCAGGCTCATACAAATAAGCGCCGGGTTCTCGTGGCGGCACAACTGCGCCGGGATTATCCTCGGAAGTGAGCACGTCTTCTCCCGGTAGTAAAGTCGCCTGCCGGCCGTCGCCGCACCGCAGGTCTCCATACCACAAAACACACTCTTTCACGCTGCCGGATACAGAAATAAATTCCACCTGCGCATCGGGTGGTATTTCGGCGTAGTCAATGCCCGGGCTGACTTTGACTGCCGCGTGTGCTGTATGTTGTCGCCACGCGTCAATCAGGTTCAACGGTGGACGGTAGAGGTGTACCGATTTCAACCGTTTCCCCTGATCGTCGCGGCGTGCGGGATCGAAGAAGTACGCCTCAACAGGAACCGGCTGCTGTTTGGTCAGGTCTGATCGAAGAGGAAAAAAACGATCACGGTTTCCATACTCCTGTACATTCTCTTGGGCCATCGCCAATCGCAGCCAATCCTGCTCAATGCCGGTAACATCAGCCTGCGACGCCAAGGCTAAAGCATCGCCGCCAATGCCGCAGCCCAGATCAGCAATCCGCTTGAACCCGGTGCTAAAAAAACGCCGGGCGCGGTAGGCGGAGATAATTTCCGAGGAGGATTGTTCCAGGGCTTCACGGGTAAAATACATCTGGTCCGCGCGGCTGAACTTATCCACCGCGCGCTGCCGCAGCCAGACTGTCTCAATGACCGCCTGCGCGAGGTGCGGATCGATCTGTTGTCGCAAACGGCTGGCTGCTCGCAGGTGGTTTTCTTCGGTGATCGGTGTCTCGGCCGTTTCCGCGAGGATGCGCTGGCCTGCTTCCGAAAGTAAGAAGTGCCACTGTACCTGGTCCATCGCTTACTTTTTTATCCTAATCCCGGATACGGGCAGTGGGTGATCATGTCAATGAGACGGATAAATTTCCGGGTAAATAGTGAGGCGTTCAGGGTGTTTGTGGCTCGAGCAGTTCGGCCGTTTCCAGCAGAGTAGATTCGTCCTCCTCGCTGTCAGACTGTGCCTGGACTCTCCCCGCTTCCTGGCGTCCGCAGTAAGCCTGGTACATACAGTGGCGGCAGTGGCTCCAATCATCCGTCAGGGGCCACACTTCCCGCGTATCATGAGCCTCAATCGCCGCTACCAGTTCCTGGATTGAAGACCAATTTTTTTGATGCTCTGCTTTGCTGTAGGTTATAACGCGCGGCTGGTCCGCTTCGGCCGGGTACCAGTAGGTCATCGAGATCCGGTCGGGACTCAGTAAGCGTCCTTCTGGGAAAAGAGCCCGTCCGCTCTCGGCTGCCAGCGCCAGGTAGAGGCGCGTTTGCCAGGCTGATTGTAAATCGGCCGTCGAACGTGGGCGGCTGGTTTTCCAATCATAGATCCGGGCATAAGGCTTGCCGTCCTCTTCTCCCAAAACCAGGAGATCGAAACGGCCGTTTAAGAAACTATTTCTGGCGGGAATGGTTAAGCGGTGTTCCGGCCAGCGTCTTCTGGCGGGAATTTTTAGATTGCTGCGCGTGAATCGCTGCCACCAATCGCGTACGACATCATCATCCACGGCTTCGGCATCGACTGGCAGTCCCAGGAAATAACGTTCCACCAGGCGATGAAAGTGCTGTCCGCGTTCGACGGCCAGGCTTTGTTTTGGATCCAAAGGAGAAGATGGCCAGGGCAGGTGTTCCAGATCGCGCAGCTGAAACCGCCGCGGGCACGTTTCAAAGGTTGCTAAAGCGATCTGGTCTAAAAGGAGCGGCTCGGGCATTATTGTTATTATCCCGGAAACTCCAAGTTTCCGGGATAATTAAGCGTTACTAATGCGCCAGAATCTTGCTCAAGAACAGCTTCGTCCGTTCGTGACTCGGGTTACTGAAGATCACGTCCGGCGTACCGGTTTCCACCACCTGGCCGTCGTCCATAAAAACAACACGGCCGGCCGCGGCGCGGCAGAAACCCATTTCGTGCGTGACCACGACCATGGTCATACCCGCCTCGGCCAGATCCAGCATCACGTCCAGCACTTCTTTGATCATCTCCGGATCAAGGGCGCTGGTCGGCTCGTCGAAGAGCATGATCTTGGGATTCATGGCCAGCGATCGCGCAATGGCCACGCGCTGCTGCTGGCCGCCGGACAGCTGGCCGGGATAGCTGTCTGCTTTTTCCGGGATACCCACGCGGGTCAACTGTTGCATGGCGATATCTTGTGCTTCTTCTTTGCTGCGCTTGCGCACTAACTTTTGGGCGATGGTCACATTGTCCAGGACAGAAAGATGGGCGAACAAGTTGAACTGCTGGAAAACCATCCCTACTTCAGCGCGTACTTCATTAAGATTGACATCTTTATCTTCCAGGTTAACGCCATCAATAATCACCGATCCACTGGTGGGTATCTCCAGGTGATTAACGCAGCGTAGGACAGTGCTCTTTCCCGATCCACTGGGTCCTACGATGGCCACCACCTCACCTTTATCCACCGTCAGGTCAACCCCTTTGACAGCTTCGATGCGACCAAAATACTTGTGCAAATCATTGATGACAATCATATTACTCATCTATTAATTCCTCCCTCTTTTAAGCCTTCTCTCGTACCAGCGCAGCAGCAGACTGAGGGCGATGGTCATGCTCAGGTAGAAAAAAGTCAGGACCAGGTACGATTCACGAAAACGGAATGTGCTGCCGGCATAGAGGCGTCCCATTTGCGTCAAATCACGCACGGCCAGCACGGAAACCAATGAGGAGTCTTTGAGCATGGCGATAAAATCATTGCCCAGAGCAGGCGAAATATTGCGGATCGCCTGCGGCAGAATAATGTGGCGCATCGCTTGATAATAGGACATGCCTACCGAGCGCGCCGCCTCCATCTGGCCTGCAGGTATAGACTCAATCCCTGCACGGAATATTTCGGCAAGGAAGGCGCCATAGATGATGGCCAGGGCGACAATCGCGCGCCAATCCTGTCCAAGTGTATTCTCAATACCGATTGCATCCGTTGCCGCCGGGACAATGACGAAGGCCAGGGTAAAGATGAGCACCAAAGTGGGAACGCCGCGGATGAACTCAATATAGGTCATGGCCAGATTGCGAATGAAGGTGTTGTGGCTGATACGTCCCAGACCGGCTAGGAGTCCGAGGACTAAGGCTATGGCAAAGGCAGTGAGCGTAACTTTGAGAGTCATCCAGAACCCTTCCACCAGGAGCTCGAAAGTTCCTGGTTCAATGACAATTTCTATTTTCCCACGAATAAAATGGAAGGCATCGTTATAGTTCGGCCGTGTGGCGATGAGGAATGCCATCACCCCTAAGAAGGTGAAGATAGCCAGTAGCCACCAGGGGAATTCGCGCCAGTTAGCCTCCCAGGTTTGATCCTCAGCCGTTTGTATTTCAGGTCCTGTCATTTTCCATCCTCCTGACTTAAGCCGTCACTATCAAAATAATACATTACCTAGGGATCAATGTAAAACAAAAAGATGCGCCAGGACCTCTGGCGCATCTTTATAAGCTAAATCACTCGGCCGCGATCACCTTCACGGGATCGCAATGCCTGAAGATTATTCAAGATCTTCGTAGCTGATGGTGAAACCAGGACCAAAGAACTCCAGGTTTACTTCTTCTAGGAAGCCGTTGGCTTTCAGTTCATTAAGTGCCGCATTGACGGGTTCAACCAGGTCGCTGCCCAAGGGGTAAATAAAGCCAAGCTGGTCGCTGGACATCGAGTCGCCGACCAGTTTCAATTGGTCAGCATTCTCACCCAGATAGCCCTGACCTGCCACCTCGTCAATGATCACGGCATCGATATCCCCGGCAATCAAAGCCTGCACGGCGAAGGGGAACTGTTCAAAAGCCTGAATGCGGCTTTCAGGCAGGAAAGTGGTTGCTGTCTCATAGTTGGTTGTGCCGACCTGCGTACCCAGGACCAGGCTGTCATCATTCACAATATCTTCAATTGAGTTGATGCGATCCTCATCCGCACGCACCAGGAGACGCTGGTCTATGTTAATGTAACCTTCGGAGAAGTCGACGATTTCGGCGCGATCCTCGGTGATCGTGATGCCGTCAGCGGCAGCGTCGAACTGGCCGTCGGCTACAGCCTGGATCATGCCTTCCCAACCTGATTCAATGTAAACCGGAGTGCAGTTTAACAAGCTGCAGACCTCGTCCCAGACGACATAGTCCCAGCCGGCCGGTTCGCCGGTATCGGGATCAATATAGTTGAAAGGCAAGTAGGCGTTTTCAACCGCGATGGTCACTTCGCGGCCTTCCAGATCAGGCAGTTCGGCGCCTTCGCTTTCTTCCTCTGGGAAAAGATCCTCATAGGTGACGTCGAAATCCGGGCCGAAGTACTGTGCATTGATTCCCTGAAGGAAGCCGTTGGCCTTCAACTCGTTGAGCGCCGCATTGACGGGTTCAACCAGGTCGCTGCCCAAGGGGTAAATAAAGCCAAGCTGGTCGCTGGACATCGAGTCGCCGACCAGTTTCAATTGGTCGGCATTCTCACCCAAATAGCCCTGGCCCGCTACCTCGTCAATGATCACGGCATCGATATCGCCGGCGATCAAAGCCTGCACGGCGAAGGGGAACTGTTCAAAAGCCTGAATGCGGCTTTCAGGCAGGAAGGTGGTCGCTGTCTCATAGTTGGTCGTTCCGACTTGCGTACCCAGAACTAGGCTGTCATCGTTCACAATATCTTCGATTGAATTGATGCGATCATCATCTTTGCGAACCAGAAGACGCTGGTCGATATTAATGTAACCCTCGGAGAAGTCGACGATCTCCGCGCGATCTTCGGTGATCGTGATGCCGTCAGCGGCGGCGTCGAACTGGCCATCGGCCACGGCCTGGATCATGCCTTCCCAACCAGATTCAATGTAAACTGGCGTACAGTTAATCAAGGAGCAAATCTCATTCCAGACATCGTAGTCCCAACCGGCCGGTTCGCCGGTTTCGGGATCGATATAATTGAAAGGCAGGTAGGCGTTCTCAACGGCGATTGTGATTTCGCGGCCACCAAGATCGGGCAGTTCACCTTCAGACGATTGTGCTTCTTGTACGGCCGCTTCCACGGTCGGCGCCAGCTCTTCAGCGGCTGCTTGAATCGTCGGCGCGACTTCTTGCGCAGCTGCTTCAATTGTCGGTGCCGCTTCTTGTAAAGCCTGCTGCGCTTCACCGCTGCAGGCAGTTAAAAGCAGCCCTAACAGCATCAAAGCCGTTACGAATGGGAATATTTTTCTAAACGTCATCTTCTCTCTCCTATTTTTGGTGCCGGAAACCACCCGATAACTTTGCCCGCCGATCGATGCTTTCGATAGAGGGTTGAATTTTTGGTCAGCCCGGCGAGGAATATAAATGCACCTAATTAAGTGCCTTGTTAAGTATATCAAAAATTAACTAGCTTTGTGTAAATAGGTAAAACGCGCCGGTTAACAACCTGCGCGTTCTACTCATGAAATTTAACTCTTTAACTATATATTTAAACGGAAATGATGGAATCTTCGGCGCCAAACTCATTGGCTGCGTATGCTTCCGCATCCCAATCATTTTCCCAGCGCTCGCCATCAATCAGATAACGATAGCGATAGGTGTTACCGGCGTCTAAAGAAACAGTTGCGCTAAATTCGCCTGATTTCAATTTCTTCATTGGGTTCGCTTCTACGTCCCAATCGTTGAACTCACCGCAAAGTGCGACTTCTTCTGCTCCGACCTCGGCAGGTAACTTGAAGGTGACACGACATACCTGTCCTGTCTTTGAATAACTTTTTTTAGGCATTTCCTTTCTCCTATATTATAGATAATTGCTGAAGCTGGTAAGATGCCAGCTTAGCTCGCAGTTTATGCAGGCGCCATAATGGAAGCAAGGGTCATCTTGCCAGAAACGGCGACCTGGTTCTTAGCCATTTTAACCACAAAAGGCTTGATTTTTTAATTTTTTTAGCGATTATCTAATGACGACAAAGACCATACAATCTGTATACAAGGCGTATTCACAAATGACACGATTTGAATTAACTTTTAACCCGGCCGTCAAAGCGGCATTAGAAGCCGGAGAGGCTGTTGTTGCCCTGGAAAGCACAGTAATCACGCATGGCCTGCCTTATCCTCAAAATGTGGAAACGGCCGTACTCATGGAAACGGCCGTGCGCGAAGGGGGGGCGCTGCCGGCGACCATCGGCATCATCGCCGGCGAAATCGTCGTTGGTCTCTCTGAAGAGCAGATGGACTACCTCGGCAAGCTCGCTGGTGGCGACAGCGTGCGCAAGTGCAGCCGCCGCGATTTGCCCCTGGTGATGGCTGCCAAAGAAGATGGCTCGACTACCGTCGCCGGGACGATGATCATCGCCGATCTGGCGGGGATCGGCATATTCGCCACCGGCGGCATCGGCGGCGTGCATCGCGACCATCCCTTTGATGTCAGCGCCGACCTGATGGAGCTGGGACGCACGCCAGTGAACGTCATCAGCAGTGGCGCAAAGTCCATACTCGATCTCCCGGCCACGCTGGAGGTGTTAGAGACCCAAGGTGTGGCTATCCTCGGCTACGGCACGGATGAACTTCCGGCTTTCTATTCCCGAAACAGCGGCCTGCCCATTGATAGGCGCGTTGAATCCCCTCAGGAAGTAGCGGCCATCATTCAGGCTCGCCGCGCCTTAAACTTTGACAGCGGCATGCTAATAACCGTGCCCGTGCCGCAGGAAGAGGCGATGCCCTTTGATGAGGCAGAGGCGGCCATTGAAACGGCTACGCGTGAGGCGGACGAGCGTGGCATTCATGGCCCCGCTTCCACGCCCTGGCTGCTGCGCCGTATTGTAGAGCTGACCAACGGCCGTTCGCTCAACGCCAACGTTGCCCTCTTGCGCAACAACGGCTATATAGCGGGACAGATTGCTACGGCCGTGGCCGAATTGCAATGAATTAGCACAACAACTCATAAGCGCAGTTGCTGGCCTATTTTGCCGATGCTATAATTTCGCTCCATTCAATATCATATCAAGGGCGCGTAGCTCAGCTGGTTAGAGTGCACGGTTCACATCCGTGAGGTCGTGGGTTCGAGTCCCTCCGCGCCCA
>Ga0316585_10000087_pt1 | contig 16235 bp, 13 predicted proteins | sample S_170502SCrBrC_D_FD_204517 | JGI IMG/M metagenome (GOLD analysis project Ga0316585, IMG submission 204517) | Rhizosphere microbial communities from salt marsh grasses in Alabama, United States - S_170502SCrBrC | ecosystem: Host-associated > Plants > Roots > Rhizosphere | place: USA: Alabama...
AGCCTGGTAGTTACCACTGATGTAGTGGCAGTCCCCGAAATAGCAGCCCACCACCATGAGTCCGTCCAAGCCTTTTTTAAAGGCCCTGGCCACTGCCGCCGGGTCCATGCGGCCGGTGCACATGAGGCGAACGATCTTGATCTCAGGGGTATATTGCAGCCTGGAAACTCCAGCCAGATCAGCGGCGGAGTAACCTCACCAGGTGCAGCAAAACGTCAATATTTTTGGAACAAACATTATCAAAGGTCCCTTTGAAATTGTTGATTTATGATTGTTGATTGTTGATTGAAGAACATAAAGCCTAATTTGATTGTTGATTGAAAAAACCGAACTATACCCGCCTATGTTTTTATATTTGATTTTCTTCTCTGTGCTGTTCTTCTTGTGGAGATGAAAATCGACGATAATTCATGCGCCTCATTAAACAATGTTAAAACCTTTTTTCTTTGCATAAGTTTTTCGTCTATAATAAATTCAAGCCAAAATTCTGTTTCATCGGCCTCTTCCACGACGATACTTATTTTTGATATAAAGGCAGCTTTTGTCTGAGCTAAAAGAGCAGCTCGATAATTTGCTGCAACTGATGTTGAACATCGAATGATTTGTTTTCTTATATGATCTCCCAGAGTTCTTTTTGGTAATTCAAGAGCAAGTTTAACGCATCCGTGGGCAAATGTTTTTGTTCTATTCTTCAATTCTTCGGAATTCAATTCTCACCCATTCTTTGCTTAGTCACTCTTATTCCCAATTATCAATCAACAATCACCCATCATCAATCAACAATCATCCATCATCAATCCAATGGTCAATCCAAAAACGCATCAATCTGGGCCTCGATCTGCTCATCGGTAAAAGAATTGATGGTCAGCGCATGCTGATAGCAGGTGGCCGCACACACCCCGCATCCTTTGCACGCCACATCAATGACATGGACCTTTCTTCCCTTTTGGGTCTCCTCGATTTCAAGGGCACCGTACGGACAAAGGGCCACACATAAGCCGCATCCCCTGCACGCATCTTCGTTGGCCAACACTGAAATAATCGGTTCCACCACCACCGATCCTTTGGAAAGGGGAATTGAGGCACGGGCAGCTGCACCGAGTCCCTGGGCAATGGTTTCACGAATATTGGCGGGGAATCGGGCACTGCCGCACAGAAAAATCCCGTCTGTTGCAAAATCAAGGGGCTTTAACTTGACATGGCCTTCTAAGAAAAAACCGTTTTCATCCACAGGAACCCGAAGAAGCTGGGATGTTTCAACGACATCCTCATGGGCAACAAGGGGTGTGGACAATACCACAAGATCTGCCGGTAGCTCCATATCCCTTCCAAACAGAGAATGGTAGACCTTAACGTTATGAGATGCCACCTGAGGCGGTGTCTTCGGATCATAGTGTATGTAACGAACGCCTTTGGCTTTTGAATCCCGAAACATTTTTTCGTTTTCAACGCCGTACATCTGGATATCCCGGTAAAGAATAAAAACATTGGCATCCGGGTTGTGGTCCTTGACCAGCATGGCATTTTTAATTGCTGTCTGGCAGCAGATTCTGGAGCAATACGGCCGTTCTTCATTGCGAATGCCCACGCACTGAATCATGACGATATTATTTATTTCAGGATCCAAGCCTTCATTGAGGTGTTTTTCAAATTCAAACTGAGTGATGACGGTTTTCCCGTCATATCCGTACATTCCGTGGGGCACAAAAGGAACTCCGCCAACCGCCACTATAATCACGCCGATATCGATGGTTTTGATACCAGTCCGGGTTTCAACACCCACCTGGTATTTTCCGATAAATCCCTTCACATCGACAACATGTGCCTCGGTAAAGACGGTCACCTTTGGATGGTCCATTATCGCCCGGACCTTCTCCTCGACGAAATCCTTTGCACTGATCATGCTTGGCCCGAGTCGGTTCAACTGATTCAGCATCCCCCCGAGAGATGTCTTCCGTTCCACCAGAACCACTTCATACCCGCGATTGGCCAGACCCAGCGCTGCGGTCATTCCAGCCGGCCCTCCTCCGATAATCAGTGCCCGGAGAGTAACCTCTGAAATAATGGGATCTTGGGCTTTTAACAATGCTGCCTTTGCAATCCCCATGGCAATAAGCTGTTTTGCCTTTGTTGTGCCGTCTTCTTTTTCTTTCATGTGCACCCATGAACACTGGTCCCGGATATTGACCATCTCAAAAAGATAAGGATTCAATCCCGCCTCTTGGCAAGAGCTTCTGAATAAGGGTTCATGGGTTCTTGGGGAACAGGAAGCCACCACAACCCGGTTTAGGTGGTGGTCCTCAATGCCTTTTTTAATCTCATTGATTCCGGTCTCGGAGCAGGTATACAGGTTCCGCTGGACAAAGGTCACATGAGGAAGGGTTTCAGCATAATCGGCAAGGGCTTCCATGTCCAGGTATCCGGCGATATTGGACCCGCAATGGCAAACGAACACGCCGATTCTTGGTTCACTATTGTTATTTTCAGGCAATGGCTTTTTCCTTTTCTAAGTCTGATTGGAAAACAATTTCAGCAGCCCGTTCCGCAGCGCTTGACGCCTGGGCAACGGATTCCGGCACATCCATGGGCGACTCGGCACATCCGCACACAAAAATACCGGGCACTGTGGTGTCCACCGGAGACAGAGGGTCGCTTTTCACAAAACCATGGTCATCCAGTGCGAATCCCAAAATTTTGGAAAGTTCAACCATCCCCTTTGAAGGCGCACATGCCGTTGCCAGAATTACCATGTCAAAATCTTTAGACTTGACCTTTCTTTCCCTGGTATCTTCATAAATCACAATTGGGTTATGGTCGGGATCTTCCCTGATCTCAGCCGCTCTCCCACGAACATAGGTGATACCCGAGGTGTTTCCCCCGCGGATTTTATACTCTTCAAACCCTTTGCCAACGGCACGAATATCCATGCCAAAAATGGTGGATGTGGTTTCCGGTTCATGCTCGTTGGCAATGATCGCCTCTTTAATGGAATGCATACAGCAATAGCCGGAACAAAACGGATAAAAGCGAAAGTCTCGTGATCCCACGCATTGAATAAAAGCCAGTCGTTTTGCCGGCCCAAATGTCTTAGTCTTTTTCTTCAAAGCCTCAAGTGTGTCCTTCATGGCCAGATGATCCTGGTACTTGTCCGCCCATTTCTTTCGGTCATCGTCTTCTTTAAATTCTCCGGATGTATACTGGGCATAAAATTTCTGAGAGCTCTGGTCGTATTTCTTTTCAAGTTTTTCCAGCGTCCGGTTCGATGTCTTGATCTTCTTTTCCAAAGGCTCGATTTCTGCTTTTACGGCAAGATCCGATGGACGGTCCACATGACCTCCGGTCGGTCCGCTGGCGCTTAAGAGTCTTTCAAATTCGATGGCGGTCACGACATTTGGAATTTCCCGGTATCGATATTCGGGAATCAAGGATGGATCAAACACATCATATCCGGCCGCAAGGATAACAGCGCCAACGTTAAGTTCCACAATCTGATCTTTTTGGTCGAAATTAATGGCCTCGGCCTGGCAGACCTTTGCACAGATTCCGCATTTTTTGCCATTGAGTTGTCTGCAATGGTCAGGATCGATGGTTCGGGTGGAAGGAATACCCTGGGCAAAATAAGCATAGACCGCCGTGCGCGTTCCCAGTCCTTCGTTAAAGGCATCCGAGACAATGGTCGGACATTTTTCGCTGCACAAACCGCACCCCGTGCATCTGTTTTCTTCCACATACCGGGCTTTTTTTCGAACAGATACCGTGAAATCTCCGGCCTGTCCCTTAAGGTTTTCCACCTCGCTATAGGCCAGAAGCTCAATATTAGAATGTCGACCGACATCCAGCATCTTGGGCGACAGGATTCAGATGGCGCAGTCGTTGGTGGGAAAAGTCTTGTCTAGCTGAGCCATCTTGCCGCCGATACTGGGCAGCTTTTCCACCAGGTAGACCTTTACGCCCATATCGGCAAGGTCCAATGATGCCTGGATGCCGGCGATGCCGCCACCAATGATAAGAACATTTTTTTGCATACGTTCCCCTACAATAATTTTTCAGATAGGATAAACAGGATTTTTTTGTATTAAATATCCTAACCCTGAAAAACCTAAAAAGTTTCAAGTAATCTAAAGTTTGAAGTGATTTAAAGTTAAGGAATCGCTACGCTCCGACTATTTATATTTAATATAATTGATAGAATACCTTAACTTTAGGCATGTTAGATCACTTTAGGCACTTCACACTCAATGAAATTAGATAATTTTTGCCACAAAAAACACAAAATTTACAACTGAACGCTTAAACATCTTGTTAAATTCACTTCAATTGATCGACCACCAGGTCGTACAGATCCATAATCTCAATTTTAAGCTCGTACGCGGCCTTGGCGCACCGGAAATGAATTTGGCACTTGGGACAGGCGGTGATCAGCGTATCTGCTCCAATATCAATGGCTTCCCTAAGGCGCTGCATTTGTATCTCTTTGGAACAGCTGGAACAGTTCATCCAGCCGCTAGTTCCACAACAGACACCGTTTTCCCGGCTGCGAATCATTTCCTTGAATTCAAGGCCCGGCAAGGTTTCGATCAGTTTGCGGGGTGCATCGTAGATGCCGGCCAGTCTTCCCAAGCGACACGGATCGTGATAGGTCACGATTTTCTTTTCCGACTCTTTAAATTCGATGGCACTATGGCTCAGTTTGTCGGACAGAAAATCCAGAATATGAACCGGTTCAAAACCAAGATCACCGAAATATTCAGGGTAAACATATTTAAATGTATGATACCCCTCGGGACAGCTGAAAACCACCTGTTTTGCTCCTGAAGATCTAATGGTGTCCAGGTTCAGTCGGGCCAGGTGTTTAAATGTTTCAACATTTCCGTTCCATAGGGCATCATGTCCGCAGCACCGTTCATCATTGCTGACCACAGGTTCCACTCCGCACAGGTTCAGAATTTTGAGTATATGTTGAGCCCCCTGAATAGACCCCGCATTGATATCCCTAAAAATAACATCAAAATAGGGTCGGCATCCCACAAAATAAAACACATCTCCTACATCTTTTGTTTTCCCGTCCTTGATCCAGGATGTTCGATCCTGCCGAATATTTTTTGTCTGAAGGGCCATGATGGTTTGAAGCATGCCGTTGTGGGCGGGAACACCGTCAAACCCGATAATTCGGGCTTCATCTCGCATTCGGCGGATAAACTCGGGGAAATTAATCTCGGCCGGACACCGCACGCTGCACTGGGCACAGGTAAGACAGTCCCATAGCGTTGTGTCCGAAAGTTCTTCAAGGCCGTAGAGCGACCGTTCGATAATCTGTCTGGGAGAAAATTCGGGAAACACTCCGGCGACCGGACAGCTTCCTGTGCACACCCCGCAATCGAGACAATAATAGGTTTTGGTGGCATTTACGAGTTCGGCAATGGCTGTCATTGTATTCCCTTAAGCCGCCTGTTTCAATTGAGACGGTCCCAATGTTTTGATCTGTTCCGTGAATTCTCGTGCGATCTCGGCAAACCGCACCCCTTCAGCCGAAGAAACCCAATCCAATCGAAGCCTTTTGACATCAATGCCGAGCAAACCAACCAGTTCCACTGTCATCTGAAACATCTTTTCAGCTTTAACATTACCATCCAGGTAATGGCAGTCTCCCATGTGTCACCCGGCCACCAGAACCCCGTCGGCCCCTGTTTCAAATGCCTTGAGGATAAAATTGGGGTTAATCCGACCGGAGCACAACACACGGATGATACGCATGCTGGGGGGATATTGAAGACGGCTCACACCGGCCAGATCGGCGGCCGAGTAAGCACACCAGTTACAGGCAAACGCAATGATCCTAGGATTGAATGTTTCAGACATTGATAAAACCCTCCCGTGTCTGGTCGAGTGATTAAATGTTTGAGCGTTTAAATTGGTGATTGATGATTGCTGATTGTCAATTGAAAAAACCAAAAGGCATTTTTTTAATCTATCTATATATTATTCTAAAATGATCATCCAAAGAACTTTTTGTTAACTCAAGAATAAGTCTAAGGCATCAATCATCCATCATATATCATCAATCAACAATCTATTCCCAATCATATATCACAATCCAAACATCTGTCATCAATCATTATCCTAAATTGAGCGATTGTCGAGTTTGCCGGAGCTGCAAGGCATGAAACATGCAGCCGTAGTCTGCTACTGCAAATGTCTCATAACGCAGCAGATTCGATAAAATCGGCAAGCCCGAAGGGTTTCAAATGGTGACAATTTTTTGTTTAAATTAATTCACTTATTAGATGAGACCTATTAGCAACTTCAGTGATATATTTTTATTTGTAATTAATGTTTTTTTCTATCCCTGTCACTATTTGAAACGCTCAGTTTAGGATCAATTAAAGGCTGCTTCTACCATGGCCAACACCTTTTTATCATCAAAATGAAACACCGACGCCGCACCTGTGGGACAGGCCGCGGCACAGGAGCCGCAGCCCGTGCATACGGCCGGGTTGACCCGGCAAACGACTTGATCTTCTAAAAAGTCGATGGCTTGATACGGACAGACCGCCTGGCATATTCGACATCCCCTGCAAAGCCGCTCATCGATTCCGGAAACAACGGCATTGCCGAATACTTTCTTTTTCGACAAAAACGTTCCCGCTCGGGATGCCGCTCCGAGCCCCTGAGCCACAGCTTCATCCACGGGTTTCGGCGCATGGGCCAGGCCGCAAACATATACTCCCTTGGTAGCAAAATCGATGGGTTGGAGTTTGACATGGGCTTCCACAAAAAAGCCGTCCTCATTTAGCGGTACTTTGAACAAAGCTGCCACAGGATTGTCTTGTGGCGGAATGATGGCCGTTGCCAGAACCAGAAGGTCGGGTTTGATTTCGATTTCCCTCTGGAACATGGTGGAATAACACCGGACAGCTAACAAGTCCTTGTCCTTGGCAACCGTTAATTCTTTATCAACGTCAAAGCGTATAAATCGGACCCCTTTGGCGCGTGCTTCTTGGTAAAGCCCTTCGCGCAATCCATAAGTGCGCATATCTCTATATAAAACAAAGATATCCATTTCAGGTTTGAGTGCCTTTAACGTGAGTGCGTTTTTTACCGAGTGTGTACAGCAAACCTTGGAACAATATGGCCTTTCTTTGATTCTAGATCCCACGCACTGGATAAACACGGCCGACCGGATGGTGTCGACAGCCAGTGTGTCGTCGATGAATTTTCGATCCAGCTCGAGTGCGGTTATAACCCGTGGGTCTTTTCCGTAAAGATACTGATCCGGTTTGAATTCCTTTGCGCCAGTAGCGATGATGGCCACTCCGTGATCGATAACCTGTTCCTTATCGCCGGTGTCGATGGTCGTTTTAAAATTGCCGACAAAACCGTCCACCTTCTTAACCTGGCTGTTGGTCAAAATGTTGATGTTGGGATCCGATTCAACCTCCTGGATAAGCCCGGCCAGTTTTGCCTGGACATCTTCGCCCTGCCAGGTTTCATGCAAATTCACAGCCTGTCCTCCCAGCGCAGCGCTTTTTTCAATGATATTTGCGAAATATCCCTGTTTGGACAGGTTGAGAGCCGCGGTCATGCCGGATATTCCGCCGCCTACAACCAATGCGGTGGGATTCACGTCGATTTCAGGATCGTAAAGGGGCGTGAGCAGGCTGACTTTGGCCACAGCCATTCGTATCAAATCCTTGGCTTTTTGGGTGGCATCTTCTCTATTATTGCTGTGGACCCATGAACATTGATTACGGATATTGGCCATTTCAAACAAATATTTGTTGATGCCGGCATTGAGAACAGTCTCCTGAAACAGCGGTTCGTGGGTCCTGGGGGTACATGCCGCCACGACAATCCGGTTCAGATTTTGTTCTTTGATGACCCGGGTGATTTGTTCCTGGGTATCCTGGCTGCAACTGAAAAGATTATCCTCCACATAAGCCACATGGGGCAAAGTTTTGGCATATTCCACAAGATCAGGGACATCCAGGAACCCGGCGATATTGGTGCCGCAGTGACACACGAATACGCCGATACGCGGAGGAGCTCCTTTGACATCCGTCTCTTCCGGAATTTCTTTTGTCCGGGCCATGGTCCCCCGGGATTCGGCCAGGGTCTGTTCCGCCATGGCCGCGCAGGCGCTCGACTCAATGACAGACTGGGGAATGTCTTTGGGGCTTTCGAAAGTGCCGCACACAAAAATACCGGGTTTGGAAGTCTGAACCGGTTCGAAACTACTGGTTGTGGCCAGCTGAAAGGAGTCCAGTTCAATGCCGAGTTTTTGAGCGAGATTTACAGTTTGGTCCGTTACATTAAATCCCACGGACAGCACTACCATGCCAAAGGTTTCTTGAATCCGTTGGCCAGATTCGTTGACATATCCGATGACCAGGTTTCCGGAAGGGGTGTCAGGCAAAATGTTGCTGATTTTTGATTTTACGAATCGAACCCCGGATTCCTGGGCCCGGTTATAGTATCTTTCAAAATCTTTTCCATGGGTCCGGATATCGATGTAAAAGATGGCCGTATCAAGAGCCCCTTTTAAGTGTTCCTTAGCGATGATGGCTTCCTTGACCGCATAGGTGCAGCAGACGCCTGAGCAATAGGGTTGTGATCCAACATGAAGATCCCTGGAGCCCACACACTGGATCCAGGCTATTTTTTCAGGTTCTTTATTATCAGAAGGCCTCACCACATGGCCGCCAGTCGGTCCGGTGGCTGCAAGGATACGCTCAAACTCCAGACTGGTGACGATATTCGGCGATGTCTTGTAGCCGTATATATCGTAAACACCAGGATCATACGCTCGGCAACCCGGAGCGATGATCACCGCTCCGACTTTCAAAGTGACGTCTTTTTTTTGATCATCAAAATTGACGGCGCCCGTTGGGCAGAATTTTTCGCAAGCTTTGCATTTTCCCTTGGTAAGGAAAATACAATTGTTGTCAATGGCGTATTTCAATGGGACAGCCTGGGCATACTTGACATAGGCCGATTTTCGTTTGGCCAGCCCGGCATCGTATTCGTTTAAGACTTTTTTAGGACACTTTTCCGCGCAAAGCCCGCAGGCAATACACTTTTCCATGTCCACATACCGCGGGTGTTGAACAACCCGGACGTCAAAATCGCCGGCTGTTCCGGAGATGTGTTCCACTTCCGACAACGTCAGAAGCTCGATGTTGAGATGCCGGCCGACCTCGACCAGTTTGGGCGAGATGATTCACATGGCACAGTCGTTGGTGGGAAAGGTCTTGTCAAGCTGGGCCATGATGCCCCCAATGGAGGACGACCTTTCCACGAGATAGACAAAAAAGCCCGAATCGGCAAGATCGAGAGCTGCTTGCATGCCGGCGATGCCACCGCCGACCACCATTACAGAACCGCTTGTTTGAGGCATTGTTCTTATCCCTATTTTTAGAACATGATTAAAACCTAAGCTGAGCGTTTCAAATTTTTGGAATGGTTTATTTAATCATATTTTTAAGGGATTCTGATATTTTTAATTCCAATAATTTGAAACCCCTCGGGATTTCCAATTTTTATCCGCCTTAGGAAGATCACCACATCTTCTGCTTCAGATGCCGTTTCGCATAGACGACTATGGCGAAACAACATCTTCCCCCGCAGAGCGGGATTTCGCTAAGCTCAATTTGCTTATCTGCAATAAACTTGAAAATCGCTCAAGTTAGGTAAAAGAAATTCGGGTTAGAGAAGTTGACTTCAGGTCGATTGAAGCGCAGCGCCGAAATGGTATCCATGCATAAACCGAAATAGTGTCAAAGTGCAACTTCAATTAACTATAAAGGATGATTTCAATTTGTTGTCAAGAGTTAATCCTAATGGTTTTCTAAAAATAAATTGATCTCATCGAGTTTCGATGGTAAATGCTGTCAAAGTTTTATTTAAGGTCTTTGGTCAGTTTTATATGAATGAATGGAGCGAAGCGGCACCTTAACTTTAGGCACTTGTAACTTTAGCTCATTTTAGTCAGTTGATGAATTTCGATATGAATCTTATTGTGGTTGCGATTCCAAATATTTGTAATTTGCTATATATCCAATAGGTTATATTTATGAGACTTTTTGACAGCCACTGTCATCTGGACGACAAAGCCTTTGATAAAGATTTGGATGATGTCATCCATCGTATGCATGACGCCGGTGTTGTTTCAGCCATGACCATTGGAACAACTTTCGAACGATGCGTCAAAGGGGTCGCCATTGCGGAATCCATACCTGGCGTGTATGCTGCTGTGGGCATTCATCCCCACGACGCAAAAAGTTGCGATGAAGACGTTCTGAAGACGCTCAAAAATCTTGCCGGAAATTCCAGCGTTCGTGCCTGGGGAGAAATCGGTCTTGATTTTAATCGAATGTTTTCTCCAAAAAACATTCAGGAAAGATGGCTCATTCGACAGCTTGAAATTTCCAATGAGATGAAACTTCCAGTCATATTCCATGAGCGGGACAGCAACGGCCGTCTCATCGACATTTTAAAATCACATTTTACAACCGGCCAAAACGGTGTTGTGCACTGCTTCAGCGGCAGTAAGGATGAGCTGAAACAATACCTTGATATAGGCCTTTATATTGGCATTACAGGAATTTTGACCATAAAGGGACGTGGTTCGGACTTGAGAAAGATGGCACCTTTGATCCCGGCAGATCGAATCCTGATCGAAACCGATTCCCCCTATTTGACCCCGACACCTGAAAGAAACCACACCCAAAGAAACGAACCTGCCTTTGTCCGGTCGGTTTTTTTTAAGCTTGCGAAAGTGAGACAACAAGATCCGGCTTCTCTGGCTGAAACCCTATGGAACAACACCTGCCGATTGTATGGTGTAAAATCCTGACAAGGACCCGGATCGATAACGTACGATTAAAAAACGGTTTTTGCTTGAAAATGGTGCATCAGATCCAAAAGTCGTCTCATTAATAATCTATTTACTTAAATTATCATTTCGCTTAAAATACAACAAGTTCTATATAATAAACCATATAATTCAAGTTTCAAACTTCTATTTTTATATGGATTGGAGATGATCAAATGGCCGACAAACCAAACCATGAAAAATTGGAACGAAGGGTTAAAGAGTTAGAAAAAGAAGTGGCTTCCTTCAAACAAATTGAGGCGTCGCTGCGAGAGAGTGAGGCCACTTTAAGAAGCATCTTTCGTGCAGCCCCAACAGGCATCGGCATGGTATGCGATAGAGTTATTCAGCAAGCCAATGAAAGGTTATGCAATATGACCGGTTATATCAGAGAAGAATTGCTGGGAAAAAATTCAAGAATATTATATGGCACTGAGGAAGATTACGAATATGTTGGGCGTGAAAAATATGCACAAATTCGAGAACGAAATACCGGAACGGTGGAAACACGCTGGCTGCGTAAAGACGGCACCGTGATTGATGTACTTCTCAGTTCGACACCGATAGATCCAAACGATTTGTCCATTGGTGTCACCTTTACAGCACTTGACATCACTACCCGCAAGCAGGTCGAAAAAGACCTAAGGGAAAGTGAAGAGCAATACAAAAGTCTTTTTAAGAATAACCACTCGGTCATGCTCCTGATCGATCCTGAAACCGCAGATATCGTAGATGCAAATCCAGCAGCCGTCTCTTTTTATGGGTGGAGCTATGAAACGCTCACCCGCAAGAAAATTTTTGATATCAATACGCTGACAAAAGAACAGGTGTTTGATGAGATGAAAAAAGCCAAGATGGAACAGCGAAATCAGTTTTATTTTAGACATCGGTTGGCTAACGGGGAATTACGAGATGTTGAGGTATACAGCGGTCCCATCAAGGTACATGGCCGAGAACTATTATATTCGATTGCTCATGATATTTCCGCACGCAAGAAGGCCGAGGAGGAAAAGGCTGCACTTGAAGCCAGGCTTTTGCATGCCCAGAAGATGGAGTCCATTGGCACACTTTCTGGAGGCATTGCACATGATTTTAACAATCTTCTCGGCATCATTTTAGGGAATGTGGAATTGGCGATGGATGATGTGCCGAAGTGGCATCCGGCAAAGATTAATCTTAATGAGATACGAACCGCCAGTTTGCGTGCCAGAGATGTTGTAAAACAGCTTTTGAGTTTTAGTAGAAAGACAGATCATGACCAAACACCTGTAAATCTCCTTCCGATCGTCAAAGATGCACTAAAGTTTTTACGGTCTTCTATCCCAACGAGTATTGAGATTCATGAGAACATAGCAAAAGACATAGATGACACCATTTTTGCAGACAGCACACAGATCAATCAGGTGATGATCAACCTCTGCACCAATGCAGCTCATGCAATGGAACATACCGGTGGCGTGATAACCATCGACGTTGAGAATATATATTCGGATCAATTCTCAGCGGCTGATTATACTGATTTGCCCCCAGGCAGGTATGTTAAACTGATGGTGAGCGATACCGGAACAGGCATTGACCCTGAGATTGTAGACAGAATCTTTGATCCATATTTTACTACCAAGGAACTAGGAAAAGGCACTGGCATCGGGTTGTCGGTGGTACATGGTATTGTCAAAAGTCATAGCGGAGCCATTTCCGTTGATAGTAAGTTTGGAAAAGGCACCACCTTTAGCATCCTTTTTCCTTTGGCTGAAGAAGCCGCTGTTGTAGAACCGGAATCTGCTGATAATTTTCCCACCGGAAATGAAAGCATATTAATCGTTGACGACGAGAAAGCCATGGTTGATATCGGACGAAAGAGACTGGAACGTTTGGGCTATCAGGTAGAAGCCAGAACAAATCCCCTTGAAGCATTGGAATTATTTCGGACCGACCCCGGTCAATTTGACCTGGTGATTACCGACATGACCATGCCCCATATCACCGGTGACAAATTTGTGAAAGAGATCCTAACAATTCGTCCGGATATACCGACGATTCTGTGCACCGGTTTTAGTGAAAAGATCGACGAAAAAAAAGCAGGAGAGATCGGTATTCGTGGATATATTGAAAAACCTTTTGATAAGGGCAAACTATCCAGGTTAGTTAGAGAAGTTCTGGATCATCCATGAAGTAAACGAGCTGAGATCCATAACCTTGGCATAAACAGGTTGTAATGCAGCCATAAATGCGCTGTGGACCATGTCTGCTGAGACTGCTTTGTCGCCGAAGATCAGATCCTTTGTTGCACAGGCATCATGGACGACGATGCACTGAAACCCCAAATCCGCAGCAGCGCGGGTAGTTGCATCGATGCACATATGACTCATGGCACCGCAAATCACCACGGAATCAATCCCTGCCTTTAGTAGTTCTTCATGAAGTTTTGTGTTTAGAAAACTGTTGGGGTGGTGTTTTTGAATAACCTGTTCGTTGGGAAGGGGCGTGACATTTTCATGGATGTCTATGCCCGGGCTATTTGGCAGAAAAAATGTGGCGTTGTCCCTGACGGCGATGTGTTGTATATGAAAAATCGGCCAGTTTTTTTCACGAAAGAATCGCAATAATTCTTTTGCATTTCTGCTTGCATCGTTTATTCCGACCAGTTCCATGCGACCGCCGGCGAAATAGTCTTTCTGAATGTCAACGAGAATCAGAGCGGCTTTCATTGTTAATCCCTTTCATATTCTCTTTATTTGAAAAGATTTAATATCTTATCACCAATGCCTTCTTTTTTCTCTTCAGTCCCCGATGTTTTTCCAGCTTTAGATGGCGTACCGGTTGCACCCCTACCGGCAATTTCAAGGGCCTTTTTACACGGGTTTTCTTCTCCCGATGAGCCTGAAACCAATAGATAGGCCCAGCCCACCGGCCCTAAAAGGGCTGCAGCGATAGTGGTGCCGGCGCCCACGACATCTAATTCCAGTGAAGGATTGACCAGTGTGCCGCCCAGTTTAAAAGGTTTGGTGATTTTGCTTAAACTGATACTCACCTTTCCGGTATCCTTCGTCCCAATCCCTTCTTTAGGGTGGGTTTCGATACGAAAATCCAATCCTTCGGTTTTTAGATTTATCGTTCCTTTGCTGAACAATGTTTTTATGGGATCATCAACCATGATGACGTCACTTTTGGCTATGCCGTTTATGATATTAAAATCACATACGGCACAGTTAATTTGAGCACTGTCGATTTTTTCTTCAAAAGGATTGAGGATGCTCATGAGCGTTGAGGCAATATCGGCACTTAAAAAATTTAAAAAACCGGTGGATATTTTCCCTTTACCCAGCGAAGCGACCATATCACCGTTCAAACCTGCCATGATTTCTGCCACGGATTTTCCTTGTCCTTTTAGATCAATGTCAAAGTCGAGGGTGCCTTCCAAGGATTTGGCCATTTTCAGTTTTTTAAGCATTTCCCCCAGGTTCAGTTGTTTGATATTCATGTCTACATCAACAAACGCCATATCTCCTTTTGCTCGAATATTCATATGATTAACCAGTTTCCCGCCACCAATGGCAGCAGTCAGAGGGTCTACCTTGAGATTGCCATCTGTAAGCTTTGCCTTTGTTTTGATATTATCAATGGCGAGATTTGGTAAAAGTAATTGCTTAATTTGAAGATCCACGACAGCATTGATACGATTAAGGGCGTTTATTTCTAAGGGGGTATTTGGAAACAGTCTGTTCGATTTTCTTTTGGGTTTCTTTTCTTTTTCAGCGCCGGAATTTTTCTCTGTTTTTGTTAGGATTGGACGCACATCAAGGACTTCGGAAGCAAGTTCGCCTGAAATTTTTGGCTTGTTAGCAGAACGGTCGAGTGTTGCGGAACCATTTAGTCTACTGTTTGCCAGTTCTATTAACATATTGGAGACTTGAATTTTCTCGGGTTTAGCTGAAAGCAAGTGGCCGGAAATATTGAAGGGACCTGTAATGGGAAGAGGTTTTTTTGTGATATTTTCAATCTTGGCCAGATCATCGCCTTTGAAAGAGAAACTGACATCAATGCCCTTTGCGGCTACAGGGTCCTGGATCTTGCCGGACATGCTAAATTCTATTTTTTCAATATCGCCCTTTAGATCCACAGGATAGGGAATATCAGGATCAGTGACGCCCGCTAACGGGCCTAATTTCCCCGCCACAACAAACGGAACATCATTGAACGAGCCTTTCAGGTCAATGTCTGCCTCACCCATGAACTCCTCTGATTTTTCCGTGCCTCGATCTATGGTGAGAACGAGAGTTTGATTTTTTTGATGGTTTTCAACGGTCAGTTTTCCATCTACAATAAGTATCTCTTTAAAATGGAAAGGAACTGTTTTCGTTTTATCTTTCTTTTTCGGCGCAGCCTGGTTCTTCTTTTTTTCCGGCAAATCAAATGCCAGATTTGTTTTACCCGATTTGTTGATTTCAACAATAAATTCAGGCTTTAGCAAGGTTAAGCGTTTTAGGCTTATTCTTCCTTGAATGAGCGGAATCAGTGCCAGTTGAACCTCAATTTGTTTGGCATGAATCATTTCCGGATGAGAACTCCAGGAAGCATTTTGGAAAGAGACATTGTTAACCTGCAAGGTGGGAGACAAACTTATTTTTGCTTTAATATCACCGGCCAAAGTAAGCTCTCTGCCGGTGTACTTTTTAGCGATATTGGTAATCATTGGCTTGAACTTGTTGTAATCATATGTCGATACGACAATAATGACCACCAAAAAACAAACAAGGACGATGCCTGCCAAAACACCTAAAATTATTTTCCACCGCATGCCATATCTCCTTTATTAAGGGTGGTTATCTGCAAGGTACTCTCTCCCATCTTTACCGGTTTCTACATGTTCGGTTATTTCAATTGCTTATCAGTGGTTGTGTTCCTGCTCCCTCCGCGGTCTCATCTCCCTGCTAACTCACTGAGATGACAAGACCATTTCGCCAATGCCGTTAAGCGGAAAGTAACCTTATAAACATGCACAATATATCGAGTAGGGTTTGTACTTCTTAGAAAGTTGCCGAACCTGTGCTTCTTATTGAATCATATGATCCAATTTTGTCCAGTGCAACAGCAAATAATCATAAATTTGCATGACCAAGATTTAATCAGGCAATTACAAAATTTCATTAATAATATAGTATTATGCCATCACTTTGTGCAATATGAAAACGATATCTCAAAAATGATCCTTGCCTGATATTTACAGTTTGAATTTGATATCTTTAATTTTAATGGATTTCCGATGATGGTCAGTAATTCCAAGACTAAAGCAAGGCATTATTTTTGTGATATTCTAATACCATATCACAATTTCGTGTAATCCAAGATACTTGCAGAAACTGTC
>Ga0316585_10000088_pt1 | contig 16224 bp, 15 predicted proteins | sample S_170502SCrBrC_D_FD_204517 | JGI IMG/M metagenome (GOLD analysis project Ga0316585, IMG submission 204517) | Rhizosphere microbial communities from salt marsh grasses in Alabama, United States - S_170502SCrBrC | ecosystem: Host-associated > Plants > Roots > Rhizosphere | place: USA: Alabama...
CATCGACAGCGTGCGAACCGTCAGAGTCAAACAGTCGTTCTGGAACCGTGTGTTCGGGGTCGGCTGCGTGGAGATCTACACCGCGGGTGACAGCCCCGAGATCGTCGCCACCGGGATGCCGGATCCGAACCGGATCCGCGAGCTGATCAAGACTTATCAGAACGACGAAGACTGACCATGGTCGGCGAAACGGACCGCAAGGACAAGAACCAGGCGCGCACCATCGCGATCGTGCTCGTGGTGCTGCTGCTGGTGCTGGGCGCGGCGATCATGCTGCTGCTGCCGACCATGTCGCAGATCGCCACGACGTATTTATCGCCGGGTGTCGGCATGAAGGATGCCGCGGTCATCTCGTTTTTCGTCACCGTGGTGATCATGATCGTGTTCGCACTGGTCGCCGGCGATGGTTTGCTGGGTGAGATCCAGTTCATGCTCGGCGCCTTTTTCTCGTTCTTCGTGATCGTCTGGCTGCTGGTGGCGTGGATATTCTGAGCGTCAACAGGCCCTGGCCCGTGGGCGCCGATTTCGAGTATTTTAGCGGCATTGTTTCAGTGCCACAGATATAAAAGAGGAACAAGACCATGTCGAGTGTCGAATACCACGAACCCCTCTCCGAGCTGTCTACCGAAACCCGCGACCTGCACAGGGCCATCGTATCGTTGATGGAGGAGCTGGAGGCGGTGGACTGGTACAACCAGCGGGTCGATGCCTGCAAGGACCCGGAGCTCAAGGCCATCCTGGCCCACAATCGGGACGAGGAGAAAGAGCACGCGGCCATGGTGCTGGAATGGATCCGGCGCCAGGACCCGACCTTCGACAAGGAGCTGAAGGACTATCTCTTCACCGACAAGCCCATCGCCCACCACCCCTGAGCTCAGGCCGACGCGGCCCCCGGCAGGGCCAGCGGCCCTGGATCCCGGCGCCGCCCCGGGCCCTCGCCCGCGAAGGCGGCGACTCCCGGGCTGCATGGGTCAGCACGTGCCGCCCGGACGCGGCTCGGGTCGAGCATGTTCGCGGTCCGGCAGGTCTGAATCCGGTGGCTCACCACCCCGATCCCGGTGAGGCGACTGGCGAGGGGCGCGAGATGCGCGGGCCCGTCGCGCCCCGGGAGCGGGGTGGTACGGACCTCAAGGGCCACCCCCGCGTCGAGCAGTAGCCGCAGACTTCTCCAGGCCCGTTCACCCGAGCCCGCCACCCCCGTGATCTCCGGGTAATCCTCCGGCAGGGCCTTGATGTCCAACCCCACCCAGTCCACCAAGGGAAGGACGCGTGCCAGCCGATCCGGATAGGGGCCGGCGGTGTGCAGACCGACCTTGAAGCCCAGGTCGCGCACCGCCCCCATGGCCCTTGGAAGCCCGGACTGGAGGGTGGGCTCCCCACCGCTGAAGACCACCGCATCCAACAGCCCCCGGCGGGTCTGGAGAAACGACAGAACGCCAGCCCAGGGGATCGTCCCGCCGCCACGGGCCGCAACGAGATGCCCGTTGTGGCAATAGGAGCAACGCCAGGGACAGCCCTGGCAGAAGACGACCGCCGCCAGCTCACCGGGGTAATCCACGGTGGTGAGCGGCGTGAGACCACCCACCCGCAGCCGTCCCTCCGCCTGCATCTCGTTTTTCAGGCCGCGGCACACCGGGACGGATCGATCGTGACACGTCCCTGAGGCGACTCGCGGAAATAGAGCCGGTCACGGTGCTCCGAGCGCTTGCCCGCGTTGAAGGCGGATACGGGACGGTGATAGCCCATGACCCGGGTCCAGACCTCGCACCGGGTGCGCTCTTCCGCCTTCAGCTCGACTTGTTGTGACATAGAAGATTCCCCCTGGTTGTCGCAGTTACGGTCTTTGAAATGGCGGGTCGAATCGGCGGCTGGAAGCGCTCGCGTGGTTGCGCAGGACGCGCCTACATTCGCGTTGATTCGCGTTCATTCGCGTTCATTCGCGGACGACACGGCTGTCGCCTGCTTGCGGGCCAACAGCTCCTGGTCGCAGACCGGGCAGAACTCGTGCTCGCCGGCGAGGTAGCCGTGCCGCGGACAGATGGAGAAGACCGGGGTAACGGTGATGTAGGGCACGCGGAAGCTCGTAAGGGCTCGGCGCACCAGGCGCTTGCAGGCCTCCACGCTGGAGATCTGCTCGTTCATGTAGAGATGGAGGACCGTCCCCCCCGTGTACTTGGACTGCAGCGACTCCTGCATGGCCAGGGCCTCGAAGGGATCGTCCGTATAGCCCGCGGGCAGCTGGGAGCTATTGGTGTAGTAGGGGGCATCGGGGACCCCCGCCTGCAGGATGCCCGGGAAGCGCTTCTGATCCTCCCGTGCGAAGCGGTAGGTGGTGCCCTCCGCGGGGGTAGCCTCCAGGTTGTACAGGTGCCCCGTCGACTCCTGGAACTCCCGCATCCGCTCCCGCACGTGGTCGAGGACCCGGCAGGCGAGAGCCTGCCCGGCCTCGGTGCTGACATCCTCGCGGTCAGCCGTGAAGTTGCGGATCATCTCGTTGAGCCCGTTGACGCCGATGGTCGAGAAGTGATTCCGCAGGGTCCCGAGATACCGCTTGGTGTAGGGGAATAGACCGGCGTCCAGGTGGCGCTGGATGACCTTGCGCTTGATCTCCAGGCTGTTGCGGGCCAGGCCCAGGAGCCGGTCGAGCTGCTTCAGGAGCCCTGGCTCGTCGCCTCGATGCGCGAAGCCGAGACGCGCGCAGTTGATCGTGACCACCCCCAGGGATCCGGTCTGCTCGGCGGAGCCGAAGAGCCCGTTGCCACGCTTGAGCAGCTCACGCAGGTCGAGCTGGAGGCGACAGCACATGGAGCGGACCATGTTGGGGGAGAGCTCGGAATTGATGAAGTTCTGGAAGTACGGGAGCCCGTACTTGGCGGTCATGGCGAAGAGCCGGTCCGCGTTCTCCCCCTCCCAGGGAAAGTCCGGCGTGATGTTGTAGGTGGGGATGGGGAAGGTGAAGATCCGCCCCTTGGCATCCCCCTGGCTCATCACCTCGATGTAGGCGCGATTGATCAGGTCCATCTCCGCCTGCAGCTCGCCATAGGTGAAGGGCTGCTCCTCGCCCGCGATCACCGGCACCTGGTCCCTCAGATCCTCGGGACAGACCCAGTCGAAGGTCAGATTGGTGAAGGGCGTCTGGGTGCCCCAGCGGGAGGGGACATTCAGGTTGTAGATCAGCTCCTGGATGTACTGGCGCACCTGCTCGTAAGCGAGCCGGTCCTTGCGCACGAAGGGCGCCATATAGGTATCGAAGCTGGAGAAGGCCTGTGCCCCCGCCCATTCGTTCTGCAAGGTCCCCAGGAAATTGACGATCTGCCCGACGGCGGAGGACAGATGCCGGGGCGGCCCCGCCTCGACACGGCCCGGCACCCCGTTGAGCCCCTCCGCGAGTAGGGTCCGCAGGGACCAGCCCGCGCAATAGCCCGAGAGCATGTCCAGGTCGTGGATGTGGATCGCCCCATCCCGGTGGGCCTGGCCCACCTCCGGCGGGTAAACGTGGGACAGCCAGTAATTGGCGATCATCTTGCCGGAGGTGTTGAGGATGAGTCCGCCGAGGGAGTAGCCCTGGTTGGCATTGGCGGCGACCCGCCAGTCCGAGCGGTCCAGGTACTCGTCCACCGAGGCCGCCACGTCGACCAGGGTGCGACGCTCATCGCGAAGGCGGGAGTGCTGCTCCCGGTAGACGATATAGGAGCGGGCGGTATCGAAATGGTTGGCGGCAATCAGGGTCTGCTCCACCACGTCCTGGATGCCCTCCACGTCCGGCAGACGGCCGTCGCAGAAACGATGGGCCAGGACCTTGACCACCTGGGCACACAACAACCCCGCCTCCAGTTCCCCGAACTCCCCGCTCGCCTGGCCGGCGCGCAGGATGGCGGACTGAATCCGCGCCGCGTCGAAGGGCACCTCGCGCCCGTCGCGCGTGCGAATGCGGGCAGGCAAGGTGGCGAGGTTGTGAAGCGCTGTGCCCATGCTTGATCCCTCTGAGCCTCACTAGATATTGTGTCGCATAGTATAGAACACGCAATATCTTGTGCCTTGACGGAGATCACTGGTCTGTGAAGAGCGTTGGGGCGAGCGGTGGCCCGGTACGCGAGAAGCGCCGCCTCCAGAAAGAGGGAGCCCCGCACCTGTCGGTACGAGGGCCCTTGAGCCTCGCTGCGCTTCGCGGGATCAGCAGTTGCGGCATACCTCGCGGACAAACTGCTCGAGCATGCGGGTATCGGCGGCGAACAGTCGGATGCCCTCCGCCAGCTTCTCAGTCGCCATGGCGTCCTCGTTCAGATCCCAACGGAATCCCCGCTCGTCATAGCTGACCTTGGAGATGTCCATGGTCAGGGCCTGCTCCGGATCCAGTTTGCGTGGAACCTCCCCCTCGCTGGCCGCTAGCTCCCCGAGGAGGGGGGGTGAAATGGTGAGCAGGTCGCAGCCGGCGAGCGCCAGTATCTCCTCCGAGTTGCGGAAGCTCGCACCCATGACCACCGTCTCGTAGCCGTGGCGCTTGAAGTAGTTGTAGATTCGGGTGACCGAAAGAACGCCCGGGTCCTCGTCCGCCGGATACCCGGCCACATTCTGATTGTTCTTGTACCAGTCCAGGATGCGCCCCACGAAGGGCGAGATGAGGGTGACCCCCGCCTCCGCGGCCGCGACCGCCTGGGGGAAGCTGAACAAGAGTGTAAGGTTGCAGTGCAGTCCCTGCGCCTCCAGCCGCTCGGCGGCCCGCACCCCCTCCCAGGTGGAGGCGATCTTGAACAGGACCTGGGTGCCGGGATCCACGCCCGTCTCCTCATACAGCTCGGCGAGGCCCACCGCGCGACGGATCGTGGCCTCGGTATCGAAGGAAAGCCTGGCGTCGATCTCGGTGGAGACGCGACCGGGGACAATCTGCAAGATCTCGGTCCCAAAGTTCACCGCCAGCTTGTCCATGGTCCATTGGGCCAGGGACTCCATGTCCCCCGCCCCCCGTTTGCTGCCGTAGATGACCGCGTCCTCCACCAGCTCCCTGTACTGGGGCATCTGGGCGGCTTTGTAGATCAAGGAGGGGTTGGTCGTCGCGTCCTGGGGCTTGTATTCGGCGATGGCCTCGAAGTCGCCGGTATCGGCGACCACGGTGGTTGTGGTCTTCAATCGTTCGAGCTTGCTCATGACGGGGCGTCCTTTTGCTGCAAGGGACAAGGGAACAGTGTTCCGCAACCTTAGGGAAGCGCTGACTTAGTGCGCTTCCCGTGCGGGCCAAGGATGGCCCGCCATATTCGGTGGCGATAAGCCACTGAAAATGGAGCGCTTCGAGAGTCGCGCCTCTCCAAGCGCGAGCTGATCGAATGCCAGGATGGCATTTGATCGGCATCTCCCTAGACAAACATGGTGACGGTTGCGACGTCCCCCCAGGACCCGGTGCCCGACCGGCGGCGGCGGACGGGGCACGGAAACGGCGAGCTGCCGCCCCAGGACCTGACCAGCGGGCGGGGATACATCGATCTACGCTATCATGGAGCGGTGAATCTTCGTGACCTTAAATACATCGTCGCCGTCGCCGAGACCCGCCACTTCGGTCGCGCCGCCTCGCGCTGCTTCGTCAGCCAGCCAACGCTCAGCGGCCAGATCAAGAAGCTGGAGGACGAGCTGGGCGTCACCATCTTCGAGCGCACGAACAGGTCGGTCGAGGTCACCCCGGTCGGGGAGTCCATCCTGACCCACGCCCGGCTGGCCCTGGAGCAGGCTAACGCCATCGAGCAGGTGGCGCGCGCCCACCAGGACCCCATGGCGGGCCCGCTGCGCATCGGCGCCATCCCTACCCTCAGCCCCTACCTGATGCCGCTGATCCTGGTACCCCTCAAGCGGGCCTACCCTAAGCTCAACCTGGCGCTCTCCGAAGAGGTGACCGATACCCTCTTGGGGCGCCTGCACCGCCACGAGCTGGACGGTGCCCTGCTAGCCACGCCAACAGAAGAGCCCGAGTTGGATGCCCTGCCCTTGTTCGACGAGCCCTTCTGGCTCGCGCACCCGCGCGATCACCACCTCTACGACAAGGACACCATCACGGCCGAGGATCTCGAGTCCATCGACCTCCTACTGCTCGCCGAGGGCCACTGCCTGACCCATCAGGTGATGGATCTGTGCCGCCTCGCCGAGCGGCCCTCCACGAGCGAAATGGCAGACCTGCGGGCCGCGAGCCTGGAAACCCTGCTCCAGCTCGTAGGGGCCGGATTCGGCTGTACCCTGGTGCCGGCGCTCGCCATCCGTGGCAGCTGGATGACCGATAGCGGAATCATCGCCCGGCCCCTGGCGCTGCCCAATGCCCATCGTCGGGTTTCCCTGGTCTATCGGCGAAGCTTTCCCCGTCCCGCAGCGATCGCCGCCCTGGCCACGGTGATCCGGGACCATCTGCCGAACACCGTCACCCCCCTATCTCCCGATGGAGAGCCGCTGGCGGCCCGCCGAGGCCACACCGCCAAGTAAGGTTGAGGGCGGCTTCCCACGGCAAACGTCGACACTGTGACACAGTCCCGGAACGGTGTCTCGAGGGCCCGCTTGTCGCAAAAAAATGACAGATCAGCTGAAACCGCTGACAAAATCTCCGCTTAAGCTATTATTTATATTGCATGAAGAGCCGCGAGCGACTCGACAGATGGTATCAAAAAAGCGACAAGATACTGAACTGTCCGGACCGACCGCGAACGGCATAACGCTTGCCCTGCGTGATCTCGAGGACCCAACAGTCCCCTGACACTCAATCCGGAGAACGCAGTCATGACGACCAATCAGTCTCAAGCCCACTGGGAGCTCTGCCGCCAGGGGCTCCCGCTTGCGGCCGACGAGGCCGCCGAGCGGTGGGACAGGGGGCAACCCTACAAGCTGGAAAACGGCATCCATCTCGCCCGTTACCTGGAGGGCCTGATTCGGCAGTGCAACTGGGAGGTCCAGCGGACCGAGAGTGCCGCCTGAAGACACCCCCCGCGGGGCGGCAGCAGGTCCCGCTTTCGGCGGGCGGCTTGCGGCAACCGGAGCGGCCCCGGAGCAGGCGCCGTCGGGAGGTCTCGACGGCGGATCCCCGTCTTGGAACGCCTCGGCAAACGGCCACCCGGCCGCACCAACCACGTCAGGCCACCCGAGTCGGACGCTCCATGTGGACCGCGACCCAGACGCAGGGAGGATTCCCCGACGTGGACAGGACTCTGTGGGGGGTTCGCGCGGGGATGAAGAGCGAATCACCCTTCCTCAGGACGAGCTCGCGCTCGGCGACCCGGAGCCTCGCCTCTCCTTGCAGCAGTAGGACCCATTCGTCCTGGGGCTGGTCGTACAGCACGGGCTCGGGAAACTGGCTGCTGACGATCCGCTCGATGCGTACCGGGCCACGTCGCAGCAGATCCTCGAAGACCTCTCCCTCAGTGGGCTGGGGGAGGTCTGACAGGAGATTCCTGGGGGTATTGGACATTCGATCCTGATCCATGGGGCCAGGCCGACTCCTGGTCAGTAATGGAGGATTGGCGGAACGCCCTGGGGCTTCCGCCCTACAGGAGCACCCGCTCGATGCCCCCGGCCTGGACCTGAGTGAGGAAGCGCTGCTGCCAACCCTCTCCCAGCGTCCGTCGGGCCAATTCCACGACGATATAGTCGGTCTGGAGCCCCGTGTCGTCGGCATACCTGGCAAGGCCCTGCTGACAGGCGGGACAGGCGGTCAACAGCTTCATCTCGCCCCGATCGACCCGCTCCCCTCCCGTCAGGTCTCGGATTCCCGCGGTCAGCTCCTCCTGCTTGCGGAAACGCAGCTGGTTGGCGATGTCGGGCCGGGCGGTTCCGAGGGTTCCGGCCTCGCCGCAGCAGCGATCCGAGAGCCGCACCTCGTCCCCGATCAGGGAGGCGGCCACCCGCAAGGGCGCATGGGTCTTCATGGGGCTGTGGCAGGGGTCATGGTAGAGGTATTGGACCCCTGGGACACCCCCCAGGCTCACCCCCTTCTCCATCAGCCACTCGTGGATGTCGAGCAGCCGGCAGCCAGGGAAGATCCCCTCGAACTGGTAATCGAGGAGCTGGTCCATGCAGGTCCCGCAGGACACCAGGACGGTCCGGATGTCCAGGTAGTTCAGGGTGTTGGCGACCCGGTGGAAGAGCACCCGGTTGTCCATGGTGATCCTGCGCCCGCGCGCCTCCAGTCCGGCCGCCCGCTGGGGATAGCCGCAGCACAGATAGCCGGGCGGGAGCACCGTCTGGGCCCCGTGCCGGTAGAGCATGGCCAGGGTCGCCAGCCCCACGTCCGAGAACAGCCGCTCGGAGCCGCAGCCGGGGAAGTAGAAGACGGCCTCGGCCTCCTCGGCCGGCACGTCCGGATCGCGCAAGATCGGAACCTGGGTGCGATCCTCGAGCCCCAGCACCTGTCGGAAGGTCCGCCGGGGCAGCTCCACCCGGATGGGACGGCTCACCAGGTCCACCACCTGGCTGGTCAGTGACGGCGGCCCCGTGGTCGCCGCCGGCTGGCTGGTGCGCGAGCGGGTCAGACCCAGGCTTCGGGCGGCCGCGTGGGCCAGATTCATGCCTGCGAATCCCCACTGGGCCAGCCCCAGGCGCAGATACCGGATGGCGCGGGGATTGACGGTGTCGAGGAATCGCATGGCGGCCCAGGCCCCCGGGCTGAAGCGCTTCTGACCGCGGCTCGCGAGGATCCGGCGCATGCGCACGGTCACCTCGCCGAAATCGATATTGACGGGGCAGGGGCTCAGGCACTTGTGGCAGACGGTGCAATGGTCCGCCACGTCGTTCATCTCCTCCACATGGCGCAGGGAGAGCCCGCGGCGGGTCTGCTCCTCGTAGAGGAATGCCTCGATGATGAGCCCGGTGGCCAGGATCTTGTTGCGGGGCGAGTAGAGCAGGTTCGCCCTGGGCACGTGGGTCATGCACTTGGGCTTGCACTTGCCGCAACGCAGACAGTGCTTGACGTCGTCATTCAGGGCACCGAGCTCCGTCTCCTCGAGGATGATGGCCTCCTGCTGGACGAGCCGCAGCGACGGGGTGTAGGCACCGGAGAGGTCGGAGCCGGACATCAGCTTCCCCGGATTGAATCGCTGATCCGGGTCCACGCGCCCCTTGTAGGCCAGGAAATCGGCGAGCCGCTCGGGCTCCAGGTACTGGAGCTTGGTGATCCCGATCCCGTGCTCCCCGGAGACCACACCGCCCAGGGACTGGGCCAGGGCCATGATGCGGTCCACCAGCCGCTCGGCCTCGTGGAGCATCCGATAGTCGGCGGAATGGACCGGGATATTGGTGTGCACGTTGCCGTCGCCGGCGTGCATGTGCAGGGCCACGAAGATGCGCGAGTCGCGGACACGGGCGTGGATCTCCGCGAGCCGCCGGCGCACACCGGCGAGCTCCTGGCCGGCGAAGATCTCCTCGAGCCGCTCCCCCACCTCACGCCGATAGGATTGGCGCAGGTCACGGCGCAGCATCAGGGCCAGCAGGCTATCGCCCGGCCGCACCCGCTCCCGCTCGGAGTCCTCGAGGAGGCCCATGTGATCCGCCGCGGGCTCGTCGAGGCGGGCCAGGATCCGCTGCCAGCGCCCCCGCGCCCGTTCCACCACCTCCCGGGCCGCGCCCCGCTTGGCCGAGAGGATGGCGATCTCCTCCGCCGAGTCGTCGTAGCCCCCCTGTTGCCTGGCCTCCGGCAGCCCCCCAGCGAGGTAGTCGAGGACCGCGCCCGAGATGGCGTCCTTGTTCTGGATGGACTGCTCGATGTTGATCCGCTCGATACCGCGGCTGTAGTCCGCCAGCCGCGGGAGGGGTATCACTACGTCCTCGTTGATCTTGAAGGCGTTGGTGTGGCGGGAGATGGCGGCGGTGCGGGCCCGATCGAGCCAGAAGCGCCTCCGGGCCTCGGGGCTCACGGCGATGAACCCCTCGCCTTCCCGTCGGGCGGCCAGCTCCAGGACCCGCTCGGCGGCCGCCCCCACCGCGGACTCGTCATCGCTGACCAGGTCCGCCAGCAGGACCATCTTGGGGAGTTCCCTTCGGTTGGCCTTGGTGGCGTAGCCCACGGCCCGGACATAGCGCTCGTCCAGGTGCTCCAGCCCGGCGATTTGCACCCCATCGAGTCCGTCCACATAGGCTCTGATCTCCACGATGGCCGGCACCGCCAGGTCCAGGTCGGCCCCGAAGAACTCGAGACAGACCGTGCGTCCGTGGGCGGGCATTCGGTGCAGGATGAAACGGGCGGACGTGATGATGCCGTCACACCCTTCCTTCTGGATCCCCGGGAGGCCGGAGAGGAACTTGTCGGTCACGTCCTTGCCGAGTCCCGCCTTGCGGAAGGCGCCGCCAGGCAGGGTCAGGACCTCCGGCTCTCCCTTGGGGATGGTCCCCTCCGGGCCGAAGCGGGTGACGCGAAAGCGCACCCGCGGCTGGTCGTGGATCTTGCCCAGGTTGTGGTCCAGGCGTTCCACCAGGAGCCAGTCCGCCTCCGGGGTCACCATGCGCCAGGAGGCCAGGTTGTCCAGCGCGGTCCCCCAGAGCACCGCCTTCTTGCCCCCGGCGTTCATGGCCACGTTACCGCCGATACAGGAGGCGTCCTGGGAGGTGGGGTCCACCGCGAAGGCGAGCCCGTTGGTCTCCGCCAGATCCGAGACGCGGCGGGTCACCACCCCTGCCCCGCAATGGACCGTCGGCACCACCCCAGCCACGCCGGGCAGGACAATGGGCTCCACACCCGAGAGAGACTCGAGCTTCTCGGTGTTGATGACCGCGGTCAGGGGACGCAGGGGCACGGCGGAGCCCGTGTAGCCGGTGCCACCACCCCGGGGGATGAGGCTCAGCCCGCAGTCGATACAGGCGCGCACGATGGGGGCCACCTCGTCCTCGGCATCCGGAGAGATGACGACGAATGGCAGCTCCACCCGCCAGTCCGAGGCATCCGTGGCGTGGGACACCCGCGCGAGACCACCGAAGTCCACGTTGTCCCCCCGGGTGACACCGGCGAGCGCCCGGCGCAGGCGCTCCCGGGCCCGCCGCTCCCGCTCGAACCAGTCCTTGAAACGCCGCACCGCGGCGCGGGCCGAGGCCAGGAGCTCGGCCGCCTCCGGGTTGTCGTTCAGCCGCAGCTCGAACTGATCGAGCCGATGGTCCAGGGCCCCGAGCAGCAAGCGGCGCCGATCCAGGTTCTCCAGCAGGTCGTCCTGCAGATAGGGGTTGCGGGTGACGACCCAGATGTCCCCAAGGACCTCGAAGAGCATGCGGGCGGAACGCCCGGTGCGGCGGCTGCCCCGCAGCTCCTCGATCAGGGCCCACTGCTCGGCCCCCAGGAGGCGGATCACGATCTCCCGGTCCGAGAGGCTCGTGTAGTTGTAAGGGATCTCGCGGATGCGCTGCTGGCTGTCGCTCATGGGGTCGGTCGCCGGACTGCGGCATTTTGCACTGCACAAAATGGTATCTCAGTCGGGCCTCGACTTTGACGTCCAATCCGTAGGGAGACGCCTCCCACGCACATGGCACGGGCGCGGCCTGCGCACCCCCCGGCAGGACCATGCCCGGGCTTGGAGTGACCGCGCCCCCACACTAGACTGACGTTGACTGGATCACCCTCACACGCCACCAAGAGGTCATCACCATGCGATTCCCGACTCTCCGGCCTGCCGTCGCGCTCGTCGCCCTCTCTCTCGCCATCGGTATCTCCCACGCGTCCAAGATCGACGATGCGGTGTATTACCGGCAGGGCGTGATGAACGTCTTCTCCTGGAACGCGGGCCAGATGGCGGCCATGGCCAAGGGCGAGGTCCCCTTCGACCGCGCCGCATTCCAGGGTTATGCGGCCGATCTCGCCTCGGCGGCGGCCCTCAACATCCTGCCGGGCTTCCCGGATGAGTCCGCCACCGATGACAGCGACGCCAGGGACGAGATCTGGCTCAATTGGCCGGACTTCGAGTCCAAGCTCCAGACGCTACGCACGGAGTCGGCCAAGCTGGCCAAGGTGGCCGAGGATGGGGACGAGGCGGCCATCAAGGCCCAGCTCGACGCCACCCGCCGCGCCTGCAAGTCCTGTCACGACGACTACAAGCAGTAGCCCCTTTCCGGGTGAAGCCCGAGCACGGGGTCTTCCTCGACCTCGCCAGCATCGACCGGGGCGATCTCGACCTCACCCGTCTCCGCGGGTCCTGCGGGCGCTGGCACCTTCATCCCGCCACGGCGCCCGCGGAGGTCGAGGCCCGGATCCGTGCGGCCCAGGTCGTGGTCACCAACAAGGTGGTGCTGGATGCCCACCTGCTCGGGGAGGCTCGGTCTCTGCGTCTGGTCTGCGTCGCGGCCACCGGCACGGACAACGTGGACCTGGATGCCGCCACGGCACTCGGTATCGCGGTGCGCAACGTGCGGGGCTACGCCACAGCGTCCGTGGTCCAGCACGTCTTCGCCCTGATCCTCGCACACTTCACCCGGCTCGCGGACTACCGCGCCTCGGTGGCGCGGGGAGACTGGTCCCGCAGTGACCAGTTCTGCCTCCTAGATCATCCCATCGAGGAGTTGGCCGGGCGCACCCTTGGGATCCTGGGCCTAGGCGAGCTGGGCCGGGCAGTGAACCGGGTCGCCGGGTGCATGGGCATGGAGGTCCTGATCGCCCAGAGGCCGGGTGGCGACCCCCGCCCCGATCGGCTGCCCCTGTCGGAAATCCTACAGCGGGTGGATGTCCTCTCACTCCACTGTCCCCTGACCCCGGAGACCCGGGGTCTGATCGGCGCCCCGCAGCTCGCCCTCCTGCGGCCGGACGCCCTCCTGGTCAACACCGCCCGCGGGGGCCTCGTCGACGAGCGGGCCCTCGCGGCGGCCCTGAGAGGACGGCGGATCGGCGGCGCGGCCCTGGACGTGCTCTCCCAGGAGCCCCCACCCCCGGATCACCCCCTCCTCGCCCCCGACATTCCCAACCTCATCCTCACACCACACGTGGCCTGGGGCAGCCGAGCGGCCCGACAGCGCCTGCTCGAGGCCATAGCAGCGAACATCGAGGGCTTTTACGAGCCCACCGCCCCGGAAAGTAGGACGTGACCGGCGTAGGGACCGGGGGCCCCGGGGCGAACCGATCCGCCGGAGAAGCAGCCACCGCTGGATTTTCCCGCGCCAGGCTCGAGTCTCGCGCATGGAGCCGGACGGCCGTCGGCCAATGTCGCACCAATGCGGGGCAGTGCCGCTTCGGGATGGCGGCGTGGCCTTACCCACTGGCCGTCCCCATCGGGGATCCCAGACGGCGGCGGATCGGACTCAACAGACAGGTCTCGGCCTCGGCCCGGTCCGCGCGGCAGGTCTCCATCGGGCCGGGCGACAAACCCTGGCGCCGGGACGGTGAGCCGGTGCCAGGGAGCGACGCGCTGCCACCGCAAGCCGGACCCCGACGTACATGGCACGCAACATGCGTCTCGTGACTCAGAGATATCCAATACGAAGACCGAAGGGAGATACGCCATGTACATCGAGCAGCCCCAGTTGTTGGCCGAGATCGTGGAGACCGCACCCCAGCCGGTCGATCGGGGCAAGGCGCTCCGACTGCGCGGGGTCTTGACCCAACTGTCACTGCGTGACGAAAAGGTCCTATTCGAGCAGACCCGATCCGGGTTCGATGAGCAAGGCCCCCGGGACCAGGATCGGCTGGACGCCGCGCAAGGACCGGCGAACACCGTCCACTGAATCGATCCGGGGATCGCCCGATGGCTCCCGGCGGAGGCGTGTCAGCGACGGCCCCGCACGTCCGGCATTCGGCCCCACCCCCTTACTCCCAGCGAAACAACCGGGCCGCCAGGGTGAGGAAGGCCACCGCGAGCCCGAGGAGCAGCAGGATCTCCGGCAGCACATCCGTGAGCCCGGCCCCGTCGATCATGATGCGCCGGGCGGCCCCGACCAGGTGGGTCAGGGGTGACAGCTGGGAGAGGAATTGGGCCGCCCTGCTGGTCCCCTCCATGGAGAACCAGACCCCGGAGAGCAGCAACAAGGGCCAGGAGATCAGATTCAGGATCCCGTCCGCCAGCTCCTCGGTGCGCAGACGGGCCGAGACGATGAGCCCCAGGCTGATCAGGCACAGGGCGCCGGCCGCATAGACCAAGGCGAGCGCGGGGTAGGAGCCGCGCATGGGGAAGTCCAGAAGCAGGGCGGCACCGCCGTAGACCACGAGGCTGGCGCTCATCACCACCAGGAGTCGGGACAGGACCTGGGCGGTCAGGAACTCGAAGGGGCTCAGGGGAGTGGCCTTGAGCCGGCGCAGCACCCCGTTCTTGCGGTAGCGCACGATCACCCACCCCACGCCCCAGAGGCTCGAGAACATCACGTTCATGGCCAGCACGCCGGGAAGGACCCAGTCGGCGTAACGCACGGCGGTCCCGCTCAGGGTGCGCCGCTCCGGCGCCTGCACCCCGTCGACGCTGCCCTGCTGCTCGGCCCAGAGCAGGAGGCGCTCCGCCAGATAGCCCTTCGGCGACTCCAGATTGACCCAGTAGACGGGCGGGACGCCGCGCGGATCCACCAGGAGGTCCAGCTGGTGGCGCTCCACCTTCCGGACGGCCGACTCCCGGTCGGTCACGGGCACGAAGCGGACGTACTTCAGGATGAGGAGGCCGGGGGCCCGCTCCGCCGGCAGGGAGCCGTCGGCGCTCAGGACCCCGATCTTGAGCTGATCCTCCGGCTCGCCGCTGAAGATGAAGGCGAAGGCCAGCACCATCAGGATCGGCATGACGATGTTCCAGCCAAGGCCGGCGTGGTCCCGGTAGAACTCCCGGTTGCGGGCGGTCAGGATGGCGAGGATGCGGCGCCACATGGCTCAGGGTCCCGGTGCAGGCGCTCGCGTCACGATCGCAGGGCGTGGCCGGTGAGCTTGAGGAAGAGATCCTCGAGGTCGGGGCTGGAAACCCGCAGGTCCTTGATCTCCGCCCCCACCCGCTCCAACTCCCGCAAGACCGGCGGCACCTCCTCCGTGAACAGCTCGATCTCCCCCTCCCGGCGTGTCGCCCCCTCCGGCAGGGGCAGGGAGCCGGGCCAGGCGTCCGCGGGGAGGCGGATCACCGCGGCGGGGAAGTGCTCCCGCACCAGTCGGGCCGGCTCGCCCTGGGCGATGATACGGCCCCGGTCGACGATGGCGATCTCGTCGCACAGGCGCTCCGCCTCCTCCATGTAGTGGGTGGTCAGGATCACGGTGGCACCGCGCCGGCGCACCGTCTCGATCAGACTCCAGAAGTTGCGCCGCGACTGGGGGTCCAGCCCGGTGGTGGGCTCGTCGAGGAAGACCAGCTCCGGCTCGTTGACCAGGGCGATGGCCAGCAGCAGACGCTGGCGCTGGCCGCCCGAGAGCTTGCGGGTATCCCGCGCCAGGATCTCACCCAGGTTGCACAACCGGATCAGCTCCTCCCGGTCCGACTGGCGCCGGTAGAGGCTGGCGAACAGGGTCAGGGACTCCGCCACGGTCTGAAAGTCCTGGAGCGCGGTGGCCTGGAACTGGATCCCGATGGACTCCCGATAGGTCCGGTCCAGGCCGCGGCCCCGATACAGGACCTCGCCGCTGTCCGGGGCCTGGATGCCCTCCAGCATCTCCAGGGTCGTGGTCTTGCCGGCCCCGTTGGGACCGAGGAGTCCGAAACAGCGCCCGCAGGCCACGGCGAAGCTGACCCCATCCACGGCGCGGACGCCGGGAAAGGTCTTCACCAGGCCTCGGGCTTCGATCAGGCTGTGCAAAGTGTGTGACGCGAAATGCTGGCGGCTGAAACAAGGCCCCGGCTCTCCGCCCGGTGGGCCGGCATGGGACCGGCAACCGCCCGTCCAATCCGGTAGCATTGTCCCAAGCCCGGACGGCGTGCGCCATCTCCGGGGCATCGACAAACGGCTTGTGATCGTCCACTGACGCGGGGAGGTGCCCATGGGCCTGCTCATCCTTGGTTTGGTAATTTTTCTCGGGGTGCACTCGGTGGGCATGGCCGCTCCGGCCTGGCGGGAGCGCATGGTCCTGCGGCTCGGCGAGATCCCCTGGAAGGGGGTCTATGGGCTGCTAAGCCTGGTCGGATTGGTGCTGATCGTCTGGGGCAACGGGCTTGCCGGCGTGGAGCCGGTGGCGCTCTGGTCCCCTCCCACCTGGCTGCGGCACGTCGCCCTTCTGATCATGCTGCCAGCCTTTCCACTCCTGCTGGCCGCCTATCTGCCCGGACGCATCCAGACGGCCGCCAGGCACCCCATGCTGGCGGCGGTGAAGCTCTGGGCCTTTGCCCATCTCTTGGCAAA
>Ga0316585_10000089_pt1 | contig 16042 bp, 17 predicted proteins | sample S_170502SCrBrC_D_FD_204517 | JGI IMG/M metagenome (GOLD analysis project Ga0316585, IMG submission 204517) | Rhizosphere microbial communities from salt marsh grasses in Alabama, United States - S_170502SCrBrC | ecosystem: Host-associated > Plants > Roots > Rhizosphere | place: USA: Alabama...
CGCCTAGTCTATACCGGATACACACTGCATGTCGCCAGTGTTGTAGCCAAGGGTTCTGGCAGAAACTTATACCCCTTCTTTGATGACCGGATTGACAAGATCGACATCTACACCTTGAAGGGCAACCCATTCCCGACCTCGCGTAAGGATTTTCAATATCGAGTTAGTCTCGATACACGTTCGTTCCGGATGATAGATCACGCTGGCCGTCGGTAATGGATGAAGGATGTCTACCAAGTCGCTCAAAAAGGACGCACAAAAACCGTGCGCCTTTTAGTTCGTACGTTAGGTAACCAGTCCGCGTACAAGCACGCTTGGTCGTTGACGATACCTCTTCGGAGCAACGTTTGACGTTAGCGGTTGAGGTGCTTGTCCGCAGCGCTGAAGATTTCAAGATTCTTGTGGAAAACGCAGGTCGTACCCTGGCCGGGTCGAAGCTCGCGAATCGGCTGCCACGTAGGCCGTTTCAATGGCTGGTGATCGAAGACTATAGTTCCGGAACAATGGAACTGTGGCCTGGGCCCAAACAATAAAATCAAGTTCGTCCGCAAAAGGCGCGAGCCGGAAGCCCTACCGCGCACCACTTATTAAAACGTTGAGCATTCCGAATCACAGGTAAATGAGAAATGGTTTTATCCCGATCGCAAGCCAAATCTTTTTATGACCGCTTTGGAATAAAGCAGGATTCACAGGCATTTTATGAAGACGCGGCTTTAGAAGACATGATCGCCCATGCGGCTTTCGAAACGGCAGAAAGTGTCTTCGAGCTCGGGTGCGGTACGGGTCGCCTTGCGCTTACCCTACTGTCAAAATATTTACCATCGTCTGCGACATACTTTTGCTCGGACCTTAGCCAGACCATGGTAAATATTGCGCAGCAACGCATTTCACCTTACTCGAAGCGTGCAAAGATATCTCGATCTAATGGTTCCATGAATTTTTCGATCCCCAGTGTTTCAGTCGACCGTGTTGTATCCACTTATGTGCTGGACTTATTATCTGAAAAAGATATCCGGGAGGCAATCGACGATGCGCATCGGGTGCTTGTGCCAAGGGGCAAGCTTTGTTTGGTGAGTCTTACAGCAGGTGTGACCCTTGGCTCGCGAGTAGTTTCTTCGGTCTGGTCGGCGGTATTTCGCGTGCATGCACCCCTGGTGGGTGGTTGCCGACCAATTCAGCTCGCTTCATTCTTTGATCAACAAAAATGGTCGATAGAGTACCGTAACGTGGTGACGCAGTTTGGTGTGTCATCAGAAGTACTCATTGCAAGCCCGAATCGCACCCAACAAGGTGTTCAATCCGGACGAACCTAAGCGGCATACTGTTTAACGCAGCATTATATATCCGAGGGAATCAATGAGTAATAATCCATATCAGGCACCTGAGACTAAAACAATTGAACCTACTAAAGAAAAAGCGAGGGTTCCACTATCGCGGGCCCCGGGAAGCAAAAAACTCTTAATCGGCATTCCCGTTTCAATCATCGGCGGAATCCTGGCCTACATTGGAATAGCGACAGGGATCACACGAATGCTGGCAGTCATTTCAGGGGCATATGCATTTGTGGGTTTTATTGAAGTTATCGGCGGTGAATCACTCGCTGACTCGGCGAAAAGATGGGATTCTCTGCCAGGATGGAAAAAATTTATCATAAGTACTTCAGTAATTATTATGGCCATTATTGTGTTTATTAGTGTGATGCCAATACTCGCTAAATATATTTAATGCGCGCGAATCTAACAAGTCTTTCATCTGGATAAATTTATCTATTAATAGAGAGTGAGAAGTTTGTATAGTCTTTACTCCCGGTGATTGCTTTATCTAGTACCCGTAAAGCGGTTGCTACAGGGTGAATATGAACAAACTCGCGGTTTTATATTTCCCAACAGGGATGGACTATATTGTCTGACGAAGCCTCGTATCCACAGAATCATTCGCCTGCCTGTCTGTCATTATGGCTGAAGCTTGCTTATAGCGCGTTTGTTCTGGTGCTGATTCCGGTGTACTGGGTTGAATATGGTCCGGTTAATTTTCTGTGGCTGTGCGATATTGCCTTGCTGGTAACATATGTTGCCTTGTGGCTCAAAAACAGGTTACTCATCAGCATGATGGCTGTCGGATTATTACTCCCTGAGCTGGTGTGGAATGCAGATTTTTTCAGTCATCTCTTTGCAGGGCATGACATGTTCGGTTTTGACGCCACGGCCTATATGTTTTCCCCGGATATACCACTGTATGTACGCAGTCTCTCGCTGTTTCATGTGTTTCTTCCCATCGTACTGGTCCATGCCCTGTTGCGGCTTGGATACGATCCACGCGCGGGTCTGGCCCAGACCCTGCTGGCCTGGATCGTTATGCCTGTCAGTTATCTGGTGTCCGGGCCGGACCGTAATATCAACTGGGTCTATGGTCTGACGGAAATTCCCCAGACCTGGCTGCCCGGCGGATTTTACGTACTGGCCGTTATGCTGGTGTATTTTCTGCTGGTGATTTGGCCGACCCATCTGGTGTTGAAATATCTCCTGAAATACAGATCTACGGGTCTTCAAGCTCGGCCATAGAGTTTGCGCAATTCTTCCTTGGCCTGTTCCAGTGTGCGTTTCTGCTTTTTATCCAGATTCTTGCCCGCGCGATTTATGTAAAACACCAGCATGGACATGGCAGAACGAAACGGAGGCGCCTTGCGGCGCGTACTGGCCTCGGCGGAATGTTTGAGGGATGCGGCAATCATTTTGGGATCCTTCCAGGTAAATACGCCCTCTTCCAGATCCAAGGCATAACTTTCACGCGTGACCCGTGCGGACCAGTACTTTGAATTTTCCTCTTTTTTCTTGCTGGCCATGTCAGTTCTCCAGCGAAATGCGCCACAGACTTACTGTCATCAGGAGAACGCCAATCAGATATAAACCCCACAGGAAACGATCTGGCTGATACCCGTCAAAAGCCGCTTCGCCACCGGGAAGCAGTGCAAAAGCCGGCAACAAAAATGCTGCAAGCGCCAACAGGGTTCCGACTAGAAACAGGATCCCCGGCCAGGGCCGCAGATGAATTGTACCCGATGAGAGCAATACACGACTGCCCCACGCGGTAAACACCAGGGCGATTAAAGCCGGGGCAGGCCATGGCCCGAACCAGGGCCAGGGGATCAGGAACAAAACGTCCCACTCGAGCAAGCTGACCGGCCAGCCAATCATCAGCTTGAGCCAGATATAGTAAAAAAGATCCCACAGTCCGAACACATAAACAAAGGCGGCAAACCGGCGGACCATGCCTGTGGCTGCCAGTACTGCCACACTGAGCAGCATTACCACCGTCGCCAGTTCACGAATTAGCTCGATAGCCAGGTGGTGATGCGACATCAGAACCAGCGGAAAGATGTGCCGCGGATCGGCGGGATAGTAAATCGTCCGCAGGTGTACCACGATACTGGCTTCCACCTGAGCCATGGCGATGGCAAACAGGGTTAGCCAGACGAGTGTGCGATACTGCGTTGTCATGTTCTTGCCATCAGAATATCCTGCCAACCTTGCCGGGCGCTACCTTAATCATAGTACGCCACGATCAATCAGGTTTTAAGGCAGATGGGTTCTCAATCAACAGGAATGCGTGTCTCATGAAAACAACCATGCGCGGTGTCGTTGCCGCCGGCCATCCGGCCACTGCGGCGGCCGCAGAAGCAGTGTTGCGTGAGGGCGGCAACGCCTTTGATGCCGTGGTGGCGGCCTATTTCGCCGCCTGTGTTGCCGAACCGGTACTTTGTTCCCTGGCGGGTGGCGGATTCTTGCTGGCGCATGCGGAGCAAGGCCGACCCCGGGTCTATGATTTTTTTGTCCACACACCGCAACAACGCCGGCCTGCAGACGAACTCGATTTCTATCCCATCCTGGCCGATTTCGGCACTGTAAAACAGGAATTTCATATCGGCCTCGGTGCAACGGCGACACCCGGCTGCGTCCGCGGGTTGTTCCAGATTCAGCGGGATCTTTGCACCCTGCCCATGACACGTCTGGTTGAGCCGGCCATCGAACAAGCCAGGGACGGGATCCGGCTCAATGATTTTCACGCCTATATCTTCAGCATCGTCGCGCCGATTTATCTGGCGACGACCGAGTCACGCCATATTTTTGCCAATCCCGACACGCCGGATCAAATCCTTGCCTCCGGTCAACTGCTGTACCAACCGGAGCAGGCTGACTTCCTCGATGCCCTGGCCCGGGAAGGTGAGGATCTGTTTTATCGCGGGGAAGTGGCACAGCGCATTACCAGCATGTGTCAGACAGATGGTGGGTACCTGACGCTCGCGGACCTGAGCGACTATCAGGTTATCCCGCGTGAACCACTTGCCGTGCGATACCGTAATGCCCGGGTGTTTATCAATCCTCCGCCCTCTTCCGGCGGCCTGTTGGTCGCCTTTGCGCTGGATCTTCTGGCACAGACCGGTATCGGTGAGATGCCATTTGGCTCGGACACCTATTTACACTGTCTCACCACTGCCATGGCACTCACTAACCAGGCCCGGCAGTCTCTGCACCTGGATCAGGCGCTTACGCCCGATGCCGGCAAACTTCTCAACCCGACGTTTCTGGCACATTACCGGGAACAGATCGTGGGGCGCGCCCGGAGTGAGCGTGGCACCACCCATATCAGCGTGATCGATGCGGACGGCAACCTTGCCAGTATGACAGCCAGTAACGGGGAAGGCTGTGGCCATATGATCCCTGGTACCGGTGTGATGCTGAACAACATGCTGGGAGAGGAAGACATCAATCCCGCCGGCTTTCACCGTTGGCCCCTCAATCAGCGCATGACCTCCATGATGGCCCCGGCCGTGATCCATTTTGATGATGGCCGCCGTCTCGCACTCGGCTCCGGCGGTTCCAACCGGATCCGCAGCGCCATGTTGCAGGTACTGGTGGATCTGATTGATTACGGGATGCCGGTGGAGGCTGCAGTTAATGCGCCGCGTATCCATCTGGAAGGACAACACCTGAGTATCGAGGCGGGGTTTAACGCCGATGTACTGACGCCAATTCTCGCGGCCTGGCCGGACCATACACTCTGGTCATCGCAGAACCTTTTTTTCGGGGGCGCCCATACGGTAATGCGAGACGGTACGACTTTCCACGGTGCCGGGGATCCACGCCGGGGTGGCGTCGCTGTTATCGTGTGATCACGTTAAAACGCCGGATCAGGCGGGCGGCAACGGCCGACTGGTGGGTTTGTACCACCAGGACTGCACGGCGAGACCCACTACCGTCAGGCCCGCGAACAGCAGCAAGCTGGTGTTATGACCCAGGCCCGTCGCGTCAACAATCATGGCGGCACCGACCAGGGACGAAAAGACGATCAACGCCCAGTCGGCCAGCAACAGACCGGCCAGTGCGCCGATGATGCCTCCAATCAGCATTGTTACATCAAACCCGCTGCCATGGGCCCAGCCCAGTGCCACTCCGCCCATAGACACGAGATAACCACCCGCCAGAAAACCGGCCACGCCGAAGGCAACACGCTGAAGTAACAATGCCAGGATGATGCCTACCAGGCCGGCAACGAGTGCAATAGCGAGGATAATCAGCTGGGGCTGGCCGGCCAGGTACAGGCTGGCCAGATCGAATGCGACAACGAATCCCATTACACCCACAAACAGCCAGAACAGCGGCCGACCGGCCAGCAGGACCACGGCCCCGGTTACAACTCCGATACCATCCATACCCTTTTCCTCTACAATGACTCTGCCTGTCGACCACTTATGACAAACCTGACACCCGAAGGCCGACGCAGGAGTTGTCGAATTCAATCTGCAATATGATACTGTACCGTATCGCACCGGCAACGTCCCGTCCCATTGGTGATCACTCAGGATTAAACGCGGAACCGATCATGCAAGAGACCATCATTCCCGACACCGTTTTCAACAGCCTGGAATTTGAGTTTTCACTCAAGCCGCATGACGACAAGGCACTTGGTCAGTATGTCCTGGAATTCGAAGGTAAGGCCAAGCACTGGGACGATGAACTCGCCGAGGAACGCACGGTGGGAAAAATCCGCGGCCACCGCATCGACCTGTCTACGGCACAATATGATCAGGTTAGCCTGCATGAATTGCTTGACTCGGTATCCTCCGAGCTGTCGGACTTCGCAGACGCCGTGATGAAGGATGATCGCTGCATCCTGCCCGAGACTGAAAACCACCTCCATCAGGAAAAAGAATGCAAGTGCCTTGTCTACATCAGCGAGTTGATCATCGATCCCGGGTTCCGCAGTCATGGTCTCGGGTCATCATTGTTACAGCGGATGGGCGGGATGATCGATGTGACCGATTGCCTGATTGCACTGAAAGCATTTCCCCTTGCGGATGAACTGGGCAAGTCGGCCGAGCCGGCTTACATCGCCAGAGTCAAGCGGTTCTATGAACGTAACGGTTTCCAGCACACCGAAGGCGAATTCATGGTCAAGGATGCACGCCTTTGTGAAGCCGTAAAAAAACGTCTGGCGCAGAGCAAGTAAGTAGACTGATTTCCCACACTGTCTGACTTTACGCTGTTTCACCTACGCCATGCGGTGTCGATTGTCCGCCCCCCGGCCTGAAGCAGAAACCCGGCAGCCTGTCTTGCAGTACGCTAATTAACTGGGCCTGATCGGAAAACACAATGGCCTGCATTCCGGTTTTGCGGGCGCGGGCCGCATTGCCGGTATCGTCATCCACAAACAGAATCGCCCCGTTGGGTAAGCCAAGATCAGCAGACACATCGTCGAACAGGGATGGGTCCTGCTTGCCCTTGCCCAGATAGCAACTGTTATAAATTTGATCGAAAGCAGCGTAAAAATGATACTTGCGGTCCAGCGCGTCAAGCCAGCGTGTCTGGTCACTCAGGATACCAGTGAGATAACCGGCAGACCGCAGCTGCCTCACGAGTGAAATCATCTCGGGCCGGATTACAAATCCGTCGAGAATCCGCTGGCTCAGTGTCGCGTCGTCGCCCTGCAGCCCGGTCCGCTGGCGCAGCAGAGCCCAGAAATCTGCGGCGCTACCCCGCCCCAGCACAAAACCCGATTCGTAGACTGCCTGCATTGCTGCACGCGGCATGCCGTACACATCCAGCCCCTGCTCGCGAGCCAGCGCCTGCAGGCCATTACGAAACCCCTCCTCGGCCAGGACTCCGCCAAAATCAAACAATACGGCTTTAATTGCAGTGGCCATATCTGTTCCAGTATTCCGTAAACATTGCGGGACACAGTTTACCTCATCCGGATTGGCGGTGAGACAACGGGAGTCACACCGGGCGACATATCAGATCTACTCTGGAACATGGACTAAGGAACAGTGATACTATGACATGACACAATGTCCTGATGTATTACGGCCTGTTTGTCTATGACCGACCCCAAGACCACTTATGCGGATGCCGTTGCCCAGACCAGAGCCTGGGTTGAGACGATCATCGTCGGGATGAATTTCTGCCCGTTTGCCAAACGCGAACTGCAACGCGACAGCATTCGCTATGCCGTGATTCGGGAAACCACACTGGAACCCTGCCTGCATACCGTGATCGATGAGTGTGTCCGCCTTGATGAAGAACCCGCCATTGAAACCACTCTGCTCATTTTTCCTGCCGGGTTTGCGGATTTCGATGCATTTCTCGATTTCATTGCTATCGCCGAGGCATTGCTGGTCGAACAGGGTTACGAAGGTGTCTATCAGCTGGCCAGCTTTCATCCCGATTACTGTTTTGCTGACGCGGCAGCAGACGATCCGGCCAATTACACCAATCGCTCCCCCGCCCCTATGTTGCACCTGATCCGCGAAGCGAGTATTCAGCAGGCGTTGTTGAATCACCCCCGGCCGGAAGACATCCCCGAGCGCAATATTGCCCTGGCCCGGCGCGAAGGCCTTGAAACAATGCAGGCACGGCTCGCCGCCTGCCAGAATCCGAACCCCGGCGAAGGCTGATTGAGATGCACCTCAGCGAACTGGCGATCTATCCGGTCAAATCCTGCGCACAGATCAGACAGGATGCGATCCGCATTGACCGGTTCGGTCCGCATCGGGATCGACGCTGGATGGTGGTGGACAACAAGGATATGTTTCTCACCCAGCGCAAACTGGGCCGGATGTGCCTGATCCAGCCCGAGCTCATGGAATCGGGAGTATTACTGCACGCCCCGGGCATGCCGGATCTTATGATCACACGACCGACTTCCGGCGTCAGCCGCACGGTACGGGTCTGGCAGGACCATTGTCAGGCGCTCGATGCGGGCGACGCGGCGGCGGCATGGCTGAGCGAGTTCCTCACCACCGATTGCAGGCTGGTGTATTTCCCGGAGCAGATGCGACGCGCCGTCGATCCGGACTATGCCCGTCCGGGAGACGTCACCGCATTCAGCGACGGTTTCCCCTTTTTGCTCATCTCCCAGGCATCGCTGGACGATCTCAACCGACGGCTAGTCACACCCATCCCCATGGCCCGGTTTCGACCCAACCTGGTGGTAACGGGTTGTGAGCCCTACGCCGAGGACACCTGGCACCGTTTACGCATCGGCGAGCTGACGTTTCGGGTGGTGAAGCCCTGCAGCCGCTGTGTTATCCCGACGATTGATCTTGCGACCGGTGAACGTGGGGAAGAACCTACCCGCACCCTGGCCACCTACCGCAAACGCGATAACCGGATATATTTCGGCCAGAATGTTATTGCCGATGGCGAAGGCGAGCTGCAAGTGGGGGTGTCGGTCGAGGTACTGGAATAAGGCAGTAGCAAAGGTCGTGCGATATCCCGCTGGCCCGTTTATCCTGTGCTACGCAATATCTAAAGTGTATTCTGACATTATAGGGTTCAACTTATCATTGCTGATAAAACACAGAGGCCTGTAAAAATGAATATTCTGGTAAACGTGTTTCATCCGCATCTGGATGATCAATCACGAGTAAACTGCAGATGGGTCAGCGATCTCGAGCCATGAAACCGCCCAAGCCTATTAAATATTTAGCAAAATCGTCAGTATTCGGCGCAGGCCTGCTGACTCTGATCCTGTTACAGGCATCGCCCGCCTGGGGCTACGGTATTTCTCCCGCCGAACGCTATCGGCCGAGTGGGATTGACCTGCTGGAATCCAGTCTGTACTGGATGCAGGATTTAACCGGTACTGACAACCTGCGTGATCCGGCGGTTATCGTAGCGTTGATGGAAGATCAGGCAGCGCGGTTTTTCGATTTCTCAGCCATTGCCTGGCAAGTGGGCGGACCGCGTTACGCACAAATGAATATCCTGGAGCGCAGCCATTTTCAAAACCGCCTGCGTGACATCCTGTTCGAACGAATTGCCCGCCGTATGGGCATTTTCAATAACCGTATACCCCGCTTTCGTCCCATCATGCCCGTCCAGACCGGCCCTGACACCATCGCGGCCGGAGGCTATTTCTTCCATCCTGGCGGGCCAGACTTCCAGCTGCTGTTTCGTTTTCATTTAACCTCCAACGGCTGGCGGATTTACGACGTCGACAGCAACGGTGTAAGCGCAGTGGCTGCGCTACGTCGTTCCATGATGGGCTGGTAAAACTGATTAAGATAACGCCGCTGACTCTACATACATTTCATTAACATGTCGGTTATATAATTCCGTAAGTTGCATTAGTCTTTTCCGGACCCGATTTGCACCGCAATGGATATCGCTAAATGAACAAAAAATTTCTTGTACTGCCGCTGCTGGTTCTGGCAATCGCCATTGGCGGCGCTTATTTCTGGCAGCAGCACCAAAATGGTGAGGAAGATCAACTTACCCTGTATGGCAATGTTGATATCAGGGAAGCGCAACTGGCGTTCAACAGCAGTGAACATATTGACGCTATCCTCGTGCAGGAAGGCGATTATGTAAAAAAGGGGCAATTGCTTGCTCGCCTGCACACGGAAGTACTCGATGCTCGGCTTGCCGAGGCCAGGGCGCAACTGGAAGCCCAGCAACAAACGGTGGCCAAACTGGAAGCCGGTAGCCGCAAGGAAGAAATCAGCAAGGCGCACGCCGAACTCAACGCGGCAAAAGCACGGGCCGACTCGGCCTGGGCCACCTACAAACGCCTGAAGCCCCTGCTGAAAAAGAATCTGGTTTCGCCTCAGGATGTTGAAAACGCCCGTGCCGCCGCCGATTCGGCCAAAGCCGAGATGCAGGCCGTGCAACAGGCGCTGATCCTGCTGGAGCTCGGGCCGCGCAAGGAAGACATTGCCGTCGCCAGGGCCATGCTCGCTAGCCGCAAGGCTGCCGTGGTGCTGGCGGAGCAGCAGCTGGATGATGCCAACCTGTACTCGCCGGCTGACGGCATCATACGCAACCGCATTCTGCAGCCCGGCGATATGGCATTCCCGCAGACCCCGGCACTGACCCTGGCCTTTGTCAATCCGGTCTGGGTGCGTGCCTATCTGCCCGAACCGGCATTGGGTAAAATCAGCCTTGGCACACAAGCCACGATTTATACCGACAGTTTTCCCGGCAAGGCCTATCAAGGCTGGGTGGGTTATATCTCACCGACTGCCGAATTTACACCCAAGAGTGTTCAGACCCCGGAGTTGCGCACCCGCCTGGTCTATTCCGTTCGGGTCTTTGCCTGCAACCCTCAGGATGAATTACGGCTGGGTATGCCCGCCACGGTCCATATTGATGTCGATCAGCCGCCTGCCAGGCAAAAGGCCGCAAACAAAAACTGTGATAACTAGGCGTCGGCGGTCATGACCCAGCCAGCCCTGGTTCTTTCTGACGTCAGCAAGACATTTCGCAGCGGAGGACGCCTGATACAGGCTCTTTCCGACGTCAGTTTCCAGATTCAGCCTGGCCGGGTCACCGGCCTGATTGGTCCTGATGGCGCCGGCAAAACCACACTGATGCGCCTCGCTGCAGGTTTGCTCGTTCCCGATAAAGGCAATATCGAGGTTCTTGGCATCGATGTTGGTAAAGATCCGATACAGGTTCAGTCGCAGGTGGGTTATATGCCCCAGCGCTTTGGTCTGTACGAGGATCTGAGTGTGCAGGAGAACCTGGAGCTGTATGCAGACCTGCAAAATGTACCCCGACAAGAGCGACCTGTACGCTATAAAGAGTTAATGCATATGACCGGGCTGGCACCCTTTACCCGCCGCCTGGCCGGCCAGCTGTCCGGCGGGATGAAACAGAAACTGGGACTGGCCTGCACCCTGGTGCGTTCACCGCAATTGCTTTTACTGGACGAACCTACCGTTGGTGTTGATCCCGTATCACGTCGCGAGCTCTGGCAAATCGTATACCAACAGGTGCAGAACGCCGGTATGACGGTATTGTTGAGTACTGCCTACCTGGATGAAGCCGAACGCTGCGATGAAGTAGTGCTTGTACATGAAGGTAACTTGCTGGGACAAGGTAACCCGCAAGACTTCAGTGATGAGGTTTCCGGGCATGTTTTCCAGATTAGCGCCGCACACCTTGGCGCCCGACAACTGCAGGCGCAACTGAGTCATGCGCCAGGTGTGCTGGACGCTCTTATCGAAGGCGAAACAGTTCGACTGGTCATGCAAGCGCAAGCCGCCGCAAATCCTGATATTTTGCTGCCCGGCGAGTCCGGGGTAAAGATTACGCCGTTGACGCCCCATTTTGAAGACGCCTTCGTGGCAAAGCTTAAAACCAGACCTGACAGGGATGAACAGAAGCTCGACCTTAAGGTTGGGATTTCTGGCCAAATTGGTGATGAAGTTATCCAGGTAAAGAACCTGGTGCGCCGTTTTGGCGATTTTGTCGCGGTGAATAACGTCAGCTTCAGTGTCAGGCGGGGGGAGATCTTCGGACTGCTTGGCGCCAACGGCGCTGGCAAGTCCACCACGTTTCGCATGCTCTGCGGCCTGCTGCCGGCCAGCTCGGGTCAGCTGGCCGTGGCCGGTCACGATCTGCGCGTCGCCGCGGCCCGCGCACGAGGCAGTATTGGTTACATGGCACAAAAATTTTCCCTCTACAGCAATCTTTCGGTGCTGCAGAACCTGCGGTTTTTCTCCAGTGCCTATGGCCTGCGTGGAAAACGGCAGAGTAAGCGGCTGCACTGGGCGCTCACCACCTTTGAACTGGAAAGTTACCGGGATGCCAATGCGGCAGATTTACCACTGGGTTACAAGCAACGCCTTTCCTTTGCCGCAGCATTGATGCATGAACCGGAGATCCTGTTTCTGGATGAACCCACATCAGGGGTTGATCCCCTGGCACGACGGGAATTCTGGGCATGGACCAATGCACTGGCGGAAATCGGCGTTACCGTACTGGTAACTACGCATTTCATGGCGGAAGCAAATTACTGCGATCGCCTGGTGATTTTGTCGGATGGTGAAGTGCTGACCCAGGGCACGCCACGGGAAATAAAAGATCTTGCGCGCAATACGGCCAACCCCGACCCGACGATGGAAGATGCATTTATCACTCTCATCGAACAGAAGAAGACAGCGGCATGATAGCCAACACTGCCAGCCGCATGCGCCTGCTAGGCATGATTCGCAAGGAAACCTGGCAGATCCTTCGTGACCCGTCGAGCATCGCCATTGCATTTGTTATGCCTGTGGTGTTGCTGTTCCTGTTTGGTTACGGTGTATCACTGGATGCCAAACATATCCCGGTAGGCATCGTTATTGAACAGCCTGATCTGGCCACCCGTTCACTAGCAGGTTCCTTTTCGCGTTCCGAGTTTTTCAGCTCCGTTCTCTACAGTACCATTCAGGAAGCCGAAAAAGCGCTGGATAAACGCGATATCGAAGGCATTGTCTGGATGCGCAACAATTTTTCCGCCAACCTGCTTTCCGGCCGGCAAGCGCCCATCGGGGTGCTAATCAACGGGGTGGATTCCAACCAGGCCAATATTACCCGGGGCTATATCCAGGGTACCTGGCTGGCCTGGCTGAGCCACTATACCGAGGCACATGGACGTCCCCTCCCCATGCCAGTGACGCTGGAACAACGGGTCTGGTTCAATGCTGCGTTATCCAGTCGGTATTTTCTGGTACCCGGACTGATTGCCATCATTATGACCCTGATTGGCTCGCTGCTTACAGCCATGGTGGTGGCACGGGAATGGGAACGCGGCACCATGGAAGCATTGATGGTGACCCCGCTGCGTATCGGCGAAATGCTGGCCGGCAAACTGATCCCCTATTTTATTCTTGGTATGGGCGGCATGTTGTTCAGCGTGGTACTGGCGGTGTGGGAATTTGATGTCCCCCTGCGCGGTTCTTTCTGGTTGCTAACGCTCAGCGCGGCGCTGTTCATGCTGGTGGCGCTGTTGATTGGCCTGTTGATATCCATCGTCTCTAAAAACCAGTTTGTTGCTGGTCAACTTGCCATTATCGTGACCTTTTTACCGGCGTTTATTCTTTCAGGATTTCTGTTTGATATTAATTCCATGCCTGCCCCGGTTCAATTGCTGACCCACCTGGTTCCGGCGCGTTACTTTGTTGCCATACTGCAAACCCTGTTTCTGGCCGGGGATATCTGGCCGGTAATACTCGCCAATATGGGCGCGTTGTTAGTCATGCTGATCTTTTTCTTTACCCTTGTGCGGATAAAATCCCGCAAGCGGCTGGATTGACACATGCCCTTTGCGCACATTATTGCACTTGCGGTTAAGGAATTTCTCGCCCTGTTGCGTGACAAACGTGGTCGTTATGTACTGATTGGTCCGCCCATCGTGCAACTGCTGGTGTTCAGTTTTGCCGCCACCTTTGATCTTAACCATGTTCCCGTTGCCATCTATAACCAGGATACGGGATCTGCTTCCCGTGAACTGATCAGCCACATTGAGGGCTCGCCCAATTTTGAAATCATCCGATCAATTAATCATGATGCTGATATCGCTCCGTTGATCGACAATAAAGACGTATTGCTGGTGCTGCATATCGGACCAAACTTCAGCGCCGATATACTGCGCGGTTCAAGCACGCCGATACAGGTCATCCTTGATGGCCGCAACTCCAATACTGCGATGATTGCGATGAATTACCTGCGTTCAATCCTGCTGGACTTCAATCGTGACTCGATGAAGAAGCAGGGTCAGACCGGCCCGAGAACCGTGCTGGAAATTCGCAACTGGTACAACGAAAACCTTCAGTCCCGCTGGTTTATCGTGCCCGGCATAGTCGGCCTGCTGACCCTGGTAGTGACCCTGCTGGTCACCGCCCTGTCTGTTGCCCGTGAACGGGAAGCTGGTACTTTCGATCAACTTCTTGTTACGCCCTTTCGTCCGGTAGAAATTCTTATTGGTAAAGCCATACCGGGTATCGTTGTCGGTCTGGTCGAATCAACCGTGATTATTCTTCTCGCAATTGTACTATTCAAAATTCCATTACGCGGTGATATCGGCGCGCTGTATCTTGGGATTGCCCTTTTCCTGCTTTCCGCCACAGGCATCGGGCTGATGATTTCTTCCATTGCCGTTACCCAGCAGCAAGCCATCCTGGGCGCATTCCTGTTCATGGTTCCGGCGGTCATCCTCTCCGGTTTTGCGACACCGATCGCCAACATGCCAATTGTGGTGCAGTGGCTGACCTACCTCGACCCGTTGCGTTATTTCCTCGTTGTGGTACGGGGTGTTTTTCTGGAAGGCGACAGTTATGCCCTGTTATTCAACCAGTACTGGCCCATGCTGATCATCGGTATTGTCACGCTGGCCTTTGCAGGTTGGTTGTTTCGGCACAGGATGTATTGATCCATTCTCACTGGCGGACCGGACGTTCGCCCGGAGGCACAGGTCATCATTACCGCAGGCAGCTGGTCAGTTGCTGTCATTATATGCTTCCATACCCCAGTTCCAGGCCAGGACCGGTGTCTCTCCGGATAAAGGAATCACCTCGACTTTCATTTCCGGCAACTGCAGAATGGCGCAGGTATGATTGAACCGGGTACTGCCCGGATTAATGACCAGGGTCTGTCCAAGTTGCTCGGCAAAGACCTGGTGGGTATGGCCAACAATCAGTACGTCGGGTTCAAAACCATATAAACGCTCGGTCCACGCGATTTTCTGGTCAGGCATGATCCGGCCGGTCTCATCCAGTAGCTTGATGCCATCCATGATCGATTGTGGTGGGCTGGCGTGAACGAGGTAAATTCGTTTGCCGGCGATGATCTCGTCAATCACATAGGGCAGGTTTCTGAAATACTCGGCCGGTGGATCGGCGTTCGGCCCATGTTTTTCGAGATACCAGACTTCGTGATTTCCCAGAATCGACTGGCATGGGCTGTTGCGCAGTATGGCAATGGTGTCATCCAGCCGATCGCCGTAACCTGCAATGTCACCACCGCAGAAAATCCGGCTAACACCCGCCGCGCGGAATACCGACAAGGCCTCCTGCACCGGTTCTGGTGCCGCGTGTAAATCACTCATCAATCCGATTCGGGTCGACATTTCGGTGTCCACAGGGTGGGATGACTTGATTCTACACCACCGCTTGTTTCAGTTTACGGACCAGAAAGCGGCCCGGGTGTACGCTTTCCATCAGGTCGGCAGCGAGCGGCAGGGGTGCCTGGTTGAGGCAGGCCGCAATCAGCGTCCCTGCCAGCGGGCCGGAGACAAGTCCCCGCGAGCCATGCCCGGTGGTGAGAAACAGCCCCGGCAGGTAGCGGGCCGGCGGGTAGCGGTGGGCGGGCCGGCCATGCCGGAGATCCGCGTAGACCTTGGCATAAAAAGCCACATCGGGCACGGGACCGATCACCGGCAAATGGTCCGGGCTGGTGGTCCGGAATGCCACGCGCCCGTCGGTTGCCAGGGTACCCGCAAATGCGGGCACAGCCAGAGCCAGAGCGGCAAGATTCCGTGCCTCATCGGCCGCGCGGAGCTCACGCGTGTCATCGTTCCGATCATAGGTGGCGCCAACACAGTACTGGCCATCGCATGCCGGAATGACATAGCCGTCATAACACACTGGCATGGCCAGGGTGGGTATCGTTGCGGCTGACAGGTAAGTCAGTTGCCCGCGTACTGCTTCGAGGCCAAGCCCGAGATCCGGCACAAGGCGAACCACGGCCTGCCCATTCGCCAGGATCACCACGGGTGCCGT